>CEUN01053974.1_pt1 | contig 13283 bp, 11 predicted proteins | sample 361501 | NCBI WGS metagenome assembly CEUN01 (sample SAMEA2622801, study PRJEB7988) | marine metagenome | biome: marine biome (ENVO:00000447); feature: marine epipelagic mixed layer (ENVO:xxxxxxxxx); material: "saline water (ENVO:00002010), including plankton (ENVO:xxxxxxxx)" | depth 120 m | reverse complement strand
TTTTCCCGCCAGCAAATCCAGGCCTTCAGCGATGCCGCGAAGGACGCCGAGCAGGAGTGGGCACGCAAATGAGCGATGGATTGAAATGCCGGTCCTGCGGTGAAGGCACGTTGAGTGAGGTCCTTGATTTGGGGATTCAACCGCTCGCGAACAACCTCCTGACCGAGGCCGATCTGGAGAAGGAACCCAAGTTCCCCCTGCGACTGATGGTCTGCGAGCATTGCTGGTTGATGCAGATCTCCGAAATCGTTCCTCCGGTCGATCTGTTCAGCGACTATCTCTATTTTTCCTCCTTCTCCGACACGATGCTTGAGCACTCACGTCGGGCTGCTCATCAGCACACCGAGGATTTCTCGCTCGGATCCGAAAACCTTGTGGTCGAGATCGCGAGCAACGACGGATACCTGTTGAAGAATTTCAAGGAACTGAACATTCCCTCACTGGGAATCGAACCCGCGGCCAATATCGCCGAGGTCGCCGAAAAGGAGGGTATTGAGACGATCGTTGAGTTCTTCGGCACACCGCTCGCACAGAAGCTGGCAGCGGAAGGCCGTGGCGCGGACCTGATTCTCGGCAACAACGTATTTGCCCATGCGCCTGAGACGAACGACTTTGTCGGCGGCCTGAAAGCTTTGTTGAATCCCAACGGCGTCATTGCTTTGGAGTTTCCCTACGGTGTTCACTTTGTCGAACGCCTTGAATTCGACACCGTTTATCACGAGCACGTCTACTACTTCACGCTGACCGCGCTGAATCCGCTCTTCGCTCGACACGGCCTCGTCATCTTCCGCACCGAGCAACTGTCGATTCACGGAGGAAGCCTTCGTCTCTACGCCTGTCACGCTGGCACACGCGGGATCGAGGACAGTGCGGCCGATTTGTTGAACGACGAATCGTCGCGCAGAGTGAACAAGCGATCCTACTACGACAGATTTGCAACATCCGTTGATTCCATCCGCAATGATCTGCTGGCGAAAGTTACGCAACTGAAAGCCGCTGGAAAATCAATCGCGGCCTATGGAGCCTCTGCAAAGGGCAGCACGCTGTTGAACTACTACGGTCTCGGCGCCGACTCGCTGGACTTTGTCGCCGATCGCAGCACTCACAAGCAGGGCAAACTCACGCCGGGAACACATCTCCCGATTCAACCACCGGAAGCCTTGCTGCAGGAACAACCGGATTACGCGCTTCTGCTGACCTGGAATTTCGCGGACGAAATTCTTGCCCAGCAACAGGCTTATCGCGACAAGGGTGGGCAGTTCATCATCCCGCTTCCTGAAGTGAAGGTCGTCTGACATGAAGTTCTCACCGACTTCAGTCGAAGGCGTGGTGCTCGTGGAGCAGGAGCGGCATTCAGACGATCGCGGCTTCTTTGCCCGCACCTGGTGTCGTGAAGAATTCGAAAAGGCCGGACTCAATCCGCTACTCGATCAGACCAGCGTCTCCTTCAATCAACGTCGCGGAACGCTTCGCGGCATGCATTGGCAGGCCAAGCCTCATGGCGAGACCAAACTCGTGCGCTGCACCCAAGGCGCGATTTACGACGTTGCGCTGGACTTGCGGGAAGGTTCACCCACTCATGGCAAGTGGTTCGCCACCGAGTTGAGCGCGGAAAACGGCAAGGCACTCTACATCCCCGACGGAATTGCGCACGGTTTCCAGACAATTCAGGAGAGGAGCGAGGTCTATTACATGATGGCTGGCACTTACCACCCTGATTCTGCACGTGGCGCACGCTGGAACGACCCGCAATTCGGCATCGAATGGCCGTTGGCTGAAATTGCCCACATGTCGGAGCGGGATGCGGACTACGCGGATTGGAAAGCGGGGTGAGAGTTTGTTTGGAAGCTTCAATGCTCAAACTCCAAGCTCCAATCCGATCGCTTCCTGCATAATTCAACCACCTTGGATCGGCTGTGCTCCAATTGGATATTGAATGTTGAAGCGTATTTGCAACTTGAGGCTTGGAGTTTAGCGAAACGAGCAAGGCGTGAAATCGGTACAGTTACTCCAACCTACCCTGCCCACTGGATTGTCAGCGTTTTACAATTCCCCTAGGCTTCGGCCTCTCGATTGATGGATAACATACCGGTATTCAAACCGCTCCTGTTGGAAGACGAGTTCAAGGCGTCCAACGAAGCCCTTGAAAACGGCTGGCTTGGAATGGGCAGCTATGTCGGGGACTTTGAGTCCGCGATGCAGGAATTCCTCGGCGCTGAGGATCGGCATTGCGTCGCACTCAGCACCGGACACGCGGCTCTGCATCTGGGTTTCCTCCTCTCTGGTGCCGGTCCCGGAGACGAGATCATCACCCCATCCTTCAACAACATTGCCGATTTTCAGGCCATCATTGCCACCCGGGCCAAGCCGGTTTTCTGCGACATCGACGAAAAAACACTTTGCATCGATCTGAACAAGGCGAAGGAACTGATTGGCCCAAAGACCAAGGCGATCGTGGGAATGGACTACGACTGCCTGCTTTGCGATCACGATGGACTGAACACACTTGCGGAAGAACACGGCATCCGGGTCATGCACGACGCGGCGCATTCCTTCGGTTCGACCTATCAGGGGAAGAAGGTTGGCTCTTTTTCCGACCTTTGCATGTTCAGCTTTGACCCGGTGAAAACCATCACCTGCATCGATGGCGGCCTGCTGGTGGTTCGCAGCGAGGAAGAACGCCGGCGATTGCACGAGATGCGTTTGATCGGTATGGGACAACCGCCGGAAGTCATGTACCAAAACAAGCGTGCGTGGACCTATGGTGTGCGCTCAATTGGCTTCCGCTATCACATGGCGAATCTTCATGCCGCGATTGGTCTCGCGCAGCTGAAAAAGATGGACGACATCTCGCGAACACGTCGTGAAACCTGCATTCGCTACAACAAGGCCTTCGCGGAATTCGAGGAGATCATCACTCCGCAGACCGATTTCGCGGATGTGACTCCGTTTCTTTACTACGTTCGCGTTCCCGCGGACAAACGCGATGACTTCCGTGCAGAGCTCTCCGACAGGGGAATCGACACCGGAATTCACTGGCAACCCGGACACTCTTTCGAACTCTTCCAGGACTGCCGGCGTGGCGATCTCTCCGTCACCGACAAGATCGTGGACGAAATTGTTTCGCTGCCGCTCCACTCGATGATGACCGACGAAACCCAGCAACGTGTGATCGAAGCGGTGGTTGGATTCTTCAAGTGCGAATGACGGCGGACTTCCTCCAAGGATTAAAGCAGTCCGCCGGCGGGTCCGGTCCGCAATTGCGACTGCCGGTTGGAACGCCTCCGCGCGCGTTTCTTCGACCGATCGCTGTTTCTTCGGATCGCATGCGCGATGCCGACGTCGCTCAATTGACCGAGTGGCGCAATAGATTCGTGGACGCATTCCTGACGCGCTTTGTGAACACCGACGATCGCACACGTAAGTGGCTTTCCGAATACGTCGCCAATGACGATACACGTGTTTTGTTCATGGTCGATCTGCCGGATGGCACGACCATCGGTTACATGGGCCTGGCCTATATCGACTGGAACGCCAAGCGTGGTGAAGCGGATGCAATCGTACGCGGCAACGATGCCCCGAAGGGGCTGATGACGGATTGCATGAAGACGTTGATTGGTTGGGGACTCAACCAGCTGGGTCTCGAATCCATCGGCGTGCGCGTGCTTTCATCAAACCCGGCGCTTGAGTTTTATCGCAAATTCGGTTTCGTGGAGCAGCAACGCGTTCCACTTCGCAAAACCGATCGCAACGGCGATGAAGTCTGGGTTGAGGACGCAGACGCTGCGAATGAACCCGAACTCGTTCACATGAATCTGCGCGACGATGTCGTCGCCGAGCTGAAGAAATTGACATGATCCAAATCGATACCGAGAAAGCCCTGATTCACGTCGATGAAGGCGATGGACAAAAGACCATCGAACTGGGTTCGCCCGAGGGATTCGAACTGCTCTCCAAGATCTGGCTGCGTTCGGGTTGGGAGACCAAGCACGTCTACAGTTTTACGTGGCTGGATCGACCGATGATCCAGCTTCCTGAGGACATGATTCGTCTCCAGGAAGTCATCCACAACCAGAAACCCGACGTCATCATCGAGACCGGGATCGCGCATGGTGGGGGCATGGTGTTCTACGCCGGCCTCTGCAAGATCCTGGACAAGGGCCGCGTCATCGGCGTGGACATTGAGATCCGCCCGCACAACCGCAAGGCGATTGAGGAACATCCCTTGTTCCCCTACATGACCCTCATCGAAGGAAGCTCCGTCGCGCCAGAGATTGTCGGTGAGGTGAAGTCCCACATCAAGGAAGGCGAAAAGGTGATGGTGATCCTCGACTCCAACCACACCCGGCAACACGTCCTCGATGAATTGCGCGCCTACGGTCCGCTGACCAGCGTCGGATCATATATCGTGGCGACCGACGGCATCATGAAAGATCTCGTGGGTGCGCCGCGCGCAAGTGAAGACTGGGCGGAAAACAACCCCTGTCAGGCAGCGCACGACTTCGTGGGTGAGAACGAGGGTTTTGCGATTGAAGAACCGGAATGGGTGTTCAATGAGGGCACCTGCCGGGAACGGATTACCTACTGGCCAGACGCATACGTGAAGCGGCTGCGTTAATTGCTCCAACCGCTTAGCATTGGCGGCTCATGATCACCACCGTCATTCCGGTCTACAACGGCGAGCGTTATCTCCCTGAAACGATCGAATCGATTCTCGCGCAGACCCGCCAACCAGACCGCGTGATCATCCTCGACAATTGTTCCACCGATGGAACGCGCGATGTGTTCGAGAAATACGAGCGTCCGGGATTTGAATGGCACCAGAATGAAACGAACCTCGGCCAGATCGGCAATCTCAACAAAGCCCACGACTACGCATCCGAAACGGATTACCTCCATGTCTTGACCGACGATGATCCCGTTACGCCGGACTTCATGGAAAAAATGATCGGTGTCCTGAAAGATGCCCCCCCCCCATCCATGGCCTACAGTTCGTTCGTCGTAGTGGATGGTGAGGGCAAGGAACGTGGTGAAGAAGCCGACTTCAAGTGCTTCTTCCCGATCGAACCCGGCAAGGAGGGTTACGAGATTTCGAAGAACACTTTCCTCGCCAACCAATCGGAACTGCACACCGTTCTCGTTCCAGCCGTCGTCTACAAGACCGGTCGACGTCCCTGCCGCGCGCGGTTTCGACCTGACCTTGTTCAAATCGGCGACTGTGCGTTCTACGCCGACATGGGAAATGACTGCCAGAAGATCTTCGAGATTCCCGAGGTGCTGTGTCGCTATCGCCGGCATGAACAAAGCGTGACCAGCGAAAACCAGTTCAACATCGAGCACTGGGCACTCGCGGAACTTCGCGTGATGATGCAGGTCGCCTCGTATATCAATGAAGGCGCGTTGCCAAGATGGTTGCGCAGACACCGGCTCCTCTGCTACTTCGCGGCGCGTTCAATTGTGAAGGTCCGATCAATGAAAAGCGTTGATGAATCCCACGCTGCGGAAATCAGCCGACTTACCAGAGCCGAAGTCAGCTGGCTTCACTGGGCGCTCGGAAAGCTGGCGGTGATCGCCCGAGACGGGCTTTGAACAACGACTTGTGGGGTGTGAGTCGCTCCCCCAATTGCCTTGGCGAGCAGTCTGGCTTGCTCAATACAAGCAGAAGAGGATTCCTGATGAACAGGAGATCGCCCGCCACTCACATCGACGCACGACTACTGCACAAGTTCCCCGTCGTGTTTCATCAGTTCGCGGATTGCGCTTCCGGTGCGAATACGAACAGTCAGCTGGTATTCGCGACTCTTGCCGGCCGAGAGCGAGGCATCGGGCATCTTTGACTTGTCGTGGGGTTTTCCGAGGAGCGATCCGTAGAATGGCTCGAGCGCAGCCGCGTAGCAGCCGCGATCGTAGTGTTGCCAGTTGGCCATGCGCATCAGATTGGCGGACGGGTATTCCAACTCGAGTCCCAGCTTCAGTTTCTGGTTTACGAGGCCAACGTGGCAGAGCCCTTTGCGGTCCTTGCGGACGTCTACAACGAGCCCGCGCTCGCCCGCGCCGGAGTGTTCTGGCAATGGAGCAGAAACACGCTTCAGGGCATTCATCTGCTTTTGCGCAATGGGCACGAGAAGTGACCCATCTTTGGCAGGCAGTTCCCAATACTGTGACTTCCCGCGATAGACGAAGTGCGAATCGTCGTCGAGCAAGGGATAGCCGAGATTCACATGATAGAGCCATTGATGTGGCGCCTTGGCGTTGCCCACATTCGTCACGCGATCGGTGATATGGATTTCCGCCTCGCCGAGTCGCGATCGAATTTCACGGCGGACCTCATAGTTTGGTCCGAACATCCGGGTGTCCTGGGCGATTAATCGCAGTATCATCTCCTTTCGGCCACGACGCGGATCCGGTTGCTCGATCGATTCAATCTCCGCGGGAGTGTTCGAATAGCGTCCATGCAAGCCGCTCGTGCCACCGGTCTGCGGGCGGGGGCCTCCGATGGTTTCCGGCCCACAGGTGGTCACCAGGCCGCCAGGCCACGAACGCAACCATTCGAATTCTGAATTATACGCCGGACTGGGCGGCTTGATTCCATTGGGCGTGAGGTAGGCGAGGTTGTGTTCGTTGAATCTCGCATCGACGATGTCTCCGCCCCGATCCAAGGCGACCAGGAACCGCAAGCCGGATCCCGTTTCGACCCAAGCCGCTCGAACACCGTTTTCCAATGAACCCACCCGGATTCCACCCATCTGATGCGCGTTTTCGAATTTTGCGAACTGGTTTCGCGAAGTGCTCATGGGAGAATCCTAGCCGACATCGTCACTGGCAGTCCAACGTGGAACGGTTAGGCGAATTGATGCCATGTCGTCCACGTTCGTTCATCGGGAAAAATATTAATCCTGCAGTGTTGACAGCATACGCCGGGGGGCTACCTTGCGCCCGGCAGAAAGGAACCCCGGATTTTGATCCGGGTGGCAGCACGTTTCTTCAGAGGGGTTCCCCACCCCCACCTCCTTGGCGTCTGCTACCCGGATCATCTTTTTTGTACCGGGTGCTTTTCATTTTCCTTGGCGATTTCAAGGTGGCTTCTAACAATCGCGCGAGTTTTTAACTATTTGATCCATCATGAGCGATTCATCTGTCCACAACCCACCCGCTTCATTGTCCGAAAACGCATATGTGAAATCCCTCGATGACTACCGTGCGTTATACCAGCGCTCGATCGACGACCCGGATGGTTTTTGGACCGAGCAGGCCGACCGCCTCAAGTGGATCAAAAAGTGGGACAAGCTTCAGGAATGGGATTACAACACGGTCGACATCAAGTGGTTCCTCGGGAGCAAGATCAACGCGAGCTACAACTGCGTGGATCGCCACGTGGATGATGGCAACGGCGACAAGGTGGCGATCCTTTGGGAGGGCAATGACCCGGGTGAAAGCCGGGAAATAACTTACGCCGAGCTGCAGGCGGACGTTCAGAAGGCAGCCAATGCCCTGAAAAACCTCGGCATCGAGAAGGGAGATCGGGTCTGCATCTACATGCAGATGATTCCCGAGCTGGCGGTGGCCGTTTTGGCCTGCGCTCGGATTGGTGCAATTCATTCGGTGGTGTTTGGTGCGTTCACCGCGGACAGCCTGGTGACCCGTATCAACGATTCCGGCTGCAAGGCGATCATTACCCAGGACACGGGTGTTCGCGGGACAAAACAGGACATCCCGATGAAGGCGAACGCGGACCAAGCTGTGGAGAACACTCCGACCATTGAAAAGATCCTCGTGGTCAAGAGGACCGGCACGGAAGTGAACATGGCCGAGGGACGCGATGTCTGGTGGCACGATGCGTGTGATGCGGCCGCCCCGGTCTGTCCTCCTTCCGAACAAGACGCGGAAGATCCGTTGTTCATCCTCTACACCTCAGGTTCGACCGGCAAACCCAAGGGCGTGATGCACACGACTGCCGGTTATCTTGTTTATGCCGCGACCACGCATCGATACATCTTCGACTACAAGCCGGGTGACATCTACTGGTGCACGGCGGACGTTGGTTGGGTCACGGGGCACACTTACATCATTTACGGACCGCTGGCGAACGGCGCGACAACGATGATGTATGAAGGCGTGCCGAACTATCCCGACTTTGGACGCTTCTGGCAGATTTGCGCCAAGCACAAGGTCAATCAGTTCTACACTGCGCCGACTGCCTTGCGAGCCTTGATGAAGGAAGGCGACAAGTGGCCCAACGAACACGACCTCTCCAGCCTGCGCATTCTTGGCACGGTGGGTGAACCGATCAAGGAACCGGAATGGAACTGGTACAATGAGGTCGTCGGGAAAAAGAAGTGCCCCATTGTGGATACCTGGTGGCAGACGGAAACTGGTGGCGTTCTTATCACGCCACTGCCCGGTGCAACTCCCACCAAGCCCGGTTCGGCAACGCTTCCGTTCTTTGGCATCCAACCCGAGATCGTAGACGAGAAAGGCACACCGCTCGAAGGGAACGATGTGCGGGGCGCGCTCTGCATCAAGGCCAGTTGGCCGGGGCAGATGCGGACCGTTTACGGCGATCATCAACGCTTCATTGACACCTACTTCAGCGCCTTCAAAGGCAGATACTTCACCGGCGACGGTTGCTGGCGTGATCCCGACGGGTATTACTGGATCACCGGTCGCATGGACGACGTTATCATCGTTTCCGGACACAACATCGGTACGGCAGAGATCGAGGGTGCGATTGGCGGGCATCCTTCCGTCGCGGAAGCTGCTGTGGTTGGTTACCCGCACGACATCAAGGGCAACGCGATTTATGCCTACGTGACCCTGCGCACGGGCGAAGAACCTTCGGAGGAAAAGAAAAAGGAAATCGTGCTGCAGGTTCGCCAGGCAATCGGTCCCCATGCCACACCGGAGAAGATTCAATTCAACGAAGGACTTCCGAAAACTCGCTCGGGCAAGATCATGCGCCGCATCCTGCGCAAGATCGCCGAGGGCGATGTCAGCAATCTTGGAGATACTTCGACCCTTGCCGATCCATCGGTCGTGGATTCACTGGTATCGGGTCGGGTCGAATAGCTGGGTGTGCAGTGCAGCGAGCAAATTCAGGCTTGCGACCGGCTCGCTATTCTCGAACACGCCCGGTCAATTCGGCCAGGCGCCGTGCATGATTGTCGCCGTGGGGAGCTTCGAGATGTCCAGCACCACGTGCTTGATGCTCTCGCGTTTCCAGGTGTAGGTGATATGCACCAGGCCGTCTTTGGTCTGGATCACCGCCGGGTAGGAATACTCGCCCGGATTGTTTTCCAGCACGGCCGCAGCACTCCAGTTCATTCCATTGGCCGATACGGCGACGTTCAGGGGTGAGCGTCCGCGACCGGTGTGGTTGTACACCAGCACGTGCTTCTCGTTCTTCAAGGTGACGGCATCCGTGCCCGCATTGGGGTTGGGAAGATCGAGCAACCGAAGATGGGTCCACGATTTGCCGTTGTCGCGCGAGAGCGATTGCCAGATCAGTTTCTGCCGGCTCCTCCCCAAGGCCATGAGGAGATCGTCGCCCAAGGTCAGAATGCTCGGTTGGATCGCGGCAACGATCTTGCCGTCATTGATCGGCCCGATCTTCTGCCAGTTCTTCAGATCCTTGGTCGCTTCGAAATGAACCCGCCAGCCGTTGTCCTCGGTACTGGAACCGCACAGGATGGTACCGTCCTTCAACAGGATCGGCTTGTTCTTGATCGGCCCGGCGAACCCCTTGGGCAGGGTCACTCGCTCAGACCAGTTCAATCCGCCATCGGTGCTTGTCTTGTAGGCGCCCCACCACTCGCGGGGATTCAGTCCGATTTTGTAGAAGAGCACGAGTTCACCGCCGGGACGCTGGAACAGCACCGGATTCCACGTGGCATAGTCCGTGTCCACCCCCGCGTCGTCTTTGGCCATGCCCTTGTCAATCTCCGTCGGCGCGGTCCACACACCGCCCACCTGCCGTGACAACCAGATGCTGACGTCGGGATTCTTCTCCCGCGTGCCGCCAAACCACGCCACCACCAATCCGTTTTTGCCCTCGGCAATGGTCGACGCGTGGCATTGCTTGAAGGGGGCTTGGGCGAAGATGAACTCAGTTTTCACGACGCCCTTTTGAGCCGCGCCAAGCGAACCCACATACAACATTGCAGCCATCAACTGCCAAATTCGAACTGACTTCATCAAGCCGTTCTAACGTGTGCGGGTCGAATTGTGGAGCGACGAATGCATAATGAAAAACCCGGAGGATCTACCTCCGGGTTATTCGAACATTGGAGCCGCGAGCCTGAGCAAGCAGATCAAAACGGCAAGCCAGCCTCGTCAGTCACGACGAGGCGCATGTTGTGCGCGCCATCTTCACGCGCGAACTCGTAGAACACGTGGTATTTCCCGTCGTGCAGTTGCGCGTCGATATACCGGATGGAGGTCGACGCGTAAGGACTCACCAAAGCGGGACCGTCGGGGTTGAGGCTGCTCCATGATTTCAAATCATCGGACACCGCAATGGCGGTCTTCTCCTCGTAATTCTCCAGATGGCTCGCGCTTCCGTCATAGAACGCGTAGTACTTGCCGCCCTTCTCAACCACTGAATTGATCCGCCGGCAGTATTTGTCCCAGCCATCCTGGCCCGGTTGGAAGACCGTCCCCTGGTAATCCCAATTCTCCAGATCTGTCGAAGTTGCCAATCCAGTCGCTGAAACACACTCTCCGGTGTTGTAGATATCGAGTGTGTTGTGAGAATCGTCCCCCGTGTTGCTGGTGGGAAGGGCGATGCTGAGGAACATGTAGTAGGTCCCATCCTTTTCCATCACCCACGGATCCTTGATGCCTTCGAGCCCCATGGGAGCGGCCTTGAAGATCACTTTCTGTTGAACCGGATCGAGTCCATCAACCGTGGGCGCCTTGATCATGTTCGTGCACCAGCGGCCGTCATCTGGATCTACGTAACTCGAGAAATAACGCCACTGGCCGTCGGGTCCCCGCCGAACCACACTGCGCTCGATGGAAGCCGAGTTGTACTGGTCTTTGCGAATCGTGAGCACGTCATCCCACTGTTGCAGATCAGTGGAACGGCAGACCTTCACCTCGCCTCCACGGTCCGGCTGCACGCCGCGCGGACGCCGAACACGATAGGCCAGGTACCAGGCCTTTTCTTCATCGTCGTGGAACGCGCCGGGACAGCCGACCCAGAATCCTTTGTCATTGCCAACCGGTTCGCGGATGACCTGGCCGGCCGTGAGAACTTCGCTCGTAATCTTCTCAATCATGCGAGGCGCACGTGTACAATAAATCGTGTCGGATGGAAAACTGAATTGCGGAGACGAAGGCAGCTTTGGAAGCAACCCGAAGCACGCGAGCAACGAGCGCAGCAACGTCATCGAGGAGTTGACTCGTTCGTGCGATTCCAAACGTGACCGCCATGGTCAGGTACTCAATCAGGGTCGTCTCTCGTTCACTTGTTCTTCCGCTGCTGATAGCGCGCTGGAGTATCGCCCACTTCAAATGATTGCGCGGGATCGCTGTCGGGCACATCGTACTGCGTGCGCAGACGCTTGAGTTCCGCATGAAGTCGTTTTTGAACCTGTGCGTATTTCTTCTGTCCGTAGAAGTTCTTTTGCTCAAGAGGGTCCGCCTTGAGATCGATCAGTTCCCAGGCATCCACGTCCTTCTCGTAGAAGCGCACCAGCTTGTAGCGTCCATCCGCCACGCCGTAGTGACGCCGGACGAGATGCCAGCCCGGGTATTCGTAGTAGTGGTAATAAAACGACTTTCGCCAGTCCTTTGGCGTCTTGCCCTTCAGGACAGCTACCAAACTGCGTCCCTGCATGTCCGAAGGAACATCGATGCCGGCGACTTCGCAGAAGGTCTCCGCAAAATCGAGAGGCGAAACGATGTCATGATTCTGCGAACCGGCTTTCACGACGCCGGGCCAGCGAACCATGAAGGGAGTGCGGAGAGACTCCTCATAGATCCAACGTTTGTCGAACCAGCCGTGTTCGCCCAGGTAAAAGCCCTGGTCCGAGCAGTAGATGATGATCGTGTTCTTCGCGAGTCCGCTCTCGTCGAGATAAGCGAGCAGTTCACCCACGGCGTCATCAACGGATTGGATGCTGCGCAGGTAGTCTTTGATGTAGCGTTGGTATTTCCAGCGAACGAGTTCCTTGCCGGTGAGCTTGGCTTCCTCAAACGCGCGGTTCTTCGGACCGTAGGCCGCGTTCCAGGTGGCGAGCTGTTCCTTCGTCAATCCCCGGGGCGGATCGAGCTTCAGGTCGTAACGCGTCAGGTCGCGGTCGATCTGCATCTCCTGGGTCCGTGCGGGAGAGAGGCGCTTGGAATAGTCTTCGAACAAGGTGGGAGGTTCCGGGAGGTCCACGCCGTCCCATTTGGTCAGGTACTTCGGCCCCGGTTGCCAGTTTCGGTGGGGCGCCTTGTGCTGGGTCATCAGCATGAAGGGCTTGCTCTTGTCGCGGGTGTTCTTGAGCCAGTTGAGTGTGAGCTTGCTGATGATGTCGGTGGTGTAGCCGATGTGCTTTACGCGTTTTCGTGTCCCGTCCCCGTTCTCATCAAGCAGCATTGGTGGGTTGTAGTAGGGTCCCTGGCCGACCAGCACTTCGGAGTAGCTGTATCCCTGAGGTGGCATGTGTTCACCCAGGTGCCACTTGCCAACGACTGCGGTTTCGTATCCTGCGGCTTTGAGAAGTTTTGGAAAGGTCTGCTGATGCCCGTTGAACTTGTTGCCGTTTCGGAGGAATCCGTTCTTGTGGGAGTATTTCCCGGTCTGAATCACTGCCCGCATCGGCCCGCAGATGGAGTTGTTCACGTAGCACTGGCGGAAGAGCATGCCTTCATGGGCGATGCGATCGATGTTCGGAGTCTCGTTCAGCTTGAGTTTCCCGCCATACGCGCTGACGGCCTGATATGCGTGATCGTCAGAGAAAATGAAGATGATGTTCGGACGCTGGCCGGCCGCGCGCGCAGAGATAGACAGGCAGAGCAGGCAGAGGAATACGAGACGGAGATGCATAGCAGTCGGATGATGTGGAAGTGGAACGGCACGGGCAAACGGAAACTGGTTAAAAGGTTCAACCGTTCAGCCTATTCATGCTTCAACCAAGTGCCCCAACAAAAAACCCCTTCCGGTTGCCCGGAAGGGGTTGAGATTAACAACTAAGTAATCCTTAGAAGTTGTAGATGACGTTCAACAAGAGCAAGTGGTTGTTGCTACGGGCACCGCCGAAGCCGGCACCGTCGAGATCCTTGTCCCAGCGCCATTC
>CEUN01006412.1_pt1 | contig 13284 bp, 12 predicted proteins | sample 361501 | NCBI WGS metagenome assembly CEUN01 (sample SAMEA2622801, study PRJEB7988) | marine metagenome | biome: marine biome (ENVO:00000447); feature: marine epipelagic mixed layer (ENVO:xxxxxxxxx); material: "saline water (ENVO:00002010), including plankton (ENVO:xxxxxxxx)" | depth 120 m | reverse complement strand
AATTTGGTTTTGGATGCTCAGTCGTTCCAAATCGGCGGCTATTGCTTTGGAAAAACAGACTAAAAAACCTATTGATATTAATTAAATTAGTTCTTTCACTTTCCTTGATTCGTATTTCTGCGCTAGGTTCTGCCGCAGTACAACTACAGTGCCCGCTTGGCGGAATTGGTAGACGCAACGGACTTAAAATCCGTTGTTCGAAAGGACGTCCCGGTTCGAGTCCGGGAGCGGGCACCAATTTTAAATAAAATTATTATAGGGTGAGAAGTTACATAAATGAAAACAGCTAAAGAATATCTTGAAGAAGCACATGCGGTAGTGAGAAAAATTGACTTTGAAGAAGCCATAGAAAAACATAAAACAAAATCAGCGATTTTCATCGATGTACGCGACAGCTCTGATATTGAAAAAACAGGCACGATTACTGATGCTTTAACAATCCAAAGAGGATTAATTGAGTTTGTAGCTGATGAAGCAACAGGTCTTTATAACGAAGCTCTTAAAAAGGATTCAGAATTAATTTTAGTTTGCGGAGCCGGAGGACAAGCGGCATTAACTGGTAAAACCCTTATTGATATGGGTTATAAAAATGTTTCAAACGTCGGTGCTATAGGAGATTGGAAAAAAAATGGAGGACCGATGACAAAATAGTAAAATGTTGTAGTGGCTTAATTAAGAAAACAGATATGAAATGTTATAGATAAAGTTAGTTTGAAATAAGAAAATTATTTACTCGTCCTGTATTACTTATTCTAACGTCATAAGTAAATTAAGACTTATGACATTAGAGTGGGTAACAATCTTTTAAATCAAAATCAAATCCGATTTATTGTGCTTAGAACTTATAAACTAGCAACTTATATTTTTCCACGTGCTAGATAAATTAGATAATAAAAAATATCAGCGAACACTGTATGATTATTCAACCCTCTGGTGCGCTCTCTGATTCTATTTGGCAACGGCGTAATAATCTCACCTCATCTTTTGGAAAATCGGTTCTTGCGTGAGATGAGCAGTAGTTATCCCAAAGTAAAAGGTCACCGGGCTTCCAGGAATGTTCATAGACATGCTCTGGATTTTCAGCAATATCGAACATCATATTCAGAATTTCTTCGCTTTCTTCGGCAGGTAATCCCAAAATTTCTGAGGTCATCAAGCGGTTAACATACAGTGCCCTTTGACCTGAAAGTGGGTGCTTAATGACGACTGGGTGTGAATGACGCTCCAATAAATCACCAGCACCTTCAGCAGTATTACGTTCTTTAATTCGGTCATAATCATAAAGGTGAAGGGCTTTACGGCCTTCAATTCTTTTCTTAATGTTTCTTGGCAAAGATTTATAGGCTTTGTAGAGATTGGTGAATTTGGTATTACCTCCTTTGGAGGGTACTTCGATTGCATACAATAACGTTCCAATATGTGGTTTGGGTTTGTAAATTGTGTCGTGATGGAACATCATTTCACCATCTGGTAAGGTACCAATCGGTTTACCGTTTTCACGAATATTCGTGACTAGCATAAATGCATCATCAAGTTTGCTGTAGTCCTCTGGACGTGCTTCCTTGGGTTTTGGTCGCTCACCAACCTTTCCAAAGCATGCCGCAAATCGCAGTTGTTCCTCCTGAGTCATGTCTGGCTTATTGAAAAGCAGTAAAATATTATCTCTCCAGGCGTTACAAAGCCCTTGGACAGTTTCTTGTTTCAATTCTTGAGTAATATCTAGATCTAAAATTTCTGCACCAAGAGTTGGACCCAAGGGCCGAATTTCAAATTCTTTGGTCATTATAGGGCTCCTCCGAATATACTAAGCATAAATGCAATAGTAGGGCTTGTGAACTGTTAGGTGTAACTCTAAAAAATAGGCAACTGGTTTTTATAGGAAAGGAATAGGAAATCATGGCGCTGTATTATCAGAGGCTGGTTGAAGAAGGTATGGAGTACTGGTGGTGTGCATGTGGGAAAAGCATGACACAACCATTTTGCGATGGTTCTCATAAGGGAACAGGTGTGTCGCCTGTCCAATATGTAGCGAAACGTGACAGGCCGGTTACATTTTGTGGATGCAAAAGAACCCAGAACCCACCATTATGTGATGGAACACATGAGACATAAAATATAATGGCTAATATTCTAATAACGGGTGCGGCAAGTGGTATTGGAGGGGCCGTAGCAAGTCGTATCGCAAAGCCCGGTAATTCTTGTATGCTGCATTCTCGAAAAAATGAATCCGGTCTTGAAAAACGTGTTTCAGAGTTAAGAGAACAAGGCTGTAAAGCCTATGCTGTTTTGGGTGATTTGACTGACCAAGGATTCGCTGAAAACCTTATTGCAAAAACAATATCGAAAATTGGTGGTATAGATCAAATTGTCAGTAATGCAGGCTTTGCTGAAAGGGGCGTATTTGGTGAAGTTGAAGCGAAATCAGTTTTTACAGCAGAAAAAGGCATGCCTGAGGCTTTTTTTCACATTGTGACAAACGCATTACCATATCTCAAAAAATCAACCTGTGGTCGAATAGTTGTTGTCAGCTCATTTGTTGCCCATGTGTTTGAGGTTGATGGTCTCTTTCCAGCAACAGCCGCCGCCAAAGCCTCCCTTGAAGCATTGGCAAAATCACTCGCTGCTCAGCTTGCATCAGATGGTATCACTGTAAATTGTGTGGCTCCTGGCTATACAAAAAAAGACGAATCTGGACACTCTGCATTGTCTAGCGCCGCTTGGGAAATGGCCGCAAGAAAGATCCCTATGGGACGGATTGGAACCCCAGGTGATACAGCTGCCCTGATATCATTTTTATTGTCAGAGGATGCAGGTTTTATTACCGGGCAAACTATCCATGTCGATGGTGGCCTTACACTTAGGTAAATTTGAAAATTACTCAGCCGCGGACAAAGCAGGTGAAACCTGATATCCATATTTTTTATCAAGTTGGAGTTCGCGGCAGATAGCTAAACCTTTTTCCAGATGTACAGGGGAAATGGGTTTAAGTGGTTTACGCAAAGGGCCGGCGGGTAACCCAACAGCGCCCATCAGGCATTTGACTGCAACTGGATTGATTGCAGAGTATGTAAAATGCAGCATTGGGAGGTTGTTAAGCCAAGCATTTCGACAAGCAAGCGTGTCCTCCCAACCGGCCCAGGGCGTTGAAATCGTTGCCATTTCCTGCGGAATTAAATTACCTGACATATTAGCGGTGCCGTTACCGCCTAGAGACATTAGCGGGATAACAAGCCCGAGCGTTGGACTATCGCAACACATTAGCGACATGTCTGGATTGCCAGCAATGGTCTGCGCAATTTGACCAACTCGGGCTGTCGATTCCTTATTGATGAGAATATTGGGGTGTTCAGCCAGACGCAAAATAGAGGTATGTGAAAGATCTGTTTTTACTCTTGGTGGATTGTTATAAATACCGATCGGGATTTCACTTGCATCTGCAACTTCAAGAAAATAATCGGTAATATCGTCTTCTGGTGCACATATATAGGGTGGTGCAGCAATTATAGCACCATCGGCATTTTCCTTGCTGGCATATTGGACATATTTGATTGTTTGCTCGGTACTGGGCCCTGAGCAACCATACCAAAATTCCATTTTACCTGTTTTCATTTTAACAGTCTCAGAAATTATGAGGCGACGTTCTTCTGGTGTTAGCATTGATACTTCACCTGTTGACCCCATAATTAAAACTGCAGAAGTGCCGTTTTCTTCTTGAAACTTCAGGAGTGAACGAAATCCCTCAAAATCTATTGTCCCATTTCTATTCATTGGCGTTATGAGAGCAACAAAAGAACCCTGAATACAGCGTTTAGTCATGACATCTCTCCTGAAGACAAAATAATTTCAATCTATTTTAACGCAAAAATCATTTGTTTATACTAAACATTTAACTTGGTACGACTTTGAATTGCATTCCAAATTCGTTCGGGTGTGGCAGGTAGAGGTATATCAGAAACCCTATAATCCTTTAAAGCGTCGAGTATCGCATGGATGGTTGCCGACGGCATTCCACAATTTCCTGCTTCACTTCCTCCCTTTACCCCCAAAGGATTATTAGTTGATGGTTGCAGCCAAACATCCGAAATTATATCTGGCATCATATCAGCACGAGGCAAACCGTAATCCATAAAGGAACCAGTGAGAAGTTGTCCACTGTTAGGGTCATAAAGTATCTGCTCTATCAAAGCCTCACCGAGCCCTTGAGCGATTGAGCCATGAAGCTGCCCTTCTAAGGTTAATGGGTTAACAACAACACCTACATCATCGATAGCATAAAGACGGTCAACCTCAACCGTTCCGGTTTCAGGATCAACTACTACTTCGCAGATCATACAACCATTTGGAAAACTGTAGGTGCCCTCTTGGTGCCCTATTCCGTCTATCCCAATACCAAATTCGTTTGGCAGCCCGGCCCCCTTATATGAAGCTTTTACGGCATCCTCGAAGCTAACTGAACGGTCAGTGCCATTTATGAAAAACTCTCCATCTTGAAAGACTATATCTTCCTCTGAGACTTCAAGGAGCCACGCACTTATCTTTTTCCCTTTAAGTACTACCTGATCAGCAGCATTTTTGAGTGCGGACCCTCCAGTTGCCATGCTTCGCTGCGCAAAGGTTCCGCGACCAAACAAAAATTTGTCAGTATCTCCTTGGAAAATTCGAATTTTGTGAACCGGAACACAAAGCCAACCAGAAATCATTTGGGTAAACATTGTTTCGTGGCCTTGGCCTGTGGAGAGTGTGCCTACGTAAGCCGCCACACTTCCATCCTGGTCGATACGGATTTCCATTCTCTCTGAAAAAGTGCCAGCACGCTGGCAATGCAGAGATAGTCCAATTCCACGTATTTTTCCCTCATTTTTTGATCTTAACTTTCGATCCTTTAATTGATTCCAATCCACTAAATTTATGGCTTTTTGAAGGACCCCATCAAAATCGCCGGTATCGTAGAGATAACCGCCAGGGGTCTGATAGGGCATCTTTTCCGAGCTAATTAAATTTTTCCGTCGAAGTTCAATCGGATCTAATCCCATTTTGCTTGCTGCGTGGTTCATTAATCGTTCGAGTGTATAAGTTGCCTCTGGTTTTCCTGAACCACGATAAGGTCCAAGAAGTGTGGTATTGGTATAAGTTGCTGTTACTTCGGTATAAATGAAGGGAATATGGTATGGCCCTGGAAAACTCACAGAGGCATTTCTCGGTGGTATGGCTGCCCATATTCCTAGATAAGCGCCTACGTCTACAACAACTGAAGTTTTAAAAGCTAAAATTTTTCCATTTTGGTCAAATGCTAATGATGCCGTTGATAGTGGGCTTCTTCCGTGCATATCGGTTAAAACCGCCTCGGTTCTGGTGGCTAACCATTTTACTGGTTTATTGAGTTTACGAGCTGCCCAAACCACCAAAACATCCTCTGGGTAGACCTGTCCCTTCATTCCAAAGGCTCCCCCAACATCCAATGCTATTACACGAATGTCATTTTGGGATATATTAAGGGTGTGCGCTACAACTTGCCTAACCTCATGAGGTTCTTGTGTGCTACTGCATAAGGTCATACGATCATCCATTTGATTGCAATAAGCAAGGGTACAACGTGGTTCCAAAGTATTAGCTGTTGCACGGGGATACTGAATTTTTAATTCGCTTACATGTGCTGCTGTTCCAAATTTTTTGTCTATCTCTGAGGCATCTCCAGTTTTAATTTGAAAGCTTACATTTCCATCGGCTTCTTCCCACACCTTTGGACTATTGATTTTGTGAGCATCAATCAAGGTCACCGCTGGCAAAACGTCATATTTTACTTCCAATAATTCAGCGGCATCCGCCGCCTGCTCTCTTGTTTCTCCAATTATCAAAGCTACCCCCTCTCCAACAAATCGAACTTTCTCATTTGCTAATAAGGGCTGTGACGGGCAGAAAGAATTGCTTCCAGGAGGTAATTGTGGAAATGAATGGCATGTTAAATGACCTAGCTTATCTTTCAGGACATCTTCCCCAGTAAAGATTGAAATTATGCCGGGGGCAACGGCTGCAGTAGCGGTGTCAATGCTCACAATTTTTGCGTGAGCGTGTGGCGAACGTAAAATGTAAGCGTGGCAAAGTTCAGGTAATGACATGTCATCGACGTAACGTGCATTACCTCTGAGCATGCGCTCGTCTTCAATTCTAGGTATAGATTTTCCTAACTCTGTTCGGTTGCAGTTGTCCATAATTAATGTTTCTAAATTTTAATGAGTGGCGTTTCAGAGTTTTAGTGGTGTTTCGGCATTTTTGAAGCACAAGAAATCTAGGTCATTACGCTCTAATTTATGAGTACAAATATCGATTAGCATATAACTTAACTAGTTTTTTAAACTAGGGTCGATTTTTTCACCGAAGTCGGTAGAAATTCCTGCGGCAATATAGCCCCCGTCAACATAAAGGATATGCCCATTGACATATGATGCTTGTTCTCCTGCGAGAAACAAGGCAGCGTCGGCCATTTCTTCGACAGTGCCATACCGGCCAGTTGGTATTAGTTCTTTGTACCCCTCTCTTGTAACATCATTATGCGTTAAACGTGTCAGTGGTGTATCTACGGGACCAGGTGCAACCGCATTGACTGTAATTCCATGTGGGGCGAGTTCCAGCGCCGCTTGGCGGGTAAGCCCAATAACCGCAGATTTTGATGTACCGTAGGCAGTTCGGCCGGATCCGGCGCGTGTTCCAGCAATCGACGCTATATTAATGATACGGCCATAATTTTGTTTTAACATCTCTCTTGCAGCTGCCTGACAGCATAAAAATGTGCCCATTAAATTGACCTGCATTACCCGATTAAATTCTTTTTCAGTGGCCTCTAAAAAGCTATGGCGTTGCCCAGTCCCGGCAACGTTTGCAATAACATCGAGTCGACCATATTGTGAGACACAATGTTGGATCATTTTTAGGACTTTTTTGGAATTTGTTACATCAACTGCCATACTGGAGGCATTTCCTCCTTTTTTATTAATTACCTCTGAGGTTTCGGCAACGCCTTTCTCATTAAGATCTGCTGCTAGTACGGTGCACCCCTCGGCGGCGAAGGCTTTCGCCACTTCTTCGCCAATGCCACCAGCCGCGCCGGTAACAATTGCAATTTTGTTCGTAAGTCTCATTCATTCACCTTTTTTATCCTATCCTCAATTGCGTGAATTTCAGGATGTCTTAGCATTATCCATGCAAGCAATAGCATGATAACTGAAGAAATAATTCCAATTATATAAAAACCAAACTCTAACCCAACCATACCAGCTAATGCGCCTAATAAAAATGGTCCTATCATTGAAGTTACCCGATTCATTGTACCACGAAGACCAATGGCCTTACCTTTCTCATTAGGTCCCACGGTTCGTAATATTAATGTGATAACAAGTGGCTGGTGGATCCCGTTAGACACCGACCTCAAACCGGATATAAAGCAAAATCCAAGGTATGCGGCGATCATTGGGGAAACTTCCAGGAAAGTTCCAAGTAAGCCGGTGATACCAGATACTATAACTGTTTTGCTAATAAGGGGGGTTATTGAAATAAAAATCAAGGCAGAAAAAATTGATATCCATAATAACCAAAAAGCGGAAAACCGCCTGCGTAATGGAGTTGCAGCCAGAGAGCCGATAGCAGCGGCTACCGAAGAGAAGGAAATCAAAATACCGATCAGGGTAGCAGGAATACCTACATATTTTTCAAGCCAAACGATATAAAATGTACTTTGTATATTATTGCCAATGTGAACCATCATCCCGAGCAGTATCACGATGGCAATCGTCGGAGATGCTAATAATTTAAATGACGCATAGTAATCGGATGTTCGGGGCAACAAGGAACGGAGGGTAATTGGAGATCTTGGTGTTTCTAGACTTTCAACTAGACTGATTGGGCGCGCTGATGATTTGGGGAGCATTAAGACAGAAATTAAAAATCCGACACCACTTAGGCTTACCAAACCAAAAGCGGCTACAGGGCCCGCATAATCCCAAACAGCTCCTACGGCTGGCGGGCCTATCACGTGACCAGATCTAATGATTGCCCCTAGTCTCGCGGCATATTTTGTGCGTCCATACATCACTTGTCCAACGAGAGTTTGGGCGCCCATCCAACCGATTGAATCGCAAACGCCAGATAAGAGCTGAATAATAATTAGTGCTGAAATATATGGCAGGAATGGATACATCAAGGGCGTAGTTAGGATCAGTAGTCCGATAAAAACTAAGACATGTTGGGTTCCCAGCCTATCCATGAGTGTACCGGCATGAATTGATAAAAAAAGTGATAGAAGTGGGCGGCAACCTAGGACAAACCCGAGAACAAACCCTTCGGGAATTCCCATATTTACGCGAGCCCAAATTGGTACAATTACCAGTAACATGAAATGGGTGGTCGTGCTAAAAGTTCCAATTCCGTATACTGCAAACTGGGTTTTTAGAGAGACCTCATCAGAGGAGGTTGCTCTGGTTGGTTTACTTATTGCCATGATTGAGTGATAGAATAACAGACTTCGGAGCTCTACGAAAATAGATGAGAGCTATTGAAATATAATTTTTCGACTTTTTAGAGTTTTTCTAAATGAATGATATTTTAAAAAATAGAATTTCAACGTTTGATCCTAGCACTTTGGTTCGTTCCGACAAAGTTCATCGGTCGGTATATTGTGATCCGGCGATTTTTGATTTGGAAATGGAACGAATATTCGGTCGTGCATGGCTTTATATAGGGCATGAGAGCGAGGTGGAAAAAGAGGGTGACTATGTTACTCGGCTATTGGGACGGCGTCCGGTTATTCTCAGTCGTCATTCTGACGGAAAGGTTTACGTTATTTATAACAGTTGTGGTCATCGAGGGGCTAAAATTTGCGTAGAGTCGCGCGGAAATGCAAGACCGTTTCGATGTCCATACCACGGTTGGACCTTCAAATCCAACGGTGACCTTGATGGGGTTTCTATGCCCCGAGGTTACGATAAAAATATCGATTTTAAAGATCCTGCCTTGGGTATGCGCAGGCTTCCAAAGGTAGAAAACTACCGGGGGTTTGTGTTTGCATGCCTCGATGAGGCTGCTTTATCTCTCAAAGAGTGGCTTGGTCCAGCAATTCACAGCATTGATGACATCGTTGACCGTTCTCCCGAAGGTAAAGTTTTACTATCAGCAGGGGTACACCGATATATATTTCGCGGTAACTGGAAGTTTCAATTAGAAAATACTGTTGATATGTACCACGTACCCTTCAGTCATGAATCAACAATTAGTTCGCAAGGCCGTCAGTTTTCGAGAAGACAAGGGGATACGGCCGGCTCAAGTATTAGTGAAAAAGGAGATGCGGCCAAGCGCTGGGAGCAGAGAGAATCTTGGGGTTCGGCACGGAATGGTCACAGTTACACGGGCCATCAGCCAGTTGCTGATAATAAAAGAGTTGACGAGATTCATAAACGTTATGTTGAGAGCCTAAAAAAAAAGCATTCCTCGAAAAGATTAGAGGAAGTGTTGCAACCACGTCGTCATAATACAGCCTTTTATCCCAATATGTCTCTGCAGGCACTAAATCAACATGTCAGAGTAATATGTCCAATATCTGTTGATAGGACTGAGGTGTTGGTCTGGCCAGTTCTTTTTGATGGAGCCCCAAAAGAAATGAATATGGATATCATTCGAGGGCTTAATGTTACTCATTCTGCAGCTTCATTGATTCAGACGGACGATTTAGAGAATTTTCATCGTTGCCAGTTAGGTATGAAGGCCGAAAATTCAGAATGGGTATGGTTTGCGCGCGGCGTGGGTACGGATCAAATAAATAACCAGGGCCATTTTATAAACACAGGGACGGCTGAGTTGCCTCAGCGCGCTCAATTTATAGCTTGGGCAAATCTAATGGCACCGTAAAAGTTTTCTTTATCAGGATACGTCGGGATGTTAGGGTCCGCCGGCTTTAATTATAAAAGGATTTTTAAATGCGTGCGGTATTAGTTGAGAATTTTGGTGCGGTCGAGAATCACAAACTTTGTAATGTCCAAAATCCCTCACCGGATTTGGATGAGGTTTTGATTGATATCCATGCTATTGGAATTAATTTTCCTGACACCCTTATGATGCAAGGTCTATACCAAACTAAACCGGAACGTCCTTTTACGCCGGGTCGGGATGTGGCTGGTGTGATATCGGCTGTGGGTAAGAAAGTTGTAGGTTTTAAAACTGGAGACAGGGTAATGGCGATTGTCCCTTGGGGTGCCTACGCTGAACAGTGTGTCACATCCCCTGGCCGGTGCTTTCTTCTACCTGATGATGTGGACTTTGTGACGGCTGCGGGAATGGCCACAGTATATTTGACGAGCTGGGTTGCGTTAATGGAACGCGGTGGTTACCGGGCCGGGGAAAAGGTATTGATTCTTGGTGCTAGCGGAGGTGTTGGGCTTGCTGCAGTGCAAATAGCAAAGGCACATGGTGCCTTTGTTGTAGGAGGGAGTTCATCAGAAGGTCGTGGTAAAATTGTCAAAGAAAATGGTGCCGATGCCGTCGTAAATCTTTCAGTTGATGACATTAGTGAAAATTTACGTCAGCAGGTATTTCAAGTGGCCGGAAAACAGGGTGTGGATATTGTTTTGGACCCACTTGGTGGTGATATTTTTACGGCAGCCCTCCGGACTTTGGCATTCTCAGGCCGCATAGTTTGTATTGGCTTTATTGCCGGAATTCCAACGGCTCGGGCTAATTACTTTAATGTCAAGAATTTAACACTAGTTGGAATGGCTTTAGACCTACATTTTCGTTACAAGCCTAAGGTTATCAAAGAGGCTGCTGAAGATATTTTAAAATTACTTAGTGAAGATAAAATTAAACCCCGAATTGAAGGGGTCTACGACCTAGAAGAAGCTCAAAAAGCGTTGTCGCAATTTAAAACAACTAAGAGCCCTGGAAAACTCGTATTAACTACAGGTCGGAGTTAGTCGTATGTCAAGCCGTACAGAACGAATTCTAAAAGTGGCGCATGAACGTGGTCAAAGAACCCTTTCAGAGTTCGATAGTAAGAGGGTGCTCGCGGCATATGGATTACCAATTAGCCGCGAAATATTGGTGTCTTCACAATCTGAAGTAAAGAATGCAGCAAAAAAAATCAAGTACCCCGTGGTTTTAAAAGCCTGTTCTGCTGATGAGGCTCACAAAACAGAAAAAGGTTTGATTGCTGTTAACTTAGCTTCGCAGGCTGCTCTTGTTCAAGCATTCAAAATACTTAAAAAACGGGCCGGGAAAAGTTATATGGGAGATTATCTGGTCCAAGAAATGGTCTCCGGTTCTCGGGAAGTTATGATTGGTATGCACCGTGATCCATTATTCGGTCCGGCTGTGATGTTCGGTCTCGGTGGCATTTTTACCGAAATTTTACAGGATGTAACTTTTCGCATTGCTCCACTCCGAAAAAAGGATGCGAGGGATATGTTAAGGTCCATAAGGGGCACCAAAATTTTGGAAAAGGTACGCGGTATGCCGGCGGTCGACCGGGATATTTTATGTCACGCATTAATGGCCGTGGGTCAGATTGCCTTGGACCACCCTGATATCGAGGAAATAGATATCAATCCACTGATTATTAGAGGAACAAGACCCATAGCCGTCGATGCATTAATTGTTCTTTCTAATAAGGAATCAAAAAGAAAAGACCCTTAATATGGCTGATGTCTTAAAATATTTTTTTGCCCCAAAGAGCGTATGTGTAATCGGGGCATCCGCAACAGCTGGCAAGCCTGGTAATGTAGTTATAAAGAATATATGGGACTTAGGGTTTGACGGAAAGGTATACCTTGTTAATCCCCGTGGCGGCCAAATAGAAGGATACAAGGTTTATAAATCCGTTGAAGAACTCCCTGAAAATATAGACCAAGCCGTTGTAACTCTTCCTGCTTCTCTTGCCCCGGAAACTGTCCGAGCGCTTGGTAAAAAGGGTGTCAAAGCCATTGTCTTGGCTGCAAGCGGGTTTTCCGAGGTGGATCAGGTAGGGGAGGACCTTCAGTACGAATTGATTGAAGCAGTCAAAGTATCTGGCGCGCGCGTTCTTGGCCCCAACACGACCGGTCACGTGTCGGTACCGTCTAAATATACTTCCAGTTTTTTTCCTTTAGGGAAAATTCCGCGTGGTTCGGTATCTTATATAACTCAAACTGGCAATTTTTGTGGTATATCTCTACGGCATATCATGTCTGCAGAAAATTATGGAATTGCACGTTCTTGCGGGCTTGGTAATAAAGTAGATATTGATGAGTGTGATTTACTGGAGTTTTTGGGACGGGATAAAGAAACCAAGTCTATATTTCTTTATCTTGAAAGTATAAAAAATCCAAAACGATTTTTACGCGTTGCTAGAAGAGTCTCGAGTCAAAAGCCTGTTTTTTTATTAAAAGGCGGTGCTTCAGACGCAGGGGCAGCAGCAGCGGTGGCTCACACAGGATCTCTCGCAGCGGATGGGCGCGTTGTGGATGGAGCAATAGATCAATCCGGTGTTACACGGCTTAATAAGTACTCCCATTTATTTCAGCTTGCGAAGGCACTTGATAAACAAAGTTTACCTCGGGGAAATCGAGTATCCTTTTTATCACCTTCAGGAGCATTTACGGTTTGTCTAACTGATATTTGTCGATCTCTTGATGTTGAGGTTCCTAGATTAGAAGAAAGGACAACAAAAAGATTGCAAAAATACGCTCCTCCATTTATCCGTATGCGCAATCCAGTGGATATCTTTGGAAGTGTTGGCTTGGTTGGTTATGAGAAAGCCTATGGTGACGCGTTGGACGCTGTTCTTTCCGACCGAAACATTGATGCAGCCGTTGTTATAATGATGCTCACTTCAGAAACCGGAATACCTAAAATGGATTTTTTGGTAGATGTTTCAGAGAAATATCCTTCCAAACCGGTTTATGTTACTTTTATGGGCCAACACGAGCATAATGTAGCCGCTAAGGAATATCTCGAACCAAGGGGAATACCTTGTTATATGCAGGTTGAAGAGCCGTTTGAAGTTTTATCGATATTGGCTAAATGTCGCATGCATATGCGGGGTCTTTAAAAAAGTACAATCTCAAAACCCTTTTATGTTGAAAGTTTGAGAATCAAGTAAATCGGTTTGATGATCTTCCCTCCGCTCTTCATCAGCTATAATAGCCGGGTGGCGAGCACGTGTCTGATCAGTGCAGCGTGTTGATTTGATCTCTAGGTCCTTGTAGTTATATTGATATACCTAGATAATTAGACCTTGGAGCGGTGCAACGGAGGAAAAAATTTTGG
>CEUN01124574.1_pt1 | contig 13285 bp, 13 predicted proteins | sample 361501 | NCBI WGS metagenome assembly CEUN01 (sample SAMEA2622801, study PRJEB7988) | marine metagenome | biome: marine biome (ENVO:00000447); feature: marine epipelagic mixed layer (ENVO:xxxxxxxxx); material: "saline water (ENVO:00002010), including plankton (ENVO:xxxxxxxx)" | depth 120 m | reverse complement strand
GGCGCCAGACTGCTCGACCGCGCCCGCAAGCGCCTTCCCGGCCCACTCGCGGACATCACGGCGCAGGACTGCACGCTAGCCATTGGCGTCCGGCCCTACCCCCAAGACGGCAAGACTCTGGCGGGCGCCCTGCCCGGCTCCCGTGGTCTCTATCTCGTCGCCACCCACAGCGGCATCACGCTCGCGCCCGCGCTGGGTCACCTGATTGCTACCCTGATGGTCGACGGCGAAACGCCCGAAGCCCTGCAACCCTTCGCACTGGAACGACTTCCCGGATTTTCGTGATCGCGCCGTGCGCCGAGCCTGCCGCCTGTGCCATGATGCCGCGCAGCATCGAAAGATAGGGAGTCGGAACATGAGCAAGGTCGGCACCATCGAGAGCCTGTGGCGCTATCCGGTGAAGAGCATGCGCGGTGAAGAGATCGACCAGGCGTTCATGGGCTTCGGCGGTGTCTATGGCGACCGCCTCTATGCCTTCACCAGCGATGCGGCGGAGGCCGCATTCCCGTGGCTCACGGGACGCGAACAGCGCAAGATGGTTCTCTACACTCCGCGTTTCCGCCACCCCGACCGCGCCAAACTGCCGCCCAACATGACCGAGGCGATCGGGTCCGACCCCGCGCTGACCCCGCTCTACGGTAGCGAGGAGGGTCTGGCGCTCGACATCGAGACACCGGACGGCGCGGTGCTGGCGATTGACGACCCCGCCCTGCACGACCACCTCAACGAAGGCATCGGCCGCAAGCACGGCCTGACGCTGCAGCGCTCCGACCGCGCCATGACCGATTGCCGCCCGCTGTCGCTGTGCTCCCTCGCCACGGTCAACCAGCTCGCGGCCGAGAGCCGGCGTGCGATCGACAAGCGCCAGTTTCGCGCCAACACCTATCTCGATCTGGAGGGCGGCAAGGGCTTTGCGGAGAACGACTTCATCGGCAAGCGGCTGAAGATCGGTGAGCAGGCCGTGGTCACCGTTCTGGAACGCGACCCGCGTTGTGCCATGATCACACTCAATCCTGACAGCGCCGAACGCGACCCCGCCATTCTCACCCACGTCAGCAAGGTCCATGAAGGCTACACCGGCGTCTATGCCGCCGTGCTGGTCGAAGGCGTGATGAAATCAGGCGACAAGGTCGAACTTCTGGACTGACAAGGGCGGCAGCTTCCATCACATATGCGGTGTCTCGACAAAGGCTGCCTTGAAGCTCCTGGTGTAGGGTTCGCAAAAGGCCACGAAATCCTGATGAAGTTCAGCCACTCGGTAGTCATTCATAGCCTCCTAGCTGGCGAAGGTTGAACACAGCACCCATTCGTTGTGACCCTCAGCGCCAGCCAGATTGGGCAAGACGGAGTAACTCTGTACTTCTTTGACGCCATTTCTAATGGCCGCGACGTGATACTGCATGGTGGCCAAAACATCAGAGTCAGCCTTGTCATTGAAGGTCATCAACACCATTCGGGAAATCATGATCATTCCTTTCTGCGTTGATGCACGATTGGTCACAAGCTGGCCGGCTTGGGACCCGGAAATTTCATCGGTGACATCATGTCGATGGTCACAAAGCTAGCAGGCGCAGCCAGCACATCCGGAATACGGTTCACGACACTGGAGGCTGTCGCATGGCCGGTATCGATTCTCGTCAACGTCATCTCGGCGGGCGGCACGCCATCGATGCGCCAGCTAATCCCCTCATCCTCGTCGTCGCGCGACGAGGCGATCCTGATCGACCTCTTCCTGGACAGCCTTGCGGTCGACAATGGCTATTTCTTCATCACCACGCGCAGCCGCTGGGATGACCCGGAGATCGCTGCCTTCCGCGACTGGGCTGAAACAACGTTATCGGACTGAACAGGCGCACAGAACCCGCACGGTACCGGCCTATCCGGAGCACTGACCAAATCGAAGATCTGACAAGCCGGTCCAATCGGACCGATCAGAGGCTGCACAACTCCACTCAGTCCCAGATCGCAATGCAGCGGACCTCGATACTTTGGCGGTCCGGCGCGTCAGGCGCGGGCTCGGGGCCTTTGAAGGCCGAGTGAAAGCTGAAGGTGCAAGGCGCGTCACCATCGCCCACGCTGGCGTCTGACCGGGCACCGTCGGACCGGGCCATCTCGCCCGCAGAATCCCACTGCTTGATTAGGATCGCCTCGTCGCGCGTCACCTCGGGGAACCACCACCAGCCATGGTTGTCCCGGTGCTTGGAGAGGTAATTCTCGCCGACGCGGTCGTGATAGAAGATTTCGAAGACCACCAGATCATCCGGAGCAACAGTCTGTCCGTCGCATAGAGCCAGAGGATTACGGACAACCGGTGCGCTGTCGATGTTGCGCCAGACATTGATGATGGCGTAACGCCGTTCACCGGCGATGGCCTGCTTGACCATGCCCGGATCGAGCAGCGTGGCACCCGGCTCCAGATACCCCCTGAGCGTGTCGTTGGCGCTGGGTGGCTTGGCGAGGTCGCGCAGCCGGCGCGGCGCACTGTCAAGCGTGTAGTCGCCGTGCACGAAATGGATCGGTTCCTGAACCTGTTGTCCCCCGGCAATGCGCTGGCCGCTGTCTTTGCCCCGGGCGGAGCGGATGTTGTGGTCAAAGGCAAAAACATGAGGCGCGCCCGTCGCCTCGCGCAGGAGATCACAGCAGGCATCATAGTAGGACTCCACCACCTGCCGGTGATCGTAGAAGTCTGGCGTATCATCGCCCAGCGGCCTCTGCACCAGCTCAAAGCCATGGGCCTCCAGCGTCCGTGGCCCCGCATCACCTGGCTGCCGGCCATTGCACACCGGCACCTCATGGCCGGCATCCCTCAGCCCCTCGGTTCCGGCGTCGTTGCCGTCACGGTCACGGCGGGTGAACACTTTACCGTTGCCGTGGAGCGAAGACGGTGTGTCCAGCGCCACAGTTGTGATGGCACCAACAATGGTGCCGGGATCAGAAGCCATCGTGGCAGCGGTCTGCGGTTGAGCCATGGTTCCTCACTTCTGGGGCAAGTTCGCGGAGGCGTTCTCAGATGCTCCAGCTTTCAGTGAACGGACGCAACTCGATTTCGTTGCTCCAAGCTCCCTTTGGCTGGCAGTGGGCCGCCCAGTAGCCCCCAGCCACGGCATCCGGATTGGCCAGGCCCGAGGTGTCATTGTCGCCGTAGAGCTCACGCATCAGCGATGTGTCGAGGTCACAATCGAGCCGGATGTTGACGACATGCACGCCATCGGGCGCATGAGCCTTGGCGAGGCTCTGGCTCAAGGCGCGCAAGCCGAACTTGCCGATGGCATAGAGCGGATGTGTCGCCGAACCGCGCAGGGCTGCAGTCGCCCCGGAGAAAATCACCGTGCCGTGGCCGCGCCTGCACATCCCAGGCATCACGGCCTTGGCTGCCGCCAGCGCGCCGATTACCTCGAGATGGAGAATGACTTCCAGCGCCCCGTAGTCGATGTCGAGGGGAGCGCAGCGGGGAAAGCTGTCCCGGACGTTGTAGATCAACACGTCAATCGGCCCCATCTCGGCCGCCGCATCGTTGAGTGCGCCTTCGATGCTCTCCGGCTTCATGGCATCGCCCGCACGAAAGGTGACCGTCGCCCCGTTTTCGGACGCAGCGTCGATCGCCGCCTGGCTGCCGTCGTGTGTGCGCGAGACCAGAGCGAGGTCGCACCCTTCGGTGGCGAACCGCGCAGCCAGGGCGCGGCCCAGCCCTTCTCCGGCGCCGACAATGGCGCAGACCGGTCGTGTCATCTCGTCATCCTCTTCATTCATTCCGTGCTCCACCATCCGACATCCGTACGCCCAACGCCACGACGGAAGCTGTCGAGATAGGCGATGGCAGCCCCGGCATCGCATTACGGTAAATGCCGAACCTGAAATACTGCGTCGGCCCGGCCGCGTCGTCATGACCGATCGAGCCGGTCGCTCGCACGGTGAAGACCCCGTTCGCCCAGACCTCAACCAGCCCCTGGCCGTCGCGTCCACCCACAACGTGATAGAGCATGCCGACCCAGGCGCCATGAGGGTTGGGCAGCAGCGGCTCGGGACCCCATTCCAACGTGATGTAGGTGTCGCAGGCGTAATACCAAGGCTCAGCGAGGAAGGATTCGAAGCGCCGCGGCGGTGGGCCGGTGCGTCCGGCCAACGCGGCGGGGTCACGGTTGGCGGCGGCGACCATCACCCGACAGTTATTGTCCTGAACGGTGATGTGGAACACGCCATTGTCGAAGCGCTGCGCCAGAAACGGGCTGCGACCGTTTTCCTGTTTCCACTGGCCGACCACCCAGCTCGTACTGCCGCGTCGCTCCAGCTCACCGTCGATCCTGAAACCGAAGGCGTACCAGGCGTCAGCCCCGAACGGCAGGCGTAAGTCGGTGTTCAGACGGATTTCATTGCGCTGGCAGGTTCGACCGCAGGCATGGTTCGATTCATTAACGCGGATCGCCAGGGATTGATCCCCCTCGCGCACGATCGAATCGTCAAACCAGGAATCGTCGGATTCGAGGTCTCTTGGCAACCACAAGGTAAGATCCTCGTCTTCAAATCCCTCGTGCAGAGCATCATGGGCCCTAGCCTGGCCGACCAGTATCGCATCCGGCGCCAACAGAGCCAGCATCAGTAGAATGACCAATGGACAAACAGCGTCATGATGCATCGGGCCAGACCTGAAAATCGTAGCTCTCATCATGTCTGTTGCGGACTTGGCCATGATGTCCCAACAGTCCAAGACACACGGCTTCAGTTTCCCGTGTTCACACCAAGGCCGCAAACGCCACTGAAGCTCAGGCAGAATCCCAGAGGTCATCCCCGCGGCGATCATGGGAAGCAACAACGAAGCCCCGGTAATCATCGGCCGCAACGTCATCGCAGATCTTCCGGTATTCCCCAAATCCACCGACGTAAGGCAGGAAAACGCGCGGTTTGCCGGGAATGTTGGTGCCGACATACCAGGAGTTCGCAAGGGGATAGAGGGTGGTATCTCCCACCTCCTTGTTGTGGCGCACCCAATCCTGCTGCGCGTCCGTTCTGGCCTCGATACGGTCAAGACCCTTGTCAGTCATGTAGGCAAGACAATCGCTGATCCATTCGATGTGCTGCTCAATCGCAGACATCATATTGGTCAACACAGACGGGCTTTGAGGGCCGGTCACCGGAAACAGATTGGGATACCCGGCCATGCCCAAACCAAGATATGTGTGAGGGCCATCTTCCCATTCCTTGCGCAGGGACCGCCCCTCCACACCACGGATATCGATGTTCAGAATCGGCCCAGTCATGGCGTCGAAGCCGATCGCAAAGACGATGGCGTCGAAGTGATAATCCGTCTCCGTTGTCTTGAGACCTTCGGCGGTTAGCCGTTCGATGGGGGCCGCGTTGATGTCGACCAGGCTGACATTCGGCCGGTTGTAGGTGTCGTGATAATCGATATCGACACACAGTCGCTTCGTGCCGAAGGGATGACTGGTCGGACACAGCAGATCGGCGACCTTGGGATCCTTCACCTTCTCGCGAATCTTCTCATGCGCGAAGTCAGCAACGATCTTGTTGATCGCCGCATCATTGCCGACATCGGTGAAGGTCGAGAGCATGGTAAAGCCGCCTTCGGCCCAGCGCCTCTCCAGCTCACTGCGACGTCGGTTGTCGGAGACGTCGTGGCCGGATTCGTGGGCATCCTCGCCGTTGTAGCCACTTTCGGACCAGCGCGCGTTTTCGCGGTAGGCGGCGTAGTTCTCCTTGATTGGCCGCACTTCCTCTTCTGTCAGAGGACGATTCCAGGCCGGCACCGAAAAGTTGGGTGTGCGCTGGAAGACCGTCAGATGCCGTGCCTGTTTGGCAATCTGGGGAATGGACTGGATCGCTGATGATCCCGTGCCGATCACCGCAACATCCTTACCCGTGAAATCGACCTCCTCATGAGGCCACAACCCCGTGTGATACCAGTCGCCCTTGTAGTCATCGAGGCCGTCGAAACTCGGCCGCTGAGGCACGGAGAGACAGCCGACCGCCAAGACACACCATGTACCGCGGACCGCATCGCCTGTCTCGGTTTCCAGAACCCACTGGTTCGCATTGTCATCCCAGTTGGCGGACCCAACACGCGTGCCGAACCGGATGTCGCAGCGCAGATCAAAACGTTCCGCGACATGCGCTGCATACTTCAGGATTTCCGGTTGTGGCGAATAGCGCTCGGACCATTCCCATTCCTGTTGCAGGTCGTCGTCAAAGGAATAGGAGTAATCCATGCTGTGAATGTCACAGCGTGCTCCGGGATAGCGGTTCCAGTACCAAGTGCCTCCAACATCGCCGGCTGCCTCAAGAATCACCGCGGAAAGCCCCAGCTCACGGGTTTTGTGCAGCATGTACATGCCGGAAAATCCGGCGCCGATGATAACAACATCAAAGCTGTCAGCCCGGGTTTCGTCATCAGCCATGGCAACCGTCCTCGCTCGTGCAGCGCCATGCTAGTGCGTCATTCAGTCATACGAAACCACGTTGTCGCAGCGAATTCGTCGGAGCAATAGACCATGCCAGGAACGGAATCGTCGTAGATGTAGTAACCGAGACCGGCGGTCCGCTACGCATTCTCAAGCACGGCCGTCTGTTCAATCAACGAGACTTCGCTCTTCTTTTCCCGTTCAAGAGCGCCTAGCGTCAACGCGATCGCCAGAAGCGCCAGCGCAGACGTCGGGACCACGCTGATCTCTGCCCCGGCTGCCCAGGAAAGCCAGATCGGCACGCCATCGAGCCAAAGCGTGTTGAACTCTAGGATCGCCGCCTGTACCACGATCAGAGAGATCAAACCGACAAGCGTGCCGGTCAGAACGCCGCGATAGCGAAGCGCCAGATAGACCGCCGCAATCAGGACGCCGAACAGGATGGCGAGGGCAAAACTCAGAAGCACGGAATTCGCCTGTCTTTGAGACCCCGAGTGTGTCGTTCGAACCCGCTGACTACAAGGTTGATGCCCGCAACGCTGTGAAGCAGGTCCCGACTTGCGGGCATCATAGGCCCAAGCAGGAAAGAGACGAGGAACCCCTATGCCCCCGACCTTTGCCGTCTTCGAGCAGGCAGAACATCACGAACGCCTCGCCCGCGCACGCAAGGCCATGCGCCAGGCCGGCTTGCGTGCCTGTCTTTGCGTCGGTCTTGAGAATCTCTACTACCTCGGCGGTTATGACAGCTGGGTTGGCGTCAACAGCCCGCAGGCCATGATCTTCACCGATGGCGACGACGAACCCACCCTGGTCATGCGCAATGTCGACTTGCCGCTCGCCGTGGAAACCACATGGATCAGTGACATCCGGACCTATCACCTGCATCTGGAAGATCCCGCCGTGCTGATCGCCGACGTGATCGAAGAAAAAGGTGTTGCAGGCGAGATCATCGGCATTGAAGCCCAGGCCACGACGCTGAACTGGGATCTGGGACGCCGACTGGAGCGCGCGATCGCGCCGAGCCAACTGACCGATGCCACAACTCTTCTGGGTGACCTGCGCTGGATCAAGTCACCTACGGAGATTGCCTGTATCAAGCAGGCTTCCTCGATCGCCGAAGCGGGGCTGCAGGCCATGCGCCGGCACTTGCGGCCCGGTATCAGCGAGATGGCCCTGGCGGCCGAGGTCGACGATGCGCTGCGGCGGGCCGGTAGCGATTTCCCCTCGATTCCCATCGAACTCGCATCAGGCAGCCGCAGCGAGGGGGGCCACGGCACGCCCAGGGGCCGCCGGATCGAATCGGGCGACCTCGTCCATGCGGAGTTCGCCGGGGTCAGCAACCGCTACCATGCGGTCGCCATTGCCACGATGGCCGCCGGCGAGCCTGACTCCGAGCACCGCGAGCTTCACGATGTTGCTCTGGCATCACTGCGCGGCGGCATGGCGGCCATCAAACCGGGCGTTGCGGTGGCCGACGTCGAGGAAGCCTCGCTGGAGCCTCTGTGCGGAAGTGGCATGGATCGTCACGCCATGATGCGTTTCGGCTACGGCATCGGTGTCGCCTATCCGCCAGTCTGGCTCGAAACTCTTCAGATCAGCCGTGGTATCGACCAGCGGCTGGAGCCCGGAATGGCCTTTGTTCTCCACGCCTGCATCACGCCGCCCGGGTCCGGCGACGGCGTTATCCTGGGCGGGACCTGGCTGATGACCCAAGACGGCATCGAACTCCTGGTCGGCGCCGGCGACATCGATCTGGTTGTGACATGAAAGACCTTGCCCCCTGGACAGTGACCGGAGAATGCCTTCTGCATGACGGCTCACCCTGGCTGCAGCTTTTTGAGCAGTCTCTCGCCCTGCCCGACGGGCAGGAGGTCGAAGCCTATTTCAGGGTCGCAATGCGCGACTTCGCGATCATGTATGTTACCACACCCGCTGACGACGTCCTGACCCTGCGGCTCTACCGTCATGGTCCACGCCGGGTCGAGCGGGCCCTGCCCGGTGGCTTTATCGACGACGGCGGGGAACCGCTCGAGGCCGCTCAGCGTGAGTTGCTGGAGGAAACCGGTTTCCGGGCGTCGGACTGGAGTAGTCTCGGGAGCTATGTCATGAACAGCAACTACGGTTGTGGCCGATGCTACGCCTTCATGGCCTCTGGTGCCGAACAGGTCGCCGAGCCCGATTCAGGCGACCCGGAAGATGCCGAGCTCTGCCTCATCCCTCGCAAAAGGCTGCTGCAACATCTGCGGGACGGTGACATCGGCATCATGGGTCATGCCTCTGTCATCGCACTTGCGCAGGTGTTGGGAGCCAACGCACCCGTCAGAATCGGACATTAAAATCCGCCGGCTGGCTGTAGCTGCGGCAGCGCGGTTCGCGCACAGAGGCCGGATCCGGGTCGACAAAGAAATCGGCGGTCGCGACCATCGCACAGTCAAACCAGAACGAGACCGCGTGGCCGCCCGAACGGAACACCAGATGACGGCTGTTCGAGAGAGTCTCGGCCGCCTCATCGGCATACGACGGCGGTGTCACGGGATCATAGCGGCCGCTCAACAGCAGGGTGGGAATGTCACTCACCACCGGCCCTTCATCGGGCAGCGGATTGCTCGCTACCGGCCAGACATTGCACGACGGAACCAACGACCAAGTCATGGCGGCTTCACCGTAGAGACCGTAACGAGCGACCTCCTCGGCCATGGCCACGGTATCGAGCACAGGCGCCTCACGGCACTCGATGTTGGCAAAGGCACCCTCGATCATGCCGTCGGACGCATAACTTCCCAGTCCGTAGAAGTAGGTCAGGGCGTCAAGATTCCCCTTGGCGGCAGTCCCTATGGTAAGCGGAATGTAGGGCAGCCAGTCGGCGTCGTAGAGGTACTCCACCATGGTCATCACGAGCGTGCTGCCATCGAACCGCACGAAGGTGCCACGGTCGAGATAGTCGAGATCGTAGAGCTCGAGTTCACGCGGATTGGCATTCAGGTCCGCAATCAACCGCTCGAAGTCATTTTGGACATCGGGCGCGACCCGGCGGCAGCCGCTGCTGGCGGCGCAATCATCGAACAGGTTCTGAAAGGCGTCGGCCACCGCGCGCGGAAAGTCGATCTCCGGATCGACCGTCGGCGGATAGACACCGTCAAGCACCGCCGATCGCACAAGATCGGGGTGACGGCGCATCACCTCCAGAGCCAGGCGTGAGCCGTAGGATACCCCGTAGAGGTTGACCTCGTCGTAACCCAGGGCGCGCACGATGTCGGCAACATCGTCGGCGCTGTTGCGGGTGTCGAACCGCTCCAGGGGAACACCCTCCGCCCGCAACCGGTCGTAGCAGGTGCCCAGCGTCTCGATTTCCTCGTTCCAGAGTGGATCGTCGTAATCGACGACCTCCGGCAGGCGTCGGTCGAAATCATGCAGCTCCGGGCAATCAAGACTGGGCCGCGACAGGCCCATACCACGCTGGTCGAACAGGATGAGATCCCGGGTCCGGCGGATTGATGAAGAATCCTCCCACCAGTATTCGCTGTAGTCGTCGAAATACGGATAGGTCGTTCCAAACGACGAGTAACCCGGGCCGCCTTCCAGATAGATCACGGGATCGGGTGCCGTATTGCGCGACGACGAATGCAGCACCGCCACGGCAAGCCTTGCGCTGCTGTTCTCCGGGTTGGCCCGGTCCAGCGGCACGGTCACATGGTAGCAATCGACCGTCTGCAGCATGTTGGCCACAACCCAGCAGTCGTTGACCGGCTGCACGGTGACCTCGGCCCGCGCGCCCTGCATCAACGTCGCAAGGCCCAAAAGAAAAAACGTCAGAAATCTGATCATGATCGTCTCTAGGATGGCCGCTCAGAACTCAAGTGCGAAGGTCGCGGACGCCGTGTACTCACGACAACGCGGTGAAGGTGTGCGGCGCGGATCCGGGTTCACGAAGAACCGGGCCGCCGTCACGGTTGCACAGTTGTAGGTCGCCGTGACGCCATGGCCGCCGGAGCGAAACACGAAATGGCGGCTATTCGACAGGGTCTCGGCTGCGAGTTCGGCATAGGCCGGCGGCGTGATCGGATCGTAGCGGCCGGAAAACAGCAGGGTAGGGATGTCGCTGACGATGGATCCTTCATCGGCCAGCGGCGCTCGTTCCACCGGCCACACATCGCAAAAGGGAATCAGCGACCAGTTCAGCGTTGCTTCACCGAAGATGCCCTCCGCCTGTGTCTCTGCAGCCACCATGTCGAAATCGAGCGTCGTCGATTCACGACAGCCGATGTTGATGAAAACACCCTCATCCGAACCGTCCGACCCGAAGCTGCCGCTGCCCCAGGTGTAGGTCAGGGCTCCGATCTCGCGGCGCGAGGCTCCGATCATCAGAGGAATCAGGGTCAGTGCGTCGCTGTCATAGAGATCACCGATCATCGATGAAACGATCTCGTTGCCGTTCAGTTCCACTCTTGGTGCCGGTGTGCCGTCGTGAGGATCGAACAGTTCCATCTCGCGCGGCTCTTCGTTGAGTTCGGTTATCAGGGCCGAAAAATAGGACGCCATGTCCGGCACAAGGCGTGAGCACTGGCGGTCGGCTTCGCAGTCCTCGAAGAGATTCGAAAAGGCTCCGGCCACCGACGATGCAAAACCGATCTCCTCATCGATCAGGCCAGGATAGACACCGTCGATCACAGAGGCGCGCACGATACCGGGATGGCGGCGCATGACCTCGAGCGCCAGACGCGAGCCATAGGAGATGCCCCAGAGATTGACCTCCTCGTAACCCAGGACGCGGACGATATCGGCGACATCGTCGGCGCTGGCGCGAGTATCGAACTGGTTGAGATCGATGCCTTCTTCCAGGGCCAGCCGCTCGTAGCACTGCTCGGCCGCCCGAACCTCCCGACGCTCCAGGGGATAGTCCCACGCCATGAGGATGGGCAGGGCGTCATGCAGTTCGTGGAACTCCACACAATCCAGACTTGGGCGCGACAAGCCAATGCCGCGCTGGTCGAACAGGATAAAGTCACGGGTGCGTCGGAACGGCGCGGACATCCACCACCAGTAGTCGCTGTACTCCTCATAGGCCGGGTAACCGTCGGCAAAGACTGGCGCACCAGGACCGCCCTCGAGATACATCACCGGGTCGTCGTTCGGCCGGCCGGTTGTCGCACGCAGCACAGCAACAGCGAGGTCGACAGTTCCGGCATCGGGATTCTTCCGGTCAAGCGGAACAAGAACGCGATAGCAGTCGACCTGCTCGCGCTCTTCCGGTGCTACCCAGCACTCGTCGACCACCTCCAGCACCACATCGGCCACCGCCGGCCAACCGGCCAGCACCACCAGTGACGCCACAAGAACCGATTTCAGCACCATCTTCATCATGCCGCCTGCAGTCGTCCGGTGTGGTGTCGCCGTGTTGCCGAAATCAGATAGGCGACGATCACCAGGTTGATCACGTTGAAGGCCACGCCCAGCAGGAAGGGTGCATGATAGGTTCCGGTCATGTCGAAACCCAGCCCGCCGATCCATCCGCCGATGGCCATCCCGAAGGTCCCGAACATGATCACAATCGCGGTGTAGCGCCCGGCCCATTGCTCAGAAAGGTACTCGCGAATGATCACGGGATACGTTGGACCGATTCCGCCGTAGCCAAAGCCGAACACCAGAGCCAGCAGGTAGATCGCCGTCAGGCCCTCGGCCATGGGCATCAGGCCCAGGGTGACGGCCTGCAGGGCCGAAAAGACAAACAACGTGCGCAGCGATCCGATCTTCATCATCAGCAGGCCCGCGGCAAAGGCACGAGCCAGGAAGCTGCCACCCAGCAACACAGAAAGGATCGTCGCGGCTTCCATGGGTGCGATGCCGATATCGGTCGCGTGCGACTTCAGATGTGCCAGCGGCAGAGACATCGCGATGCAGCAGCCCACGATGGCGCAACAAAGCAGCGCCAGCAGTGTGTGGGGGCGGATATGCAGGATTGGCGCATCGGGGTCGAGCGCGCTCCCTTCCACCGCAGCCGAGCGCGGCTGCGCCTTCGGTGGCGGCCGGCGCAACAGAAACGACAGCGGCACCATCGCGGCAATCCCGAAAGCGCCATAAAACAGATAGGTGTCACGCCAGCCCACGGTGCCCAAGCCGTACTCAAACACCGGAGGCCACATGAACCCGGCAATGCTCTGTCCGCTGGTCACAAGCCCCACCGCCATTCCGCGGTTGCGCGAAAACCATCGTGTGATGTTGGCGACCAGCGGCGAAAACATCGCCGCATTGCCGAACAAACCGATCACAAGTCCGTAGATGGCGAAGAGCTGCCAGGCTTCGTCAATTCCGGCAATCATCAGCGAACCGCCGCTCACGGTGATCGAGCCCAGAAGTGCCGGCTTGCCCATGCCGGCCTTGTCGAGCCACCAGCCCATGAGAATTCCACCCAGGCCGCCACCGATGAACTGCAACGAATAGGCTGTGGAGGGGATCGTGCGCGGCCAGTCGAAGGTCGCCGCGATATCCTTCATCGCAACGACCAGCAAAAACAGCGCACCGTTGGCGATGACTAGCATCATGAAGGATGCGGCCAGCACCACCAGCGCATAGTGCCGGTCTTCCAGATTGCGCAGATACGCCGACATGAACAAAACCGATCAAAGAGAAAACACCAGTCTAGACCGGACCTGTCACACGGCACGAGCCCTGATCCGATGATCGACGCCGTGTCGCGGCGATCAGGTCACGAATTTCACGGGGATAGGTTCTGCCGGACTGGTTCGTGTTGATGAAGTACTGCTGGATGTTCGGCCGGATGAACTCCGCGAAGTGCCGCAGATGACCAATCACCGGGTAGTTGCGCAGCACGTTGTGGCGCGAGTGTGTCGCGTCCAGTAGGCCAAGCAACACAA
>CEUN01040543.1_pt1 | contig 13307 bp, 7 predicted proteins | sample 361501 | NCBI WGS metagenome assembly CEUN01 (sample SAMEA2622801, study PRJEB7988) | marine metagenome | biome: marine biome (ENVO:00000447); feature: marine epipelagic mixed layer (ENVO:xxxxxxxxx); material: "saline water (ENVO:00002010), including plankton (ENVO:xxxxxxxx)" | depth 120 m | reverse complement strand
TTCAATCCGCCTGCGTCCCTGCCTTGCGGAACACCGGGATTGGCTCCGCCTGGCACTGAATGGCAATGCATCGACACACCGGGCCAAAAGGATTTTAATGCCAAGGCTGGAATTTATCAAATTAACGGCCAGCTTGTGGCTCTCAACCGGCCCGTTCTGGAAGACGACAAAGCGACACTGACCTTGAAACAATGCAAGGGATTGCTAAGCGAAGAACTTTCCACTCTTCAGGGAACTTCTGACCAAAGCTCGGAAATTCCCGCTGAAATATGGCGATCGTTCCTTTTCCTTACCTTGGGAGCACTAGTCGTCGAAGCCCTGCTCGTATTACCGAAAAAAGAAAAATCCAATGCCCCGATGGGAAGGAAACAGGAAGGTCGGGCATGACTGATCCCACAACTTGGCGATGGGATCTCTCCTGGCCGGTTCTGACAGCTGCTTTGGCCACCTTGGTCTTGGCAGCGGTACTCGGCGTATTGAATTGGAGGCGAAATGGAAAGCGCCGGGTGGTAGGAGTCTTGGAAATCTTACGTTTCCTGGCGATCTCACTCCTCCTGATTACCTTGTTACGCCCAGAAAGAGTGGAAACCATTTCACGAGAGGAAGAACCCGTGATATTGGCCTTGCTGGACGAATCCGGCAGCATGAAGACGCGGGATGTCAAAAGTGAGGGAAACATCTACGAGAGAAATGAGTGGATTGCTTTGAAAACCGAGGAAGGCGCTCCCTTTTGGAAACCCCTAAAGGAATCCGCCACTGCCGTTGCCAGTCCCTTCTCATCTCCACGAGGCAAAGGCGCCACCGATTTGGCCGCTCCCTTGATCGATGCCCTCGAGCGTTTCCCAAATCTAAAAGCCGCCATCACCTTGACCGACGGTGATTGGAATCATGGACAAACTCCTTTGGCGGCCGCCTCCAGATACCGGGCCAGAGGAATTCCCATCTACACGGTAAGAGTGGGAAGCGATAGAGCCTTGCCTGATGTTTCAATCGAACACGCGGCCGCGCCACCCGTTGGACTACTGGGCGAACAACTGGATATTTCCTACCTCTTGCGAAACGATTTCGAGAAACAAAACAATTTCACTCTCGAACTGCTTGAGGGAGATATCGTGGTCCAAACGGAAAAAGTGATCGCTCCCAGCGGAAAGGAAACCCACGGCACCATAAACTGGAACGCGTCCAGCGATGGCGAAAAAATTCTCACACTACGCATTGTACCGGTAACCGGTGAAACTTTCTCCGATAACAACGAGCGACAAATGCGCGTTCGCATTGACGACAAGCCAATACGAGTGCTGGTCGTCGACTCCTTGCCTCGCTGGGAATATCGCTATTTGCGCAATGCCTTGGATCGTGACCCCAAGGTGGATTTAAATTGCACCCTCTTCCATCCCGACCTCGAGATGGGTGCTGGTGACGGCTACCTGCCGGAATTCCCTTCCAGCCCGGAGGAACTGGCTCGCTTTGACGTAGTGTTCCTGGGGGACGTTGGCATTGGAAACGGCGAACTAACCACGGAAAACGCTGAGGATTTGGCTGACTTGATCCGCTTGCAAGCTGCAGGAGTTGTTTTCATTCCAGGTTTCAGGGGACGCCAAATGACCTTTCGCGACAGCCCTTTGGCGGATTTTCTTCCGATTGTCTTTGACGACGAGAAACCGAACGGCTTTGGCATGCAAAACGAGGCTAATTTGGTACTGACCTCAACCGGCAAGGATCACCGGCTAACGAAGTTGGAAAAGGATAAGGAAACCAACTACAACCTCTGGAGGCGACTACCCGGGTTCAGGTGGTCTGCCGGAGTGACCAAAAGCCGTCCCGGATCAAAGGTCTTAGCCGTCCACTCGAATCTCCGCAACCAATGGGGCCCCTTGCCACTGTTGGCAATCAAGACAATTGGTAGCGGAAAAGCCCTTTTCCTGGGCACTGACGCCGCTTGGCGGTGGCGCCGCGGCGTGGAGGACAAGTATCACATGAGTTTCTGGAAAGGGGTTGCTCGCTGGATGGCACATCAACGACATCTTGCTGAAAAAGATGGTATCCGCCTCATATACAGCCCCGAATCACCACGCGAAGGCGATCGTGTTTTCCTGCACTGCCATGTTTTTGATTTCTCTGGCTTCCCCATCAGTGATGAAGAAATCGAAGGCCGCATCTCCTATCCTTCCGGGGTAATCGAAGAAGTGCGCTTAACCGCAGTGGAGGGTGGATCGGGAGTATACGCAGGATCATTCTTGGCCCGGGAACCGGGTATCACCGAAATCCAAGCTGGATCCACTGGCCACGAGCGGGAAATAAAAGTGAGACTCCAAGTGGATGGCATTCCGTTAGAGCGCTTGGGGCGGCCGGCGAAATCGGACGAACTGCGCGAATTGTCTCGATTGACTGGAGGGAAATTCGGTTTTTCCGACGATCTGCAGTCAATCGTGAATGAAATCGCAACTCTTCCTGACCCCTTGCCTCAAGTGAAGATTCAACGTTTTTGGTCCAACCCTTGGTGGGGTGGTGTAATCGTTTTCCTGTTCGCTATTTACTGGACAGGAAGGAAGCTCGCAGGAATGATGTGAGTTCTTGAAAACTGATTTATAGTCTCACGCGCACAATGCAGGAAAACATAATGAAGGACTCAAAAGGAACTGGTTCGTTACCCGCTTCACTCAAAGCCCAATTGGACGGCTTGCGCCTCAAGCTCCGTTGGACAGAAGGTTCGCGGGCTATTTTCTCCGCACTCGGCGCCCTATTAATTTCTTGGATTGTCGTGTTCGGTTCCGATCGTTTGTGGGATACCCCTCAACCTCTCCTTGTGCTCTTTTCACTGACAGGCTGGGCGGCAACTGCCTGGGTTTTGGCCTTGGGCTATAGATTGGCTATCTCTCAACCTCGTTATGACGAAAACTTAGCCAAGACTGCGCAATCTCGATTTCCTTCCCTCGGAGACCGCATGCTTGGAGTGATCGAGTTATGTGACCCAAACAAGGAGACTTCGAAGCACTCTGCAGCACTACGGGAAGCAGCTGTGGCGCAAGTTGCCGAGGAAACCGCTCGTTACGATCTAGGCAAAGCCGTTGACATGCGATTGGCAAAACGAGTGGGAGTTGCATTCGCGGCTCTCGCCAGCCTTGCCACAGTCTGTTCGACCTTCATGCCTCAGGCCACTGGCAATGCCTTGAAACGCTGGGCCAACCCATTCGATCCAGTTCCTCGCTACACCTTTGCCAGCCTGACCAGCTTCCCTGTCGAAAAGTTTGTCGCACGAGGCGAACCTTTTCAAATATTGTGCACCATCGATCCGGAATCATTCTGGCTCCCAGCCGAAGCGACTTTGACTAACTCTGAAGGCAAGGAGTTCGTCGCATCACTGAATGGCTCCAGTTATCTTTTCGAATTCGAGGGCTTGCTTGAAACGGAATCATTCCACTTGAAAACTGGTGATGCCAGCGGACAACTGGAAGTGACCCCCCTTATTCGTCCCTCCCTCAAGAAAATTCATGCCATTATAAAATATCCAGATTACCTTGGATATGAGACGGAGCACAGAGAAGTCACTGGATCGACGATCACTGCTCCTATTGGCTCGAGTGTAACCATCGAGGGCCTCGCCAATCGACCATTGGGACAGGTAGTAATGTTTGGGGAAAATGGCCAAGCCATGGGTGAAGGGTCGATCGACTTGAATCGATTCACCTTGAATTTAGGTAAAATCGAGAACGCCAAATCCAACAAACTGGTTTGGCGAGACCTCCACAACCTGAGCTGCAGTGGGCCTCGCAACTTGGAATTAATAGCCAAGAAAGATGAGCCACCCAAAGTCGATTTCCCCGGCGTTGGCAATACCATGGCTATTGTTGAGACGGAAATCTTTGAAGTCAGAACGGAAGCTAGAGATGACTTTGGTATACAAGACATCGCCCTCTCGTGGATCCTTCAAAACACGGGTGCCGAAGAAGTGGAGAAAGTCGCTCGCGAATGGAACTTAGAGTCTCGATCGAATCGAACCGCGGAAGGGACTCATGCTTTCAGCCCTGCCTTACTCGAAGCTCCAGCAGGCTCAACTATCGCAATCAGAGCGCGAACCACTGACTGGAGAAAAGACGCGGAGCCAGTGTTTTCACGGGTGATTTTTGCCGAGATCGTAAGCATAGAAGCTCACGCCGAACTAATTCGAGCGAGGATGGAAGATTTGTTGAGCAAATTATCGGAAATCGCCCGATTGGAAGAAAACGTTCTGATCGAAACATTGAAATTGGAAGCGATGGATCCTGAAAAAGCAGGCGAGGAATCATCCAAACGAAAAACGGAGGCTACCGCCGAGAAACAAGAGGATCTTGCCAAACAACTGAATTCCATGAGCAAGGAAGGCATGGAAAACCTTCGTGAGGCGATGAAGAATCCAGTCTTTGATGAAGAAACCTTGAAAGAGTGGAGTGAAACCATGCAATCCATGAAGGAGCTTTCCGAAGGGAAAATGCAGGAAGCTTCCCAACAATTGAGCCAAGCAGCCTCTAGCCAATCTCAATCGGAGCGAAGCGAAAGCCTCAGCGAAGCGGAAAACAAGGAACGTGAAATCCTCGAGGAAATCCAAAAACTGCAAGGTGAAATCAACGAGCGCCTTGATGACTTGGAGGCAATGACGCTCGCTCAGCGGTTACGAAAAATCAAACGAACGGAAGATGACTTGGGTGAATCCCTGACCAAAAATCTTTCCGAGACCATTGGCTTGCGGCCGAATGACCTTCCAGAAAAGCAAAGGATGTTGAGCGAAAATCATCATGAGCGACAACTCGAAACCCATTACGATGCAAAAACCCTTAAGGGAGAAATTAGTCGCTATCACGAACGCACCGGCAAACCCCAGTACGGACAAGTCAGCGACGAGATGGAGGATACCCAAGCAGCCGAGGGACTCTATGGAGTTGCCGAACTGATTAGCCGAAACATATCGCTTAATGCCACCGCCAAACTCAGCCACTGGTCCGTGAAGTTCGAGGAGTGGGCCAAAATGTTAGAACCAGATGGCGGCGGCGAAGGCGGCGGCGAAGGCGGCGGCGGCGAAGGCGAAGATATCACCGAACAACTCATCGCCCTACTCCGTATCCGCAAAGGCGAATCGGACCTGCGCCGCCATACTAGGTTACTTGACGAGGAAAAACTGGAAGTCGCCAAGGAATTAAAGGAACGCTCCAATGAAGATAAACTGAGGATCGAAAAGGAATTGAAAGAGCGCTCCGATGAACTGGGCAAAAGGCAACGCGATCTTATGGTGGACCTGACCGACGTGCAAATTGAATTAGCCAAGGAGCAATTGAATCCCATCTTCGATGACGCTCACTCTTCCATGGCAGATGCCGCCGGCAAACTAGAGAAACAGAACTCCGGCAAGGAAACCGTGGCAGACGAAACCAAAGCGTACGATTTCGTTTCCGATATCGTCAACCTCATCATCGAAAGCCAATGCCAATCAGCTAGCCAATCCAGTTCCTCCAGTCAAAGCCAAGCCACCGCAGCTGCCATGCAGTTTCTTCTTCAGCAATTCGGCGAAGGCGAACAAGAGGGCCAAGGCATGGGTATGAGCAGTTTTGGCGGAGGAAGCAATCAAGGCGGTGACACCGATTCCAACCCCCCCATCCAAAGAGTCGGTGGCGGAGATAGAACTCCCGATGAAAGACGCAGCCGCAAAGCCAGTGGATGGAGTGGCGGATTGCCAAACGAATTTCGTGACGCTCTGGAAAATTACTTTCGCGAAATCGAGGAATAAAAATTTTCAATGAGATTCTCTCCAATATCAGTCTTGACGCTGATTGCCCTCGGGTCTGGGGCAATCAGCCCAACTCACGGACAAAAAATCTTCGAGGAAAGTACTGACCGCTGGGTCAAGGAGGTTGAGCGATCCTATATGCGAGGAGTCGGATACCTGACCCGCTCGCAAAATGATCAAGGGTACTGGACCAATGATAATTATGGCTCGGAACCCGGGGTAGTAGGGCTTGCTGTCGTAGCTATCCTCGCTCATGGCGACGATCCCAACTTTGGGCCTTACAAAGATAACATACGCAAAGGACTGGACTACATCATCAGCAAATCGAACAAGCAGACTGGCTACATCGGGACTTCCATGTACAATCATGGGTTCGCCACGCTGGCCTTGGCCGAAGCCTATGGTGTCGTGGCAGATCCCCGCTTGGGACCCGCCCTGAGAAAAGCGGTAGACCTGATCGTGAACGCCCAAAAGAAAAATCCCACTGGAGCCTGGCGCTATTCTCCTGAGGCTAAGGACGGTGATGTGACAGTGAGCGGAGCCCAAATGGTGGCCCTTCTAGCAGCCAGGAATGCCGGCCTCTATGTCGATAAAAATGCACTGGAGAAAGGGAAAGACTTCATGCTCAAGTGCCAAGCTTCAAACGGGGGTTTTGGCTACACTAGCAAAAGCAGCCCCAATGCCCCGCGATCAGCCATAGGATGCCTGACCTTGGCGCTGAACAAGAACAAGGACCTGAAGGAATTTGCCAAGGCTAGAGAATATGTTCTGAACCAAGGGGACTCCGCTACTAGTCATTACCAGCATTACAACCTTTACTATACTTCGCAGGCTATCTTTCACTCTTGCAACTGCAAGGGCTCGAAATGCGTTTGCGGCGGCGTCAATGCATGGCGCACCTGGAATGCGAAAAACGTCAAACGCCTCAAGGCCTCACAAACCGAGAGTGGCAGTTGGACGGGAAACTATGGTACCACTTTCAGCACCTCCGCGGCTCTCCTATCGCTCGCCCTCAACTATCGTTTTCTACCGATCTATGAAAGGTAATTTCTTGCCTCGAACTCCCGGAGCATTGCTTCGGGCTTCGTTCAACTTCTGTCTCCTTTTCTCCATGCCCTTTTTGGGAATGACCCGAGAGAGGCCATCAATTGACATAAACGTAGTCGTCAATGGCAAAGAAATCATCGTCAATGGCGACAACGGTAACATCCAAATAATTGATGGAGCCGGGGTTGAGCCCTTCATTCGCATCAACGATTTCGAGAAAGGCAACCTTCCATTGGCTTCCGGCAACCCAAAGAAGGCGCAGGCTCATGATGCCATTCGCCCGGATAGGCTGGAGTTCTTTGACGGCTCTCTTTTGAAAGGTGAGCTCAAGGCCCTGCAAGCCAGACGAAATCTGCTCTGGAAGCATCCTGCAGCCATCGGACCGGTCCGCTTCCAATATTCCTCGGTTGCCTCGATATCGCTCGAAGGCAGAACTCAACCAGAGGACAAGAAACCTTCTCGTGAAGGTTTGAGATGCCTTCTGCGCTTCAGAAACGGTGATACCTGCTACGGTAACCTCGTGGGGATGGATGACAAGAAATTGGATTTCTCCACCTCATTCGCTGGTGAGGTGAAAACTTCCCGAACAGCCATAGAGTCATTGCTTGCACTGCCCACAAGTTTTGAAAACCTCTACGACATCTCGGAAGGGATAGGCGAATGGAAGCTACCCAACGCCAAGTCATGGAGACAAGAAAAGGGCGAGTTTGTCTCTCTCGCCTCTGGCAGCATGGGGAAAAAGTTCCCGAACAAGGAAACCATTGCCCTCGATTTCAGAGTGAAGTGGGATCGATCCTTTTATTTCAACTTGCGCCTTTTTTCCGTAAGCGCCGAAAGCACCGCTTACGGGAGCGATGCATACAACCTTTCATTCTCCTCCAGTCGAGTGAACCTGACCGCTAACAAAAACAAAAAGGGCCGCGTGGTAAGAGAAACCATTGGAACAGCGAACTTGAGCAACTTTCATCACAAGAAAACAGCTCACATAATGGTCTACGCCAACCGGAAGTCCAAAACCTTCACCATCTTGGTGGACGACAAGCGTGTTGCTCGCTGGCAAGACGGTGATGACGAACCTATATCTGACAAGGGAAACGCCATAGTTCTTTACAACCAAGGCGGTAGCGCCCAGCTCCGAATTTCAAACCTTTCAGTGACTGGTTGGGACGGAGATTTCGAGCCGCCCGACGGTTCCAAGAAAGCTTCTGAAGTAACCGCCGTGACCTTTGTGAACGGAGATGGCACTACAGGAGACGTTGGGAATATCCAAGATGGCAAGTTGGACATAAGTTCGTCGGCAGGAAAATTTGGTGTACCTTTGGATCGAATCCGACGCATCTCCTTCGCCGCAGGGAAAACGACCGATCTACAAGTACCTTCAGACCGCGTTTGGTTAGCTCAAGGACTCGGAATGTTGTCTGTCACCCTGGACGAATTGGCCGATGGCAAGTTTACTGCCTTCAGCCCCGTCTTCGGAGAAATTACCCTAAACCAAAACTGGTTGCGACGCATAGAATGCAATAGGCACCTTATCGAACTCGAGCAATACCTCGCCACCTTGCGTATGGCTGACAAAGCAATTGCCATTCGAAACTTCGACGTAGCTCGCGATGCCTTGCTCCGCGCCCCTCCCCAATATCGAGGATGGCAGTGGGGGCGCCTCTACTTTCATTTGCTAGCCCAAGCCAGCGAACAAATCCATAGCATATCCGGCCATGAAGACGGAATTTCCGGAGCCACCTTCTCCAAGGATGGGAAATTCATTCTAACTAGTAGAGCGAATGGAGGCCACAGCTTGATTGACTCCGCCTTCAATCAGGTTGTCTCCGAAGGTGTTGGACTCGATATCGGCTTCCCTCAACCGGAGTTTGGCCGATATCCAAATGAACTGATCCATCAGGTTCGTATCAGTCGCGATTTCTGGATGAGCCAATTCGAGATAACGCAGGCTCAATATGAAGCAATCATGGGAGCAAACCCCAGCGCCAACGCAACAGACCCCAACCTGCCCGTGGAAAACGTTTCTTGGCACGATGCCATCAACTTCTGTAGAGCACTGAATGAAAAGTTTCCTCCGCCAAAAGGATATCTTTACCGACTGCCCACAGACGCTGAATGGGAATATGCCTGCAGGGCGGGAAGCGAAGGCCCTTACGCCGGAACCCGCAGAGGTGAGCTTCGCCAAGCTGCAGACTACATTGAAAGTCTCGACTCCATAGGTTGGTTCCTGAACAACTCGGATGGCACAACTCATCCCGTAGGCAAAAAGAAAGCCAATGGCTTTGGCTTGCATGACATGCATGGAAACGTCTGGGAATGGTGCCTTGATCAAGTTGAGCAAAATAAAGGGAGAATGCTTGAGTCCTGTCGGCCAGGCGCCATCGACCCATTTTGGAGAGAGGGATCTTGGCGTACCTTGCGCGGCGGATGCTCAGCGGTGACTTTTGACCGATGCCGTAGCGCATACCGTGGGGCAAACGCACCCGAAGTAAAGCGAGGGGATCGAGGGTTTCGCATCGTGTTGGGACCCGACATCGAAAACGATCAAGTAGTCGACGAGGATAAAAATGCCACCTTGCCCGTCCTTGAGGCCAAGCAAAAGCGTGTTTTGGACAAACTTGAGCTTACCTTGGTTCCCATCCCGGCCGGAGCTTTCCTTAAGGGCAGTCCCGGCAACTTGAGAAGTATGAACGGCGCCTTCTCCGAGAAAGGTCAATTGATGGCTCACACCGACATTGACGGAAGCGTCAAAGTCTTACGATTGCCTGGCAAAAACAAGGTCTCCACCACGGAGAAACTACCATCACCCGCCACATCTCTCGACCTCTCTCACAATGGGAAATATGTCCTAACGGGTAGCCAAGATGGCATAGCTCGACTGTGGGATGCTCAGACAGGGAAATTGATACGAAATTGCAAAGGCCATTCAGCTGCTATCGTCAGTGTAGCTTTTTCGCCTGATGGCAAATTGTTCGCCACCGGTAGCCTCGACGGATCCTGCCGCCTGTGGAATCTCGCAAACGGCAACACAAACCAAGTTCTTCAGAATCCCAACGTTCGTTTTCATAGATTGTCGTTCGGGCCCGAGGGAAAAAGAATTATAACTTCTGGTCCTGGAGCCAAGCCAGAGATGTGGAACTGCCAAACTGGCGAAAGAATGCTTTCCCTGAACGTCGATCCGGAACAAGTCACATCCGCCCGATTTTCTCCGAACGGAGCCTTTGCGGCAGTTTCCACTCGCGGCAATCGGATTTTCATGTGCGAGCTAACCAACGGTTTGCCAATCAATTCCTTGCGGCAAAACGCGGGACAAATAGCAGATCTCTCCTTTTCACCTGACGGCACTAGGTTAGTTACAGCGAACATGGATAACGTCTTGAGAATACATCGAGTGCCCCTTGGGTGGAGTCTGGTGGTGTTTGACCAGGGTGGCGCCTCCAATCGCTCTCCAGACTATTTCTTCACCTTGACCGGCGCCTCCAGAACCTCCGTAGGTTCATCCGGTTACCTCCAACGCTGGCTCGAGGAAAAAGGCCTTGAAAATGATGATGCTTCTGTTTCCCACTCTAGTGACGGTAAGTGGACCCTAACCCACGCAGACGGAGCTTTGCGTCTATGGCGAACCGAAACGGGTTCTCTTCACACTGTGCTCGCTGACAAATTGCGGTCGCCTGTCGCTCGAGCCTCCTTTTCGCCGGATGATCGCATTGCATTGGCACAGCTAAACAGTGGCGAAATACTTGCTTATCCCTCCGTGGACTGGTCAATGGCCAAACCAGACGAAGGATGGGAAGACCTGTTAAATTCCCTTAAAAGCATTGACAGTCAAAAGGTTAAGGCATGGCTAGGAGGCCAAGCGTCCGAAAAACCTGAATAAAATTAAAAAGTCATTTGCAATTTTGCATTTGACGCACGAAGTTTAATTTATTCTCAAAGGGTAAATCAAATGACGATGAGAAGATAGTTTCATGAGCAAACGTTCATCTCCAGAAAACAGCATTGTAGAGTTTCGCTTCAGTCATGTTTGGGATGACGAAGTCGTTCCGGTTGAACGCTACTTCACTGCAAGCAGTGCAGAGGAAGCAATTGAAATGTTCGCGTATACTTGCCTTAAGACAGGGCGCAAGCCGATCCTGCAGGAATTTGCCAATTGGAACAGATGGAGACAGACATGGGACAACTTGCCCATTCCGGAACGAGAAGAATATGTCATCGGGGAAGATGCATTGATCTTGTCCCCTCCCGAAGAAAGTCTCAGTGAAGAAAACCCACAAAGCCAAGAACAAGCTTTGCAGGAATCCTAATCCGTCTTCAGCTCAGGCATTCAGCAATCCGGCTCTGCAAGCGCAGCAACATAGCGTCATCTTTCGGACCGGAAACAGGCTTGCCTCCAAGCCTAATCGAGTCTGAAAAATCAAGTAATATCGCCTCATGGTCAATCTCTGGTCCGGAAGGCTGCGTAGGGATTTCTATTTCCCAGGAAGCTAGCTTGGTGGAAGAGTTTTTGATCGAGCGGGAAAATTCCTCCACCGACTTTTCACAACGATTCCAGTGGATTGGGCGGTCTCGTTCAGAAACAATCAATCCACGATCGCCAATCATTTCCAGTCGATCCACTCCCGGAATCTCACCGCTGGATGCAACAAAGCAACAAGTAGCCCCATCGTCCCAAGCAAGTCGCAAGAAAACTTCGTCCTGCACCTCGACGTCGTGATGCTTTCCAATTACTTGTGAAGCTTCGATAAAATCCGGTTCTCCCAACAACCAAAGCAGAAGGTCCAACTCCTCCCGCAACGAATTCAAGAGGGTCCCAAGGGGCTCTTCCCCCTTTTGGGCAATCTTCAAAGCAGAAGCCTCGTCGCAAAAACGATCGGTCAAAGTCCATTGCACCCGAAAAGGGCGACCGAAAGCTCCATCCGTTAAATCCTTCAATTTCCGCCCACGAACCGAAAAGCGCAATGGGCGCCAAATTCCGCAAACCAATTTACCACGACTCTTGGAGACCAACGTCATTATCTCCTCATTCAAAGCTTTGTCCGCGGAAACAGGCGCTCGAGCCAATACAGGCAAACCTATCTTCAATGACTGCAAGGCAATCTCTCCTCTATGTCCAATGTTAGTAGCAATCACGAGCGCGTCGATTTCGGGAAAAGCAAGTAGTTGGTCAAACTCCTTGAAGGGCTTCGCTCCAACTATTCCAGCAGCTCGCTCGGGCTCAAGATCACAAACGGCAGACAAACGACATCCATGCAATCCCTCGCAGACCCGCGCAAAGGCGATTCCAGATCGACCCGCACCCACCAAACCAAGCCTTAGCTCATCCAAAGAATCGCTGTTATCGCTCATAAATTCATTCAATGGCAATTGCGAACATGCTTTAAGATTAGAGCCAACTGGTATCAAGAAATTAATACCATCCTGCGAGCTGGATATATTTTTTTGTTGAGGACATTAGCAAATTGGTCACTACAAGAGAGTGAGAGTATTAAAATGCAAATGGTGATAATATCAAATTCAGTGAAAAAAAATACAACGCAAAGTTTGCTTTTGTTGTTAGCCACGCTCTATCTTGTAGCCTGCGGTTCAAAGGAAGGGCCAGGGCCCACTCCAAAACCGCCATGGCCGGATAGCCCTTCTCCTTCTTCCAGTAGAATGCTTCCGCCTTTGGAGGAAAATACTCCCTTCAAGACTCTGGGAAAGCCGACTGCTGACGTTGTAATAACCGCTTCAGCTGATGTTTGGGTTCTAGTGAAACCAAAAGGGAAAAACGAAATCTGGAAGAATCTTCAAGAAGGTGAACGCCTAGTGTTACCCCGGACTGGTCAAATGGCCATCACCTATTCCTCAGGAAAAAATATCCAAATAGAAGCGGGTGGGCGAGTCATCAAGTCATTGGGAGGTTCCGAAGGCGTGGGGTTTGTAGACCTCAAGTAATTGATGTTTTTTTTATTCTCCCAAACTATTGGCATTCATACCCTTGTGGCAATTTTTTTGAAAGATTTAAAAAAAACGCCTTAATTTTTGAACGTTTTCGAACAACTCCTTGTCTTAGATTACAACAGGTTACTGTTTGTTTCAGTCTAGTTTGTTTTTCTAAGCCAGAGAGCGCCGGGTGAACCACCCGGCGTTTCTCTTTTTAAAGACTTGGATACATCCTGAGGAAAAAAGGACCGCAAATTGTCTCTGCGGTGGCTATCTGAAGTTCAAAAAAAACGGCTACCCGAAGGTAGCCGTTAGAGGGAGCAGACTCGCGAGCTGCTACTTCATGATGATGGGAGGGAAGGCAATAAACGCACGTTTAATGACCTCGCGCAACTATTTTTTTCGATAAATTTGTAGCTAGAAAACAGCTCGCTGGAGGCTCAAAGCAGTTCCACTTGAACCTCGACGCAAACCCCTTTCTCAAAAGTGAGCCAAATGCGGCTCAGGTAAAAAATCAGGCCAGTCGCTTGATCAAGTACTTCCCTTCGGTATTCCCAAGTGACGAGTCGGCGTGAAGAGT
>CEUN01156606.1_pt1 | contig 13313 bp, 11 predicted proteins | sample 361501 | NCBI WGS metagenome assembly CEUN01 (sample SAMEA2622801, study PRJEB7988) | marine metagenome | biome: marine biome (ENVO:00000447); feature: marine epipelagic mixed layer (ENVO:xxxxxxxxx); material: "saline water (ENVO:00002010), including plankton (ENVO:xxxxxxxx)" | depth 120 m | reverse complement strand
GTATCAGTTGTTATCAGCTCGTCAAGTACTGATTCTTTCAGCCGGTTGACGCCGATGTCGTTGAGGAGAGCGTGGGAAATACAGGCGGAAACGTTTTTGGCGCCACTTTCCTTGAGCAGGCGGGCGGCCTGGCAGACGGTGCCGGCGGTTTCGGTGATGTCGTCCACAATCAGCGCGTTCTTGCCCTCAATATCACCAATGATCGCATCGGCCTCAACGTCAACCGCACTGACGCGACGCTTGGCAACAATGGCGAGATCCGCCCCCAGCAGTTTGGAATAGGCGTTCGCCATCTTTAGTCCGCCGACGTCCGGGCTCACCACAACCAGATCCTGAATGTTCTTCTTGTTCAGGTACGCGGCCGTCACGGGAGACGCGTAGAGGTGATCCACCGGGATATCAAAAAAGCCCTGAATCTGCTGCGCGTGAAGGTCGAGTGTCAAAACACGGGTGGCGCCCGAGGCTTCCAGCAGGTTGGCAACAAGTTTGGCAGTGATCGGAACGCGCGGCTGGTCTTTGCGGTCCTGGCGTGCGTATCCATAGAATGGAATGACAGCTGTGATCCGGCTGGCGCTCGCCCGGCGAAACGCATCCATCATGATAAACATCTGCATGTAGTGATGGTTCGTCGGCGGACAGGTGGACTGGATGATGAATATGTCCTCACCACGCACGTTTTCGTTGATGCGCACGGAAGTCTCACCATCAGGAAAGGCCTCCACCGTGCAGTCGCCCAGCGGAATGTTGATGGAGTCACAAATCTTCTGGGCAAGTGGTTCGTTTGAAGTGCCGCTGAATACTTTCACCGTAAGTAAGGATGTTGTTCGGACCTGTCGCCGGACTCTAACGAGAGCCCCCTTCGAGATTCAAGACTCAAGGGATGCCGTGAGTAAGTTGTCAATAGCCGTGACGTCGACCAGCTCTCAGATCACCTTTTCAGATTTCCGACGAAATCCACGAATCCTTCCGCCTGTTTCCGCAGACGTTCGGACATCTTTTCGTCGTTCAAACGACCGTCGTCGCCGATGAGCTTGAACACGCCTGACATGAAAACGCGCTCGGGAAAGATATGCGCATTGCGATAGCCGAAGATCTGCTGGAGTTGCTCCACCGGGCGCAGCGCGCCCCGCATGCCCGCAGCAATGCCTACGAAACAGACAGACCGATTTTCGAAGCTCCCTGGAGAATCCGGCAAACGCGGCCGGCTTTTCTTCGTAGGAGCTCGGAGAGAAGATCTCCGCCGGCATCTGCGCGAGATGTACGACGCCGAGTGATTCGTAGATGCGGGCAACCTCGCCAGCCACCTTGCGGGTGTTGCTGTCAGGACGGTTTGTTCCGGAAGTGGTTGCGATCATAACTTGGAGCGGTTCAACCCGGGTAGTCTTCCAGCATGCGCTTGGGATAATTGCCAATCCCCGCAGCACGCACCCATACGTCTTTGGGAATGTCGGACAGGATGTCGAGCGCAACCGCGATGTTCATGGCTTCCAAGGCGACCATGTCGTCGTCAGTTTCCTTGAGGAGCTTGATGAGTCCGCGGACACCGGCCTTGCGATTGCCGAGCACAACAAGCGCCTCGTTGGCCGCGATTTGGACAGCGGGCACGGGATCATTCTGCAGCTTGCGGATGTCCTTCATCGCGGCCTTTGCCGACTTGCCACGGATGGTGCAGCCCAGCACGCCCCAATACCTCGCCACCGGGTGCTCCGCCTTCATTGCGCGACGAAGCCGCTTCAAGAGATCGAGCTTCACGTCGCCGGCACCAGCGGCCAGGGCCAGGAGCTGAGCGTGGGGGAAACTCTTGTCGTGCACGTAGTCGTAGATGGTGCCGTCCCTGGACAACTTGTTATACATGGACTCCGGAACGATGCCGCAGTCACGGATCTCGCCCATCTTGAGCATCAGGTAGGTTCGCATCTTCAACAGGCGCTCTTTCTGGGCCGGATCATTGGCGAGGTTGTTCACCTCCCACGGATCGTTCGCCAGGTCGTAAAGCTCCTCCACCGGCTGTGGAATGTTCCAGAACGAGGATTGTTCGGCTGAAGTCTTGCCCGCGGTTTGCAAGGCGTAGAAGGATCGCCAACCCGCCTGGCCGTGCGGGTAGCCCGCAAGGATTCCGTTGTGGCGGTGCGGATGGAAGTTGCGGATGTAGCGGAACTTGCCGTCCGTCAACGCGCGGACGTTGCGCGTCATTCGAGAATCAAAGCGTTGGCCAAAGAGGAATACGAAGGGCTCGGCTTTCTTCTGGTGATCGCCGAGGAAGGGGCGTCCCTGCATGTGTTCGGGCGGCTTGATACCCGCAAGGCTGAGCGCGGTCGGCGGCAGATCAATGAAGCTCACCGGACGGTCACTTACGGAACCCGACTTGGCCGGTGCGAGATGCGACCACTTTTTGGGGACGCGCACGATCATCGGAACGTGCGTGCCGGTGTCGTAAACGTAACGCTTGGCGCGCGGTAGAACGCCCCCGTGATCCGAGTAGTGAATGATGATGGTGTTCTCCAGCTCGCCGGCGTCTTCGAGTTCCTTCATCCAGGACCCGATCTGCTTGTCCATCGCGGTGATGACGTCCATGTAGATTGCCCAATCTTCACGGAGTTCCGGCGTGTCCGGCATGAAGGGAGGGAGCTTCGCGGTCGACGGATCGCGGCTGGGTTTCTCGGGGATCAATCCCTTCTTGCGATTCGCGTCGATCTTCTTCTGAAACAGACTGCTCTCGTGGCTGATGGTGGTGTTGAAGACGGCAAAGAACGGCTGACCCGGTTTCCGGTTCTTCCAATGCGCCCGGGGGCTGGACTCGTCCCAGTGGCTCTTGTCGTCCGTCTTGAAGTTGTAGTCGGTCTTGGACCGGTTCACGCAGTAGTAACCCGCCTCGCGCAGGTAGTACGGGTAGGTGCGGAACTTCTCCGGGATCGGATATCGGCTGCGCATGTTTTGCGTACCCATGCTGCAGGCATAGCGTCCGGTAATCATCGTGAAGCGCGCCACCGCGCACACCGGCGCGTTCGCGTAGCCGAAGCGATAACGGATTCCCTCAGCCGCAATTCGATCGATGTTCGGCGTCTTGGCATCCTTGTTCCCGTAGCAACCAATCCAGTGATAGCTGTTGTCCTCACTGGTCAGCCAAAGGATGTTGGGGCGATCCTTGGCAGTAACGTTTATAAACGCGGTGAAAGCGATTAGAGCGGAGAGGAGTTTCTTCATATCGGAATCGTTCGCGGGTGATAAAGGTTTGCGCTTCCAGGTTCAAGACGGGATCGGCGGTGCACGCATTCGCATGTCTCATCGACTCTGTCTCCGCTTGACGATTCAGGGGCCTGCCAGCACAACCATGCGCATGAAATCCGTCCGCCTGGTTGCGATCGTGCTCGCGTGTGTGTTCACCGTGAATGCATCTGCGGCAAGAAAGAAGAAAGCCAGCGGCCCGCTTCGCATGGAGGGCGCCCGCGTTGAGATCTACAAGACCATCGGCGACGTCAATTTGGAGATGCATATCTTTGAACCGGGAGCGCCACAGAAGGGGGAGAAACGGCCCGCAATCGTCTTCTTCTTCGGTGGCGGATGGAGAGGTGGTACGCCGAGGCAGTTCGAACAACAATGCCGCTATCTGGCCACTCGCGGCATGGTGGCGATGACGGCCGAATATCGCGTCCTCAGCAAGCACGGAACGAAAGCGGTCACCTGTGTGCGCGATGGCAAATCAGCCATCCGCTGGGTGCGGGCAAATGCGAAACGACTCGGCGTCGATCCAAAGCGTATAGCCGCTGGGGGTGGATCGGCCGGCGGACACGTTGCGGGTTGCACCGGTTCGATCAAGGGATTTGAGGACGAGAAGAAACCGAGTTCGCTGCCGAACGCGATGGTTCTCTTCAATCCCGCAATGGTCCTCGCGAAGGTCAAGGGCGAGAACCTGCCATTCGACGAAGACAAGATGCGTGATTTTCCCAAACGCATGGGCGTTGATCCCGTCAAGCTCTCTCCATTTCACAACGTGACGAAAGGTGCTCCCCCAACACTCACTCATCACGGCAAGGGCGATACGGTTGTTCTATACCGCACGGCCGAACTCTTTCATGAGAAGATGCTCAGCCTGGGCAATCGCAGCGAGCTGGCCGGCTACGAAGATCAGCCGCATGGATTCTTCAACTTCGGCCGAAATGAAAACGCAATGTTTGCCGCAACAATGAAGCGCACGGACAAGTTCCTCCAATCGCTCGGCTATCTTTCAGGCCCTGACGCGGTCGATGAGTTCCTTACCTCAAAATAATTTTCACAACTCAAGAACGCATGAAATTTGTTTCAAAAACCATCGTGGCCGCAGCTTGCGCCCTGGCTCTCACCACTTCAGCCGCCGATCCAAAGGACGGCCCGTTCGCCAAATGGCTGGAGAAAGCGAAAGGCGTCTTCAAGGACTCCCCGAACGAACTGGATCGCAGGTTGATCGAGATGAATCTGCCCAAGGCCACGGTCAAGCCGCTGAGAAAGCGACGTATCCTTTGCTTCTATCGCTGTGGTGGATTCATTCATCGTTCGATTCCCTTCGGCAATCACGCGATGAAGTCGATCGCGAGCCAGACCGGCGCGTTCGAACTGGACCTTGCCGACGATTACGCGGTGTTCACGGCAGACAACCTCGCGAAGTATGACGCCATCGTCTTCAACAACACCACCGGCTTGAATCCCAGCGAGGAGCAACGCGAGGCCATCCTTGACTTCATCAAGGGCGGCAAAGGCGTGGCGGGCTTTCACGCGGCTTCCGACAACTTCAAGAACTGGGAAGCCGGTGCGGCCATGATTGGTGGCATCTTCAACGGCCATCCCTGGGGCGGAGGTGGCACCTGGGCCTTCAAGGTCGAAGGGCCCGATCATCCGCTCAATGCCGCGTTCAAGGGCAAGGGCTTCTGGCATCGCGACGAGATCTACTGGTATCGCCCGCAAAGTTTTCAAGGACGTGACAATCTGCGAGTGCTCGTGAGTCTCGACATGGCCCTCCCCGAAAACCAGGCGCCGCTCAAGAACAAGAAGGAAGCCAGACCGAAAGAAGTCGATGTTCCCGTCTCATGGTGTCGCACACTTGGCAAAGGCCGGCTCTTCTACACCAACCTCGGCCACAATCAGACAACCTTTCAAAACCGCACAATTCTTCAGCACATGCTCGATGGGATCCAATACACGCTCGGCGATCTCAAGGCGGACGCTGTCCCAACCAAAAAACTCGCCAAGGCGCCACCCGTCGTCGGCGCTCCGAAATCCAAGCCGATGGACGCTGCAAACCCTGCCTCACGCGCCGTGGTGTTGAAGCTCTATCCGAACGCACTTAAGAACCGCAAGAAGTGGAAGCTCACCGCCAGCCACAAGTCAGACACCGCCAATCTCGCCACCGACGGAAACATCAAGACCCGCTTCACCACCGGCCAATCGATGAAGCCGGGCATGTGGCTCCAAATCGAACTCCCCAAGCCGACGAACATATCCGGTATCGTGCTCGACACGCGCAGGTCTCGTGGCGACTACGCCCGTGTCTACGAAATCCACTGTTCGGACGATGGCGAGAACTGGGGTAAACCGGTGGCCATCGGGCAGGGCAAGACCTTCGACGCCATCAAGTTCAAGCCGCGCGAGGCGCGCCACATTCGTATCAGTCAGCAGGGAGAATTCCGATTCTACTGGTCCATTCACGAGCTGGATATCCTGGGCGCCAAATGAAGCATCGCACATCAACGCTCGTTGCGCTGTTGGCAACATTCGCCAACTTCGTTTGCCCGTTCGAATCAGCAGCCAAGCAGCCCAATGTGCTGCTGTTCATGTCTGACGACCTGACCTGGCATGACTTGGGATGCTACGGAAACAAGGAAGTCAGGACGCCAAACATCGACGCCTTGGCCCAACAGGGAATGCGTTTCGAATACTGCTTCAACTCTGCCCCTATGTGCGCGCCTACGCGGATGAGCCTCTACACCGGAATTCACCCGGTGCGCAATGGCGCCCATCCAAATCACAGCGAGGTTTATCCTCACATCCGAAGCCTGCCGCACTACCTGAAGGATCTCGGTTATCAGGTTGCATTGCTTGGCAAGAGGCACGAGATGCCGGAAAGCAGCTTTCCCTTCGACGTTCTCGGCGGTCGCCATCACGACAACGGCGACGGTGTGGATCTCAATCTCTCCCTCGCGCAGAAGTTCATGCACACGAACAAGGACAAGCCTTGGTGCCTCGTCCTCACCTCAAACCAACCCCACACGCCATGGAACCGCGGAGATGCGAGCGTTTACGATGCTGCGAAATTGGAGCTGCCCAAATACCTCGTGGACACGCCCGTCACCCGGGAGGCCATGACCCACTATTACGCCGAGATCACCTACATGGACGCGCAACTCGGCACCGCTCTGAAACACCTGAAGGAATCAGGCCAGGCAGACAACTCGATTGTGATCTACCTCAGCGAACAGGGCTCCAATTTCCCGCACTGCAAATGGACGTGCTACGATTCCGGACTTCGATCAGCAGCGATCATGCGCTGGCCGGGCGTCGTGAAAGCCGGTTCGGTTTCTCAAGCATTGATTCAATACATTGACATCCTCCCCACCCTGATCGACGCGGCCGACGGTGATTCGAAGAAGTACAGCTTCGATGGACTCAGCCTGATGGATATCCTCCGTGGAAAGCAAACCGCCCACCGCGAATTCACCTTCGGTATCCAAACCTCCAAGGGAATCGGTGGTGGGCCAGACGCCTATGGCATACGTACCATTCGCGACTCACGCTACCGGTTGATCTGGAACCTGAACTGGGAGGGAGAATTCCAGAACGGCGTGACCCGGCGGTTCCCCGCCTACCAATCCTGGAAGCAAAAGGCCTACGCCGGCGATCACTTCGCCATGGAACAGGTTCAGCGTTACGTGAAACGCCCCGAGATAGAATTCTACGACCTGCACTCCGACCCGCATGAAATGAACAACCTCGCCACGATTCCCAGACATCGCGCGCGCATCGACGACATGCTCAATTCGCTCAAAGGCTGGATGAAGCAACAGGGTGATGAAGGCGATGCGACCGAACGCTCAGCGCTTTCGAGGAAGATCAAGCGAACTTATCGTTGAAGCTTGGATATTCTTCCCTGGCTCATGATGACAGGTCGCCTCTGGTCAAAATGATCACCCGTCGGCCACTGGTTTTTGGGCGAGCATCACCACCAGTTTGAAGCCGATCACGGTGGCTGCCGCGAGCAAGCCGGCGCCTGAGATTCGCGACATCCACATCAATTTGGTGTCGGTCATGTGTCTGTGAAGGACGGAGATCAGGTAGCTGAGAAGGGTGAACCACGAGAAGCCGCCGAAGGCGACACCAAGCACGAAAAGTCCTTTGCTGGTCCAGTTTGGCTGCACCCATTCGTGGGCGATGAAGGTTGCGGTCAACGCAGTCCAGATCAGCAGCACGCCGGGGTTTCCGAGGACACGGACGAACCCCGTCATGTATGCCGTGTGAGGATCGAGTTTTTCCTCAATCTTCTTGGCCGCCTTGTTTTCCTTCTTCACCTCCTTCGTCATCAGGTAACGCGTGCCGAGCACGACGAGGAGCACGAAGCTGGTGAGCTGAAAGGCGGCCTTGGCGAAGCGGCTGGTGAATATGTCCGAAAAGCCGGCGATTCCGAGAAAGCAGTAGATTGCCTCCATGGAAACGGACCCAAGCCCGATCAGGACACACCACTTGAAGCCCTTGCTTGGGCCTTCGTTGATGATGGTCGCGTTGATCGGCCCCACGGGGATGGAGACCAGAAACCCCGCTATCAACCCGGTGAGGTATGCCTGAAGAAATCCCAGATCCATCGCTAGTCCTCGCCCGACGCTTCATTTTCCCCGGCATTCTCGAGGTCGCGCCGGACCTTGGCGCTGATGCGCGGCCGCACAAATCCATACACCAGGTAGATCGTGAAGAAGATCGGAGCCGTCACGGGAATCATCGTTTCCCAATGGATGGCGAAGAAGCCCACCAACAGCAGGATCAGGATCATCTTGCGGAAGGGATGTCGCGTCTTCCAGGTGATCTTCTTGAAAGACGGATACTTGACCTCGCTCACCATCATGAAGGACAGGAAGAGAAGTATGACCGGCAGGAGATAACGCCAGTTGCCCTGGGCGAAGTCCTTGTCCTCCCACCACATGAGAAACAGCGTCAGCGAAGCCACCATTCCCGCAGCAGCCGGAATAGGGAACCCAAGGAAGGCCGAGTTGTCGTCCTTCTGGTTTGGCATGTCCGCCAGGCAATTGAATCTGGCAAGGCGAAACGCACCGCAGATCAGGTAAACCGAGGCGATGAACCAGCCGAGCTGGGGCACGTTGGCAAACACGTCCTTCAATACCACCCGATGCACGAGGAAGGCCGGAGCCACGCCAAAGGTGATGATGTCAGCCAGGGAATCGAACTCGCGCCCAAACGGACTTTCAAATCCGCCCAGACGCGCCACACGGCCATCCAACAGGTCCAGTATGCAGCCCAGCAGAATCAACAACAGGGCCTGTTGAATCGCCGGATAAGGGGGTTCCAGGTCCGCCTCGACGATCTTGGTGATCGCCAAAAAACCACAGAAGAGATTGCCTCCCGTGAAAAGATTCGGGAGCAGATAAATCCGGAGTTTGTCCGGATCGTCGCTTGAATTTTCCGTGCCGTTTTCCATTGAAAGAGAGGCGCTGTGGACCTCACTCAACCCAAGGCGGACTATCCGGCAAGGGGGAGATCAAGGGAAGCGGATAATCATCGTGATCGCCCGCATCGAATCCACAACAACACAATCCAGAAACAGCCCGCGGCACCGAGCCAACGCACCGGACCGTCTTCGAAAACGACCGTGGCGTTGAACACGATGAAGCAGAAGAAGCCATGCCACGTTGGCCCGACCCAAGTTGCCCGCGCTTGATGATGATTCGGGTTCACCCACCACCAGACCACATCGCCGATCCAGATCAACGTGAACGCATAGTTCACATAGATGCCCAAACCAACACGCCGACCGACGACCTCTTCCGTCTGAATCGCCGTCGCTTCAAACGCTGCGGAATGACTCCAGGCATGGTGGAACTGAAAAGCGGCAATCACATGAGCCACATACGCGAGGCACCCCACCGACCACCAGATGCGCATCAGATTCGGTGAAGCCTCACGTCCGCGATACGTCAGGTGCATGAACGCCAACCAACACGCCAACGCAATCCAGATGGTAAAGCGGGTGGGATCGGTCATGACGTTCAATTAGGCTTGCTCAAAAAGCCACATTTGCGGAAATGCCCCGATGCGCAAGATGTTCCTCCTCGCCCTGTTTGTGATCGGCTTGGCCGGTTCGATTGAAGGCGCCAAATCGCGTCCCAACATCCTCTTCGTATTCACCGATGACCAGGCGCCATGGGCGCTGGGTTTGAGCGGCCATCCGCATGCACAAACGCCCAACATGGATCGCCTCTTCAAAGCGGGTGCGTGGTTGAAAAAGGCCTACACCGTCACGCCGGTCTGCAGTCCGTCGCGCGCCGCGCTGATGACGAGCCGTTACGGAACGGAGCTGGGCATCACCGATTGGATTCGGCCGGGACAGGAAGATTACCTTGGCCTGGACAAGTCACTTCCCACCTGGCCGAAGCTGTTGAAGGAGGCCGGCTACAAGACCGGACTGGTTGGCAAATGGCACCTTGGTGTTCTGGAGAAACACTACCCCACTCAGTTTGGCTTTGATTATTTCATGGGATTCCGCACCGGCGGAAACAGGGTCACGAATCCATCGCTCGAAGAGGTCGGAGATGAGGTGAAGAAATATCCCGGTTACACCTACGATGTTCTCACCGAGTATGCGCTGAAGTTCATCCGCAAGCACCAGCAGGGTCCCTTCATGCTCGCGCTGCACTATCGCGCCCCACACGCGGCCTGGATGCCGCAACCGGAGAGTGATCGGAGGCCGTTTGACAAGCTCGATCCCACGATTCCAAACCCTGACTATCCCGACCTGAACACCGCCTGGGTCAAACGAATCACCCGCGAATACCTCGGCAGCGTCAAGGGAGTGGATCGCAACCTTGGCCAAGTGCTGGATCTGCTCGACGAACTGAAGCTTGCTGACAACACCGCGGTGATTTTCAGCAGCGATCACGGATACACCATGGGACACAACGGTATCTGGCACAAAGGCAACGGGCATTGGATCGTCAACAACCCGCCTCCTGCCACACCCAACATTCCGCGCGGCCAACGACCGAACATGTATGACAATTCCATCTTCGTTCCCACCGGCGTTCGCTGGCCCGGCAAGATCAAGCCCGGCACTGTCGTGGACAAACCCTTCTCCAATCTCGATTGGTTCCCGACCATCCTCGCCATGGCCGGTGTCGAAGTTCCCAAGGGCACGCTGATTCGCGGTCGCAACGCGCTTCCCTTGATGCAGGGCAAGAAGATCAAATGGTCCGACGATGCGTACGGCGAGTATTCCACCCACCACCAATCCGTCACCCACATGCGCATGTGGCGGACCAAACGCTGGAAACTGGTTCGCGACTTCATGAATCCAAACCGCAGCGAATTGTTCGACCTGATGAAGGATCCGGCTGAATCAAAGAACGTCCTCAATTCCAAGCGTCCGGAGGTTCGCAAGGCGGTCAAGGATCTCGATGCCAAAATCCTGACTCGAATGAAACAGATCAACGATCCGGTGTTGAAGATGGTCTCGAAGAAGAAGTGAGATCGGCGCGCATCGGTGGGCCTAAACCCTACATCCACCAGTGCGTCAGCAGTGGTGCGACGATCAATGCTGGCAGATAATTGGCCAGGGGAACTTTTCCAACGCCGAGGACCACCAGAGTGACCGGGAAGATGAGCATTCCGCCCGTGACTTGAATCGATTCAAGCATTCCTTCCGTGAGCATTGGTTTGATGATGCCGGCACAGATGGTGATCGTGCCCTGATACGCCACGACCGGAACGACGGCCAGGGCGGCTCCCCAGCCGAACATCGCGGTGAACCCAATGGTTGCCGTTCCGTCCATGATGCCTTTCACCGCAAGGATCTTGTAGTTGCCGTGCAGGCCGTCGTCGATGGCGCCAAGGATTGCCATGGGGCCGACGCAGAAGAGAATTGTGCAGGTGATGAGTCCCTCGTTGAACTTGTTGTCGCTGCTGTCGCTCTTGGCCATCTTCTCCTTGGCGTATTGACCAAGTTTGTTCAGGCCCTTCTGCAGGCGAAGCAGCATTCCGAGCGCATTCCCTACGACCATTGAAAGCATTGCGATGCCCAACTGGCCCAGGCCATGGCCGATGCTCCCGCTCAGGCCTTCATAGATCATCTGTGTGGCCACAAACACCGTGGCCAGGACCAGGAAGAGCTTGATCTTGTTCTGAACCCCTTCACTCACCCGCTCGGCAGCGAAGGCGCCGATCAATCCGCCGAGCACAATGCAGACTCCATTGATGATGGTCCCGATCACGTGCGCACTGAATCATGCTTGCCAAATCGCCGAAAGCTGAATTTGCTGCGCGCCAATGAACGGCATCAGAACGGGCAGACTACTTGCATTCATCCATGCACTACTCATGTGGATGATGGCCTCCTCAGTGCATGCCGACGAATCATTCCTGCGTGACATCCTTCCCGTGCTTCGCTCCCGCTGTCTGACCTGCCACAATGCGGAGAAGGCCAGGTCCGGTTATCGCGTGGATTCGATTGACGCTCTGATGAGCGCGGGAGATTCCGACGAACAGCCAATTGTTCGCAACCAGCCCGATCAGAGTCTGCTCTATCAATTGTTGATCTCGGATGATCCCGATGAACGCATGCCGCTTGACGCCGATCCGCTTTCGACGACGGAAATCGAAGCGATCAGGAATTGGATCGCTGGCGGCGCGAGGACCGGAAGATTGAACCGCAAGCTTTCGCTCGGACGACTCGCGGGTGAAATCGAATATCCCGATCCACCCAAAGATTACCCACGTCCTCATCCGGTCACTGCATTGGCCTTTGACCCGCAGGGGGAACACCTCGCCACACCCGGGTATCACGAGGTGATTGTACGCAACGTCGCGGATGGGAAACGCGTCGGACAAATTGCCGGCGTACCTGAGCGGATTCAATCCATCGTGTGGACGGATAGATCTATCATCGTTGCCGGTGGGACACCATCTGAGCGCGGCAACGTCGTGATCGTTGATTCGAAATCGCTCAAGCCGATAAGGCAACTCGGTCCGTTTGATGAAATCGTGACGGTTGCGCGCACCAGTCACGATTCCGCACGACTCGCATTCGCCGGTGCGGATCGATTGATTCGCATGTTCGAAACCGAATCGTGGAAGCAACTTCACGAATGGCTTCAACACGCGGACTGGGTTCTGGATCTGGCGTTTGATTCGAATGGAGAACGATTGGCCTCCGCAAGCCGCGACCGGACCGCGCGCATTCGTGATCTGAAAACCGGCAAGGTAATCCGGACGTATTCTTCTCACGGCGATTCCGTGGTTGCCGTGCTGTTTCCCGCGAATGGAAAGAGCGGTCTGTCGATTGGCAGGGATCGCCGTTTGCATGAGTTCAATTTCGTGAACGACAGCAGCAGCGTCCCGAAACCGAAGACGCTCACGAAATTTCCGGATCAACCCGTGAGGATGGTACGCGCGGGAAAATACATCTGGGTGGCTTTGATGAACGGGGCGCTGCGGGTGATTGATGAAGACGGCAAGAACGAAAGCGAAGTCCTGCCGGCGACCGGTGATCAGATCTCGGCGTTGGAGTTGTCAGGGGATGGAACAACAATCGCCGTGGGTTTCCACGTGGGGGAAATCAAGCTGCTGGATACGAAGGATCGAAAGACGCGCCACACTTTCAACGGGACACCTTGAGGTTTCTTGGGGGGAGTTTCTTCTGGTTTTCGGTTGATTGTGTGGTGCCGGATTTTACTCCGGCCCCACACCCCAACAACCAAACCAACTTGCCGTGTTACCGGCGGGCTTAAGGTAGCTTGTCCCGGGGATTTTGCAAATACACAGATTGGAGTAATCGTGACACCTACAAAACGACCGGTGATTCCTACGACTTTTGGCGGAGTTTCACCACGTCTTCATACACGCCAGCAACCGCCTTGGCATTCTCGCTCCCATCGAATCTACGGGCGTTCTGCAGTCCTTTTTCCACCTTCGCATTGCGTGCGGATTCGTCCGTGGCCATGAGCGTAAGCTTGGCTTCAATGTCCGCAACATCCTCGGGCGCAATCGCTTCCGCGGCATCCCCCACCACCTCGCCCAGCGATCCGGTGGTGGAACTGATGACCGGTGTTCCGCAAGCCATGGCTTCC
>CEUN01126859.1_pt1 | contig 13314 bp, 12 predicted proteins | sample 361501 | NCBI WGS metagenome assembly CEUN01 (sample SAMEA2622801, study PRJEB7988) | marine metagenome | biome: marine biome (ENVO:00000447); feature: marine epipelagic mixed layer (ENVO:xxxxxxxxx); material: "saline water (ENVO:00002010), including plankton (ENVO:xxxxxxxx)" | depth 120 m | reverse complement strand
TACCGGCACGGCAAGGACGTACTCGCCGCCGGTGTGCGCGGGTGGCACGTTGTCCAGAAAGCCCTGTTCCAACCGAGCACCATGGTCAAACCACGGCAACGCGGTTGGACCGCTTGGCAAATAGGCACCCGGAATGTCGGGGAACGACGCTCGCCACTCGGCTGCGTCCACCAGAGTACCGTCGGCACGTCTAGGTATCTGACTCGGGGGTGGTTCGACGCCATCGGTAGCCCACTCGTCCAGCGCAATTAGTAGAGCTCGAAACAACACGGAGGTCTGTGCGCGGTTGAGCGCGTGTGTCAGTCCGCCTACGCGCGCCGGCGTTCTGGCTGGATCGGCAAAATGTTGCGTGGAGGACCACAGATAAACACGCACGCCGTCCGGGATGGCCAGGTCGTTGCCCTGCGTATCCGTATGTACCAGCGAGCCGCGGCGCTGCCAGTATTCGGTGCCCGTTTGTGAATGCATCACCAGCGGATCCGTTTCCGGGTGACGTAACAGTGCGTCGGTCTGACCTGTAAGGTGGTCGGTAGTGCTGGCGTAAGCAAAAGGAAAGCGATCTGCTGCTTTGTCATGTGCTTCCAGTTGTTGGCCCGCCGCGTCCGTGCCGCAGGCAAACCGGTGGTTCAGGACCATACGTCCACCACCAGCGACGTGGGCCAGCACGCCGTCAAACACCTTGCGTCCGGACGTGTCCGCGTTGAATCCCTGGTAGACCGTCTCGCGAATCAGTCGACCTGTCTGCGAGCGGCCCCAACAATACGCCTTGTCGATCGCGACTTCGTTACCCGCGGCCAGTGGATTCGCCTGTCCGTTGGCGTCAGCCAGGTCGTAGCGTAAATGACTGATGAAGTCGCGTACGGCCACAAAGCCGAGTCCCATCACTTTGGGATCATAGGCCTCATAGATGAGCTCGTAGATGTAGCCAGGCGCAAACCCGTCCGGCATGTAAATGGAATCGTTGCACGCTACCACGCCACGTTCCTGACCCTGGCCGTCCATGCCGGGTCCACTTTGCACGCGGGCGAACTGCCAGGTCTCCGGCGCAACCAGTTCGCGCGCGTCCTGCGCAAACCTGCGGCGGGTGACGCTTGCCCGCGATGTGTCCAGCGATGCAGCCGGGTAGCTGTGCGTGGACGCGAAGCCGCTTAGTGGAAACGACAGAATCCCCGCCTGTTCAACAATGAACTCGGTGCGCACACGCCCCGTGATCCGCTGCTCGCCGTCCCGCGCCGTTGGTACGTCCAGCAGAAAACGATTCCCTCCGGGCAACACGTCACCTTGCCAGGCGCACCACGCAACCGTGAAGCCGTGTCTGAACAAAAAACCATTGCCAGCGTGTTCCAGCGTGCTGGGGTCGTTGGAAAACGGTGCGTCGCAAAAGAACTGCAACGCGCGAATGTTGGCGCGGTTGCCGTAGTCATAAAACAGGCGCCGGTTTGCGCGCTGCATATTGACCGGCTTCAGTATCAGGATGTCCGCCGCAAACTCGACCAGACCTTCGCTGTTGCGTGGTGCAAACTCCAGATCGACAATTTTTCGCTGTCCTGGCGCGGTGGGGTCCACGGCGAATGCAGCGCGTCCTTTGATGCGCTCGTATGCGCCCGCCTCGCCAAACTCAATACCGTCGGCAAAAGGTTCGCGTTGATCGATAAGTAGTCGAATTTGATTGTTCACGGGGAAACTCTGTTGAGTCAGGCCATTTGGTGATGGGGTTTATTCTTCATTCGTGCCCGGCAACTGACAAGGCTTCGCTTGCAAAGCCTCCGAAAACCGTCCACGGTGCGTGCTCCGTCTCGCACGGTCTTACAGGGTCAACCAGCCTCGCATGTCATCACCGCCGCCTGCTGTCATTGATATTGAAGCCTCCGGATTTGGCCGCGGCAGCTACCCGATCGAAGTGGGCACGGTTCTGGAGGATGGGACATCATTTTGCTGTCTCGTGCGTCCGGAGCCTGAGTGGCGGCACTGGGACAAGACTGCGGAGGCGGTCCACGGAATCAATCGCAACATTCTGCTGGAGCGCGGACTGCCCGTGAGTGAGGTCGCGCAGAAGTTGAATGAAGTGCTCGGCAGGCGCGTCGTATACAGCGACGGCTGGGGCGTAGATCGATCGTGGCTGGCGCTCTTTTTTGATTGTGCGGACCCGCCACAAACGTTCCGGCTGGAGAGCATTCGCGCGCTACTGGACGAAGAGCAAACAGCCCGTCGGCGTGTAGCGCCGCGCTATCAGCTTTTTCCCAAGACCAGCTTTATCACACGTGACAATGTTGGATTGGTCTGACGCGCTCGCGTCCACATCAACACCGGTCCTTGTAGTGGTCGCCGTCGTGGTCTTTATCGGTGGATTCATGCGTGGTTTTGTCGGCTTTGGCGGCGCGATGGTGACCGTACCGGCGCTCGCGCTTGCGTTTGGGCCGCTGGTTGCGGTGCCGGCAGGCGCGATCGTTGGCATTCCGGCAACCGTTCAGCTGTTACCGACGGCGGTACGCGAATCCGAGCGTCCGATCGTCGTGCCCATCTGCATCGCGGTTCTTTTGTTTTGCCCGGTTGGTACGTACCTGCTGGTTGCGCTGGACCCACGCGTCACGAAGATGGCGATTGGGGCGCTGGTTGTGGGCATGACGATGATGTTGGCGTTTGGTTGGCGTATCGAAGGCCACGTCCCACGGCTGGCGTTGTTTGGCGCCGGCGCATTGGGGGGGCTGGTGCAAGGCGTGGCTGGTGTTGGTGGACCGCCCGTAGTCGCCATTGCTTTGTCCAGGCCCGGACGCGCGCGGCAACAACGCGCCAATATTGTCGGGGTCATGACGGCGATCGGTGTATCGGCGTTTCTGCCGTTATGGTGGTTCGGACTATTTACATCGGATGCATTGGTGATTGGTTGTCTCTTTATCCCGGCCTATGCGGGGGGCACATGGCTCGGCTCGCGCCAGTTTCTGAGTGCCGGTGAATGTTATTTCCGTGGTGCGGCTCTGGCGATGTTGGGCAGCGTTGGCCTCGTAACCCTGGTCATTGCTGTGCGCGACTACATCGCTACGTAGCGGGTTCACGCGGATGGATATCGCCAGTTGGCCCGTGCCGTTCCAGTCGCTTTCGTTGCCCGCGATTGCACTCGTGCATGTCGCCTATTTAGCCGGCTTTGCGATACGCGGTTCTTTTGGGTTTGGCTCCAACCTGCCCGCTGTCCTGGTGACGGCGTGGGTATTGGGACCACACCATGCAGTGTTGTTGGCTGCATTGGTGGCCATGCTGGCGCAACTGCAGTTAATGCCACAGGGTGTGAACGGGGCCCACTGGGGCCGGGTAGTGCCGGTAGTTATTACGATGTTTTTTGGCACGGCAGTGGGCGTTTGGTTGCTGACCATCATCGAGGCCGACTGGCTGCTGCTGGTACTGGCGCTGTTGATCGGCATCATGGTGGTCACTGATCGCCTGCGCCTTCTTCAAAGAGTGGGTCGTTTCATCGATGTGCGCTCACCACGGGTCGCCGCAAGTGTAGGCACCGTATCGTCGATGATGAGCACGCTGAGCGGCGGTGGCGCGCTCTACCTGCTTGCGCCATATCTCAAGCTCGCGGCCGCTTCGCCGCTTGAATTCCGCAATACGAACGTGATGATCGGTGGCATCGCCGGGCTGGCGCGGGTACTGATGTTATCAGCTGCGGGACTGGTGACATTCGAACTCTTGTTGGATGCCGCCTCGTTGTTGCCGGCCATCACATTGGGCACCTGGATTGGCACGCGCTACTTCCGAGCGGTTTCGGCCGAACGGTTCTTTGCGACGCTGCAATGGATGTTGTTGCTGGCCGCCGCACTCTTGGCGGTGAAGGGTGTGGGGCTGTTGCTGGAAAGCTAGTCGCGCCGAAATGCCCTTCGCACTTGAAAGCCAGCATGTTGAGATCCGGTTGTCGCAGAGCTAACTGAAGCGTCGTGTCGCTGCCGCGTGCCGCGCGCTCAACTCCGCCGTGTCTATGCCCACAATGGCGCCGTCAGTCACCCGCCATGTGCCACCTACCATGACGCGGTCCGCGTTATGCGCGCCGCAGAGGACCAGCGCAGCCAGCGGATCGTGTGCGCCAGAGAAGCGCAGGTCGTCCAGCTTGAACAACGCGAAATCGGCCTCCTTGCCCGCCGCGATGGTGCCGATATCATCGCGTGCCAGACACGCCGCTGATCCCGCCGTGGCCCAGCGGAGTGCGTCTAGGTGGGTCACGTTGCCAGCATCCTGATAACGCAGCCGATTGATCATCAACGCGTGACGCACAGCCTCCATCATGTTGGACGAGTCGCTGGAAGCGGAGCCGTCCACCCCAAGTCCCACCGGGGCGCCCGCCTGTTCCAATTCAGCTGTTGGACAAAACCCGGAAGCGAGGACGGCGTTGGAGGTTGGGCAATGGCAGATACCAACCCCATGCTGTCCAAGTGTGGAACATTCCTCAGGCGTGAAGTGGATACCGTGGGCGAGCCATGTGCGCGGTTGCAGCCATCCAACATCTGCTAGCAGCTCCAAGGGTCTGCAATCAAAATGCGCCTGGCAGTAGGCGGTTTCGGCTTCAGTCTCGGCGAGATGTGTGTGCAGCCCGCAGTCGTAGCGTTCCGCCAGCTCGGCGCTGGCACGCATCAGGTCCTGCGTGACGGAAAACGGCGAACATGGGGCCAAGGCCACCTGCACCTGCGCGCCCGCCGCCTTGTCGTGGTAAGCGTTCAGCACTCGTTCGCAGTCGGCCAGAATGGTGTCAGCGTGCTGCACCACAGAATCGGGTGGCAAGCCGCCGTCCTTTTCGGACAGATTCATCGAGCCGCGCGTGACAGTGAGGCGCATGCCCAGATTGCGCGCCGCTGCCACTTCGATATCAACCGCATGCTCCAGTCCACCCGGGTACAGATAGTGATGGTCGGCCGCAGTTGTGCAGCCGGACAGCAGCAACTCGGCCAGTGCCAGTTCGGCGGCGACTGAAAGCCCCTCCTCGTCCAGCCGCGCCCATATGGGATACAACGCCTGCAGCCAGGGAAAGAGTGGTTTATTGATAGCGTTGGGGTGTGCCCGCGTCAGCGTCTGGTAGAAGTGGTGATGGGTGTTGATGAGGCCGGGCAGGACAACATGCGATGAGGCATCAAATGTTTCATCAGCGTCTACGCTGGGATACTTGCCGCCCGACACGGTTTCCAGAATCTTGGAGCCGCATATCACAATCCCATTGGCGGCATCCTCCGCCAGGATGGCGAGGGGATCGCGAATCCACAAAACCTTGTCTCGCGTGCTTTTCATCTAGCGCTCGTCAGGCGGCTCAATGGCACCGATATAGGGCAGCGTACGCAGCTGCTCGGCGTAATCCAGCCCGTAACCCACAACCCAGCGGTCGGCGATATCAAAACCCAGGTAGTCGAGTGGCAGGTCAACCTGCATACGCGTCGGCTTGCGTGTCAGCACGCAGGTGCGCACGCTGCGAGCACCTCGCCCCCGCAACAGTTCAAGCAGGTAGTGCAACGTGCGGCCGGAATCGGCGATGTCTTCTACCAGCAATACGTCTTTGCCGGCGATGTCGCGTCGAAGATCCATCAATAATCTGACCGAACCCGCAGCAACGCTACCCTGCGCATAACTGGACACCGCAATGAACTCAACACTGCGAGGTATCGTCATCTGTCTTGCGAGGTCGGACAAAAACACGAACGCGCCTTTCAGGACGCCTACCATGATGAGATCTTCAGTGTTCGCATAGTCAGCGGAAATCTCCGCCGCCAGTTCCGCGACACGCGTGCGAATGGCTTCCTCGGAGACGATGACTTCGGTGACTTCGACGCTCATGCGTGAATCCGCGATTGTGGATCGAGAGGCCCCGAGTAGAACGCGTTCGAGGCGGTGAACGCAAGCTGCGAGAGACGGGGAGCATGGAGCAGTCACCCGGCGCCAGATAGCGCCGGGACCGGAGCGACGCGTCGCTGATGTTGGAAGCGGCTGCAAGCGGACAAGGTGTAGCGCTGGCCCGGTCGCGGCTCGCCTATTTGGAACTGGCCTCAGGCCGTCTCGTACGCTTGTTCGAAACCGCCTTACCGACCGACCAGGTGTATTATCTTGTGTACCCGCCCGCGCATGCTGAACGGCCCGCCGTCAAAGCGTTCTGCGATTGGGCGCTGGACCTACCCATGCCAGATTAATCCGCCAGGGAGCTGACCGTAATGTCTGTTGCAAACGCGACCACTGACGCTGGATCGAAGTCATCGCTCGAAAACGAGCACATCAAGACCTGGGATTTGCGACTCGCGCCCGGCGAGGCGCCCGGCATGCATCGCCGTCAGTCCAAGTGCGCGCTCTTTGTGATCGGCGACGGCAGGCCGCAGTCCGTGAACGAAGACGGGTCTACGCGTTCGGCGACAGCGGTGGTTGATGGGACAGTCGCCTATCGCGACGCAGTACGTGCACGATTAAGTAAAGGGTGGTGATACCCCGTGGCGTAAAATCGTCGTCTAATTCAAAGAGCAAGCCGGTCCCGGCTTGAGCATTTAAGGAACCGGCAACTTGGCAATGGACGATCGCAAGGCCGACCGGCCCAATTTTCTGTTCATCATTACCGACCAGCAGCGTGCTGACTGGATCGGCTGTTATGGCCATCCGCTGATCAAGACGCCACACATTGATGCGATTGCGGCGCGCGGGGTGCGCTTCGACAATTTTCATGCAACATCACCTATCTGCATGCCCAACCGCGCGACGTTGATGACCGGCCGTTACCCGAGCGTGCATGGCTTGCGCTACAACGGTTGCAGCCTGTCGCATCGCGCGAACACCTTTGTGAACGTATTGCGTGCCGCCGGCTACAACACGGCGGCAATCGGAAAGAGTCACTTGCAGCCGTTCCTGGACCGCCCGCCCATTCTCGCAAGACCCGCGCGAGAACGGTTGATCGAAGAGGCCTGGCGGCCATCCGGGGAGGACTGGGGACACGAGGAGCCCGGGCGCTATGTCACGGATGAGGACTATGTCTTTCCGACGCCATATTACGGGTTCGAACACGTGGATATGGTGACTGGTCACGGCGACCATTGCGGCGGACACTATCAGCAATGGGTGCGGCGTCACGTCCCGGATTGGCAGTTTCTGCAGGACCCGGTCAATCAGCTGCCACATGATTACATCTGCCCGCAGGCGTTTCGGACACCGATGCCTGTAGAGGCTCATTCCAGCCGTTACGTCGCGGATCAGACTGCCCGTTACCTGGCAGACCGACAAGGGAACGATCAGCCGTTTTTTGCGTTCGTCTCTTTTCCGGACCCGCATCATCCGTTTACGCCTCCGGGCGATTATTGGGGAATGTATTCGCCTGAGCAGTTTGAGGTGGCGTTGCCGTTTGCGGCACACAGGAATCCACCACCGCCGTTGTCATGGATGAAGCAACACTTTGAGTCCGGTGGTGTTGGCGCCACGGCCGCTACGTCGGTATACGCGAGCGATCAGCAGATACGCGAAGCGATGGCGCTCACTGCTGGCATGATCGCACTGGTCGATGATTCGATTGGACGTGTGATGGCTGCACTCGAAGCGAGTGGTCACGCCGATAACACCATCGTCTGTTTCACCACAGACCACGGCGACTACCTGGGCGACTTCAATCTGTTGTTCAAAGGGGCGCTACCCTTCCGCAGTATCACCCGGGTTCCGTTCCTGTGGTCTGATCCCCGTGACCGCGCGCCACGTAGTAGCGCAGCCATGGCTTCAACCATCGACATTCCGGCCACGATTCTGGACCGTGTTGACCTGGAGCCTTACAACGGATTTCAGGGTGAGAGTCTGTTGCCGGTGATCAACAGCGGCGGTGATCATCGTCAGGACCTATACATCGAGTACACCGACATCGGTCCTCGTCTGGGGTTTGAGACAGCCGCGCGCGTGCGGGCCGTTGTCAACGAGCGCTGGCGCTACACGTATTACAAGAACGAAGACTGGGGCGAGTTGTACGACCTCGAAAAAGACCCGTTCGAGACGCACAATCGCTGGGACGATCCAGGCTACCGCGACGCACGCTTCGAATTGTCTGAGCGCCTCAACTATCATCTCAGCTGCATGATGGATGAAAGCCCGGCAGCCAACCGCTTGTCCTGAACTATCGCGAGTAACTCACTTGAACGATCAATCCAACCAAGGCGCAGTGCGTTTCGACGTAGACGGTGTGCGCGCCAACATCTGGTTTGACAGGCCCAAACAACGTAATGCGATGACGTGGGCGATGTATGACGGTCTTGCCCAGGCGTGCGAAGAAATCACACAGCGCGAAGAAGTGCGCGTCGCCGTGTTGCGCGGTGTCGGTGGCAAGGCGTTTATTGCCGGCACCGACATAGAACAGTTCCAGAGCTTCAACGATGGAACTGATGGTATTGACTACGAAGCGCGCATCGGGGAATTCGTAGCGGCAGTTGCTAACTTGACGATCCCCACGATTGCTGCCGTGGAAGGCTGGGCTGTTGGTGGCGGCATGGCGATCGCCACCGTGTGCGACTTCCGCGTCGCGACGGCAGGTGCACGATTTGGCGTGCCTATAGCGCGGACGCTTGGTAACTGCCTGTCAGCGGGCAATTTGCGCGCGCTGATGGCAACCCTGGGTCTGCCGCTCGTCAAGCGCATGCTGCTATTAGCTGAAATGATTCCAGCGGAACAACTCACCAGTAACGGTTTTGTTGAAGCTGTCACTTCGGCTGACGAGTTTGATGCAACCATCGATCAGCTGGTTGAACGCCTTGCGGGTCACGCACCCGTCACGATGGCCGTCACCAAGGCTACACTCGCACGTCTCTTGGAAGCTGTGGCCGCCGAGGATCAAGACCTCGTGGAATCCGCATATGGCAGCACGGACTTTCATGAGGGGGTCGCTGCTTTCGTCGCGAAACGCGCACCACAATGGCAGGGTAAATAATGGTCAAGGACGCACGCATCACGGTGTTTACGGCGCGGCGCATCGTAACGATGAATGCGTCCAATCCCAGCGCAACGGCCGTGGCCGTCCGCGATGGTCGGATTCTCGAGGTTGGCACATTAGAAACCCTGGCCCCGTGGTTGGATCAGCATCCGCATACCATCGATGAACGGTTTGCGGGTCAGGTTTTACTGCCGGGTCTCATAGATCCGCATCTGCACCCGTCCATGGCGGCAATCCTGTTGCCAATGAAATTTGTGACGGCGATGGAATGGCAACTGCCGTGGGGTACCGTGAAGCCGGTGACGTCACACGAAGGATTCATGGCTGCGGTTACCGCGCATCATGAGGCGATGGAGGATCCGGACGAACCATTGTTCATCTGGGGCTATCACCACCTGTGGCATGGCCATGTCATGCGTGCGGAGCTCAACAGCATCTCGACAACGCGCCCTATCATCAGCTGGCAACGTTCGTTTCACGAACTGTCTCTGAACGATGGTGCCTTCCGCTGGTTGGACATTGATGAAAACAGGCTCAGCAACGCGCATCAGGTTGATGTCAAGAACGGGCGCTTTTTCGAGAGTGGCAAAAACTTCGTCACGCGCAAGCTGAACCCGTATCTCCTCGATTCGGAACGCTTCAAAGATGGTTTGCGGCGTTTGCGCGAAGTGGTTCACTTCGGCGGCCACACGACGATCGCGGATATGGCGATTCCCATCTTTGATCTGGACATGGAATGGGGCGCGCTACTCGAAGTCCTCGACAATGATGAGACGCCATTCAGAGTTGAGATGATCGCCAACGCGCTGCGTATTGGTGACGAGATGCGTGACGTCGATAAAGCTGTTGAGGCGGCAACCGCACTGCGCGCGCGCAATACCGAGAAGCTGCGCTTTTCAGACCACGTGAAACTGTTTGCTGACGGCGCGTTCTTCTCGCAACTGGCGCAGATGGATGCCCCGGGTTATATCGACGGTCATCACGGCGAGTGGATGATGCCGCTCGAGGAGTTGGAGGCGCGGGCACGTGCTTTCTGGAACGCTGGTTACAAAGTCCATATCCATGTCACCGGCGACCTGGGTCTTGCGTTTGTGACCGACTTACTCGAGAAGTTGCAATGGGAGCGTCCACGTTTTGACCACCGTTTCACGATCGAACACTTTGGCTTCTCGCAACCCGAACAGATCAGTCGTCTGGCAGCGTTGGGCGCTTGTGTTTCGGCCAACGTCTATTACCTGTACGAGTTGAGCCCAACTTATGCGCGTGAAGGTATCGGCCACGAGCGCGCGGATTCGATGTCCAGACTCGGCTCGTGTGTGCGCGAAGGCATCAGGACTGCGCTCCATTCGGATTACACGATGGCCCCGGCATTGCCTTTACACAGCGCTTGGATTGCCGCTAACCGGATCAACTGTGAAGACCGCGTGGTTTGCCCAGCCGAGCGGTTGACGTTGGACGAGGCACTGCGCGCGATCACAATAGACGCTGCCTACATCCTCGGCCGCGAGGATGAAATCGGAAGCATTCGCGCCGGCAAGCGCGCGGACTTTACGGTGGTCGACGAGGACCCCTACGTCATCGGTGCTGAACGGCTGAACGAACTTAAGGTCCAGGCCACTGTTCTGGACGGCGTAGTGCACCCAATCAAGGCGTCACAGTTCGCCTGAGCTTCCAATGGCTATAGCCGTGCCCGCGCCGCGCTGAAAACCACGTACAGCCCAGACGCGACAATCACGGCACCGCCGACGAGTTCCCCGGCTGTTGGCCAGTCGCCAAACACGACGATACCGATGCTGATGGCCCAGATGAGGCGTACGTAGTTGAGCGGTGCTACGATACTGGCATCGGCATGCAGCATGGCCTGGACCAATGCGAGGTGTGCGATAACGCCCAATGCGCCGCTCAACCAGAACCAGCCGAGTTCCTGGCCGTTGGGCGTGATCCAGACAGCGGCAGCCATTAACGTCAATGCAACAGCACCAACAAATGTGGTGTAGAACAACGTGGTTGTGGGTGGGTCTGCCGGTCCGAGCAAGCGTGTGATCAATGAAAACAATGCGAAGAAGACCGCGCCAAAGAGCGGCAATAAGGCGGCCCACTGAAACAGGTCCGTCCCCGGCCGAATGACCAGCATCGCGCCAACCAGCCCGGCCAGGACTGCCGCCCAACGGCGCCACCCCACGGGCTCGCCGAGCATAGGTCCCGCTAACGCTACGACAAACAGCGGGGCGGTAAACGAAATGATCGTTGCCTCCGCCAGCGGCAACACCCGCAGCGCGCTGAACAAACACGCCAGCGAACCCACCAGACACAACGCGCGTGCGCTTTGCAGCCACGGACGCGTGGAGTGCCATAGTTGGCGTTGAGGGATGCCGCGCACTTTGGCCCAGATACACAAGTTGATAAGCATCGCGACAAAATAGCCCCACGCCACTTCCAAGCCTGGCAGTCGAGCCCCAAGATACTTGGCCAAGGCGTCCACCATTCCGATGCATGACATGCCCAGCACCATCCAGGCGATCCCGCGCATGACCCCCGTTTGCATGCTCACGCTGGTGCCTCCTGATGCCTAAGCGCGACAAGTGGCCAGGACCCGATTGCTGACGGGTTGGCCTTTGAGCATCGCGAGGTCGCGTTCCAGATTGGCGTCGCGCGGTTGTTTGGACCGGATAAATCGATGTTTGCCGCGCAGTGCGCGTTTGCAGATGCGGAACACTGATTTCACGTACGCCTGAGTTTCCTTGTATGGAGGTATGCAGCGATATTTTTGTACGGCGCTTTCACCCGCGTTATAGCCTGCCAACGCAAATTTTATGTTGCAGTCGAACCTTTTCAACAACCATTCGAGGTAGGCGATGCCGCCGCGAATGTTCTCAAGTGGGTCCCAGTCATTCTGCGTACCGAAGCGGCGGGCAGTGACAGGTAGAAGCTGCATCAGACCGCGCGCGTTTTTGGGGGACTTGGCGCGCGCGTTGAAGGCTGATTCGACCTCGATGACGGACAACACCAGGTTGGGGTCGATCGCTGCGGAGGGCGCCAGTCGGTGGACCCAATAGACCACCTGCTGGCGCGACGGGTTGGCAGCCGATAATAGTCGCGGCAGAAGCTCGGTTCCATCCGCGAGCAGACATCGCGCCGGCGTGCCGGCCGTCGCGCCCAGGCGGCGCAACATACGGGTTGAGTGCTGGTCCTTGGCTTCAGCGGCCAACTGAAACCATGCTGCTGCCAGTGCATCGTTACGACCGAGGCCACGTCCATTCGCATACATCCAGCCGAGCGCGTACTGTGCGTCATGGTGACCCTTGCGCGCGGCCATGCAATACAGCGCCACAGCACCGTCAGCACTGCGCGGCACACCTTCGCCGTGTTCCAGACGTGCGCCTTGTTGCGACAGCGCTTTGGCGTCGCCGCTTGCGATCGCCGCGCGGATATCTTCGTCAAGCTTGAGCCCTTGCAGCAGTTTTTGGGCGTACTGATCCTGCGCGTGTGCACTGGTCAAAAACCCGCAAAACAACAGCGATACGAGCCAACGGAGCGAGGGGTTCAGGTTCAAATTAAGCGATGCGGTCGGAGCGTGACTGGGGCGGTATTGGAACGCAGCTGATATGCAGCCGTCCAGCAGCGCGGCTACACAATTGGTGCTCAGCGCTCCGCGAAGGCGGAATCCAGGTTGCGATGGATCGGCTTCAACAAATACTGCAGCAGCGTTTTGCTACCGGTAATGATGTCGGCCTGTACCGTCATGCCGGGCAGCACAGGTCGATCAAACGTGCCCATGTTCTGGTCGGACATGGCGATGCGGGCCTTGTAGTAGGCAACGCCTGTCTCATCCAGGAAAGTGGTGGCGCTCAGCGACTTGAGGTTGCCGTCCATCGCGCCAAAACGCGAGAAGTCATAGGCCTGAAACTTGAGGCGGACCGCTTGTCCAGGATGTACAAACCCAATATCGCGGGGCGCGACACGAGTTTCTACAACCAGCTCGCCGGATGCCGGTACCAACTCCGCCACAACCCCACCTGGCGACAGCACACCGCGTTTCGTCTGCAGCGGGAGGTGCTGGACGATCCCGGACACGGGTGCACGTACTTCCAGACGTTCCACGCGGTCATTCAGGCTACGAATCAGCTCGTCGGTCTCCGCCAGCTCTGCTGATGTAGCGCCCAACTCCTGCATCAAGGTTTCATGACGAGCGCGGACAATCTCATCAAGACGCGAGCGCAGTTCCTCGATGCCCTTATCGGTTGTAACGCGCTGACCACGTACGCGGGTCAAATTGGCTTGTGCCGCAACCAGACGCTCTTTGGTGTTGACCAGTTCCAACCGCGAGTCGTAGCCGCGTTTCGCGAGACGCGTGCGCATGTGAACTTCCAGACGGATAAGTCCGATGCGCTGCTTCGCAG
>CEUN01024609.1_pt1 | contig 13321 bp, 14 predicted proteins | sample 361501 | NCBI WGS metagenome assembly CEUN01 (sample SAMEA2622801, study PRJEB7988) | marine metagenome | biome: marine biome (ENVO:00000447); feature: marine epipelagic mixed layer (ENVO:xxxxxxxxx); material: "saline water (ENVO:00002010), including plankton (ENVO:xxxxxxxx)" | depth 120 m | reverse complement strand
ATATGGAATACTGTTTGTACTGTCATAGTAGTATAATATTGGTGGTAATAGGTAAAACAGCAATAAAAATTGTGAGTTAAAAAAACAAAAATCGAGTTATAACAATTGTCGATCGGGTTTTGTATTCAGGTAAAATACCGGGGACTGACAAATTTTATAGTCAGTCCCCAGATATCAAGAAAGTCGATTTAAGTCTGCCAAAACCTCATCTGGATGTCCGGCTTTATCTTCCACTGCATATGAAGCAGACACCTTACCATCGGGTCCAATTAAAACAGACACTCTGCTCGGTCGAGCAGAATCCGTTTCTGCTGCACCGTAAGCAATAGACATCGATTTTTGTGCATCTGTAAGGAGATCATATGGAAATTCATATTTCTCTTTAAAGGCACGGTTATCATCCTCAGAATCGAAACTAACCCCAAAAATGACGGTATTTTTTTTCTCGAAGTCTTGGATTCTATCACGGAACCCTTGTCCTTCGATTGTTCAGCCCGGTGTATCAGCTCTAGGATACCACCAGAGAAGGACATATTTTCCTGCAAAGGACGATAGGGAAACAGTCTGCCCATCTTGGTTGGGTAACTCAAACGCCGGTGCTTCATTACCTAATTCAATAACTGACATAATTGCCTCTTTATAAAATGTATCACAAGTGACATTACAATTTTAACAACCTGAAGAGTCGTGTCACCCCTCAAAAATTTTTTATAAGCTCTATTTTTAGAAAGATTTACCTGTAAGATTACTTTTAGAAATATTTGGAGCTTCTTGTGAACGCAGCAAAATTCTTTTGCTGGCATTTTATGGCATACCCATACCTGCCAGACGACTTTGATGAAAAATATGAATCAGCGTGGGTGACTGTCCCAAACTCCCTGTGGGATAGCGAGAAAGCGGATGGTCTTTATCAGGAGTATATTGATCAACTCGTTTATGGTGAGGAACTCGGATTTGATGGGCTCGTGCTAAATGAACACCATCAAAACGTTTACGGTTTGATGGCTTCACCCAACCTTATTGCTGCAGCATTAACCCAACGGACCGAGCGGGCCAAAATTGTCGTTCTCGGAAGCCTATTACCTCTCAGAAAAAACCCACTCCGTATCGCAGAGGAATATGCGATGATTGATATGATGAGTCGAGGGCGGCTAATTGCCGGCTTTGTTGTCGGTGGAGGTTCCGAAGCATTCAACTATAACATCACTTCAGTAAAGGCTCGAAGTCAATTTTGGGAAGGTTGTGACCTCATTACGCGGGCATGGATCGAGGATGGCCCCTTTGAGCATGAAGGGGAGCATTACCCTCTTCGCTATGCCAATATATGGCCAAAACCACGCCAAAAACCCCATCCACCAATATGGATACCCGGTTCTCTTAGTATCGAGACTATGGAAGAGTGCGCAAAACGCGGCTATAACTATTTCCTATCATCGAGGGTACATGGATCTGCAACCAAGGCGGCCGTCTCTCGTTTTACGCAAATCGTTGAGGAACAAGGAGGGTCCTATCACCCATACCGTATGGGTGTATTATTATCAGTATATGTGGCAGAGACTGACGAACAGGCACGAGAAGAAGCATCCGACGGCGTATGGTATTTTTTACGCAACTGTTTAAAAGGTCATTTGCGCCGTGAAGGTCGAACGCAGACTTTCGGCCCGGGAATACCGTCACAAAGTAAACGCTCCTGGGAAAATTACTTGAAAAATTCTAAACCCGGGCAAGACCTATTAGGAGATGCGAAAGACTGGGATACATTGGATACGGGTGGATCTATTATTGCAGGAAGTCCGGAAACTGTTCGACATAGACTAATGGAGCTAATCGAACTTGCGGGCGTGGGTAATTTCTTAATTCAGTTCCACTTTGGAAATATGAAGCCGCAGCTCGCTCGCAAAAGTATGCACCTATTCGCCACAAGAGTGATGCCATCACTTCAAGAACAGTCAGCAATATTGTTCTCAAAAAACTTCCCTCACTTAGACGAACAACTTGCTGAACTAACATGACAGTGCAAAACGTCCATCTTTTTGGCAACAACGTCGAGTTCACTGATAAAGGTGAAGGCAACACCGTTGTATACCTCCATGGAATCGCCGACATTCCGGGGTTACACGAAGGTATGCCATCTTTGTGTTCCGAATTATCAAAAAATTTTCGTGTTATTTCCCCGGCTCACCCTGCGTGTTGTGGTTCAGATGAAAGGGAAGATTTAGACAACATGGAGGATCTTGTTTTTCATTACCTTGATTTATTCGAGACGTTAGGTTTAAACCAAGTTCATCTAGTAGGAGCATGTATGGGTGGATGGGTTTCAGCTGAAATTGCCGTTCGCTACCCAGAAAAAGTAAAGTCTTTAAGCCTCATCGGTGCAACAGGATTATTTGTAAAAGGGCATTCAATTGCAGACTTATTTTGGGTGGCCCAACCCGAAGATGGCATTTACTATAATGATCTAAGAAATTTACTTTTTTTTAGTTCAGATTTAGAAATAGGTAAGGACCTTTTTCCAGATGACCGGGTAGACTTAGATAAAGAATTATTACGGTATGGTATGTTTCGGTTTGCCTCACGTTTTGGATTTTCACCGCCTTATATGCATAATAGAAAACTAAGGGATAGATTGAGGCGCTACAAAGGTCGTGCTTTAATTATTTGGGGCTCAGACGACCGGTTGGTGCCAAGGGAACACGCCGTAGCTTACGCAGAGGGTCTGAGCAACTCCTCCATAGAAATAATAGAAAATTGTGGTCACAGCATTCAGGTTGAAGCGGTAGAAAAAACAGCAACTTTAATTAAAAATTTTATTAGCTAGAAACCCAAAATGGTATAGACATGATCTAAACTAGGACACAGAAATATATAGGCAATCAATTAAAGTTTTTGATCTGGGATGCCTTACTTGAGTTTAACATCCCAATACAATCTGCCTGCACGTCCCAAACCAGTCCGATGTGTTGAGCGACAGCATGAATATCACGCCAAGCTCGCTTCATCAGATAACATACCGGCCATCCACCCATAGCAGGCTAGAATTCCACCAACCCAGGCTGAAGATACACATGCACGACCAAGTTCACGTGCAAACATTATCTGAACACCGTAATCAAGCTCCAAACCCCCATAACGGGAGGGCTGTAAGGCACGATAAACGCCTTCGCGGAACTCCTGATCGGTATCTTTAGGCATACATCGATCACGCTCAGCACGTTCCTTTAAGACCGGAATTAGGTTTTTTGCCTTTTCAATTAAGGCCGCTTCCGATGAGAGATTCTCAATCATTAAGTTTTAATTTCCAGAACCTATCAACGGTAGGATTTAGGATATCATTATGAATTTCATTTTAAACCTTTTCCAGTGATACCCTTTATAAAATTAATTTGAAAATGAATTTTAGTCTGGTCGAACCAATCTTCTAAAAGAATGGTCACGTTTGAGATACCATTCCCGGCTCATTGCCTCAGAACGGTTCGAGTAACGCTCAGCATATAGTATAACCCATCGCCGTCCACGTGTAGAGCGTGCGCCCTTACCTGTATTATGGGCCAACAATCTTTTTTCGAGGTTATTCGTCCAGCCAACATAAGTTCGCCACCCCCGAGAAGTTTTAGTACCGATAATGTAAACAAAATTATTCATGAAATAATAGCCTATTCAGGAACGTGCGAGCTCTACCAAAGTCTGTTACAATTATTACAAAAATTTTAAAGGGTACAATTAATGGTGTTAAAAGATGAAAAGTTTATCGACGTTGAAGGTATCCGTACTCGCTACGTTGATCGCGGCACCGGCGAGACGGTCGTGCTAATCCATGGAGGTAACTTTGGCTCCACAGGGAGTGCAGACGCATTAGATGACTGGGGTCATACTATTGATGATATTGCAAAATGGGCTCGTGTTGTTGCAATTGACAAACTCGGCCAAGGGTATACAGAAAACCCAAAAACCGACGACGATTATACTATGGGTGCCGTCGTAAACCATATCCATAATACGTTAAAAACTCTTGGTATTGAAAATGCGCATTTGGTCGGCCACTCTCGCGGCGGTTATCTAACTTGTCGATTGACAGTGGATTATCCCGAAATCGCAAAATCTTGTATTATAGTTAGTAGTAACACCTGTGCCCCAGGTACTGGCGCCAATGAGAAGGTTTTTGCTAATAAACCAATACCACCATTAACAGCAGAAAGTCAGCGCTGGGTTTTGGAACGCTATTCCTATGACCCCAAATGTGTATCGGACGACTGGGTAAATGCTCTTGTCGCCATCGCACAACAAAATAGCTATGCGCAAGCTGTATACAAAATGAATGAAGAAGGATTTTTATGGACTAAATTTTTGCCGGGCTTACTCACCGATAAAGAAGAGATGTTCCAAAAAATTAGGGGCCGCGGCCTTCAAAGACCAGTTCTACAAATTTGGGGCCATAACGACCCGACGGTGTCCCATGCGCAAGCTCTAGAGCTTCATGAAATTTTAGCTGAAAAAGAAAGCCGCGCTCGTTGGCACATTTTTAATGAGGCTGGTCACTTCTGTTTTCGAGAACAGCGCCAGCGTTTCGATGCGGTCCTTCGAAGTTTTATAGCCAACGCCTGACACCCGGAGATCAATAATGAATTTTGAAGAAGCCAAGTTTATCGATGTTGACGGAATTAACACCCGATATTTTGACAAGGGAAAAGGAGAGACAGTTGTCTTATTTCACGGTGGAAATTTTGGATCCCCTCACGGTGCCGATTGTGCTGCAGATTGGAATTTAAATTTTTTAGGCCTAGCGAAAGAATGTCGAGTAATAGCCGTTGATAAAATCGGTCAGGGCTACACTGATAACCCTGAAACTGATGATGCTTATACAATGGCACGCGTTGTCCAACATGCCCTGCGTTTCTTAGAAGTTCTAGACCTAGAGAATTGTAACATTGTTGGACATTCAAGGGGGGCCTATTTGACATGTCGAATGACCCTGGAAGACCCGACGAGGATCAAATCCAATATAATGGTTGATACTTCGACATTGGGACCAGGACAGGGTCGTAACCATATTGTCTTTCGGGATACGCCCATGCCCTTTTTAACGAGAGAGAGTCAACGGTGGGTAATGGAACATTATTCTTTCAATAGGAGATGTGTAACGGAAGAATGGCTAGATGAACTAATGCGGGTTGCCGCATTACCCAAATATCGCGAATCCTGTGAAAAAATGGAAGCCGGTGGATTAAATAAGTCTGTATTTCTACCAAGCCACGGTCGGCAAAAGTCCGAGACTTTTGATTGGCTAATGAACCGAGGCACAGGGCGACCAAACCTTTTAATTTGGGGCAAAAATGATCCGACAGCTACCGTAGATCAAGGTTTTTCATTATTTGATATTTTAATCCACAAAGAACCCCGTACCGAAATGCACATTTTCAATCAATCAGGCCATTTCACCTATCGAGAACATCCAGAAGCGTTTAACCGATTGATATTAGATTACATTAAGGATGTTCCGTAGGGGAAATTTATATTTCTAGGCGCCAACCAATCTTATGAAAAGGCTTGCTTAATATAGACGCCAATAAAAATATTGTTCGCATGATGCCTTTAATACTGCCCGGGTCCCGGGCACAAGCCGAGCTGATGCCGACCGTAAAGAGTCGCGACCGAATCCCAATTCATACTGATATGTTTGGAAGCTGCGTGTATATCTCGCCAGGCGCGTTGTAGTCGATTTTGATTCTCTAATCCCTGACCCCCAATAGATTCAAATAAGAGATCAACCGCCTTTACGCAGAGTTTAACAGCAAAGGATATGTTACCTTTGTTCTTAATTCTCTGCCCCTCAGTCAATTTATTCCCAGATTCGACAATGTCCATTAATTCTTTGGTGTCGTGTAAAACTAGTGTCTCAGCTGCATTAATACTTGATGCTGCCTCGGCGACACGCAATTGTATACTTTGAAAGTCGCAAACATTTTTAGCAGAACCCAGAGCAGCCCCGCGCGTCACACGGTTACGCATACCTTGGCAATATTCTTCTAAAGCACCTTCTGCCATCCCCAATATTGCTGAGCATAGACAGTAACTGATAGCGGCAAAAAATGGTATCTTAAATAGAGGTCCATCATTAATCTCGGTACCAGGTGATTTCCCGGATTGGGCTTGTTCATGTGTTAAAATTCTATGCGTAGGCAGAAACATGTCTTCAACAACTAAATCGTGACTACCTGTTCCGACCAACCCCAGAACATCCCAATTTTTTATTATTTGATAATCTGATTTCGGAACCAAGGCGAAACCGACGTGAGTCGGTTCTACACCATCGGCGGGTGAAATTCTAATTCCGAGCAACATCCACTGACAAATATTAACACCACTGCAAAAAGACCACCGCCCGCTTATTCTATACCCTTTATTATCAGCCACCGCTATACCTGTTGGTGCGTAGGAGGAAGCCGCTAGCGCTAGAGGGGTTTGTCCCCATACTTCTTCTTGTGCCTCCGGTGGAAACATTCCAATTTGCCATTGGTGCTGTGCAGCGGTTGAAAAAACCCATCCGGTTGAACCACAACCCGAAGCAACTGTCTTGGCAACCTTTACGAAGGTATCAATTCCGTGTTCAAATCCTCCAAATTTCCTTGGTTGTAAAACGCGATAGAGACCAACATCCTGAAGTAATGCAATTGAATTTTGTACAATAAACCCTGCCTTCTCAGTTTCAGATTGCCTATCTCGCAGACCAGCAACAAGACTTTGCGCACTAGCAATTAAATTTTCAGGAGTTTGTAACTCATAAGTAGTTTCTTTACCCCTAGCAACTTGCATTATCATCCTAAAACAATTTTTTTTGGAACTTTATTAGCATAAACCCTAAACTGTACTAGAAACAGCTCCAATATGGGTGCATATCAACATGTTATAATTTAACATGTGGTAACAGATTAGGCGTCGAATAAAATTATGTTACATAATGGGAGAACAAAGAGATGAAACTATTACATTTTGATGATTTTAGGTTAGGTGTCCTGAATGGTGACAATGTTGTTGATGTAAGTTATATTGCAAATGAAATACCCCACATCGGCCCCCACGACCGCATCAATGGGCTCATAGAGAACTTTGATAATTTCCGTGATAGATTAGAAACTGCTGCTGCCAGCGGCAACGGCACTTCTATCGCTAACGTAAGAATAAGACCTCCTTTACCGAAACCCGGCAATATTGATTGTATGGCCGTAAACTATATGGAAGATGGCACTCGCGATGCCCCTGCACCTATCAATGCATTTCACAAATCACCAAACGCTGTGATAGGAAATGGCGATACTATGGTGCTTCCGGATGTACCAGCGTCGGTATTTGAAGGGGAAGCCGAGGTTGCCTTAATTATTGGTAAACGCGCGAGCAATGTATCGGAATCAGACGCTATGGATTACGTCTTTGGCTTTACCAATTTTATTGACGGTTCGGCCCGCGGGCTACCGCCTACTGGGAATACTTTCTATCAGGCTAAAAGCCGTGAAACTTTTGCGCCTATGGGTCCCTACATTGTAACTAAAGACGAGGTTATCAATCCCCAGAACCTGCGTGTCCAATTGCGTAACAATGGAAATATTATGCAAGATTTCAATACGGATGATATGGCACATAAAATACCTCGTTGTGTTTCATGGGTTAGTGCGACGCATACCCTAGAACCTGGCGATGTATTAGCTACTGGTACAAATCACAGGGGCTTACATCCATTTATGGACGGAGACAAAGTAGAACTCGAAATAGAATCACTCGGTTGTTTGACCATAAACATTAAGGATGACCAGAACCGAACTTGGGAACGAATAACACGATTGCAACATGCAGAAAGCGGTCAGGACGGAGTCCATACCCCACAAACAGGTGGCAAATACGCTTGAAAAACTATCTTGGTTTAAAAATAGATTGATTTAGCTAAATTTGAGGTCACCCTTCCGATTTTGGTGACCTCAAATTTATTGGTTACTTTAGTCCCTCTTAACAGCTCCTAACCCAGGCCGGTAGCTCTTTTCATCAAGAAACTCTGACATACCTCTTTGACGTGTACCCTCCTTATCAGCCGCGCGAAGGGCACCCTGTTTGGCTGCCAAGTATTCGTAGGCCATATTCATATCCATACCCTGTACAGCCTTTACCGCCTGTTTGGTAAACGCAAGAACCGCCGGACTCTTTTCCATCAACTCGCGGGCAATGGCCACCGTCTCATATCGTAATTGATCAGTTGGAACCGCCATATTTACTATCCCCATATCAACTGCTTTCAAACCGTCAAAAGTACGCCCGGTCATCGCATAAAATAGAGAATCCCTATGCGAAGCGAGGTCACGAAATACCTTGCTAACATTACCACCTGGCAGGATACCCCAATTAACTTCTGACAATCCAAAGGTAGCATCTTCTGCTGCTATAGCAATGTCACAGGCCGCCAAGGGCGTAAACGCGCCGCCAAAGCAATAGCCGTTAACCATTGCAATGGTCGGCTTTGCCGAAAGCATCAAATACTGAGCCCAATGGCGGTGCGCCCATTGCGATTTAAATCTAACCTTCGGGTTGTTATCAGTTTCACGAAAATACTCCTTTAAGTCCATGCCAGCGCTCCAACTGACGCCTTCCCCGGTAAGTACAATGACCTTACTGTCTTCATCGGTCTCAAGATCGGAGATTACTTCCTCCATTTCAAAATGTAGAGTTGGGCTCATAGCATTACGTTTCTCTGGGCGATTAAATGCTACCCACGCTATCCCTTCCTCATCAACCTTCACCTTGACGCAGCTATAGTCTTTGTTCCCACTCATCTAAATCTCCTATTCAAAATTAGTAATTCGATACAGTATAGGAAAATCAGGCTTTACGTCTGGCACAACAAGTGCCCCATATGTAATATTTCAACACGCTTGTAATGCGAAGGAGGCCCACCTTCAGATGTTAACACTCCGACAGCCTAATCTCGCCAAGTAAATAATAGCATTAAATTTGGATGTGCCTGAAATAGGAAATGAACCCATGAGCCGAAAACAAACCAGAATGCATAGTCCCAACGCCTTTAAAATAGGTCTTTTCGGACAGAACTGTTCGGGTGGTTTATCGATGTCAAAAGTCCCAGAAAGATGGGAAGCAAGCTGGGAAAATAACCTTAAAGCAGCAAGGTTGGCAGATAGCGCTGGGCTAGAGTTTCTGCTCCCCATCGGCCGGTGGCACGGATATAAAGGGGAAACTGACACCGAGGGTACCACATTCGAAACCCTCACTTGGGCATCGGGCCTACTCGCTGCAACACAACATATTTGTATTTTCGGAACGGTTCATGTTGGTTTCCTAAGTCCGGTCTTCGCAGCAAAACAGATGGTAACAGCTGACCACATAGGAAGAGGTAGGTTTGGTTTAAACATGGTCTCAGGTTGGAACGCTGGCGAGCACTCTATGTTTGGCGTTGACCTAAAAGCTCAGGAGGAAAGGTACAACTTCACGGAGGAATGGGTAACAATATTGAAAAGGATATGGTCCGAAAATGAATCCTTTGACTTTAGAGGTAAGTATTTTGATCTCAAGGGTGTTCTACTTAAACCAAAACCGTGGGGTAATGAAAGGCCAATTCTGATCAGCGCCGGAAACTCAAAAGCAGGAAAAGCCTTTGCCGCTCGACACGCCGATTGTCTTTTTACAGCAATTATGGATTTTGACTCCTTAGGGCATAGCGTTAAATCTTTGCGGAAATTATCCAATACTGAGAATGTAGGGGTGTTTGTAAGCGGACATATGGTAGCAAAATCAAGCCACAAAGAAGCGCAGGAATATTATCATTATTTGGTATATGAAATGGGTGATTGGGAGGCCGCCGAACATGCTGTGTGGATTAGGACCAAGGGCCGCGACACTCCACTAAAGCTTTTAACAACTCTCAAGGAAAGAATGATTAGTGGTGTCGGAACATATCCTGTTGTTGGCAGTTACGACGGTATCGCGGAACAGTTCCGTAAGATGAGTAATTGCGGTGTCAACGGCATAGCCATAGGGCTCACCAACTACATAACCGACTTTCCAGTACTACGAGACGAAATATTGCCTCGAATGGAACGGTTGGGATTACGCCAGGCGTTCAGCGCATGTTAAAAACTAATTTACCACGGAAATGGCGTGACTGGCTGAGTTCTTGTGCTTCCACAACTTCATCAAGAGAAAATAATTCGATGGCAGGGGGTGTTACTGCACCAAGTTCAATCAATTTTAATACTCTTTCAAGATGTGGGCGGTCTCTATAGACATTAGGTCGTAGGGAAGCGAAATCACTGGAAGGTGCATCCAGACCTTTTGCTCCTGATGCTATAAATGCGACACGTCCACCAGTTTTTAAAACATCAAAAGCACCCTTAGCCACGTCCCCCCCTACAGTATCAAAGACAGCATCGCAATTAGAGATTACATCTCGAAAATCTTGTTCATTATAGTCGATAACTTCGTCAGCCCCCAAACTACGAACATAGTCGACATTTGCGGCGCTCGTAGTGCTTACTACATAAGCGCCAATATGTTTTGCCAACTGAATGCCAAACCCGGCGACGCCTCCTGCTCCGCCTTGAATAAGGATTTTTTCTTTTGCTTTAAGATGGAGTGTATCTTCTATAGATATTACCGCTGTTAAACCAATTAATGCCAAAGCTGCAATATTTATATGGGACTGTGCTGAAGGTTTGTGGGCACATAAGTCAGCCTTCATAGCAATCTTTTCGCAATAGGTGCCTTCTTGACCAACATCACAAACCCCAAATACTTCATCCCCTAGAGAAAACTCTGTAACCCCCTCTCCAACCTCGCAGACCGTTCCAGAAAAATCCCTACCCAATATGTAAGGGAAATAAGGTACTTCCCTATATGAACCCTCGCGTACCTTCCAATCTGCTCCATTAACAGATGAAGCATGAATATCAATAACAATCTCGCCGTTACCAGCTTCTGGATCCGGAAGTTCGCCAATTTTTATAACTTCTATTCCACCGTGTTTTTCAAAATAAGCAGCTTTCATTGTTTTCGCCTCTATATTTTTTTAAAGTGTTTTCAGGAGTGTTTGGTAGATGAAGGCAAAAAGTCTCTGGACATCATTTTTGTAGTATTAGCCATCCACAATCGCAATAAGTGTCGGCGCTTTTCGACTTCAGGGTGGTCTTCATAATCATGCCGCGCATGAAAAACTGTATGATTGTTTGCCAACAGCAGATCACCCTTTTCAAGATCAAATTCATGTGCAACCCCAGATCCCTCAGCAACCCTTTGTAGTTCCTCTCGAGCGTCGTTTTCAATTTCGCTATACACTACATCACTATGGTCCATCGCTCGCTGTACAACCTGAGAAATATAATAACCTTCAACTCTTGAACCTTCGCGCGTAAATACAGGAATGCGTTGATTTGACCGCCTCGACTGAGATTTAATATCATCATCAGCCTGCGACATATAGTAATAGCCATCCAACAAGGCCTTTAAATAATCAGGCTTAGTTCGTCCAATTATATTATATAATGTAGCTGCACTCACTAAGCGACTTGTTCCACCTTTTTTGGCCGGTCTTAAACAAAGTAAAGCAAATATGTCCGTTGTGTCAGTATGAAAATCAAGTTCTCCACCCCGATGGTTTGTGCGCAGTTTATCCCGTTTAAGGATATGCTCCAATTCAGGTTTTGGTGGCTTTTTCTGATCACTAACATCAATAACGTGATTTACCCAATCACCATGCAAACTTTGTGGCATCGGATTACCAAAATAAGAGCACAGTCCTAAGCCCAGTAATTTATTCTCGTGTTCAGAAAAATCATCAACCGGGATACCTTTAATAACAATGAAACCCCGCCCGTTCCCAACTTCATCCACTAATTTATTAAGCACCCGACTGAGGCAGGGAAGTCTAAACTCCTTACTAGTAACCTTTTCAAATGGGATGCATTTCTTTTGAAGTTTTGCCAAAGCAACTTTTATTTCATCGATTTCGATTTTAGACAAACAATAATTCCACCTTTTATTGCCAATAAAATCAGACCCATACCATGCCGCCAATCCCGTTACAGGCTCAAAATCATCACCCATCAATTTATCTCCTCCGATTGTTTCAGAGATGAACTTCCCCAAAGTAACCCCTTGTCCCAAATCCATGTTACCTGTTTGATATTTTTTAAGATGATTTTAGAGAATTTTTCTGATGACTCCAGACTAGTCTTAGATACAAATTCTGGTTTTAGCATTTTCTAACATTCATCATAAAATGCTTAAAGATTAACTATCTTCAACAAACCAATGGGGGCGATCAACTTAAAAAGATACGGAAAACTACTTGCAACCTTTATGCTATCTACCCTATCAACGTGACACCAAGTATGTACTCTTACATTTCATCAGCGAAAAATTATCTCAAGAGGAACATCGTATGTCACAACCTCCACTCTGGCCCGCCCACCTGCACCATTTCTGTTTACGAACCACGCAGTTAGAGTCACAGGCGGAATGGTACAGCAAACAGCTTGAGATGGACGCGGAAAAACTCGCTGAAGGATCAGTTTGGCTGACAAGTAGCCAGCGCAACCTAATCCTATCCGGCAATTGCGGCACCAATGGTGATAGGATTGAAAGAGGGCGTCTGCGATTTGCTGCTTATGCGCTAGGTACGCCAGAGCAGGTTCCTTACTTTGATGCATGGATAAAAAAACGCGGCGTTGAAAGATCAGAAAAAAAATCACCAATCTTCGCGAATGATCAAATTTCAATCGAAGATCCAGATGGTAACACCTTTGTCTTCGGTGTTCCTAATAAGAAAGAAACTAAAACTCCAGACCGGCTGCCGGGCAGGCTACAACATATCGGTATTTGTACACCTGATATAGATCGATTGAAGGAGTTTTACATTGATGTGATTGGTTTCCGCCTCTCAGACGTCGTGAGTAACGATAAGGGGACCATTTCAGCGTGTTTTCTACGCTCAGACCACGAACATCACGATCTGGCGCTTTTTAAAGCCTCAAGTTCGCGCTTCGATCACCAATGTTACGAAACCACCTGCTGGAACGATATCCGTGACTGGGGAGATCATTTCTCCAAGACCCAAACTAGGGTCGAATGGGGAGCCGCGCGCCATGGAGCAGGAAACAACCTCTTCATCTTTGTACGTGACCTTGATGGTAATCCAGTGGAAATGTCTGCCGAGCTTGAGACCCGAAGATACGACGACAAACCCGGCATTTGGAAAACTGAGGAACGCACGTTAAATCTTTGGGGCAGCGCCTGGTCACGGGACTAAAGGGCTTAAAGAAGGACGGGAGAG
>CEUN01181384.1_pt1 | contig 13323 bp, 13 predicted proteins | sample 361501 | NCBI WGS metagenome assembly CEUN01 (sample SAMEA2622801, study PRJEB7988) | marine metagenome | biome: marine biome (ENVO:00000447); feature: marine epipelagic mixed layer (ENVO:xxxxxxxxx); material: "saline water (ENVO:00002010), including plankton (ENVO:xxxxxxxx)" | depth 120 m | reverse complement strand
CCACCGAAGCTGCGCGCCAGGGTATGCAACAGGGGCTCAACATCGCCTTCAAGGCTGGAGCTGTCACCGGCATGCTCGTTGCTGGATTGGCGTTACTCTCTGTGGCCGTTTACTACGGTGTTCTTCTCACGATGGGTGTCGAGGATCGTGAGGTCATCAACGCGTTGATCTCTCTAGGTTTCGGCGCGTCGCTGATCTCAATTTTCGCTCGTCTGGGTGGCGGCATTTTCACCAAGGGTGCGGATGTCGGCGCCGATCTCGTCGGAAAAGTTGAAGCGGGCATACCCGAGGATGATCCCCGCAATCCCGCAGTGATCGCCGATAACGTGGGCGACAATGTCGGGGATTGTGCCGGAATGGCGGCGGACCTGTTCGAGACCTATGCCGTGACTGTGGTCGCGACGATGGTACTCGCCTGGATCTTCCTGTCAGGAGACACTGCCGCTCAGGCCTCCATGATGCTGTATCCGTTGGTCATTGGCGGCGTTTGCATCGTTGCTTCCGTCGTGGGCACTTTTTTCGTTCGCTTGGGAGCCAGCCAAAACATCATGGCAGCGCTCTACAAGGGGTTTCTGGTCGCCGCCATTCTCTCCGCTGTCGCTTTCTGGTTTGTCACGGATCGTATGATCGGCATGGAAGACACTTTTTCGTTGGGCGGGAAGTCGGTCAGCGGAAATGACCTGTTCGTCTGCAGCATTGTCGGTCTCGTTGTTACGGGCCTGATCATCTGGGTCACCGAGTACTACACGGGCACCAATTTCCGGCCCGTTCGCAGCATCGCCAATGCCTCTGAGACTGGCCATGGCACGAATGTCATTCAGGGTCTGGCTATTTCGATGGAGGCGACAGCTCTTCCGGCGCTCATCATCTGTGCCGGAATTATCATCGCATTTACATTGGCGGGTCTTTTTGGGATTGCCATCGCGGTCACCGCAATGCTGGCACTCGCTGGCATGGTTGTCGCTCTCGACGCCTACGGTCCCGTGACTGACAATGCGGGAGGCATTGCCGAAATGGCTGATTTGGACGCGGAGGTCCGCAAGACCACCGATGCTCTGGATGCCGTGGGTAATACCACGAAGGCGGTGACAAAGGGCTATGCAATTGGATCGGCCGGTCTCGCGGCGCTCGTCCTGTTTGCGGCGTACACCGAGGACCTCAAGGCCTTCTTCTCGGACGTTGCCGTTGAGTTCACGCTGTCAAATCCCTACGTAGTCGTCGGGCTCTTCATTGGGGGCATGCTTCCGTACATGTTCGGCGCGTTGGCAATGACTGCCGTTGGACGTTCAGCGGGCTCCGTCGTGTTGGAGGTCCGCCGACAGTTCAAGGAAATTCCGGGAATCATGGAAGGCACCGGTAAGCCGGAGTACGCTCGGGCCGTCGATATGCTGACCTCTGCGGCCATCAAAGAAATGGTGATCCCGTCGTTGTTGCCGGTCCTGGCGCCGATTGTCGTCTATGTCGTCATCCTGGTAATTGCCGGGCAGCCCGAGGCCTTTGCGGCGGTTGGTGCCATGCTCATGGGTGTGATTGTGACCGGCCTGTTTGTTGCCATCTCGATGACTGCAGGCGGTGGCGCATGGGACAACGCCAAGAAGTACATCGAAGATGGAAATCATGGTGGAAAGGGCTCGGAAGCCCATAAGGCGGCGGTGACCGGAGACACCGTCGGAGACCCCTACAAGGATACAGCAGGGCCGGCCGTCAACCCGATGATCAAGATCACCAATATCGTGGCATTGCTGCTGTTAGCTGCACTCGCCCACTGAGATGTTGGACGAAGCTGAGTTGGAAGCACGCCAACCTCCAACCAGATAATGATCTGCTGGGGATATCCCCGAGGACGGCGTGTCGGCGTCGCTACTCTTCGGCGTCCTTGGTGAATCGTCCGAGGTTCCCGAACAGCTGCTGCACGAGGCTGAGTTGCTTGCCTCGCGTCGGCGTGACGCGTTCATTGAACGCGAATGCGCGCCCATCTTCTGCTTCGTAGCGATTGATCTCGCTGACGATACCCGAATCATCGAACTTAACCGCGACGACCCTCTGGTCCAGGATCTTTTTCTCGAAGAACGCCAGCCTCTCCGTCTTGCGGGAGATATAGTACCAGGTGTCGATGCCAAATGTGGAAACGTTGGAAGGCGAGCCAAGTGCGTTGAGGATGCTGCCTTTGTCGTCGACGCCGGGCTTGATCTCAGAGATTCTTACGTCGTCGATGAAATAGCCGCGGACATTCTGAGTCGGAGCGCAGGCAACAAGGAATGTGCCCGCTACGAGACAAACCGCGATGGTGCGTGCGGCGGGACGGAAATGATCTTTATCGAGCGTTCTTTGAGTCAAGGTGATCTGTCGCAGCGCTATTTACGTTGGATCAAGAACTTGCATCCGGTCACCGAGTGTGTCAATCGGCTGTCGATGAATCGAGAGTAGCTGGATGTTCGCATCTTTACGACGCAAAAAAGCTGAACGTGAGTCGGCCAGACAACTGTATGACCAGGTGGTGGCCGCGGCCCGATCACCTTCGCTCTATACGGTTGGTGGCGTGCCCGACACCGTAGATGGTCGTTTCGAGATGGTCGTTCTGCACACCTACCTTGTGGTGGGCCGTCTGATGTCGGGAGATGATTCGCCACAACGGGTAGCCCAATTTCTGTTCGACACGATGATCACCGATATGGACCGAAGTTTGCGGGAAATGGGAGTTGGCGATCTGAGTGTGGGGAAAAAGGTGAAGGCGATGGCCGAAGCGTACTATGGTCGATCTCAGGCATACGATGCCGCTCTGGAAGCCAGCGACGCGGAACTGGCCGATGCCATTCGCCGGAATATATTTGGAACCCTCGAGGCTGACGGCAATGAACAGAATCCAGTCGTTACCGCGATGGTGCGATACATCAGATCGACAATGAGGGGTCTGCAGAGTCAATCCATCGACGCTCTGACACAGGGTCACATTCAGTTCGTCGAATACTCTTGAGCAATTGAAACGCTGTATTTTCGCCGTTGACCGAATGCGGTGAGAGCCCTATTTTCGCGGCGCCGACGCGGCCTTTCTGTTTGCAGTGAATCGGAAAGGCGGCCGCCAGCACTCCAGATGCAGACATGAATATTGAGTCTTCACCCGAATTCAGTCGGATCATCCGGGCCGATCAGCTTCCGGATCACGATGCAGAATTCAATTTCGAGGCCGAACCTGCGGAGCGCGATAAACTCGCAATTCGCTTTTCGTTGCAGTCACTCAATCGGTTGCAGGCAAGAGTATGGGCACGCCGCATTGGTGGTTCGCCGGTTGTGCGCGTACGTGTCAATTTTGTCGCCGATGTGCTACAGTCCTGCGTCGTCACGCTGGACCCTGTGGCCGCACATATCGACGAGTGGTTCGAGCTTGAATTTTCTCCAGCAGATGGGATCGGTGCGACAGAGGAAGTGATATTTGAAGCGGATGACGACGATCCGCCAGAAGAGATGGTCGGAGGGCAGTTCGATATAGGGGAGGCGATTTCAGAGCATTTGGCACTATCGTTGGACGACTACCCGAGAAAGCCAGGTGTGGAGTTTTCAGATCAAATTGAGCACGCCGATGAGCGTGCATCGGCAGATAGTCCGTTCGCGGTTCTCAGGGACAATCAGAAATAAAATATGGCGCAAATTGTTGTGCTAAAGCCGATAGGCTGACGAAAGATAGGAACCATGGCAGTACCCAAGAAAAAGGTATCGAAATCGAAGCGCAACATGAGGCGCTCTCATGACGCACTCAGGCCTTCCGCCTACGTGGAGTGTTCGAATTGTGGCGAATACAAGCGACCGCATCATGTGTGTAACGCGTGTGGCCACTATAACGCTCGAGAAGTGACTGAGGCGGCCGGTACCCTTTAGCGCCTGTTCACGGGCGTATCCTCAGAATTCGCTTTGACGTCTTCCATCAATATCGCACTCGATGCCATGGGCGGTGACAACGCCCCCGAAATGGTTGTCGAGGGTACAGAAATCGTGCGATCGCTCCATCCCGACGCACGGTTCATTCTGTTCGGTGACGAGGGCCGGATCGCTCCGTTTCTCGCACGGTTCCCACGCCTCAATGAGGTCAGTGAAGTCCGGCATACTGATCAAGCTATAGCGGCAGATGAAAAGCCATCCCAGGCATTGCGCCGTGGCCAGGACTCAAGCATGCGTTTGGCCATAGATGCCGTCCAGAATGGGACGGCAGGGGGCGTGGTTTCGGCCGGCAATACCGGCGCTCTGATGGCCATTTCGAAGTTTGTGCTCAGAACACAACCGAGTATCGATCGCCCGGCGATGATCTCGTTTTTCCCAACTCGTCGCGGGAAGACCGCAGTCCTGGACCTGGGAGCGAATATCGAATGTAACGCCGATAACCTCGTTCAATTCGCAGTCATGGGTGCGGCTTTTGTGCGAATCGAGTTGGGTATCGACCGCCCCACCGTCGGTCTTCTGAATGTCGGTGTCGAAGAGCTCAAAGGAAATGACACCTTACGCTCTGCCGGCCAGGCGCTTCGAGAGGTCGATTTCGGTTTCGAATTCGCTGGATTCATCGAAGGCAATGACATTTGCGAAGGTACGGTCGACGTCGTTGTCACGGATGGTTTCACGGGCAACGCTGTGCTGAAAGCTCTCGAAGGTGGGTCGAGCATGTTCGTCAGCTTCATGAGACAAGCCTTTCAAAGTGGACTGGCCTCCAAGATTGGGTACCTTCTGGTTAAACCGGCTTTCCAGCGGATGCGGACGAGAATCGACCCTCGTGCCTACAACGGAGCGGTATTCGTCGGCCTGAACGGGATTTCCGTGAAGAGCCACGGTGGTACTGACGGAGAGGGATACGCAAACGCAATCGGCGTGGCCATAGGTCTCGTCCGTGGGCGTTTCTCGGAACGGATTCAAGCCGATCTCGAGCAAAGCTACGTTATTCCGCAAGAGTTGTCGGAAGACGCACGTCGGGCCGCCATTTCGTGATGGTGCGGCGATCCCAGATCTTGGGTTGCGGGTCATATCTCCCTGAGCGCGTGATCACCAACGACGAAATGGCCGAGCTCGTCGACACCAGCGACGAGTGGATCACGGCGCGTACAGGGATCAAGAAAAGACATATCGCGGCGGACGGGGAAAAAACCTCGGATCTTGCAATACACGCGGCCACCGCCGCGCTTTCCGCTGCAGGCGTGAGCGTGGACGATCTCGATATGATCGTTCTGGCGACAGCCACTCCTGACGAGACATTCCCCGCTACAGCGACCGTAGTCCAAGCCGAACTCGGAATGACACGCGGGTTCGCTTTTGATGTTCAAGCTGTTTGCAGTGGGTTCGTGTATGGGATGGCGGTGGCTGACAATTTTCTGAAGGTCGGACAAGCGGACACGGCACTCGTCATTGGTGCGGAAACCTTCTCCAGAATCCTCGACTGGTCGGATCGTGGAACCTGCGTCCTGTTCGGTGATGGCGCTGGAGCGGTGGTGCTCAAGTCAGAGAATGGCGACGGTGGACCCGAAGACCGCGGCATACTTGCCACCCGGTTGCATGCAGACGGCCGTAAGCACGACATGCTTTATGTCGATGGAGGACCGTCCTCGACACAATCGACAGGGCACCTGAGGATGCTCGGAAAAGAAGTATTTCGCCATGCAGTCACCAATCTTTCGAGTGTCGTTCTGGAAACACTCGACGAAGTCGGACTCGCGTCAAGCGACATCGACTGGATGGTGCCGCACCAGGCAAACAAGAGAATTCTCGATTCCACCGCCAAAAAGCTCAAGCTCTCTCCTGAACGTGTGATCGTCACCGTGCAGGACCATGCCAACACGTCTGCGGCATCTGTTCCTCTCGCGCTTGACCAAGCAACAACGGATGGCCGGATCAAGCAGGGTGACCTGGTGTTGATGGAGGCCATGGGTGGTGGTTTTACGTGGGGCGCCTGTCTCGCACGCTGGTAGGAAAGAAAAAGTACCAGTCGGCGAACGGCTCCGGCGCTACGACTCGCTCTAGACATAAACGTCGACGTCCATCCCGCTGATATTGACGGATTTCTTTGGCAACGGTACGGTGACCTGAAGCTAATGGGGAGATACATGGCGGGAAGAACGGTCACTCGTGCGCACCTCAGCGAAGCCGTCTACCAAGAGGTCGGACTGTCGCGCAATGAGTCTGCCGATCTCGTAGAGGTCGTTCTGAATGAGATCGCTGATCATCTCGTTACGGGTGAAACGGTAAAGATCTCGTCGTTCGGAAGTTTCTACGTCCGCCAGAAGGGCCGCAGAATTGGCAGGAACCCGAAGACGGGCGAGGAAGTACCCATTCTGCCACGCCAGGTGCTGGTGTTTCGGCCATCCCATGTGCTGAAAGACCGGATCAATCGAACTTTGTCCCGCGATGAGTAACTGATCGGTGATGTCAGACGCCGCAGAACAGAGCACTTCCCGGTCACTGCGCCCCACCAAGGCGCCCGGCGCATTTCGCACAATCTCGGAGGTTGCGTCAGAACTGGAGGTCCCTCAGCATGTCCTCAGGTTCTGGGAAGGTAAATTCAGCCAAGTTCGTCCTCTGAAGCGTGGCGGTGGCCGCCGTTACTATCGACCCGAGGATGTCGAATTGCTCAGGCGTATCAGACGCTTGTTGTACAGCGAGGGCTACACAATCCGCGGCGTCCAGAAGGTGTTGCGGGAAGGTCCCAAGCGGAACGATGGCAAGGAGAGCAGCGCCGATTTGGATGCCGGGAAACGGCAGGCCCTTGAGGGATTGCTCGACGAGCTTACGTCCCTCCACGATATTCTGGCTCGCCGCCGAGTTTGACTAGATCCCCAAGAGCTTGACCGGATGCCCGGAGCCGGGTATCCGTGAGGCTGCACGTCAACGTGTCTAGCGTCGGAGCGTAGCGCAGCCTGGTAGCGCACCACACTGGGGGTGTGGGGGTCGGAGGTTCAAATCCTCTCGCTCCGACCAATTCTTATTGAGAGTCTAGTGACTTACCGCGTGGGCGATGTCGTCATCGTTAATGATCGTATGCAGAGGGGTTACGCCTATCGAATTGATGCGGCCACGGGGCGTTCTTTCCCCCCATCATTTGAGCCGCACTTCAAACCCTGGGAAATGCTAGAGATGGGGGTTTTCGAGGGCAAGTATTGCAATGACTGTAAGGGTGAACTGCCAGAATCGTGGTTTCGGAGGGTGAAAACTAGCGAATATCCAAACCCATCTCTTAATTGTTTCAAGGTGAAAAGCCGCCAGTCCTTGTCAGAGTGGAAACGCAGGGGTTGGATTATAGGGGCTGATCCACGGGGGTGGTTTCAGTGGTATTGTCGATTTTACTTGGGTCGTCGTATTCCCAAGATTGATGTTCTTCAAATCAGGCGCTGGCGAGCTTTCGCGCGTCATCAGGCGCAAGTCCGTAAAAATTGTGACCCCGGAGACATTTGCTGTCGTCCGCGTCAGCGTCAAGCTCTCTTGCAATGGTCATACGATCCATTCATTTGACTATAAAATATTAATTTGACGTTTATTGATGATGGACTTGGAGGAATTTACTTATTTCTCTAACTGAATCATCAAAGGCTTCTTGTTGGAAGCCCTTGAGGAAATAACCTACAGATGGATGATATTTTTCTCTGTGAGATCCCAATTCATCATATTTTCGGTAGGCGCCATCGAACCCAATTACTATGATTTTATTAGAATGATCCTCAGATATTAGTTTTTGATACGCGTCCTCCGACTCCAACACATCTTTCTTACCATAGAGGATAAGGGTTGGTTGTTTGATTCCCCCCCCCTGAGACCACTGGCGCGAAGCCCGAGGATCTTTAAGCGCGTACTTTAAATTAGGGTAAAAAGCAATCGTCGCTTTGAAACCACCATTTGGTAGAGACAATCTCTGCCGCCATTTTTGAGCGTATAGCGCAACGGTTCCCCCCCAAGACCACCCGATCAAGCCAATTTTATTATTCAGCACATAAGGTTTGTTTGACAACCATGCGTATGCAGCTACCGCATCCATTAATCTTGTTTGTGGACTAACATCCTGCCACTTCTTCATAATTTTCCCCCGCGCAGGATCTTCATCACCAGATTCGACCTCGCACAGATGCCCGCGGGTACAATAGTGATCAATGAATATGACGACATACCCTTTTTTAGAAATTTCTTTTGCCCACCATAGTTGATAAGGAAAAATCCCTCCGGCGCCATGTAAGGCGACAAGTGCGGGAAAAGGACCGGGACCCTCGGGCTTGTATAAATAGGCGTCTAGTGGTCTTCCATCGCCTTTAGAAGTTCCCTTGATCTGCAGCTTCTGGCTTCCCTCTAAAGCAACTTCATAATCAGCATACGTTACGGCAACAGCCGAAGTATAGCTAAGAAAAATATATGTAAATAAAATAAATATATATTTAATTAATGGGCGCGTATACTTCAAAACTATCTCCTTTTTATATATATAAAGAATTATTAACAAATAATTATTATAATTTAAAAAATCTAAAATAACTCATTCAATAATATTGAAAGGGCATAACATACATTTCCCAGAATTTAGATGAGAGAATTTTAGCTTCAGAGATTTGCTCTAGGTCCATACGATTCTCCAAGATAATTCTGTTGTATTTGGCATCGATATTTCCCTGTTCTGTTGCAATATCCCACCAAGCATAAGCTTTTATAAAATTTTGTGGGATACCCATACCATTTGCATACAAGAGGCCGAGATTTGACTGCGCCTCGGCATATCCTTGCTGGGCTGCCTTGTGAAACCATTCCAAGGCCTTGCCGTAATCCTTTTTTACCCCATTGCCCTTGAAGTGCATCATTCCTAAATTGAACTGTGCTCTTGGATGCCCATCCTTAGCCTTAGGTGCTATGAGCTCTAGAGCTTTCTGATAATTACCCGTTTCGTATGCTATAAACGCATCCTGTAAATCTTTTGCTTTTACAGGATTAGCGAGAAACATGATCGCAATCAGAGCAGCGAGTTGGGTGCGCATCAATTAATCCTTGCGGAAACACACGGCACGCTCTTCCCATTGCTTGAGAGCAATGGGTGCTTTGGTATTTCCTAAATGGCCATTCCTAAATGTTATTTATGTTACCTCAATCCTCAATAATTTTCGCAATCGGGCATGTAAAATTAGGATATTCAGCGACTTGTCTTAAAGGTTTCTGCCATCCTCTCGATGCGCTCAGATATTGCCCTGTCCCGTTTGGGGCCAGGGGGCTCTTCGGCTGTTAGGACAATATCTGTGGCACGCCGTCCTACCTCAGCAACCAGAGCTTTATCGTTCTCGTTTCGAGGGGGGATATTGAGCACCGAATCGAAGGAATAGGTGGCGCGCGCATCCCATCCATTTTGAGGCAGGTGTACGTCTGGACCGGACTCGCCGCGCAGCGCCCGACGGAATTGACGGCGCATCATCATCACGCCTGTGTCCGTCCATCCCATGTGTTCCCGTCCGTGGTCGGGAAGGGGCCCCTGACTGACCAGTACCTCCCAGTCGCCGGGATTGCGCTGCATTTCCTCGTATTCCCGATGCATGGTTTGTCCCGGAGCGAAATCGACCAGCTCTCTGCCGCATTCTTCCGGTTTGCCCAGGCCATGAGGATCCAGTGCCTCTGAAAAATGCCGGTACCCGAAGATCATGCAGTGATTATCATCGATGGGCACTGTCCAGCGGGTCAAAGCCGAACCGGTATAGAATTTCTCCTGATCCCCCTGTTCGAAAAGGGCGCCGGCCTGGAAAAACCCAGGAAGAAGCGCGTGGATACAGCGCACCCAAATGAATTCATCGATGCGCCGGCTTGAGACATAAAGACAACCGTGCCCGTCATCGGTCTCGCGGAATTCGATCTCCGGCATCACGTCCATGCGCGGAGACAGCTGGTACTGGTTATTGCGGCTGTGCAGGAACACGATGTGGGCCGGGTCCATGATGTTTTCCTGAACGTGCAGCCAGTTGCACGAGTGCCAGATCGAATAGGCCGCCAGTTGGTCATCCGGATACTGGTAGGCGTCGAGGATGGGAAAGTCTGGTTGGTGTTCGGCCGGACCCAAGTAGGCGAAGACCAAACCGCGATACTCCACTGCCGGATAAGAACTGTGACGGAACGAGTCCTTCAAACGTGAATCGGGCGGCTCGCCCGGTGTTTCCAGGATCGCGCCGTCGATATCGAACAACCAGCCGTGGTAGCAGCAACGAATGCCTCGTTCGGACACAATTCCGTACTCAAGGGACGTCCCGCGGTGCGAGCAGTGGCGGTGCAGGGCCCCCACGCGGTCTGATTTGTCTCTAAACACGACGAGGTCTTCGCCCAGATGCCGGACGGCCAAGGGCAGGTCATTCAATTCGGACACCAGGCAGATCGGGTGCCAAAACCGCCGAAGGTACTCGCCTGCTTTGGTTCCGGGTCCCGTCTCCAGCAATTCCTGATCGTGATTGGCCGGTTCGCTTGCGGAGAAATATCCGCCATAAGCCCCGAATTGTGCTGTCTGAGACATCTGGATTCGCCTTGGTACAACGATAGGGACCAGCGTAACTCAGAGGCCGGCGCGGTCAAAGTCTGCGAATAGGACCCCAAGTCATATAAATAAGGGTCGTGTGAGTGTTGCTAAGCCTCACGTTAGAGGGTATTGCCGAAGGACTCGTTGAGGAATATTCGTTAACCAATTGTATAAAAGGTAAAAAATTTCATTTCCTCTGTTGTTATGGGTGAATTTGTGCTTAAAATAGTCACGTATCAGAAGACGGCAACCCCATTGCTGCTCATCTGATTCTCCCTGTGATTGGGCTGCGCTGCCCTTTTTATGTTTGTTGCAACCGAGCTTGCCCCAGCCATAGGCCGGGGCGATCATCGTTGTGCGCGGTCAACTGCTATTGAAGGGAGTGGAGTCCGATGTGCCGATGGCTTGCCTATTCCGGTTCCCCTATTTTCCTGTCCCGTCTCCTGTTTGAGCCGGAACACTCACTGATTGTCCAAAGCCTCAATGCCCGCCAATCGGTATTTCCAACCAACGGAGATGGATTTGGCGTGGGTTGGTATGGCTCACGCCATGAGCCCGGGCTGTTTCGCGATGTCCTTCCCGCTTGGAACGATGACAATCTCCAGAGCCTGGCGGAACAGATCGAATCCCATCTCTTCTTGGCACATGTCAGAGCCTCGACGGGAACCGCAACGGCGCGGGCCAATTGTCATCCCTTTCGTTGGGGTGAATGGCTCTTTATGCATAACGGCAACATAGGAGGATACGAGCGTATCCGCCGCGAACTCGACCTTCTCATCGAGCCGCAATTCTATGCCCACCGTCGCGGTACGACAGACAGTGAGGCAATGTTCTATCTGGCGCTGACGTACGGACTTGAAAACGACGTTCCCGGTGCAATGGCAAGAACCGTCGCCGCGATCGAATCGTTGATGGCGGAAAAGGGTGTGAGTGAACCCTTGCGGGTTTCGGTGGTCGTCAGTGATGCCCGGAAGCTTTGGGCTCTGCGCTATGCCAGCGACGCCGTACCGCCGACCATGTACATTGGTCGTGCTTCTGCCGCACTGCACTATGCGGGTCTGGAGGGTGGGGGCAACGACGTCCTCGTCATGTCCGAACCTCTGGATGATATGGACGAGAATTGGCAACTCGTCGAATCGGCGAGCATGGTCACCGTCGACGAAGGTGACGTTGTGTCTTCGCCGTTTGCGCCTGTTTCCGCATAGGTGCCGGATCTCGAATTCCTTGAGTAGTTCCACATGTGGTCCACAGAAAGCCTTGTCATCATTGCCGCGACGTTCCTCCTCGCCGGTGGGGTGAAGGGTGTCGTGGGTCTGGGACTCCCAACCATTTCCCTGGCCTTACTGACGGCTGCCTTTGGTCTGAAAGAGGCCATGGCATTGATGCTGATTCCGTCATTCGTCACTAACGCCTGGCAGGGATTGGTCGGCGGCGCGCTTATTGCAATTCTCAGGCGACTGTGGCTCTTGCTGGCGGTAGCCTGTGTGGGAATTTGGCTTGGAACTGGAATACTTGCGCAGTCGGACGCGCAATTGCTTTCGGGACTTCTCGGTGCCGTCTTGTGCCTCTATGCATTGGTCAGTCTGGGGTCGTGGCAGGTTCCGTCGCCAGGCCGGTATGAAAGATGGATTTCACCACCGGTGGGCCTGGTGAACGGGTTTCTCACCGGTCTCACAGGCTCGTTCGTGGTTCCCGGGACGTTGTATCTCCAGGCCCTCGGTTTGACCCGCGACAGTCTGATTCAGGCGATGGGTGTGCTGTACACGGTGTCGACGCTGGCGTTGGGCGTGGCTCTCTCCGAGAACCGCTTGCTTCCGCCCGATCTGGGGATCATTTCGGGTGCCGCCGTGCTTCCGGCTCTTGCCGGAATGTTGGTGGGCCAACGAGTCCGGCAATCACTTTCAGAATCGATGTTCCGCAAGGTCTTTTTCGGCGCCCTGTTGATACTCGGAATCTACATCATGAGCCGCGCCTTTCTTTAGGCGGAATGCCCGCAATACCTGCTATCCCGCCATCTGTACGGCCAACGCCGAAAACGTTACCACCGCCAGCGCCGTTGTCACATTGATCGCTGCTGCCGCGTGGGCCGTGTAGGTTTCGTAGCGTTCGGCAAAGATAAAGACGTACTGAGCGGTTGGCAGGGCAGCCAGCAGGGCCCCGACCATGGCCCATTGAGCGTTCACGTCGAACACCATGGTCATGGCGATCCATACCAAGGCGGGATAGGCGAACAGCTTCAGGAGAGTGACCACGGCCACCGTCGTCAAACCGCCACCTTTCGGGTTGACTCCAAGAAAGGCCCCGAGGGCGAACAGTGCGCCGGGTGCCGCCGCAGCTCCCAGAATCTCGAGAAAGGAATCCACCGGTACGTTGAATGGGATTTCCAGCAACGACAGGCCGAGCCCGGCGGCGATGGAGATGATGATGGGGTGAACGACCATCGTACGCATGACTTGAAGCAACGAGCCAAGCCAGTGTGTGGCTTCACCCCGTGATGCCTCCAGCATGATGATGGCGATCGGCATCAGGATGACCACGTCGACAATGGCAACCAGTGCGACCGGCGCTGTCGCCCAGTCGCCCAACAGTGCGATCAACATGGGGAAGCCGAGGAAAACGATGTTTCCGGCCGCGCCGCATTGCGCGAGGATTGCGGCTTGGCCTGCAGACTTTCGAAAAGCGAGTTTCGCGACGATCGCGATCACCACGAACATGAGGACGCCACTCAGGGCCCAAGCCGCGACGAAGGAGAGATCGATGATCTCTTTGATCGGCTGGTTCGCCAGGGAACGGATCAGTAAAGCTGGCAACGCAAAATAAAACACGAACGC
>CEUN01160225.1_pt1 | contig 13327 bp, 8 predicted proteins | sample 361501 | NCBI WGS metagenome assembly CEUN01 (sample SAMEA2622801, study PRJEB7988) | marine metagenome | biome: marine biome (ENVO:00000447); feature: marine epipelagic mixed layer (ENVO:xxxxxxxxx); material: "saline water (ENVO:00002010), including plankton (ENVO:xxxxxxxx)" | depth 120 m | reverse complement strand
CGTTCGCAATGACGAGGTCGGGGGTTCGAATCCCCCCAGCTCCACCAGTTTTTCATCCGATCCCATCGACCTTCCCCTAAAAGATTGTCCCGGCGCTGTTAGAGAGGGCCAGTGAAAGGGGGCGCAACCCCGCGCGAAAACACCTGCGGCTCCGCCACAAACTCGACGCATTCATCAAGCGGGAACATCGGACGCGCGCAAGTCGTGTGACCCAACGATGGCAAATCCGCCGAGGTCGATCCCGGAGCAGCAACGTTGAAGTTAGCCTCACACCAGTTATCGAAAAACTCTGGTTCGCAAAACGGCGATTTCACGATGATTGAATGGAAGTCTTGCGGATCAATACCATTCGCGTAGAACGGTGCGCGATCAACCAGGTTCACGGGACGAGAGAAAACAACGAAAGTGAAGTTGTCCGACTTCAGAACTACGGTTGGGCCAGCGTGTTCAATCGAAGGCCATTTTTCAAGCGGGAAAATCCCATCGGAAGCTGAAACCACCGTTGCCAGAACCTCGATTGGTGTGAAGCGGCGATCGAGATTTCCTCCAAGATTTACTGTCACTCGACCATCAATACCCTTTTCGACTGCACGGATTACCGCTGAAGGATCGACAATCGGCGCCAGAACACTCTTCGAATAACCATGGTTGATCATTTCGGCAACAATCGCGTTGCTATCACCTGATGCACCAGAACTCGGTGCATCTGCGGCATCTGTAAACATCACCGGACCATTCATTTTCGCTGCACGAGCGACAGCCTCGCTCAAATCTTCCAACGGCTGGTGCATTTCGAACCTATTGCCCCAAAACTCGTTGGCCGCTTTCTCTGCAACCTGACGACCGAACTCTTCGTCGTTATCTGTCACCACGATCACCTGTGAGCAGAGTTCCGGCACGTCCGTGAATGGGTTTCCGATCTGGAATCCAGCATTAAGAATCCGTGGATCGTCGTGCATAGATCGCAAATATGAAACCTGGTTACCAAACAGTCCAGTTTCAGTTATCAACTGTTCGCCACGTACCAGTGCAGGAATAGGCACTCGTACAGTGACCGGATGTGCATCTTCATTCAGCTGTCGCACAAGTTGACGTGCAGCTCTGGCACCCGTATCGGAAAAATCCATGTGCGGATACGTGTGATAAACAGCCACGCCATCCGCGTGCTGGAGCATCTTTGCCGTCGTCACACCATGGATGTCCTGCGTGTAGATAATCGGAATATCTTCACCAAAAATCTTTCGCGATTCTGCGAGCAAGAACCCTTCCGGATCGAGTTCATCCTCTGCACTCATTGAGCCGTGCATTGCGAACAAAGCGCCATCTACCTCACCGGCAAATGGCTTCAACGCTTCAAGAAACTCACCCGATATACGGTTCCAACTTGCACTATCGAGAGGGCCCGCACTGGTCGCACCTGCCGAGTAAGCACCTACTACTTCGAATCCACCTGCTGCCCCCAACACTTCAACCATGCCAGCGACTTCTGAATTTTTTCCAAGAGACTTTTCGATTACGTTCTGACCGAACGCAACATTGAAATCCTCGTAGGTACTGAACACCGGGTTGAAGGTCGAAACCTCCTGTGCACAACCGGCAATCACAATTCGCTTAGTCAAACTCGTTTTTCCGTAATAAATTCAGTCAAGAAAAACGGGCGATAGAGATATCTCCATCGCCCGTTCCGTTAGTTCATTTGTGCTAAGAACGCCGTTTAGCTGCCGTGACCGTTAAACGCTGCAGCTTGCTTCGCAAGTCGAGCGTCTCGATCGTGTGCGAACCGCTTCACTGCGTTAAAGACCGACTCCTTGTCGAGGTGTGCTTCCTTAATTACGTCGTCCTCGGTACCACCGCTCAACCACTGGTGATCCCAGTCGGAAGTCAGTGAATACTCGTCAGTCAATGGACCAACTCCACTTACCGGCCAAACTCGCCTCGTTCCAGTAGTTACGACCATCATGTCGAACTTCTCTGCATCGCTGAGGACGCTGTCCCGGTACTCCTGGGGCTGTCGATCGAACAGCTCTTCAGAAATACAGGCGATGACCTTCACGTTCACACCTGCTTCTTCGAGCCGTTCCAGTGTGGAAACCAGATTCACTGTCGAGCTGGAACCCTGTGAAAGAACAACACCGTGCTTCGGCTTGTCAGGATCGTAATCCTTGATCACATAGAAGCCCTTGGCCGCCGCGTAGGGGTCAGAGTCTGCGAATGTAGAACGATCTGCAACTGCAAAGTCTGGTCGTGCGACCTCCATGACGATCACGCCAACCTTCGGGTCGCGAGCCGCAATTTCTGCCGCAGCAAAGTATCCAGGTGCAACGTCGTTGTAGTCCCAGAAGCTGAGAACGATGACCTGTCCCTTCGGGAACAACTTCCAAACCTGAGGCGAGAAAATTCCAAAGTGCGTACGAGCGTCCGCAGCAGTTTCAGGACCCGAGTGACCGGCAAGGATGTGCGCAACACCCATCCGGAACGGAGAATCCTGGTTCTGCTGACTCCAAACACGTAGCGGTAGATACATCAGCGGAGTGAATGCGCCATATGTTCCTGAAATCGACCAGACCCCGTTGAACTGGTTCGGATCCTTTGAAAGAGTCTGGCTCGTGAATCCAACAGCGGTAAGTGCGTTTCCGGCCTCCTGGATTGGAGCCTTCAGACGAGTTCCCGCCATGTTGTCGAGTGGGTCGTAGTGCCCCCACAACGAACCGTGGTCAACGTTGATCGATTCCGCCAGGTCTGCAGCGACGATCACAAACCGGTTGTCGGTAACGTAGTTCGCCCACTTGATAATTTCCGAAATCGCACGACGAGTGCCCTTCACCGCACCTGGCTGCTCGAAGAGCGTGATGTCGACGTCCTTCTTCTCGCCAGTTATGTGATTGGTTGCTTTGACTGTCGTTGCCTCGCTAGGGAGGTTCTGCACCTTGAGCCGGTCGTCAAGGAACGGGTCAGACTCAGACTGAACCTTCAACGGCAGATCGTCATTGACCTTGTCGCCAATTTCAACCAGACGGTCAGCCAGCCAATCGCCTAGCCCGTTCTTATCGAGGACTGAAATAGCAATGTCGATGTTTGTCTTGAGTTGGATGAGTCGCTCACGGTTGTCCGAAACGGCTCCGTCACGAATTCCCTCGAAAGTGACTCCGTACTTTTCTTCAAATGAAGTTGCCAACGCCTGGAAGTACTCTCCGTTCATTGGCATTCCGTAAGCGTGGCTGGCGTGGTCCACAACCTGAGTGACACCACCGGGGAGCATGCCATTTTCGGCACCGGGCCAGAAGCCCTTGACCGTGTTACCAATCACGATCATTGGACGACGGTCTTGCTCGTCCCAGTCTTCCATCGCCTTGAGCGCGCCTACTACCTCGTCGTAGTCGGTAGCGTTATCGACCTTGATTACGTTCCAGCCATACGACGACCACTGGTTCGCAATCTCGTAGGTCTCTTCCTTGACTACCGATCCAACGAGTTCGTCATCAATACCGGCGTTGTTGTAAGACATCAACACACGAAGCCGTTTACCCACACGCTGCGCAACCGCTTGGGTCTTGAATTCCTGTGAATGGCCCGAAGTGAGTGCAAACTCACCTTCTACTGCGATAATCTTCAGTGACGGGTCTGCGCCCATCATGTCCCAGAAAGCAGCCTTACCTGCTGCGGTAGCAATACCTACGCCAGAGGGGCCACCGTTGACATCGTTCGTAAGATCGGTTGTCTCCGAGTGACCAGAAAGAGCTCGAATTCCACGAACCTTCGCCTGAGCAAACGATGGGTGATCGGTCAGATCGTTCTCTTTAAGAATCGTTTCAAGAGCACCAGCTCCTCGACGAAATCCAAGAGCGTCAATGGCAAGCATTGAAGCCTTCGGATCCGCCTTGTAACGATCATCGCCAGTCGCTTTGTGCTTACGATCTAGCGCCTCACCCATCAACATCCAAAGTGCGTAAGTCGCCGGTGCGTTGTGCCCTCCAGCCAACATGAACTTGTCAGCAAACGGGTGCTTCGGCCGTCGGTAGTCATAGGTCATACCACCGTTTTCCGGACCAGCCAGATGAGTCGAAACCGTATAAGGCATATAAGCGGTCGGACCTCCAAAGTGACCGGTCTGGTGATAGTTGCACATCAACACAAATGTCATTGACGCAACGAAGCCGATGTCTTCCAATCGCTCCTTGCCGTAGTCCGGGATCTGAACCTGTGTATCGGTCGAAACCGGGCTTGTCGATGACTCGTGGATTGTGACGGTTGAACTACCGCTTGATGCCATGCGTTCAATTACTCCAGTTGCTGCGCTTGCAGTCGTTTTTTGGGCGAGCTTTTCAGTTGCACACCTTGCGAAATATTCGCGGCGTCAGAATATCTGCGAATCGCCTTTCACGCCAGCCCGAATTGCTCATATCCGGGTACCATCGCGCCGAGATAATTAAAAATGGGCTGAATTGCCTGTGAAGCAGTCCCATTTAGGGCGATTTTTAGTAGTTCAGCTCTTCGTACTCAGACGGGTAAAGACAGGAAAAATGACTGATATATCATCACCAAAGACCCACCAAAACTTCATCGGCGGAAAATGGCAGGACTCCGTTTCAGGTCAGACTTACCCGGTAGCGAATCCAGCTCATACATCCCAAGTTGTAGGCCACTTCCAGTCCAGCCTGCCTCAAGATGCTGAAAATGCCGTCCATGCTGCTCATTCAGCCTCGAAAGAATGGGCGAACATGCCAGCACCTCAACGAGGAGCGATTCTCTACAAGGCTCTCGACATCATGGAGCGCCGTGCACAAGAAATGGCAGAGTCGATCACCATTGAAGAAGGCAAACCGATCGCCGACGCGATGGGTGAAGTAAAACGTGCGATGAACATCATCGAGTACGCAGCCGGAGAAGGTCGGAGGCTATTTGGTTACACAACTCCCTCCGAGCTTCCCGACACGATCGCCTACACGATGAAGCGGCCGATCGGTGTAGTTGCGTTGATAACGCCGTGGAACTTTCCATTGGCAATCCCTGCGTGGAAGCTCGCTCCATGTTTGATCTCCGGCAACACTGTTATCTACAAGCCTGCATCGGCAACACCACTCTCAGCCGTAAAACTGGTCGAAATTTTTGAAGAAGCGGGACTCCCTGCAGGTGTGTTGAATCTCGTCACTGGACCAGGCGGATCCGTTGGAAATACGTTAATAGAAGATCCGCGTGTTGGCGGAATTTCGTTCACTGGCTCCACCGAAATCGGAACCGCTATTACTGCACGAGCTTCGGAGCTTCTCAAGAAGGTTCAGTGTGAAATGGGTGGCAAGAACGCGGCAATCATCCTCAATGACGCCGATCTAGACAAGGCAGTACCAGGAGTGGTCGGAGGCGCATTCGGCTCGACCGGTCAACGATGTACAGCAACTTCGAGAGCAATTGTGGAGGAAGGAATTTACGACGATTTCATGTCATCTCTCGTCGAACAAACCGCGGCGTTAACCATTGGTGATGGAATGAACGAAAGCAAAGACTTAGCTCCTCTTTCTTCCAAAAACCAGCTCGATACGGTTCTCGAATACATCGGTATTGGAACCGAAGAAGGCGCAAGACTCACTTTTGGCGGTCACCAACTCCAAGACGGTGAATTTGCCGATGGCTATTACGTCGAGCCAACAATTTTTGAAGACGTGAAGACCGATATGCGGATCGCTCAGGAAGAAATATTTGGTCCGGTATTGAGTGTTTTCCGAGCTTCGGACCTCGAAGACGCAATTCGAATCAACAACGCCGTTGAATTCGGACTTTCGTCATCTGTTTATACTCGGGATCTGGTCCAGGCACACGAATACATCAACACTGCCCACACTGGAATGGTCCACGTAAACGCGCCAACCCTAGGAGGTGAAGTACACCTTCCTTTCGGCGGACTCGGCGCATCAGGCACAGGTCAACGTGAACAGGGAACCGAAGGTTTCGAATTCTTCAGCGAGACAGTAACGGTCTATATCGACCACTCAGCCGGAGCCAAAGAACGATCAAGATTCATATAGCCGTGCATCCAATCCTCCCTCCCTCGCAGGAAGGAGCTATAGGGTAGGTCAAACTGGCATTACAAAAGCCCCCTGAGACCACCTAAAGTCATCCTGAATTGATTTTCAGGATCCAAAACACCCGAAGCGATGAACCGCGACAGTGATCATCACACCCCAACAAACCAGAGCGCGATTCACTCGAGCAAACAGGTAAAATTCTAGTTTGGTTGAAGCGGCAACCAGATCAACTCTCCACGCCAAGATTAGTTAGATCTTCAACACCCTAACTCGCTCACAAGAACAGAGGCAAAACCGACTTGCAAAGCGCAATCCAAATACCAACGGACTACACAGAGCGTATTCGTCGACAACTAAACAATTGCCTCATCGAGACGAACCTACCACACGCAAATAAATCGCAGGAAAAAGTACGAGACCGCTACGACCTCGGAGATCGATTAGCCCTTATAACCACAGATCGCCAGAGTGCATTCGATCGAGTCCTCGCGTCTGTTCCCTTCAAAGGCCAGGTTCTCAACCTCACCAGCGCGTGGTGGTTCGAACAAACCCGCCACATCGTGCCAAACCACATCGTCTCAATACCCGACCCCAACGTCACGGTTGCAAAAAAATGCGAAGTATTCCCGATCGAATTCGTGATGCGCGGATACATCACAGGAACGACTAGCACGTCTCTTTGGACTGTGTACCAGAGCGGCAGCCGAAACTATTGCGGAAACGAACTGCCAGAAGGTCTAGTTAAGAATCAGAAACTGCCCGAAAACATCATCACACCTACAACAAAGGGTAAAGAGGACCGTCCGATTAGCCCCGGCGCGATAGTGTCTGAACACTGGATGACGGAAGACGACTGGGAACAGTGCAGCCGAATCGCCAAGGAAATCTTTGCGTTCGGGCAAGCGAAAGCCGCTGAAAACGGATTAATACTCGCAGACACCAAGTACGAGATGGGCAAAGACGAAAACGGCGAGATAACTCTCATCGACGAGATCCACACGCCTGATTCAAGCCGCTACTGGATAGTTGATTCGTACGAAGAGAGGACGCAATCTGGCCAGGAGCCTGAAAACGTCGACAAAGAGTTTCTTCGAATTTGGTTCAGTGAAAACTCCGACCCTTACAACGACGAAGTTCTTCCTGCGGCTCCTGACGATCTTGTGATCGAGCTGTCACAACGCTACATATTCCTTTACGAAAAGATCACCGGCAACAAGTTCGAATTCCCCAACGCCGACCAATCAGTGGTCGAACGACTGGCAACGAACCTCGCTGACATCTAGGAGATCGGAAGTGAGCAATGGCGTCAAAGTCTGATCGTCTCTGGCGATTTTCACACCCGACGAACTACCTTCAGCAATAAATCGCTTATAGGCTGCTCACAAACTTCAACTTAGCTCCTAAGAGTCAGCTAAAAGGAAAAACCCAACACATGATCGAAAACACCGTCATTGCTCGAAACAAAGCAGGCAAAAAAGCACGTTCACTAAACTTCACATATCCGACTCTCGAAGCAGTTGAACTCGCTTACCGAGCTGGCTTTGACAGCATTCACCTCGATGGTGAGCACGGAGCATTCAGCCCGCCTGAAATCGACTCGATGGTGGCCGCCGCTCACATGGGTGGAATGTCAGTAACTTGCCGTCCTCGTAACTTCGAGCCAACTGAAATCATCATGTGGCTCGACCGAGGCATACAGGGAATCATGGCGCCTCACGTCGAGACTGGTGAACAGGCAGAAGCACTCGTCGAAGCTTGCCTATTCGATCCTCTCGGACATCGCTCGTGGGGCACCCACCGAGGCACAGAGTTCAACGACAACGAAATTCTCGAAACCAAGTTTGGTGGACGCAAGAATTTCATCGAGTTCGCAAATGACAACATGCTCATATGGGCGCAAGTTGAGTCGCATAAGGGTTACAAAAATCTTGACGATATCCTAGCCGTGGATGGTCTAACCGGTGTCACTACCGGACATTTCGACCTAGCGCTTTCGATGCACATGCCAGGAGAAGGTCTAGAAAATCCTGAAGTCATACGCATTCACGCCGATATGGAAGAGCGAACACGTGCAGCCGGCAAAGGGATCATGGCCGATCGCCAACTTATGGTTAATCTCCAAGATCTGATCACCCAGAGCGGCCGCTACTTCGTAAACGCCAACGCCAAAGAAACGTTCCCAGGTTAAATTAACAGCCAACTCCATCCGTCGTCAGAAAAGATTCTCTACACCTGCGACGATCACCTTACAAAACCAACACGACGCTAAGCCGTTCAATATCGACCTTCCAGAGCTTCACAAATAGCTAATCGGAACACTGAGAGCCCCTCGCTCCCATACGCGATAACAATCCGTAATCGGTAGTTTTTTGGTGGTCACCGGCATAGAAATCGCGTTATTCGGTAGCAGTTAAGCAGCCTTTAAAAGTGGGCAAAGTGTACAAAGCGCGGCTGTTTGAAAAAAATCACAACCGCTGGAGCCTAATGAAAGAGCTATCACTAGCCGCCCGGATTAGAGTCGAAACACTAGCCGGGCTTACCGTTTCACTAGCACTGGTACCAGAAGCCGTTGCATTCGCATTCGTAGCCGGAGTCGATCCTATAGTCGGGCTCTACGCTGCTTTCATCGTGGGACTCGTAACTTCCGTCACTGGCGGTCGTCCGGGCATGATTTCTGGAGCCACCGGCGCCCTCGCCGTAGTAATGGCGGTTCTCGTAAAAGAACACGGCGTCGAGTACCTGTTCATGACCGTGGTGTTAATGGGAATCATCCAGGTTGCTGTCGGTGCGTTCAAACAGGGTCGACTCATCCGCATGGTTCCTTACCCGGTAATGCTGGGATTCGTAAACGGACTAGCTATAGTCATCTTCCTCGCCCAGTTTGAGAGTTTCAAGATCAGAGACGAAGAAGGTCATGAAAAATGGCTCGCCGGTGGCGATCTTGCCGTAATGCTCGGGCTAATCGCCATTACCATGGCTGTGATATACCTCATTCCGAAGGTAACCACGAAGTTTCCATCCGCATTGGCTGGAATTGTCGTGGTTTCAGCAATCGTGATTTTAGGTGGTGTTCAAACCACTACAGTTGGCGATCTATCCAGCATTTCAGGAAGCTTGCCCGTATTTAGCGTTCCCGACGTTCCGCTGAGCCTCGAAACACTGTGGATCATCCTGCCCCATGCCATAATCCTGGCTGCGATCGGTCTTATCGAATCGCTTCTTACCGTTCAATTAATCGATGGTATTACCGAAACGAAAGGTCAGAACAATCGGGAGTGCATGTCGCAAGGAGCCGCCAACATCATCACCGGATTCTTCGGTGGTATGGGCGGATGCGCCATGATTGGTCAGAGCATGATCAACATGAAGTCAGGGGCGAGATGGCGTCTTTCCGGGGCACTCGCTGCAATATTCCTTCTTATATACATACTCGTTGCATCACCTCTGATCGAAATCATTCCGATTGCCGCACTCACCGGTGTGATGTTTGTCGTGGTTATTGGAACATTCTCATGGTCGAGCTTACGAATCATTAGGAAAGTGCCAGTATCCGATGCATTCGTAATGATCCTCGTTTCCGGAGTTACGGTCGTTACCGACCTCGCAATCGCTGTAATCGTTGGTGTGATCGTCTCGGCGCTGGTATTCGCCTGGAACACAGCCAGAAATATCTACTTGGAGGAAAGCAGCGAAAGCACCCCAGATTGCAAGGTTTATACACTTCATGGGCAGCTCTTCTTCGCTTCAATAACAGCGTTCAAGGATCTGTTTCACCCACAGCACGATCCAGCCGAAGTCGTAATCGACTTCCGTCACTCGCGAGTTTGGGATCACTCGGGCATCGAAGCGATTGTCGACCTCGCACGACGTTACGAAGCTGCGGAGCGCAAGCTCCATTTACTCCACCTAAGCCAGAATTGCCAGCGAATTCTTGACAAGGCGAGCGCCATTGCCGAACAAAATCCGGAGCACGACCAGTTGTATCGAGTGACAGTTAATGGTCTCGTTGGTGGTAAAGCTGATCACTAATCGCCAATTTCTGCCGGATAATAAGCTCGGCAGGTAGTATTTTCACTGAACTAATTTCAGTAACGGACCAGTAACTGGCGTACTCTCGACCTCGAGGATATCCTTCGAAATACGATGCTTAAGTCGAAAAACCCTCAACTGTCGACGACAGAAATGCTTCGCCAATGCTCGGCACAAAACTAGGTAGCGAAGTAGCCAGACTGAACTCATCAACCATGCATGCCCCTGTAGCTCAGTGGATAGAGCAGCGGTTTCCTAAACCGCGTGTCGCGTGTTCGATTCACGCCAGGGGTACCATTGAAAATACATTCAAGTCGGCATGTTCAGAATAAAACTGGGCTGCCGACTTTTCGCGTCTGATATCAGATTTGACAGCAACTGTAGGCAATAATTCAGTTAAACGTCCGCCCAAAGACACCGAGTTTGATTCGACCGGGCCCTTTTCTCTAGTCCAACGAGTGAGTCCCTGTACTGAACATCCCGAGTCCAAGCGGTCGCATACCCTCCAGACATTAAATGGGGATCAATGCTGTTATCTGAAGCGGACTCGTAGGCTATACCGCCTGACGAAGCCGTCTTAGAGCCTTGAATCGTCCTCTAATCGTCTACCAATGAGCGGGTGAAATTCGTTGTTTCCGAGAAACAGAAATAGCCGCGCCGAGCAGAGTCCACATCAAATAACCTGAAACCCTCAATACCGGTAACGGTTTACTTGCCGTTGGCTTTCTTCCACTCTTCGTATTCAGGTCGTGCTGCGTCGGTCAGCGGGTAGTAACGTCGAAGATCGCCACCCTGCTCGAGCTTCTCGCGGCTAAACTCTTCCCACTCAGCATGAACCTGACCACTCTCAGCGAGCTCTTCCGCAAGGTGAATAGGAACAACTACAACACCGTCATCGTCAGCAATGATGATGTCGCCAGGTGCAACATATGTTCCGCCGACAGCGACAGGCACGTTCACTGCGTAAGGAAATATTTCCGTCTGCGTGTGGAAGTTAGGAGTTACTCCCTTTAGCCACAAACCCAGGCCTTCTGGACGCTCAGGGTAGTCACGAATGCACCCATCGATCACCACTCCGGCTCCGCCAGCCCCCTTGAAGTAGGTCAACATCATGTTGCCAAATACGCCACTGGTCATGCTGCCTCGTGCGTCAACAACAACAACATCGCCTTCCTGTGTCAGGTACAGAGCGTGTCTGTGAAGCTGAACTTCCGGGTCGGTGTACTCACCGTCAGCGTACACATCGTCTCGCTTCGGCATGAACTGGAGAGTAACAGCAGGCCCGACAACCTTGGTACCAGGGGTGTACGGGGTTGGTCCCGGAATAAAGCAGTTCGAAACACCGAGCTTGTTCAGGTCACCTGCAGCGGTCGCTGAACTTACGTGCTCGTAGAGCTTGTCAATCAATTCCTTTGGCGGACGCTGGATGTCTTGAATGTCTTTGGGGTCTTGCATTGCGATTGATATTTCCTTGTAACGAAAGTTCAGTAGTGCGTTTTTCAGCAGGTAATTATCGAGTTTCGCTGTTCATGACTCACGCATTTCGAGCAAAAGTAGAAATTTTGAAATCAACCAACTAGAAGGCCGAGACAGATCGGTCGTGTCAACGATTATTGAATTCCTACCACAGAACACTAATGATCGATTCGCTCGTGCGCAAGCGCCAGGAAAATGGCTCACCCGTTCAGCGGCGAAATAAGTATGATTTTTTGTTACTTTTTTTGATTGCTCACAAAGTTCGCTATCGCCCAGTTCAATACGTGTGGATTTCACTCACGAAAATTGAGTCATGATTATCAGCGGGTCGTCTTTAAAATTACTGACTAGGGGCACTTACCAGCCTGACTCGATTTCGCATCCAAGCTGAAGGATCCTAAGCGAATCTCGATACTGCACCGCTTGATCGCGATCGCACAACGTCACCACACCTTTGCCCGTGTTGTGAGCCTCCATCATGATCAGCGTGGCTTCTGTGCTCGAAAGTTCAGGAAACGTCTTGAGCAATGCCCAAATCACGTAGTCCATCGAATGGTGCTCGTCATTCAATAGAACAACTGCCCAACGCCCTGATCCGCCCAACGAACGCTCATATAGTTCCGCCGGTATAGCTAAAGGCGGCATAGGGGGCACTACTTCACGTTCTACCCGAGGCGCTACATACGAATCCGTGAGTCGTTCTCTATTGACACCACTACCTAACAAGAGGAATCTTCTTCGACGTTCAAATTCGATCGTGAGATGGTTCCATAGATTAGAGGATTCTCCAAATATGCGTATTATCGACATCAAGCCGTATCCAGTGTGGGTCGGCACTCGCAACCAGATGCTTGTCAAAGTTGAAACAGATGAAGGCATTTACGGATGGGGTGAATCCGGTCTATCGAGTCGAGAGATCGGTGTAAAAGGAATTGTGGAACACTATCGGGAGTTCCTCGTAGGACGTGATCCTATGCAGAGAGGCGCTCTCTGGCAGGAAATGTATCGTAGCCAGTACTTCGAAGGAGGTCGAACGCTAACTGCAGCAATTTCAGCAATAGACATAGCTCTTTACGACATTGTCGGAAAAAAGCTAGGTGTACCAGTGTATGAGCTTATCGGTGGTAAGCAGCGTAATTACGTACCGACTTTCGCTAGTGGCGGGGGAAACAGTCCGGAAGAAATGATCGATGTCGCCCAACGTATGATCGCGCAGGGATTCGATTGCTTCCGATTACACCTATCAGAAGAAGGCGGACCGCTCGTTAATGAAGGCATTTATGAGCCAAGAGAGGCGATCGCAAACTCTGCCGAAGGCTTAATCAAAGCACGTGAAGTACTCGGAATGCGACCTGTAATTGGTTACGACTTCCACCACCGTCTATCAGTCGCAGAAACTGCTTCGTTCTGCCAAATGATACCTGCTCACACTCTCGATTTTCTCGAGGAGCCAATTCGTGACGAAACACCTGAGGCATACGAAACCCTTCGGACAATGACAAACGTTCCGTTCGCGCTTGGTGAAGAGTTCGCCTCTAAGTGGCAGTTCCTGCCATATATCGAGAGAGGTATTGCTAACTATGCTCGAGTCGACATTTGCAACGTTGGTGGAATCACGGAAGCCATGAAGGTTGCCGGATGGGCAGAAGCTCATTACATCGACCTGATGCCGCACAACCCGCTTGGACCAATCTGTGTTGCAGCCACAGCACACATGGCAATGGCATCCGCAAACTTCTCTTGGCTTGAAATAAGAGAGTCGGCGGGCGAAAGTACTGGCTTCTACGACAAGGAAGTATTCC
>CEUN01085657.1_pt1 | contig 13367 bp, 12 predicted proteins | sample 361501 | NCBI WGS metagenome assembly CEUN01 (sample SAMEA2622801, study PRJEB7988) | marine metagenome | biome: marine biome (ENVO:00000447); feature: marine epipelagic mixed layer (ENVO:xxxxxxxxx); material: "saline water (ENVO:00002010), including plankton (ENVO:xxxxxxxx)" | depth 120 m | reverse complement strand
GGGGGGGGGGTGCTTCAATCTGCAGTGAATGACTCGCCTGTGAGCACGATTGATTTACTCCCTACTATCCTTCATTTGAGTGGCGTTGCTGACTTCAACTCATACCCGCTCGACGAACCGGGACAGGAAACTTCCTCACCGGGTCCACGTGTTCTTATCGACACCAATTCCGAGCTAATAACCTCGGAATCACTCCGGCGTTTACAGGGCAAACTCCTACCGACGGTCACCAATTCTTCTGAACGAATTGCGGCGTTCTCTGAGTACGGAACCGGGGGACCAGATTTCACACTATAGATGCTTCACGAGCTGCCAGAATCCTACGGTTCTCCGGCGGTGATGGGTTCTCTGTGGGCACGTGAAGCGGAAGGTCGTCGCAAGATGGTCCGCACCCGAGAATGGAAATACGTAACCGATCTTTCGTCGACCAGCGGGAGAAATACGAATGGATCGACCGCCCACTCACAAGACGAGCTCTACGATTTAAACAATGATCCGTGGGAGCAAACCAACGTCGCTCATAATCCTGACAACGTTGCGGTTATTTCGAACATGAGAGCGCTGATTCTCGATTGGATGCTCGAAACCGAGGAGTACAATCCCGTTCCGCTGCCGACTGTCATTGGTCGTGGTCCTAAACCCAATATCGACACGAGCAATTGATTAGCTTAAAAACATCAACGGAATCACTAAATGAAACTCACCAACCCAGACAACATTCGTGCCATAACCAGAGAGTGGAAAGGAGACCGCGATGCGAACGGTCGACCTCTCGTCCCCGACGACATTCTTGAGCGAATGAAACTAGTGACCAGCGAAGAGGCGTGGGGCACCTGTAAGCAGAACGGCTACTCAGCACAGTTCGCAGGCAACTGGATGAACCTCCACCCTGATCGTGTAATTGTCGGTAGAGCAGTAACGTGTCGATGGGTTCCTAGACGTCCTGACGTACACAATTCGATCGACGTTCAGGGTGAAGAGGATGATCGTGTTGGATTCCAGAACTCCTGGGTGATCGATGAACTTGAACAGAACGATCTGATCGTGGTCGACCTGTTCGGCAAGGTGTTCAATGGTACTTTCGCAGGCGACAATCTCGCGACCGCGATCAAGTCCCGATCGGGAACCGGAATGGTGATTGACGGCGGTATTCGGGACACGCAGCGAATACTTCAAATGGAAGATTTCAACGCTGTTGTAAGAGGCGTCGACCCATCAGCGATTCTCGATGTGAGCATGCCTGAAATTAACGGCGTCACACGCATTGGCGAAGCCACTTGTGTTCCGGGTGATGTCGTTCTAATAACCAGCACCGGAGTCGTGTTCATTCCACCGCAACTTGCCGAAACAGTGGTCGAACGATCGGAAAACATCCGACTCAAAGACGAGTTCGGTCAGCAACGAATACGTGAAGGTGTGTACACCCCGGGTGAGGTCGACCGCGAGTTCTCTGATGAAATGAACAAGGACTTCGAAGAGTGGAAAGCCGAGAAGATCAAATAGGTGTTCTTCTCCTACATTCTCAGAGCCAAACTTAGAAATCAGGAAACAACGATATGAACTACGTTGAATTCGGAAGAACCGGTGTAAATATCAGCCCACTCGTCCTTGGCACGATGATGTTCGGCGGTCGAGCCTCGGCTGAAGATTCCTACGAGATGATCGACTACGCACTCGATCAAGGCATTAACATCATCGACACAGCCAATGTTTACGCCGGCAGCAAGAGCGAAATGATCGTAGGTGATGCATTAAAACGAAACGGTAAACGTAACGAAGTGATCCTTGCGACAAAGGTCAATGGCGCAATGGGCGACGGACCGAACGATGTAGGAAACTCACGGCATCACATCATTGAGCAGTGCGATGCCAGTTTGAAGCGAATGCAGGTTGATCACATCGATCTCTATCAGTTCCATCGACCGTCAAAGCACATCGCCATAGATGAATCGCTTAGAGCAATGGACGATCTGATCCGAACCGGAAAAGTCCGATACATCGGAACTTCTAACTTCGGATCATGGCAGGTAGTCGAATCGCTCTGGGCTTCCAAAGAGCTGGGGTTGAACCGCTTTGTATCCGATCAATCTCCCTACAACATGGCCGATCGTCGAATCGAACGCGAACATCTCCCTATGTGCCAGACCTACGGACTCGCCCAGATTCCGTGGAGTCCACTCGCCGGTGGAGGCCTTACCGGTAAGTACGCCAAAGGTTCAAAACACCCTGAAGGATCGCGATATGCCGACGAAACCGATCCAAAGAAGCAGCTCCGAATGAGCAACACTGTGGTCGACATCGTGGATGCTCTCGTTCCTATTGCCGAAGCGAAGAATTGCACAGTCACACAACTCGCTCTTGCCTGGGTAATGAGTCGCCCCGGCGTGACAGCGCCGTTGGTCGGTCCGCGTACGCTTGGCCAGTTGCAGGAAAACATGGGCGCAATTGATGTCGAGATTGACCCAGAAGTCGACGAAGCACTCGATGGAGTGGTTCCACCGGGCGAACACGTTGCGGAGTACTATGAAGCGAGCTTCGCTCCAAACGATCACCGTTGGTAGAAATTAGACAGCCAGATCACCAACAAATGAAAAATCTCCCGATTTCCGAGAAATATTTCTCAAACTGGGAGCCTTTTCATTTGTTCGATTCAGCAGCTAATTAACCAGCAAATCCTTCGATTGCGAAGCGCTCAAGCGCCTCTGGAACGAGGTTCACACCGAGACCCGGCTTGTCTTCAGGAATGTGGAGGTGGCCCTCTCGTATGTTTAGAGGCTCATCTATGAACTGGTTGTAGTCGCTCAGATCGTAACGGCTCGTTTCGAGCTTGTAGAAGTTCGGCACTGTCATCATCACTTGCGCACCAGCCATTACGTTGATCGGTCCGCTGGCATCGTGTGGTGAAATCGGAACGTAGTACGACTCAGCAAGAGTTGCAATCTTCTTTAGCTCGGAAATTCCGCCTGTCCATGTCACGTCGGGCATCACGAAGTCCGCAAGTTCCTTTTCGAACACCTCAATGAACTCCCATCGGGTGAAAAGGCGTTCCCCGACCGATATCTTGGCATTGATCCTCTCACGAACCTGGCGGAGTGCGTGGTTACTTTCAACCGGTACCGGCTCTTCGAACCAGAAAATGTTCGATTGTTCGAGACCCAGGCACAGGTCGATTGCAGTCGGAACGTTGTACTTGCCGTGAGCGTCAATGAGTAGCTCAGGAGCCGGACCAATTTCGTCTCTGATCGCCGCCGTTATCTCCCACGCTTCTTCGAGACCTTTCCGAGAAAGTTGACCATCGACATAGTGCGCATTGCCTTCCGGAATGTTGTGCATCATCGGGTCGAACTTGAACGCTTCATATCCAGCATCGACGATGGCGCGTGCATCTTTTCGCGCCTGTTCCAGATTAGTTGTCGCCGGTGGGTGCGTATAGAGCGCAATGCGATCTCGAACAGGGCCACCCATCAGCATGTAAATCGGCAGGTTGATTACCTTGCCTCGGATGTCCCACAAAGCAATATCGATGGCGCTGGCAGTTGCCGATACCGCTCCGCGGGTGCCTACGTAAGTCATCGTTCGAACGTTGTCGATCCAAATTCGTTCTATGTGTGCAGGATCTCGGCCAATAAGGGTTGCCCCGACCTCCCGAATCATGTGTGCGATAGAACGATTGCCAGCAACACCAGGGTAGGTTGTGACCTCACCCCAACCAGTGACACCCTCGTCGGTGTCTATCTGGCAAAAAAGCAGCTCTTTCTTATTGTCCTCGGAAGGCTTCTCGCCGGGTCGTTCACTCCACGGAACGTGAATAATCCATGGGCGGACAGCTGTAATCTTCAATTTCGCACTCCTGCTGCTTCTGTTCTCACATCAAAACCGGCGCCGACTTTACACGAGAGTTGGCGACTACGTAAGACGAAATCTCACTGCCGAATTGAAAGCGAAGCGCAGGAGCAACACGCTTCTAAGTGGACAATCAACCAGCAACAAGATAGCTGATACTGACGCCAAGCGCGTCGCCGATTGCTTTTAATGTGGCGAAACTAACATTCTGTTTGCCGTGCTCCACAGCACTAATGTAGCTGCGATCCAATCCTGCCTCATTGGCCAGGCCCTGCTGACTAAATCCGCGGTCTTTTCGAAGGGACTGGATACGGTCGCCGAGTTCAGCAAGCATGACCTCAATCGGCAACGAGGTTTCATCGAGATTGAAGTGTTGCCTAACCCACTCGATCGCTTTTACAGCATCAGTCCCATGAAAATCAGCTGTGCTAAGGGATGCCTGGTGAGCGGCAGCCCCGCCGACCGCAATTGCAGGCGAGTTATCGAGCTTTTTTATCCCATCTATCGTCGACACAGCATTCGGAACAAACTTTTCAATTGTGACTGACAGCCCCACCAAGTCGGGAGATTCTTGCTCTACTAGGTCGACAACGGTATCTATCGGAGAGTCCGCTCCCAAAAACTGAACATCCCAACCGTCAAAACGAAGCAGATCAGCAAACGTAAGTCCGCCTATCACGTGGTTGTCACCCTGGACTGAAGTGATGATCGCTTTCCGGCCGATTCGTTTTCCATTTACATAGAAGCTCTGGGCTTGATAGAGCAATCTGAGAGCAATCTGCGTCGCCCGATGTTCTACGGGAATAGCCAATTCGCCTGCGTGCCATCTCGTTCCAATCTCTGCCAGGCAGTGGCCAACAACATGCACGTAAACGAATGATGGCTCCCACCGCTTAGTGATCGTTTCATTTACTAGGCGTAACGCAGCGACTTCGTTTCCTTCTAACAGGGCAGTCAGAAGTTCCTGCCTGATTTTTTCGAGATCTGGTTTTCGTGGTCGAACTGAATATTTATTACTCATGCGAACATTTTTTCATAATTGCGGACTTTACACCACATACCTGCCATTATAGTATATATTCAACAAATTACTTTAGTTGCGATGCATATACCCATTATTCCGAGATACTCCCAGTTAGTTGTAGACAGAAGCAGTCGAAACGGACGCTCTCTGTAAAGTAGGAGTCATTCTTGCAACTGTGAGGACACTTATCTGGGGATTAGACAGTCTGTTCAGGTTCGATCTGATAGCACCTGTTACTAAATCGACCTCTGCTGAGGTAATCAATGCGTCGCACGTTTTTGACAAGGTTTTGACATCAGTGGATTACAACTAAATTAGGAGCGCTTATCTAAAGTGCATATCAGGCCGAGATCTGAACGGACCAAACGGAAAAACAATTTCCGCTTACTGGTTTGAGTCACCGAAATTTCGGCGGTAGCGACGATTCCCGAATTTGGTTGATCGATTCGGACGGCGGGGGATACCTTTTCTGAATCCACGGTCGACATTTTTTTGAGTTCAAATATGACCAAGTACCTTTTCAGTTCTTCGACAACGAGGGGGGCCATAGTCGGCATTGTCGGCTGGTTCCTCCTGATCGGTTTAGTTTCATCAGTCGCACCGTCTCTCTCGGACGTGACGACCAATGAACAAGACGAGTTCCTCCCGGCAGGAGCTGAGTCGGTTGAGGCTATGAAGATTCGCGCGGAAAAATTCCCCGCATCCGAAGGTGTCCCGGCACTCGTGGTATTTAGCTCCGTCGACTCTGCTTCCAAACGCAGCTCTGCGGTCGCAGAATTCACCTCGACCCTACTGGGTTCAGACGCTCCAGAATCTATCAGCTCGATTTTGTCCCCTTCTGAGTCATCAGTAGCGCAGGCAACCCTGGTTTCATCTGACGGATCCACTTCGATGGTGATTGTGACAATTTCAGGAGTTCCGTCCGAACCAGAGTTCGGTGAGGCAGTCAATTGGTTGTCAGAAAAAGCCTCGGAATTCGGAGCAACTCTCGACGTTGAAACAGCAGTTACGGGTCCTGCAGGAATAATCAATGACGCCGTAAAGGTATTCCAGTCAATCGACCTACGAGTAACGCTAATCACAGTTGTTCTCGTTCTCGTGCTGCTGCTGGTGATTTACCGATCACTCGCGCTCGCGATCGTTCCGTTACTCGTTATAGGAACAGCACTGATACTCGCCCAATCTGTAGCTGCATTGCTATCTCAACAGTTTGACTTACCGCTCAACGGTCAGGTGACTGCGATCATGTCGGTGCTTGTGTTCGGAGCAGGAACCGACTACGCACTGTTCATTGTTTCTCGTTACAGAGAAGAACTGGTGCACAATCCCGATAAGTGGAGCGCAATGCGAGTCACAATGTCGAACGTCGGACCTTCGATTGCAGGATCAGCTGGGACAACGATTGTCGCGATGTTTGCGCTCACGTTCGCATCGTTCGGCTCGTTCCGCTCACTTGGACCGATGCTTGCTATTGCGATATTCATCGTGCTTCTCGCCGGACTTTTCGCCATGCCCGCAGCGATCGCCCTGATGGGCAAATGGGCATTCTGGCCTCGACCATTGATACAGCAAAGCTCAGTGCGAACCACTGGAATATGGGATCGAGTAGGCCGCCTGGTAGCTCGCCGTCCACGGATCGTATTCAGTATCACGATGCTCGGAATAGTCATAGCTACTCTTCCCTCCTGGACCATAATTCCGAGCTTCAATTTCATCGATGGATTCCCGGACTCAGCAGAGTCCAAGCAGGGTTACGGACTGCTCGCGGAAGCCTTCCCTCCCGGACAACTCGCACCAACTGAAATATTTATCGAATCACAAAACGCGTCGGTTGCAGACTCGTTGGAATCCATTGAGTCGCTTGCAGCGTCAATAGCTAGTACAGATGGAGTACTCAGAGTCTCGGGTCCGACTCGACCAATTGGTGTTCCTGTTGACCCTGAAACAGCGGCAATGCAAGGTGCCATTAGATACATTTCAGCCGATGGCTCAACAGCTCGACTGGAAGTAATACTCGACGACGATCCGTACTCGAGTGAATCGCTTTCGAACATCGTCGACGTTCGGGAACTAACAGAATCTTCGGAACTAGTTAGATCAGGAGCTGGGAGAGTACTGGTAGGTGGTGAAACAGCGGTTCAGGCTGATACAAAAGCTTCAATTGACGCAGATATTCGCTGGCTCGCACCGGTGTCAATTGTTGCGATCTTTGCAGTACTCGTGTTCCTGCTGAGGTCGATTGTGGCGCCTCTTTATCTGGTGTTCAGCGTGGTTGTTAGTTTCGGTGCCACATTTGGTCTATCGATATTCATTTTCCAACAGGTTTTTGGTCACTCCGGAGTCGCCTATTCAAACGGTGTCTGGATGTTCATATTCTTGGTTGCGCTCGGAGCCGACTACAACATTTTCGTGATGTCGCGCATTCGTGAAGCTGTTGAAAAAGAAGGATTCAGAAACGGAGTGGCGACGGCGGTCGGAAGAACGGGCGGGGTAGTTACCTCTGCGGGAATCATTCTTGCTGGAACATTCGCTGTTCTCACAACGCTTCCGCTCCGCGACATTTTCCAGCTGGGTTTTGCGGTAATGCTTGGCGTGTTGATCGACACGTTTGTAGTCCGAGCTTTACTCGTCCCGAGTATGGCGGCATGGCTCGGAGAACTGAGTTGGTGGCCGAACGGATCAGCAGTTGGTAAACATTAGGACGTTGCTACAGTGATTCCAGCCAACCGTTCCGCTTTATGATTCAACCGGCACTATTTCAAGTGAGCCACTAGTACAAAACAACTACCTAATTGGTGATACTCTGTCAACATTAGATCAAGCAACCAAAAAGCCCCCGCATTTGTGCGAGGGCTTAATACTGTCAACTGAATAAAACAAACACTTACTTGCCAATTGTATTTCTATAATCACAGTGGCTGTTATGGCCTCTTACCACAGTGATTGAATTACGCTTCCTCTGTCGCAAATGACGAGGTTTTCAGGATTTTGTAATACTTCACGATGAGGGATAAAACTAAAACCTGAATCTTGAGCTTGCTCGAAATGATCATCAACTCCTGAGACAGTTTCATAAACCTCTGTCAATACAAAAAGTGTATTTCCTGTTTCGATCCCATCATTTTTCTCTTTTTCAATGGACCAATTGAGAAAGTGTAATTCTTTATCGCCATTTCTGTGATGAGTTTCTTTCATCCAATCAGTATGCGCCTTAGCATTTTCCTTCATCTTTTCAACGTCATCAGATTTTATGGTCCAGATCCTAGTTAACTGGGTTTTTCCTTCGTACATACTAAATTCCTATTATTGGCAAGTTGAACCAGCGATTATTTAATATCTGCAATCGCCACCCAATCTAATTAAGAGTTTGAACCCAAGCATGGGCTACTGGTCCAATCCCTTCATCGTCCAATGCAGGGACTGTACTTATTTCACACACATCAGACCATTTCATTGCCCATTCGGTAATTAATGATGCGTTATCGGTTTCAGTAATAATGACGCCCCAAGTGTCGCCAGCCGCATGCCATCTCCCGACAAGATTTAGACCTTCAGGAAATTCTGCTGCAGGGTCTTGATTTACAAATCTTGAAACACAGTCACGCATGAATTCTGTGTTGACTTTGTATTTTGAAATAAATAACAAAACTAACTCCGAACATTAATATAAACTCAGTTTTCACTAATAATATATCCCTAACAAGGGATATATATTTGCACTTTATGAATTTATTATTACATTGCCACCATTAATTGATGTAATTGATGGCGATTACTAAACGCCGATAAATGATCTTTCACAGAAAGGGAATGGAAATGAGCCAGGTCGCATATGTTCAGGTCATAAATTTCTGTCTTGAAGGTATCACCCAGGATGAATTTAAAGGTATTGCAAATGAGGTAGCGCCAAATTTTGCTCAACTTCCCGGCTTGATATCAAAAGCTTGGCTAAGTGACGAAGCAAGCAATACTTATGGCGGTGTGTACTACTGGAAAAGTAAAGAATATTGTGAAGCCTACCGTGGCAGTGAGCTGTACACTCAGGCTTTAGTAAATAATCCTAATTTTACGAACTTGTCGGATAAAGGATTTGATGTTTTGAAGGGTCCGAGCAAGGTGACTCATTTATGATTAAACCAACGGCGTAGTATTACGCTTACGTTTGCAATCGAGGACTTTTCTATTTCAATCTAAGTTTGGTAGGCAGTTAATGACTCGAGTCTCTGACTTCGTACCTGCAATCAACGTAAACTCCGTTTCCGACGCAACCAGGCACTTAAGTTCATGCCGTATTAAGGCCTATTGCAGATCTGGTATCTGGCTTGTGTAAATTCCAAAATCGCAATCCCATCAGTCCAGAGTGCGAAATAGTGAACGACACGAAACTGGTTACCAAACAGGTGACAGCCGAAATAATCGGAACATTCTTGCTTGTTCTGTTTGGAACAGGCTCGGTTGCGGCAGCAGTGTTCACGGAAGCACACGTCGGACTATGGCAGGTCGCTGTCATCTGGGGATTCGGCGTCACGATCGCCATATACGTGACCGCTTCGGTTTCCGGAGCACATTTGAACCCGGCAGTGAGCCTGGCATTCGCGTTGCTCCGTCGAAAGGAGTTCGCATTTACCCGTATGTTCGCTTACTGGGGTGGGCAACTCATCGGGGCAATACTGGCGGGTGTTGCAGTACTAGCACTCTTCCACCCGGCAATAACTAGGTTCGAATCCCTCAACGGAATCTCACGGGGTGACGCAGGCAGCGAAGCAAGCGCTATGGCGTTCGGCGAATACTTTCCAAACCCAGCTATGTTTACGGGTGAAACGTTTGTTTCTCCTCTTCACGCATTCGCGGTCGAAGCGTTTGGAACCGCGGTACTTGTATTGGTGATATTCTCACTCGTCGAAAAACGAAATGTGGCGCTGCAGCACAAGGGCCTCGCCCCTTTTTTTATAGGTTTTACGGTCGCCGTGTTGATCGCTTTGTTTGCCCCTTTAACACAAGCAGGCTGGAACCCTGCGAGAGATTTCGGACCGCGAATAGTCGCGTTTATTGCTGGCTGGGAAGACATTGCGATCCCGGGACCCCGCAGCGGATTCTGGGTCTACATACTTGGACCTCTAATTGGCGGACCATTCGGCGGTCTCGTTTACGACTTCAGCGTGAGGTTAGGACTTGGCAAAGCGGACACAGAATCAAATTAACTCAACGTCTCAGCCATTGATGGCGTGAGTATGCAAGAAAACCCAATCAGCCAAGCCCTAATACGCCCGACTATCGAGTTGCGTTCTCCGCGAGAATTCAGGATGATTGCGCGCTCGAACAACACTCTCGAACGAAGGGACAAATCTTGTCGAAGTTACACGTTCTTGGATCAGGTGGACCGAGGCCAACTAAGTCGCGATTTGGGTCCTCCCACGTAGTCGACGTTGGCGGCAGAAAAATTATGTTCGACTGCGGCCCCGCAACCACATACAAAATGTCGAAGATGGAATTGCATCCTCTAGATATCGACTATCTTTTCTTTACTCACCACCACTTCGACCATGATGTTGACTACCCGTGCTTCATGATGACCAGGTGGGATGAAAGCATTGGCAAGGAAAATCCCCTGAGAGCTTTTGGTCCGAACAATACAGAGTCAATTACCGAACGGTTGGTGGGCGAAAAAGGTGCTTTCGCATATGACATCGACGCCCGCACCAACCATCCGTTAAGTAAATCCACATACCAGCTTCGAGGCGGAATACTTCCGAGACCACGGATGAACGTGATGGCCCGGGACGTAGGACCAGGAACTGTATTCACAGGAAATGATTTCGAAGTAACCGCCGCTCCTGCAGAGCATGTCGAGCCATATCACGATTCATTGGCATATCGACTCGACACTCTAGAGGGCTCGATCGTATTCACCGGCGATACCGAGCCGTGCGAACGTGTCGTTGAACTGGCGCACGGCGCAGACGCTTTGGTATCTATGTGTGGAAACTTTGAGTCGGTTTACGACTCACGCCCAAACGATATCGGCCAAACTGGCACGCTCGGTGCTGCTGAGATGGCCGCCGAGGCCGGGGTGAAAGAACTATTTTTGGTTCACGTTGGACCTGATCTTTCGGCTCAAAAAAACCGAGATAGGGGCATCGCCGAGATAAAAACCGTATTCGACGGCAAAGTCGTGCTAACGGACGAACTGGAAACATACGACTGGCACAAACACGATCATAGTCATGACAATCCGGTGACCGGTCCGGAAGCGCATCCACACATTCACCGACACTAGAGTTGAAATCCGGTTTGTTAGGTGCTCACAAGCTCTGAAATTGGCACTACAGACTATCTAGGGAATCACCACAGCTGGCGGGGATCATGACGAATCGGATGATGTTTCTCTCGAAGTGTATTCTCTATGTAATCCAATAGTATTCGACACCGTGTTGATACTGCGCTCAAAACTGACGAAGACAGGACTAGAACAGAATCACACATCTGCCGCGAGTCCCACCAGCTTCAAGCTTATTATGGGCTTCTGTTGCTTGCTCAGCACTGAATGTTTCAGCAACTCGTAATGTAAGAATTCCTTCTTCGACTTGCTTACTTAGATCATCGAGAAGGTCGGAGCGTTGAAAATAATCACTCACCGACGTCCTATGGAACCTGATATCACGTTCTCCTGTTCCCGCCCAATATCTAACCGAAGCAAAACTTCCGCCTTCTCTTACTGCACCAACCGATAACTCATTTTGAACTGAGCCATCCGCAAGTCCGTCAACTCCTTCAGGCACCACGTTTCTTATCTGTCGAGAAATATCATCACCCCTTGGAACTACTACGTCAGCACCTAAATCAGTTACCAGTTTTTTGTCCTCTGCAGATGAATCAGCTATTACTCGAAGTCCTGCGGCCTTAGCTAATTGCACCACGTATCCGCCGTAGCAACCTGCAGCTCCAGTCACCCCAATAGTTTGGCCGGCAGTCAATCCAAGTTGGTCAAGAGATTGCCGTGCAGTCAGACCGTTCATCGGTAAAGTGGATGCTTCAACTAAAGATGCTGTTTTTGGTGCACGGGATACAGCATCGACTGGCAGCACAATATTTTCACGGTATGAACCAAGGCCTTTTCTGGGTAATGTCATCGCGATTACCGAATCCCCGATTTCGAAATCTGTTTTGGTATCGGGTCCGATCTCATCAATCTGCCCCGCTAAATCCATACCGACAATAAATGGCTCAGGGTTCGTTAGATCGAATTTCTTTCCAACACGCAGCATGGTATCCACAGGATTTACAGCTACTGCTTTGATTCTGATACGTAATTCATTTCTTCCTGCGTGAACCTCAGGAAGTTCTACGATTTGTAGTACTTCTGGCCCACCTGCTTCAAGAACTCCTATCGCCCGCATATTGCCACCTTTACTACCAGAAGTTTTTAGCTATTTATTTTGAATACACGCAGACGCGAACCGTACAAGCCTGTGTCGCGTGCATGTCATATAAGAGTGGGGTACGAATTTGCGTTCCCCTATTAAGTAAGGACATTTGAGTAATTGCGCTAATAAACAGAATTCGTACCACCAGTAGCGATTTTGTACATCTCTTTTGTACGCCTTTGGAGTACAGCCTTTAAATCGGTATAACGCGTTCCGTGAGAATCCAAAAAACCTGAATGCTGACGCAACCGCTTGTCTGGAATTAGGTTTGGAGTGTCAATGATTTAGTATCTGCGACCTTGGATGGATCGCGGGTGATCAAGGATTCTTCGCGCCTGATCTCAAATCGCCAAGAACTTCGTCTATTTCATCGAACCTTACCGCGCGATTGTCCGATCCGATGACCGTGCTCTTCTGAATAATGATTCCAATTAACTCGCCATCCATGTCAAACAAGCCGCCACCGCTCATGCCGTTGGTGACGACAGCGTCGAACCCGTAGGTCGAAACATCTCCTGGAACGGTATTCCACCACGTCGAAATATGCCCGAAGCTGGTCATTGGAACCGATTCGGAAATCTGGCTCACATATCCAATCGCAGTCACCGGACTCCCTATCAAACCGTTCGACGTCCATTCGCTGCCGGTCCAGGTTGATCCTTCTGAAATTGGCACGACAGACTCACCGCCGCTCGACGAATAAGTCAACAACGCGAGATCTCTTGTCCTGTCCCATCCTTTCACGACTGCGTTTACGCTACCAACGCCCGGGATCGCCGCCTGAACTAGACCTACACCCGTTATGACATGTTCCGCAGTCAACAACTCACCTGGCGAAATGACGACCGCGGATCCAGTAGCGCCTCCGGCATCGATGTACACGACATGATCTTTCACGTCTGAACCACCGGAGAATAGTTCATGAAAATCTGCTCCATCGACTCCTGCAGGGCCGACAGGGCCGACCTCGCCTTCCGCTCCTGTATCGCCTTTTTGCCCCTTAGGACCTCGTTCGCCTCGCTCACCGGATGGACCTATCTCTCCTTGGGGTCCAGTTTCGCCTGAAAGACCTCGTT
>CEUN01056246.1_pt1 | contig 13367 bp, 8 predicted proteins | sample 361501 | NCBI WGS metagenome assembly CEUN01 (sample SAMEA2622801, study PRJEB7988) | marine metagenome | biome: marine biome (ENVO:00000447); feature: marine epipelagic mixed layer (ENVO:xxxxxxxxx); material: "saline water (ENVO:00002010), including plankton (ENVO:xxxxxxxx)" | depth 120 m | reverse complement strand
TCTATCAGCGTTAATTCTTCACGGGTCTCCGCCAAATGAATGGCCAGAGGCAAGTGATGCCGATTGGTTGCACGACAAGCGAATTGAAACAGCGATGGTGAAACGGTATAGGTTGCATGTGGGCTTATGCCAACCATCACCAATTCTGCGGCGCAGTGCTGGTTACAGCGTTGTTGCTGTTGCAATTCACGTTCTGCAGAAGTCCCTAGCAATTCACGAAATGAGACAACATTGGCTGCACTGTCACGATATACAGACAAATCTTCACACGTTGTAATCTCACCAATCGAAGTGACACCGGCGCTAACCGATTCAGCGATTCCAGCCTCGATTGCGCGGTAAATCCTCATCGGATCGTCTGCGAATTCATTGATGCGGTATGCAATGACCTGTCCAACCCACTCGGAGAAAGACATTTTCGGTTGGCCAATTGGAGCTTCGCACAGGCTAAATTCCAAATGCGTATGGGCATTCACTAGTCCGGGCATGAGAATGCTGTCACCCAAATCTACCCTTCTACCCAATGGACGTGATCCAATATTTGTAATAACGCCATCTTCAACCGTAACAAACAGGCCTTCGGCGATAGTAAAATCCGGTAAAAGTGTGGACTTTGCTTTATATGACAATGCAGCCACGGGTATTACTCGCCATGCCCTTCATACCTGTCACGCCCTTCGAGAGCAGAATCAAACACCAGTTGTTCAGGCTCATCTTTCTCAACGCTAAGTATATGAAACAACCAAACGCAAAGAATGGCCAAGAGACTTGCAATGACGCTGACAATGGGCTTGTACACTTCTCCTGATTCACCACTTGAATCGAACAAGAAACCCAGGGGTGAATCTGCAAAAGAAACACCACCGTCATCTGTAGGTGTGCCAACTTCCCTAAGAACGACGGTGAACCCGTTGTGCACAAAATGATAGATGACGCCAATCCAAAGACTGTTGGTCCTAACGACGAGGTAACCTATCAGGATTCCCACAAGAAAAGCATTTAGGGACTGTTGCAGCATCCCATGGGCTAATCCAAAAAATGCCGCGGTAATAAAAATTGAGGACCATGGCTTGGAATCAGTCTGCAAGCCGGACAACATAAATCCTCTAAAGGCGAGCTCTTCGCAAACGGCGGGTAAGACTGCAATTACAAAGATCACACTCCACAGAGGGGCTTGTTCAAGCATGGCGTTGATTTGTTCCAACCCCGCACCATTCATCGCATTGACCGGATACAGCCACTGAATGAACATCTGCAAATAAATCATCAGTGGTTGTAACAAGAGTGGAATCAAGGCAGCAAGCAACAGGAGCGTTAGACGATTACTACAGGGTAGATTCAGCTTCAGGGTCTGCCGCCAATTGCGACTTAGCCAAAAAGCAAAAAGTATGGGTGGTAATCCAATTGTCAGAATCATCGTTATGGATTGCTTGGAAGCAAATGACGACCATCGCTCGGGCATTCCGCCCGCAAACATCACGGCAAACCGTATCGACAGCACGAGAACTCCGAATCCAACGGCGGCAGCAGCGGTAGGAAGCGGCTTTCGATATCGATATATGTGCTTAATCCACAACTGGAAATTCCATTTCTCACTTTCCCGGAACAGCACTGACTCATTATTAAATTGGGCTGTCGCCCATCGAATCGAGAGGTAACAACAGAACAGTGTCACACCGATCACTGGTACGGCATATCGCAATGCAGTATCCATGTTGCCTTGAACTAACTCTCGTAGCAGCAATGCTGCGCCGCAAACAGGGACCATCGCATTGCCTAAGTCCAACTCGATATTGGGCATCATGCTGACCAACATCAATGGCATGCATAAGAAGATCAGTGGCATGAGATAGTACTGCCCTTCTTTTGTACTGCGGGCGAATGTCGCGGCGGTTAGCGACAGCGCACTGAACAAGGCAGCAAGCGGAATGACAATCGCGGTTGCCCAAACCATAGCCATCAATGGAATACCACCGAAGTCATCGCCGAGCGGAATTTTGGATACTACGAATGAACTGGTAAGCCAAATACTGATGATATTGAATATCGAGATTAACATGCTAAAGACCATAACGGTCAGTAGTTTTCCTCCCACGATTTCCAGCCGACTTGCAGCCCCCACCAATAACGTTTCCAGGGTACCGCGTTCTTTCTCGCCCGCACACAAGTCAATCGCAGGGTAAAAGGCACCGGTGAGTGTCCACATGAGCAACATGAAGGGGATGATACGTGCCCAGAACGCGGCGGACTTACTTTCCGTGGGAGCAATGTCGATCTGATCTATCTGGAACGGGTTGGCAAGCTGTTTTGGAATTTTCCCTGTTTCAAAGTAGGTATCAACGAGCATTCCGTGCCAGGTATGCAGAACATCTTCAAGACGTTCACCGGCGAGCCTTGATCGATCGGTTACAGAATTTGAAATCACATACGGTGAGATTACCTCTTCACCAAGTGGTGCCACCGTTGGGTCGGCCACCTCTCCCAAATACTCCGCCTCGTTTACCAGTCGATTCAGATACTCACCTAGCCTTGGCGGGATCACAAGTGCCGCATCAATTTCCTTTGCTTCAATCTTTCGAATCGCGTCTTCTTTAACCCCTTCGAGAGTCCATTCATCCTGAGAAACAAGCGTCCTTTTGATCTCGAGTAACTTAATTGTATGTTCCGTCCGCGGGTCTGATTCACTAAGCGAATCTGCAAAACTAATCTCCGAATTTCTCTCGCCGTCGAGTAAAGCTGGGTCGTGTCCCTCAAGATAGTGAGCACCATAAACATCAACTTTAGAGGAGTGTTCACTTACGAATTGGGCCACCTGGACCATGATTAATCCCATGATGGGATACGTGATTAAGGGCAAAACCAGCGTCGTAAACATCGTACGACGATCACGCCACTGATCTCTTAATTCACGGTGGCATACTAGCTTCACATTTGACCAGTTCATGCATCCATCTCCTCAGTAGAGATAGCTTGCGACTCTTTCTTTCGGTCATAATTCGAAATCAAGTCAAAGAACAAGTCTTCAAGGTCATCCTGGGCATGTGTCTCGCGAAGCTCTTTAACATTACCTTCGGCCAACATGGTCCCTTCGTACATTATGGCGACACGTTCACACAGTCGTTCCACCTCTCGCATATGGTGAGTTGAGAAGATGATACATTTGCCTTGATCCTGAAATTCGCCAATCGTCTCAATTAAAGAACGGGCAACGAGCACATCCAATCCGACCGTTGCTTCATCAAATACTAACACCGGCGGATCATGGATAATGGCCCTGGCAATCGAAACTTTTTGCCCCATCCCGGTCGACATTTTTCCGCCAAGACGTTCACGGAATCCATTCATTTGTAATTGGTCAAAGACAATTTCAATTCGTTCCTGCAAGCGTTCTTCACTGAGTCCATATAAGCGGCCAAAGAACTCCACCATTTCAACCGCTGTCATTCGGTCATAGCCACCGGTGTTGTTGGAAACAAATCCGATATTGCGCCGAACATCGCAAGACTGCTCAACAACATCAAAACCATTTACGGTTACCTGTCCACCAGTCGGCTTTAACATGGTCGAGATGATTCGCAGCACAGTGGTCTTACCTGCACCATTGGGACCAAGCAAACCGTACACTTCGCCCGGCTCAGCCTGAAAGCTCAGACCCTTGACCGCCTGTATCTCTCCCTGCTGCAAATCGGGATAGACCTTCGTCAAATCACGAACAACGATCATCTCCACTTTCCTCTCAAACAGGAATCATCCAGCTCACGTTAGACAAGCTCATAGACATTTTTCACTTGGCGATCGGCGAGCCATTTACGATTGGCTTCCACGGCCATCTTTTCGTGTTCAGGATCCATCAACTCGTAATGGACATTGCGCTGTCTCGGCTCAAATCCGATTTCCACGATCGCATCACGGATTTCATCAAGTGTTAGGTAATGCACGGTCCCTGCTTCTGCGACGACATTCTCTTCGATCATCAGGCTACCCATGTCATTGGCACCGTAGAGCATAGCAAGTTGTCCGATTTTGAGTCCCTGAGTAACCCAGCTTGACTGGATGCTTGGAATATTGTCCAGATACAGTCGAGCCACTGCCTGAGTCTTGAGGTATTCATACGACCCTGACGGTGATACGTGATCCATGCGAGTGTTGTCCGGTTGAAACGTCCAACAGATAAACGCCGTAAATCCACCCGTCTCGTCCTGAACCTGCCGAAGTCGTTCAAGATGCTCAATGCGTTCTTCGAGCGTTTCGATGTGACCAAACATCATCGTCGCACTGGAATGGCCGCCCATTTCATGCCAAACTCGCATCACTTCCAGCCAGTCATCCGTTGACACTTTCCCGCGAGTCATTTCATCACGCACACGATCCACAAGTATCTCTGCACCGCCACCAGGAATACTTCCAAGTCCAGCTGCCTTTAATCGCTCGAGAACGTCTTTGATGCTTAGCCCATTTAGCTTCGTGAAATGAAACAACTCCGGTGGACTAAATGCATGCAGGTTTACCGTTGGAAATCTACTGCGAATATCCTGAAGTAATTCTTCGTACCATTCCAACTTGTACTCGTGGTGTAGTCCACCTTGCATCAAAATCTGGTCACCACCAAGTGCAACGGTCTCTTCGACTTTCTTGAGCAACTCTTCACGCGGGAGAACCCAACCGCCTTCTTCTTTGGGCCCACGATAAAATGCACAAAAATCACAAACTGCTGTGCAGATGTTCGTGTAATTGATATTTCGATCGATGTTATATGTTCTGTATGGCTCAGGATGTAGCCGAGTCGTCACAGCATTTGCTGCTTTTCCAATTGCGACTAAGTCATGCGATCGCAAAAGCGCCACACCTTCATCAAAGGTCAACCTTTCTCCCGCAACCGATTTTTCAAGTATGTGAGTGATCGAGTTCATATCGCATATTCTCGTTCAAACAGGATTGCCAACCAACCCCATAGAGGTTGCGTGCTCGCGAAATAGTTTCAAACCGGAACGTTCCCTGTCACCTAGAAAGAAATACAAGTTGTCTCTCAGGTAGCTAAGGCACTGACTACTGGACAAACCAAGTGTTCCAGCCTCCTGCTCCGCAATTTCAGAGAGATTGTGTAGTCCTTCATTCCTTGCCTCTTCAAATGCATGTGACACGACACTTACATCAAACCGAGCATTGGCACGGGCAGTCCACATCGCAAATACAAAAGATGTCTCGCTCCATTGGCACCACTGTTCACCAAGGTCCCAATGAAAAGAAAAGTCGTTTTCCAGTTCTGTCATCGCACGGTCACCAATCACCAGCACGGCATCCGCGTCAACATCTCGTGCTGATGCCCCTATCGGTAGCGAAGACAATCTCGGAACGATGTTATGATGAACTTTAAGGAGTACCTGAACCAAGGCAATACTTGTGCGAGATCCTTCATCCAAGGCCAACGATGTAATTTCATTCATTGGCACGCGACTCAGCAAAGAAACGCTCAGTACAGGCCCTCGACATGCAATACACGCATCCGAAATGATTTCATAACCCGGATCTGCAAAATACTCCACCGTGGGAATCAATGCGATATCTAAGTTGCTAGCAGCCAAGTCGTCTGCAAGCCGACTCGGTAGATCATAAGAAATCTCGGCATCAGGTAAGCGCTGTTTCAATCCATACACCAACGGTTTGGTGTTCAGATAAGATACGGCCCCGATTCTAAGAGGAATTGATGAGAGTGTCATGCTTGTTGGATAACGCGATATTGAATCACTTGGATGATGAATACTCGATTATAGATAGCTGCTAAACGGATGTTAGGGGTATCCGGGCTATCAAGGCAGCGATCTCTGGTCAGCAATCAGGCGTCGTGGTTTACACCGGCGGTGTGCCAGTAAATCGGCAATGCTGCCTCCACCGTCTGCACTTCGTCATGCATCGGGTGCCGTAGCGATATGCAACGTGCATGCAGTGCGATCCATCGTGCACGCTCATCTTCAGTAACCGGGCCAAATGGTTCGTCACTTCCATATAGACGGTCACCAAGGATTGGAAAGGACCGTGAACTCAATTGCAGGCGAATCTGATGAGTGCGACCGGTTTCAAGTTGAATCTGGAGCCAAGTCTTTCCAGCCGAGCGTTTCATAACTTCAAAGTGCAACACTGCCTTTTTCCCCTCAGAATGCCCGACGCGGACGACTTCACTCTTGGCTTTACCAGGGATCTTCCGCAAATAGTCCACCCATGTACCGCTGTCTTCTTCAACCAAACCCGAAACGCAGGCCCAGTAAGTTTTGTGAACCAGCCGATTTTCAAACTGGCGGCTTATTCGCTTCGCGGCTCTTACATGCTTGGCAAACACCATCACACCTGACACAGGTCGATCCAGCCTGTGTGGGACTGCCAAGTAAACATTCCCCGGTTTATTCTCACGCATCTTGATATGTCGCTTGATACGCACCTCCAGGCTATCGACGTTGGGTGGCGCCTGCGTCGCCAACCCACCAGGCTTGTGCACATACATCACCGGCCCATCTTCCAGCAAAATCTCAAATCCCTCCGGCACCAAGCTGTTCATATCAGGCTGCTAGGTTTTTAAATAATGAAAAGGTGGATGAAAAAAGGGCGCCAACTGACGCTGAGTCAGTCGACGCCCATCCATTCTTGGAAGATTTGATATTCGACTTTAGACTTGACCCGCTGCCGGAACTACAAATGGCTTTCTGTATTCACGGGTTAGCATTTCGTTAGCCTTGGCATTTCCGACGATCGTCTCATCAGCAGTGTTGATTTCAATTGGCACACCAATCGTAAATGGTGTTTCCTCGAAATTCACTTTCTGCTCTTTCGCATGATTCATCGTTCGCTGGAATGTGTCGACCATGTTATCCGCCGAATCGAAGTTCTTCATAATCTCAAGAACTTCGTTCGGTGCAACAACTTGGCCAAGACGGTATGAGATATTACCTAGATGGCAAAGTGCACTCGACAAGTGCCCTTCTTCGATATCTGCTGTGAGATCTTCAATCTTGCGACTTCGTACAGCCTTGATGAAATTATCAAAGTGATCTGCACCGCCACTGAAGCTCTTAACCTTGTTTCCGTCCTTGTCGAAAATAGTGCCGCTGTTGTAAGTCGGAATAACCGCGTAGCCGTCACTGCCTTCCACAATGACGCCAATCTTGGCACCCTTGTAGGGAGCCGTTTCGAGGCCACGCACTTCAAAAGTCAATGCCTTGTCACCGTACCGATGAGCAACCACTTGGGTATTGGCTGAATCACCAGCATCGATATAACCAAGTCGACCACCAAAGCTAATACATGAATCGGAAAGGCCTTCTTCCTGCAACGCCCAGCGTGCGAGATCCATTTGGTGGATTCCCTGATTTCCCAGGTCGCCATTACCGTAATCCCATTGCCAGTGCCAGTCATAGTGGAACTGCGGGCGACTTAGAGCCACATCTGGTGCGGGACCAAGCCATAGATCGTAATTCACGTTACCCGGAACGTCATACTTACCACGAGCTCCGATGGAACCGCGACGCTTGTAGCACAAACCACGGGCAACCGAGACGTCACCAATTTTACCAGTGTGAATTGCATCCATCGTTTGTCGCATTCCAGGATTGGATCTCGACTGCGTACCTGTTTGGACGATTTTGCCATACTTACGGGCAGCTTCCACAATTCGACGGCCTTCGCTTACGTTGTGGCTAACTGGCTTTTCAACATATACGTCTTTACCTGCCTGGATCGCCCAGATGGCTGCCAAAGCGTGCCAGTGGTTTGGCGTTGCAATGCTGACAATATCAACGCGGTCATCTTCGAATGCTCTGCGCATGTCTTCAACAAACTGGGGTGTTCGGCCACCCTGACGCTTGCCAACTTCACTTGCTCGTCGTTGACCAACATCACTGTCAGCATCAACGATATACAGAATCTCTGTATCCTTGCGTCCAGCAAAAGCACCGATGTGGCTTCCACCACGGCCACGAACGCCGACGACGGCTACGCCAAGCTTCTCATTTGGGCTGTCACTTTGTTTTGTTTCCTCCGCATGAACCATCGGAGTCGTTGCTGCAGCTGCCATGGCTGTGGCCAGCATGGAATCTTCCATGAACTGACGTCTTGTGCGACGTGTCATGATGTTCCCTTTCAACATTTTGTTAATAAACAGTTACTGAGTCATTTATTTGCACTGCAATTAAGTCTATGTGTGTAATCGCAGCTATCTCATATAGTGTAGCACACGGTTTAAAGACTACACACTAATTCAGATGGTCAATTCACGATCTTGACATCACGAAACACGGCGAGTGATCACGGTGCATTAGATCGCTTGTTTAGAGATTCCCAGTATTGTCTGGCTCCCGTGTAGTACCGCATGAGGTCGTCTTTTTGCCCTTGAGACAACTTCTCCTCATTAGCAATGGCCTCACCACGCTCTTTGAGCCAGTCCACGAAAAATTGTGTAGATTCAGCGCTGATTCTTCGTTTTTCTCCAACTTCGACGTAGTAAGGACCACTGGAAGCAAATCGATACGTCTCCTCGTTTTCAGTAACACACCGGATCAACATCCAACCACTCTTCTCGAAGTGAACGGACGGTAAACGACCACCCTTCTTTGCGTAGTCCTGAAGCCGCACATGCTCTACTACTTCGCCATTCTTTACAATTTCCAAGTACTCAACCTTCTCACGTAATGAGAGATTTAGCGACGCCTCCAAGTCAATAGACTCTCCTTCTGAAACCTGAAAGATGTGCCCGGGTAACTTACCATTGACCAGTGGTCTCATCATCGGACCATTGGTTACGACCACCTGACCCTTGCGTAGGTTTTCAAACCAACGTTCATACGTAAAATCTTCGCCGCAGTGCACATAAACTCGGTTATAGCCAACTGGATTGTCCAAAACGCCTGAAGCACTTCCGGCAGACGGTGCAATTCGATGACCCGTGTTAAGAATCTGGTAATACAGTTGCTGTGACCAACGTCCGTTTCCGTGTGGTGGCGGAAAGATTCGCTCGTCACGATTCTTACCCCATGCTTCATTTTCCAGCATCTTGTCGCGCATCATGTGGTTATTACATATCCCGATGCTGTGTACGCGACCACTGGCAATCCAGACCGGCACATCCCACCAAAATGGTTTTTCAATATCCACGTGAACCTCAGGATGTCGGCTACCAATTGCCATTAAGAATTCCATCGATGATGGATAGTGCCAATTGGATCGAGTGATATCAAACACATTTGGCAAATTGAAATACAGTAGCGCCCCACCATCACGCTCATCTTCACCGGCAAGCACATGCATGTATCTCGTCCTGCCTTCATCTTCTACTTTCTGAATCAGACTCTCCGGAGGTGGTTCGTCTTGCCACAGGTTTTTCGCATTCCACCAGGTGATAACCGGAGCCACATATAGATCCTCTGCCTTCATGAGCAGCGGTACATCTTTAACAGGTCGATGAATATGCATGTCTCCTGAGTACCAACCTTCTTCCGCCATGTTTACAAACCGGCGCATGAGTATTTGCTGAGTGTCTTTCGCACCATCGTTCATTATGAAATTGCCGCGATGCACTCGGTATTCAGGCCCGTGTTCGATCTCAAAGGTGTAGATTCCATCGCGCAGTGACAACCGGATTTGTCCATCAAAGGTATGGTGATCTTTCCAAAAAGTGATTCTTGGAACTTGAACTGGTTTGCCCTCGTGATCTTTTATATGAATGCGAGCAGGAATCGGCTTCTTCGTTGCCGAGTCAACCGTGTGGATCGTTAGTGTTCCACGAGCAGCAGTGTTCGTTTCAGCACACATTGCAACCAGCGTGCAAATCACCAATACCGCGACATTCGATCTACGACTCATAAGATTCATCAGAGTTCACTTAAAAATAAAATTAACCAACGGCATTGCATGTGCAGAAGCTGGGATTCAATGCCAAGTCAACATGCGACATAACAGTACATAAATCCGTCATATAGTTCAAATCCAACGAGGTCCACTAAAATGAGACGAATGAAGTAACAGCGAGACCTTATCAAATCGCATTGGTTGACATAAAATCCCGGTCATGAGTGAAGATTTTTACAAAGCCCTTGGAGTGGGGCGGTCAGCAAGTCAGGATGAGATCAAAAAGGCCTACCAAAAAATGGCGGCCAAAAATCATCCGGATGCAAACCCCAATGACAAGAATGCAAAAGCCCGATTTCAAGAGATTCAGCGTGCCTACGAAGTTCTAAGTGACGAGAACAAGCGCGCTCAGTATGACCAATTCGGTTCGTCTTTTGAAAACATGCAAGGTGGTCATCCATTTGGAGGTGGTGGGAGTCCGTTTGGAGACATCGATCTGGGAAGCATGTTCGGAGGTGGTGGCGGTGGTTTCGAACAAATCTTCCAGCAATTCGGAGGAGGCCAACCTCGTTCTCGGCGCCAAAAAGGCCAAAACCTACAGGCATCTGTACAAATCCCGTTTGCCACTGCAGTTACCGGAGGACAGGCATCCGTTTCAGTGCAACGAGCTGACGGCACCGTTTCGCCTATACAAGTATCGATTCCAGCCGGAATAGAAGATGGGAAAAAAATTCGGCTGCGTGGACAAGGTCATTCCGGATTGCACGGCGGTCCGGATGGTGACGTCATCGTTGTGGTCAACATCGCATCGCATCCGTGCTTTAAACGTAACGGTCTGGATCTGGAAGTCGACTTACCGATTACACTGGCTGAAGCCGTAAACGGTGCTTCCATCGACGTTCCAACACCGTACGGCACGATCGAGTTTAAGATTCCATCCCTGACATCCGGCGGTCGGCGATTTCGAATCAAAGGACATGGAGTAAAGCACGCTGACGGAAAAGGGAATCTCTACCTAAGCGTCCGAATTGTATTACCCGAGCAATCTAGTGAGGAATTGACTACGCTGGCAGAAATCGTTTCAGCCGACGAAAAACCAATTCGCGATGACCTGCGTTGGTAGAATGTATCTAGTAATTTGGTTCTTAACCACCAGCTCAATTTCGTTAACGTATAACAAGTGGCTTTCCGCTTCCAAAAATCTGACCGACTACTCACCTCGTTCGAGTTTCAACGTGTGTATGAATCCGGCGCGCACTCCGCAGACGACACCCTTGTTGTCATCGTCTCACCAAATTCGCTCGCCATTTCACGACTGGGGCTTGCAGTATCGCGCAAGGCTGGAAATGCTGTTATGCGAAATCGCTGGAAACGAAAAATTCGTGAAGCCTTTAGAACCACGAGAAGTGACTTCCCAATCGGGCTTGATATTGTCGTCCGGCCAAGAAAAGGCGGAACACCAAACAGCCGATTAATTCATCAAAGCCTTTCAACACTGATTAACAAAGCATCCAAAAAAACTGATGCGCAAACCAGCAGTGATGGTATGACTGGTTAAATGAAAATTCTCTTCGCACCAATTCGATGGCTGTCTTCTGCTATCTCTAAACTCATGATCGGGATGGTTCGAATCTACCAGATCACCCTAAGCCCATTACTCGGTAACTGTTGTCGGTTTACGCCAAGTTGCAGTCAGTACTTCATTGATGCCGTGAAGAAGTACGGACCGATCCGTGGAGGCTTTAAAGGCGCCTACCGGATCATCCGGTGCAACCCGTTTTCTACCGGTGGAATCGATCCCCCTTGATTCCTTAAAAACCGTATTCTCACCGAAGACGACTCGGTATCGCACTTCCGACTTGACCGTATTTCGCTAAATACGTAATCTTCCCACCCTATAGCACAGGATTAGGGAAGATATGCGCCGAGCGCATGTAATGCTTCTCTGTCCGTATTATCACATCGAGGGGCAATATGCTGACACAGCAGAAAAACAAAACGCCAAAAAACAGCCGTAAAAGCTTGTTGTACAAAACCTTTGTTGGGCTTGTTGCAACCGTTTTGTTCACTCCTACATCCGGATGCAATCTCCCCATCCCATTTACGGATGATAAACAGCTCGAAGATATCATTCCCGGCAGCGGCGACGAGGAAAAGAAACCTCATCGTATAGATGAACTAACGGTACCGGTCGGCTTGAATTTTATGAAACTCGAAAGTGTTGCACTCGTTACGAATCTCGAGGGCACGGGCAGCGAACCACCAACAGGCCTGCAACGCAACTTGCTTACAGATGACATGAAAACGCATAGCGTTGAAAACACCAACGAGTTGCTGGCATCTCCAAATACCTCTCTGGTGCTGGTGCGTAGCTATCTTCCACCTGGAATGCAGAAGGGCGACCCCATCGATGTTGAAGTGCTGACACCTTCTCATTCGAAAACCACCAGCTTGCGAAGTGGCTGGTTGCTTAAGACTCGTATGCGGGAAGTAACGCTGATTAACAACAGCATTCACAGTGCTCATGTATCGGCGCTGGCTGAAGGGCCGATTCTGACCCAGTCACTCTTTAAAGGTACAAATGATCCAACGTTTGAAACTCGAGGTGTTATTCTTGGTCGAGGAGAATCTCGCTATTCGCGTCCGCTCGGTTTAGCTGTTCGCCCAGACTTTAAGAGTGTCAAAACAAGTACACGTATTGCTGGTGCAATTAACCAACGATTCCATAAATTTGGGACATCGAAACGCGTCGGGATTGCCAATCCAACCCGGGATAACTTCATCGAGTTAGAACTCGTAAATGCATATCGCCGCAATGTGCCACGATTCCTGAATGTGATTCAGGCCATCAATATCGGTGAATCAAAGGCAGAACGGATCAATCGCCTGCAGGTGCTTGAGGCAAAGTTGCTTGAGCCGACATCTGCAAAGAATGCAGCGATTGAACTAGAAGCGATCGGCAAAGACGCGGTAAGCATCCTAATGACCGGTTTGCATAACAGTGATCCTGAAGTGCGGTTCTATAGTGCTGAGTCGCTTGCTTACATGGATATTCAGGAAGCGGCAGCTCCACTTGGCGAAGTCGCTGAAAGTCATATCGAGTTTCGTTGGTATGCCTTGAATGCGCTTTCGGCAATGGCAGATATATCAGCGCTGGATGCGCTATCTGGACTGCTGAACTCTGATAGTGCCGAAACACGCTATGGTGCCTTCCGGGCACTGCATGAACGCAGTCCGGATTCACCTTATATCCGCGGAGAAAGCCTATCGAACTTTAAGTTTTATTCCATTCCTGCAAAGTCACGGCCCATGGTGCATCTATCTATGTCGCGAAGGCCGGAAATTGTCGTCTTCGGTGGGGATATTCGCATCCAACCAAAAGAATTCTTGTATGCCAGCAAGCAGATCATGATTAGACCAACTACAGATGGCCAACTGCGTGTGAGTCGTTTTCAACCCGGAAAGCAAGATTTGTTTGCGACGTGTGATACCCGAGTTGCATCACTTGTCAAAACAATTGCCACTGTGGGGGGGGG
>CEUN01434644.1_pt1 | contig 13369 bp, 16 predicted proteins | sample 361501 | NCBI WGS metagenome assembly CEUN01 (sample SAMEA2622801, study PRJEB7988) | marine metagenome | biome: marine biome (ENVO:00000447); feature: marine epipelagic mixed layer (ENVO:xxxxxxxxx); material: "saline water (ENVO:00002010), including plankton (ENVO:xxxxxxxx)" | depth 120 m | reverse complement strand
GAGTGGACCATTCTGATTTGGTCGTTCGCATGGGTAACACTCCTGATGTTGTTATTCTCCAGGTTCTTCCCTCTAGTACCGTTGTTCGAGCAGAAGGAAAGCCAGGTATTTACTGATGATGTAATGATTGGTCGGGCGAAGGTTCCGGCCATCGTTAGGGAAGCTGAGTAGAGGATCTTCTGATGACTACGAGTATTCTTGGCCTGTTTCAGCAGCCCGAACCCGCCGCGGATGCGATGGACGGGCTGAAGGAAGCTGGATTCGAACTAGGCACTTTCGATGTGTTGACTGGTACTCCGTACCCGGAAGGCGCTTTCGGTGAGCATGTACCGCAGCACCGACTATTCCGCTTCCCTGCATTTGGAGCAATCATCGGTTTCACGCTGTCGATTTTCCTGACAGCAGTGACTCAGCTCGCATACCCGTTAGTGACCGGTGGTAAGCCGATCCTTTCTATTTTCGCGATGCTTATCATCATGTACGAAATGACAATGCTTGCAGGTGTCATCGCAACTGTAATAGGAATCATCTTCGAATCTCGACTGCCGAACCTTAAACCCGGTGTTTACGATACTCGAATTACCGAGGGATGGATCGGCGTGGTTATTACGTTCGATGACGACGCAAAGGTTTCGGAAGCAGAAAGCGTGCTCAATAAGGCAGGAGCTCTGGAGATAAAGCACGCGTAATGACTGTGTTCCTAGCAAATATTAAAAGAATGTTTACACGACGCTCAATACTGGTTGTCTGCCTGCTCATGCTCGCCAGCGTTTCGGTGTCTGCGTGTGCTATTCAGGAAACTAATACTTACCCCGTGGAAACATTCTCTGAGATGCACTATGCGCAGTCTCATAAGGCGCAAGAGCCACCTCGTCTTGCCCCTCCGGCAGACTCTGTGGCATTCCAGACTGCCGGTGACGCTGACGATGTGTTGAACGTACCGGACAAGCAGGAACGTGATTACGATCCGGCTGTTGCAGGAAACCTCTACCAGGTCAACTGCGCTGTTTGCCACGGTGTGAGCGGTTTGGGTGACGGCAAAGCAGTTCGGCACATCACTTCGAATGACAGTTATTGGACGACGACCAACGGTTCACCTTACAAGGCACCGCCTAACCTTGTTGAGTCGGCAACTAATCGACTTACAGAACCAGAAATGATGTACTCGTTTGTCTCGGGTTGGAACGGACCTGTGATGCCGACATTTGGCAAACTGCTGTCTGAGGAAGATATTCGTGACATCGTCACTTACATCTTTGATGATACAAACGGTCTTAGTAAGTAGATTCGTCGCTGATAACGAAATAGGTTTTATTGAATCAAGGTGCGGCAAGTTGCCGCACCATTTTTTTAGCCCCTGTATTGATTGGGGCTCCCTGGACGGGGAAAGATTGGTTATGGCATCCCGGTTTCCGTTCAAATTGATCGGACCGCGTGCGCTCCCACAACGGTTGAACGTTGCCACTCTCATTGTCCTTATCACGTCGCTTGTACTACTCTTTAGTGCGTGCATCCGTGAAGAGGACATCACACTTGAACAGCGAGCACATCAACTCTCAGGCGAGCTTATGTGTCTTGTTTGTGATGGTCAAACTATCGATGGGTCAAGCGCACAAATAGCTATCGATATGCGATTAAAAGTTCGCGAGCTTCTCGAAGAGGGAAATACAAACGCCCAGATTCGAGAGTATTTCGTAGTGAGATACGGCGAGGAGATTCTTGCAGCTCCTGGTGGACGTGGATTTAACCGTCTGGCGTGGATAGTTCCTGTTGTAATCGTCGTTGGAGCCATCGGAATAGCACTGTTTACGATCAAGAACATGAGAGATTCGAGTTTGAAAAAGCAAACGGCTGCGGGGACATCTGAAGCTGTATCAGAATACGAATCGGATCTCGACGACTACCTCGCAAAGGTTGATCGTGATCTCGGAATTTCGGATGATCGTAGCTACAGTACAGACACTTCTAACAAGGAGAACTTGTAGTGGCCGACCTCGGAATCATGGCCCTGCTGCTCGGAGTTGCCCTGAGTGCCTACGCCGCTGTTGGTGCGATAGTCGGTGAAAAGATGCGCATGGCCGAGCTCGCTGTTAGCGCTCACCGAGCGTTGTACATGACCACGGCTTCAGCTGCAGTTGCTTCAGCTGCTCTCATATACGCATTCGTACAGAACGATTTTTCAATCGAATATGTAGCGAATCACTCGAATACTTTTATGGACAGGGCATTCGTGTGGGTCGCCTTCTACGCGGGTAACGAAGGTTCACTCCTGTACATCTTGCTCGTTCTTGCGGTGATCTCTGCAATTTCGATTTGGTGCGCACCCAAACGACTCGCCCGCAGCATGCCATGGACCATCGCAATCCTTGCGTTAACCCAGCTTTTCTATTTCTCGGTCCTTGTATTTTCAGCAAGCCCGTTCGAACTATTAGAATCAGTGCCCGAAGACGGACGAGGCATCAACCCACTGCTGACTCACCCGGGTATGTTCAGTCATCCTCCTCTTCTTATGGGTGGACTCATTGCGATTACTGTCCCTTTCGCTTTCGTTTCTGGAGCACTGATCGCTGGAAACTTTGGGGACGACTGGATCGACGTCGCAAGAGTCTCAGCTATCATCGGTTGGGGCGTACTGGGAACGGGGATGCTGCTAGGCGCATGGTGGGCATACACGATCCTCGGCTGGGGTGGCTACTGGGCGTGGGACCCGATCGAAAATGTGGCTCTAATGCCCTGGCTCGTCATGACGGCGTTTATCCACTCGATAATGGTTCAGAAACGTCGTGGTATGTTCAGAATGTGGAACGTGGCACTGTTGAACATAGGCTTCGTGCTCGCTCAGCTCGGAATGTTCATAAACCGTGGCGGACCAGTCGTTAGTGTTCACTCGTTTGCGGCTTCGTCACTAGGTCTGATCTTTCTCTCGTTCATGCTTGTGAGCCTCGTGTTCGCGTTTGCGCTGTTCCTCTGGCGTATGCCACAAATGAAGTCTGATAGAAACATGGAATCCTTCATGTCGCGAGAAGCTTCGTTCCTCGTGAACAACTTTTTGTTTCTATCGGTGATGGCTGTCACTCTCTGGGGGGTTCTCTTCCCTCTATTCTCCGACTTCGCTCGAGACGTCTCAGTGAGCGTGTCAGCACCATATTTCGATCGAGCCAATGGACCGGTTCTTTTGGGCATCGTAGCGATGATGGGAATCGGACCACTTTTGCCCTGGCGCAAGGCATCGGCACGATCACTGAAGCAGTGGTTTGTCCTTCCAATAATCGTGTTGATCGTCACTGTCGTCATTCTCGTTGTGCTTGGAGTGCAGCGACCTGTAGCCATTTTCTCGTTCGCAGTCGTCGCGTTCGTTGCTGCATCAATTGTCGAAGAATGGTGGCGAGGCACTGCTGCGAGACACAGATCAGGGGACAACTGGGCGCTTGCCTGGTGGCGATTGATAAACGGAAACCGACCTCGCCACGGCGGCTACATCGTCCACATATCGATTCTGATGCTCGGGCTTGGGATCATCGGTACCAATTTCTACCAGCAGCGAACCGACGGCGCTATTGGTCTTGGTGAAAGCCTTATCATCGATAACTACCGGGTCGAGTACGTCGACCGTGGCGACGCAAGTCGACCCGACCGAATTGCTCAATGGGCAGAAATGTCGGTTTATCAAATCGATCCTGAGGACTACCGACAGGAAATTGACTTCGCCCGAGCACAAGGTTCGACTGGTTTCACTCTAAAGGACAGCACTCGAAGACCTAATGACGAGATGATCGACACTATCGAACCATGGCACGGTTTTTACCTCGATTTCAACATGGCGTCTGTACGCTCGGGCATCAGATCCACTATCGTCGAAGATTTATACGTCATCCCAAGAGACTTCCTCAGTGACGGTCGCGTATCGCTCGCAGTGAGTATTAACCCGCTCGCGTGGTGGTTATGGGCATCTGGGCCGTTCTTCATTATTGGCACTATGGTTGCTCTATGGCCGCAACCCGCAGTTGAGAAAAGACCTGCGAGAAGTTCGTTGAAACCTGATCCTTCGATTGAAACCGAGGGGGAAGAGTGATGGCGATCACTTTCGGAACGCTGCTGGCTCTACTATCGATTGCAGTTATTGCATACCCGTTTTTGGGCAAGAAGCGATATCGATTAGTTTCAGCATCGTTCGTAACCCGCGAAAAACTTCGGGCCGAGCGATTACGCATTTATCGCAAAATAAGTGACGTTGAATCCGACTTCACCTCAGGCGATCTAACTGAACAAGACTATTTTCTCCAGCGTGACCAATTAAGAATCGCTGCAGCGGAAATACTCAGGCAAGAGGCCGGTGCTAGTTCCTCGAATTCGCAGAGAGAAGAGGAGCTGGAAAAAGAAATAGCTCAACTACGAGAAGAGGCCGCCCGACCACCCGAGGGCGGAGATGCTCTGTAATGAACATCTACATACATTACCTCGATTCAAACGTGCCCCAGCGGTTTTTTGCACGAGCCTTCAATATTCGAAACGTTGTTGCGCTTACTACCGTAACGATCCTGGCACTAGCTTTCGTAACATCTCCTCAATCGGCACAGGCGCAGGATCAGCAGAACAGTATCCTCGGCAAAGTCACCAACGGAACCGAAGGTGGAGTACTACCTGATGATCTTGAAGTGATCCTCATGTCGATCGACGTCGCCAACAACCAGATCATCGAGCAGGAAACGATCACAGTTGATGAAGACGGGATATTCGGTTTCAGCAATCTAGTATCTGGTCCCGGACTGGTTTACCGAGTGGTGGTGAACGCCGAGAGCTACACTCCATCGTTAGACATGTCTACTGTCGAGGACTGGCAGAATGTCAGTATGAGCATCTATGACGAGACCACGTCTCTCGACGACATCACTGTCAGCTCATACGTAATGATGGTTCCGACAATCGATGCTCGTAGCCGCCAGGCAGGTGTGTTGACTGTTATCAATGTCGACAACCGGGGTGATCGTATCTGGATTCCAGATCTCTCAGACCCGAATCTGACCGGCCTAGATTTGCTTCGGTTCAATCTTCCCGAGGGTTACAGCGATCTCGCTATCGAATCTGAATTACCGAACGGCAACGTTCTGGAAATCCCGACCGGATTCGCTCTTACCAATCCTGTACCACCTGGTGAAGCTGCGATCTTGATCAGCTACATCATTACGTACGAGGGAGACGGTTTCGACTTCACGTTGAAGCTTCCCTATGGAGCCGATCAGGTGCGAACCTTGCTGCCTGATGATGCGGGAGAGATCAGCGCCGAAGGATTCGGCACTCTTGAGTCGGTTTTTGTTGCGGACAACGTGTTTAACCAGTTCGAAGGCAACAACTACGCCAAAGGCGATGAGTTTCTTATTTCCTATTCGGGTTTGCCTCAACCGAAACTTTTACAAACCGTGTCCGACTTCTTCCAGGGACGAACTTACGTCGTCGTAATCATCTGGATAATCGGTGTTGCAATGCTAGGAATTCTCGTATGGGCGATATATTCGTCTCGAAAGAGATCTGATCAATATGCCGACGATGATGGCGAGCTTGTCGGTCGTTCGGACTTCCTAGCCGAAATTGCGGCGCTTGATGACGAATTCGAAGCCAACAAAATAGATGAAGATGAGTACAACGAACAGCGCGAAGAGCTGAAACGGTTGATTCTCGAATTCGACGAGATAGAGTCCGATTCGGAGGAATCGTCTGAAGAGCCTTCAGATGAGCCCAAAGATGAAGGCGAGTCTGACGACACACCAGTTTCCGAAGACGAAAAATCTAAAGGCTCGGACAGTTATCTATGAGCCAGAGGCGGTCAGTTCTAATAGGGGTCGGTATACCGGTCCTACTCGTTCTTGCACTGTTCACCTGGGGAGCTATCCAGAACGACGGTGAAGCCGGACGACCTGGCATCAACGACCGGTTCGGTGAGGTCGATATATCTGTCGATCCGCACACCGATTTCGAACTGACCACGCTCGACGGGAACTCGGTTTCTATCTCTGATTTTCGAGGCAAGATCGTTGTAGTAGATTTTTGGTCATCGTGGTGTGCGCCGTGCAAGGCAGAAGGTCCCGTGCTCGCTGCAACCTATAACAAATGGCGTGACAGTGGTGTGGAGTTCATCGGGGTTGCAATCTGGGACAGCAAAGACCCGGTTGAAGATTTCATCGAGCTTCACGACATAAACTACGTGAACGGTATTGATCCTGATGGGCGGATTTTCATCGATTTTGGGGTTAGCGGTATTCCTGAGAAGTTCTTTGTGAATCCTGAAGGCGAGATAGTTAGAAAAGTGGTGGGACCAAACACCAGTAAAACCCTTGACGATATCCTGACCGATATGACCGATGCTGCTCTCGGTATCGACTCTGCGGGATAGTTTATGCGGGCCGGCGCAATGCTTTGTGACTCTGTTCTGCCCTCACCCCAACCCTCTCCGATAGAGAGGGTTGGGGTGAGGGCAGAGAGCGATGAAATCGCTCAGTTATGGCGAATACCGCCGTCGACGTTGAGAGCTTGACCTGTAATTGATCGAGCGCGGTCCGAGGCAAGAAACGCCACCGCATTCCCTACATCTTCAACCGTCTGTTCTCTACCTAACGGCACAATCTCAGCAACTGTTCGCTGAAAAATCTCTCGCGGATTCAACCCAACGTTTTGGGCACGTGTAGATTTGCGCCATTCTGCGATCCTTTGCCAGAGAGGAGTCCAGATCAATCCCGGGCAAACCGCATTTACGTTGATACCGTGTGGTGCCAACTTGAAAGCCCACGCCTGCGAAACATTGATCGCTGCCGCCTTCGAAGCGGCATAGCTTGCGAATCCCGGTCGACCGTAGCGGCCAGCGATAGACGCTATGTTCACGATCTTGCCGTAGCCTCGCTCGACCATGTAGGACTCGATCGACTGAATGCTGTTTACGATTCCGTAAACATTGACATCAAACGTAGCTTGCCAATCTTCAATGCTCGGGGTTTCTCGCTTTGAAAAATCAGTCGCTCCGCCAACGCCAGCATTATTGACCAGCACGTCTAACTGAAAGTACTCACCAAGAGCGTCTTCGATCATTTCGTCGGTCGACCACTGCTGGCTAACGTCGGTCTCGAAAAAATGTGACTGCGTTCCTCCAGCCTGGATCTCGGCGACGATTTCATTTGCCGGCTCTCCGTTCATGTCGGCAATCACAACGTTGGATCCGCGGCGTGCAAGTTCGAGCGCTATCCCTCGACCGATGCCGCTCGCACCGCCGGTGACTATTGATGTTTTTCCTTCGAAATCCATTAGATCAATCAGTAAAGAAAATCTCCTAGCGATCAGCGCATGAAGAATCCGCCATCGACATTGAGTGCCTGGCCGGTAATGTTTTTCGCATCATCTGAAACAAAGAATGCAACTGTCTCTGCAACGTCTTCTGGGGTTTGTTCCTGCTGCATAGGAATACGCTCAGCGATCATCGTGTCGAACACTTCCCGCGGGCTCATGCCTTTATAGGCGGGAATGTCGTTGGCGTACCGATCGCCGACTTGCTCCCACATTGGCGTCCACAGTAACCCGGGGCAAATTGCATTCGCAGTGACGTTGTAGCGTGCCAACTCCATAGCGATTGTCTGGGTGAGACTGATCACCGCGGCTTTTGATGCCGAGTAATGTGGCAGTGAAGGGCGCCCTTCTCTACCCGCAATTGATGCAAGATTCACGATTCGACCTGAGCGCCGGGATGTCATTTGCTCATGGAACTCGGCGGTAACGTTTGATATGCCTATAACGTTTACCTGGTACGTCTGCTTCCAATCTTCCTCGGTGGAGTGAGACCGTGACTGCCAACCTTTAGACCCTGCGATACCAGCGTTGTTGATCAAAAAATCGGCTGGACCAAGATTTTCAAGCGTGGATTGTGCAAGTTCCTGGCACGCATCAGGATCAGTTACGTCAGTCACAAACCACGAAGAACTTCCAGAGATTTCTTCGATTTCTGAGGCTGTTTGCCTCGCAGCGTCTTCATTGATGTCAGCGATCATAACGGCGGCGCCTTTGTCGGCGAGCTTCAAAGAAATAGCGCGCCCGATGCCGGTAGCACCACCGGTTACAACTGCTATTTGACCCTTTAAGTTCACTTTCTGCCGTGCCGCCTCATCTAACTCAACGATCCAGTTTGGGGTCGGGATTATACTTGTATGCTGAATATTTCAATACGGTGAACCTTCCGTGTTTGGATGAAGGTTTGGTGCGTAAATGGACTTGAAAAATTGACCGTTTCCAGAAAACAGGCGCTCGGGTATGGCTACAAGCTTGTCGAAAAACCTCGTTCGCATTTACGTGTCGAACTAAATCAGGACAAAAGCGGGGTTAGCGTGACTCACAAGGGACGAGTCCTAACCCGGGTTTACCTGAACAGGAGCGGTATGAACGCGGCCGTGGCGATTTCTGAGGCAATGGGGATCAAACTGCCGGCGCTTGGCGAGAGCAATAGCGGATTGGTTTCAACTGGACTCCTCTACAGAGTTTTCGCTCTTTCACAGTTGGATTTCAGGAATCCAACTTCCTTCGATCTTGCTGCAGAGTTGGTTGATGAAGCGATATCGATGCAGCGTGGCGGTGGATCGGGCGCCGGGCTCTAGATTTTCGAATCTTTCAATACAGTTTTTTGCCCGAGCATCAGGGCAAAATTACAATGCGTGTTTTACGAACAGTTTCAACTGAGCTAATAAGGCTCTTGGAGTACGAGGTATTTATTGCCGCCCCCCCTTATTTCGAGCGCTGAAATCGGTCACGAGTTTGGTCCGTACGACGTGACCATACCAAACGCCCGAGCCGAATCCTATGCGGAAGCAGTGGGAGGCGACGAATCACCCGCCTACGGCGATTCACTGGCACCAATGATGGTCGTTGCCGCCGCACTCACCGAATTGATCGAAGAACTCGGACTCTTCTCAGGTAGTCTTCAAACCGTTCATGCCGGGCAAGAAGTCAATTGGAGCCGTCCGATCAAAATCGGTGAAAAAGTTAATGCGACTGGTCGGCTATCTGCGAACTCTGTTCGACGCGGCAACCATTTCGCGACTGTCAACGTCTCCTATACCGACGAAAACGGTATGGAGGTTGGTACGTCCTCCACAACAATCATAGTTACGGGGGAGGATCTCTAATGGTGTCTTCACGAAAGGTTGGTGATGCGCTGACGGGATTTTCACGTCTGGTGACGCAGGACCGAGTAAATGCATACGCAGAAGCCTCTGGCGATCACAACCCGATCCATCTCAACGAGTCGTATGCATATGGGACGCAGTTTGGAACCAGAATCGCTCATGGCATGTTAAGTCTTGCGCTGATAGCCGAAATGCTCGCAACAGAATTCCCCGATACCTGGCACGACGGTGGAAACATTAAAGTTAGATTCACCGCTCCGGTATTCCCCGGTGAGACAGTCGAAACATACGGCGAAATTACGTCAATTGACGATTCAAACGGCAGACCGGTCGCCACATGCAAAATCGGGTGTAAAAAAACCGATGGTACGGATGCCGTTGCCGGGCGAGCAACGGTGCCCTTGGAATAGAATGAACAACTGTTGGCTACCAACCGCCAGAAGATCAAAATTACGGACTGAAGTATGACGGGAATTCCCGAAGGTATAACTCCAATAGCTCTCGATGCGATGGGCGGCGACCACGGTCCATCTGTCACTGTTCCGGCGGCACTTAAAGCCGTCGGCGAAGGTGGTGTTGCCGTTGCCCTTGTTGGTGATGAAAAATCCATCAACGCCGAGCTCGAGAAATATGACACTCCCGCCAAGCAACTAGTACAGGTAGCTCCTTCCGAGGGCGTTGTTGAAGAAGGCGAAAGCCCCGCAAGGGCATTCCGTGCAAAGCCCAACGCCTCAATTTTCGTCGCAGCCGGAGCGGTAAAAATGGGCAAAGCCGCCGGCTTTGTTTCGATGGGATCAACCGGAGCCTCTATCGCAGCAGCCACCGTTGTTTATGGAACTCTGAACGGCATCGACCGAGGCGCACTTGGTGGCCCCGTCGTTGGTTACGCACCGAACACGGTAATCATAGATCTGGGAACGAACGTAGATACACGTCCAGGCTTGCTTGTCGATTTCGCAGCACTTGGCAACGTGATGTCGAAGTTGATTTACAAGAACGAGAACCCGCGCATCGCCTTGCTTAGTGTTGGATCCGAAGAGGGCAAAGGCAACGCACTTGTGAAGGAAACCAGTGAACTGTTGAGCGCAACCGATCTGAACTTCATTGGAAACGTTGAACCCAACGACCTTCCGGAAGGTAAAGCCGAAGTCGTCCTCTGTGACGGATTCGTTGGAAATGTGATCCTTAAGCTCACCGAAGGGCTCGGCGACTCAATCGTCAACCATGTCAAAACCGTTCTTGGTGACTCTGAAGAGAGCAAGGAGCTCTCGAAAGAAATATTTGAGCGGATGAATATTCTTGAAGCTTTCGGCGGTGGTCCACTACTGGGCGTGAAGGGCCTCGCAATAGTCGGACACGGCGCGTCGGGTGTGAACGCCGTGGCAAACGCAATTGGAACAGCGAAGTTTGTAATTAGCACAGGCCTGATCGAAGCGCAGCAAACGGAGCTAGATCGCATCAGGGCTGAAGTAAGTTAAATCAAATAGTTGCCCTACAAACAAGGGCATTCACAACGTAAGTTGAGGGTCATATATTGAGCGGCAACACGCCAAGAAGTGCACTTGTTACCGGCGGATCACGCGGCATAGGAAGAGCAACAGCTCTAAGACTTGCTGCGAACGGACACCGCGTGGCTGTCAACTACAACACTCACCCGGAAGAAGCCGAGGCCGTGGTTGAAGAAATTCGCGCCGCAGGTGGAGCGGCCATCGCGATTGGCGGAAACGTTTCTGAAAAAGAGAATGTTGATGCCATGATAGACAAAGCTGTAGAGGCTCACGGTCCGATCGAGATTCTCATCAACAACGCCGGGGTCATCAGCGATTCGTTGCTTATGCGGATGAAGGACGAACAGTTCGAGTACACCATGAAGGTGAACATGTTTGGCACCTACCACTGCACACACAAGGTTCTGCCCGGAATGGTCAAGGGACGCTGGGGACGAATAGTAAACGTATCTTCCGTAGTCGGTATGCGAGGAAACATCGGGCAGTCGAACTACTCTGCGTCTAAAGCAGCGGTCCATGGATTCACGCAGTCGATAGCCAAAGAAGTGGCGACCCGAGGAATCACCGCCAACGTAGTTGCTCCGGGCTACGTTACAACAGCAACTTCAGCTGACATATCTGACAAGCAACGCGACACAGTTCTAACCTGGATTCCACAGGGAAGGTTCGGAGAACCTGACGAGGTCGCCCCAACAATTGTGTTCCTCACGACTGATGAAGCCCAGTACATCACCGGCGAAATCATTCGCGTCGATGGCGGAATGGCTATATAAACCGTATTCGCTGACTACTCCCCTGTTCTGCGAACGAGAATATTCATGAATTCAAGCAACGATCTGTCGGGCAAAATAGCGCTCGTTACTGGTGGATCACGCGGTATTGGCAAAGCGATTGCACGCGAACTCGGCAGTCGCGGTGCAACAATCGTCATCAACTACCTGAAGAATCACTCGGCGGCGAAAGCGGCGGTTGAAGAACTCGAAGCGGAGGGGATATCTGCGACGCGGATCAAGGCTCACATTGGTGATGAAGCAGCCGTTGATGCGCTGATTAGCAAGATTAAGGAGGAGTTCGGTCGACTCGACATCCTCATCAACAACGCCGCTTCTGGCGTGATGCGCCCAGCCGCAGAACTTTCCGCAAAGCATTGGGACTGGACACTCGATATTAATGCGCGAGGTCCCTGGATGCTTTCAGTGGCTTCCGCTCGTCTGATGCCCGAAGGGAGCCGGATCATCAACCTTTCGAGCCCGGGTTCAACTCGCGTCTTTCCCGCTTACTTCGCGGTTGGTGTGTCGAAAGCAGCGATAGAGGCAGTTACCCGCTACCTCGCTGTTGAGCTCGGATCAAAAGGCATCTCTGTAAATACCGTTTCGGCTGGATTCGTGATGACCGATGCACTGGATTCCTTTCCGGACGAGCTAGGTGTGAAAGACATTGCGTCACGCGCTACGCCGGCTGGGACAGTGATCACTCCCGAGGATGTTTCCAAGGTTGTGGCGATGATGTGCAGCACCGATGCCGAGATGATCCGCGGCCAGGTAATCATGGTCGACGGTGGCGAAACGCTTACCCACCAATAGCGTTTGACCGATTACCTACCCGACCACAGCACTCGTCGATTCGGCGCCCAACTGCGTTCCGATATTTAGAAACGCTTTTCTCACCAAAGCGAGACTCAAGAATCCGCCTTCTGCGGTTTCGATTGAAGATGAGCTCGTGATAATTCCAGCCGGTTTGGTTCCTGACTGGAGCTTTGTCCCCACTGCGATGGGTTCGTTTGATTTCAAAACTCGCACGTTACGCTGAACTTTGTCGTATGCGTCAAGACGAGCGATGACTTCTTGTCCGACGTAGCAACCTTTGTCGAAATCGATCAACGACAGCAGTCCAGCCTCGATTGGATTCGAGTGTTCTCCGTACTCTGCATCAGACCCGGGAATCGCTGAGGCGATTCGGAAGTGATCGAAGTGAGTTTCGTCAATCTCAGTGGCTCCGGTGGCCAGTAGCGCTGAACTAAGTTCGCCTGCCCTCTCTCGGTCGACAACGACGTCGATCCAGTCGACTCCCCGAGAATTATCCACTGCGACAACGACCGAGATACCTTGATGTTCCATGGTGGCGGTCGATCTGTCGTCCAGATCAACTCCAAGCATCACATGCACCACCTCACCGGCAGTCGGACCGATCAGTGAAAACCGGATGAGTGATTCCGAATCGTCCTCCAATTCAGCGTCTTCGATAATGGTGTAGTAATCGATCGCCGAAACGGTTCTGTCAGGCTTCGATGAATCGGAAATCAGCAGGAGTTCATTTTCGGCAGTGTGAGCAACTAGGAAAGTATCAACCACCCTGCCCTGCGCAGACGTCAACACAGTGCGTTGTGCCTGTCCAACGCCTACGCTCAACAATTCTTTAGTCGTGAGGCGATGTAAAAGATCAAGGGCATCCGATCCATAGTGCCTAATCACCGCAGAACCGTCCCACGAGACCAAACCACACTCTTTTTCGAGCGCGTCTAGTTGTAAAGAGTCGGCTTTGAGAGATGTTCCGGACTGCATTTTGATTAACTAAACCGGTGTTGGGGTAAACGCCAGTGAAGGATTAGACAGAGAACGAGGTGCCACAACCGCAGGTACGAGCAGCATTTGGGTTGGAGAACTCGAACCCTTTGCCGTTCAGCCCATCAGAGAAATCAAGTACCGT
>CEUN01174022.1_pt1 | contig 13387 bp, 11 predicted proteins | sample 361501 | NCBI WGS metagenome assembly CEUN01 (sample SAMEA2622801, study PRJEB7988) | marine metagenome | biome: marine biome (ENVO:00000447); feature: marine epipelagic mixed layer (ENVO:xxxxxxxxx); material: "saline water (ENVO:00002010), including plankton (ENVO:xxxxxxxx)" | depth 120 m | reverse complement strand
CGGCCGGCCGTGCCTTAAGTGATCAGCCTGACTTAGGTCTATGACAACCGCCGGGATGTCGTCCAGCGCTGTCTCAACCGAATGCAAATAAGCAGAAGGCGGCGCACTATGCACCAGAGTCTTCAAAGATTCCAGCGAAATCGAGTGCAATTCTGAAAAAGGACCACAATGAGTTCTACGAAGCTCTTTGACATGGGCAGCAGTATTAAGACGCCGCCCGATATCCCTTGCGAGGCTCCTAATATAAGTGCCCTTACCACACATGACCTCAAATACAGCTAGATCAGCACTTGGAAGATTCAAAAGTGCAAATTTTTCAATAAAAATACACCTTTTATTTAATGATATTTCCACTCCTGCCCGTGCCAAATTATATGCGCGATGACCACCAATTTTGACAGCAGAAAACTTTGGAGGCACCTGGTCTATATTTCCTGTAAATTGGGGTAAAACCTTAAGTATCTCATTCTTATTAGGTCTATAATCACTTACCCTAGTTATTTCCCCATCCAAATCGTCGGTCGTACGTTCAGACCCCCACCCGATTGTGAAGGTATAACGTTTTCTTCCACCCATAACAAAGGAAACCGTCTTCGTTGCCTCACCTAAGGCAATGGGTAAAACACCCGTAGCCAACGGATCTAGTGTCCCAGCGTGTCCAGCCTTTGCAGCCCTGACATGGTGTTTAACCTTTGCTGTGACTTGGGTTGCCGTTAATCCGGAAGGTTTATCGATTGAAATCCAACCATTGATGGACTTAATAGAACGTTTTTTCGCATCTCTAGGTTTCACTGGTATCAGTTTCATCATTAGTGGAAAAAATATCCGCAGAAATTTTAGAAGAGCGCAAAAGAGCGGTGATTTTTTCTCCTTCATCGAAAGCGCTATCTTCAACAAAATTCAAATTTGGCATGTACCGCATCTTTACTTTAGAACCCACTAGGCGGCGCAGGTATGGTGCAGCCCGTTTAAGAGCAATTAATATTTTTTGTAAGTCTTTTCCGCCCAAGGGCATAACGAATGCCGTTGCATTTCTTAAATCTGGACTTATCCGGACTTCCGATACAGTAATAGAAACACCTGACAAATCTGGATCCCGCAACACACCGCGCGTTAAAATTTCTACTAAGGAGTGTCGTATCAATTCCCCAACACGCAACTGCCTTTGGGTCCTCTCATTTCTAGCGCGCCGCCCACCATTACGTTCATAAGTCATAAAGGCTCCAAAGGGTTATACTATCATGCCTCTCTAAAGCGACCTTGCTATTTCCTCAACGTCAAAACACTCAATAACATCTCCAGCCTTGATATCTTGGTAATTTTCAAAGGACATGCCACACTCCATCCCATCACGCACCTCACGCACTTCATCCTTAAACCTTTTTAAGGTTCCTAAACTACCCTCATGAATAACCACGTCATCTCGCAGTAATCTAACTGCCGCACCTCGCTTTACTAGGCCCTCAGTAACCTTACACCCAGCGATCTTGCCGACCTTACTGATGCTGAACACCTCCAGAATTTCTGCATTCCCTAAGAACGTTTCCTTGTTTTCTGGCGCCAATAGTCCACCCATAAAATCGCGCACATCATCGAGTAAATTATAGATAACAGAATAATAGCGAATATTTACATTCTCCTTTCGGGCAAAATTTCGCGCTTGTAAATTCGCGCGAACATTAAACCCTAGAACCAGTGCATTTGAAGCCTGCGCTAAACTGATATCGGACTCATTAATCCCCCCCACACCTGAATGGAGTATTCTAGCTTTAACTTCCTCATTGCCAATTTTTTCAAGGCTACCAACAATCGCCTCTACTGAGCCATGGGTGTCAGCCTTAACAATTAAAGCAAGTTCTTCAACATCGCCGGCTTCGATGTCTAAAAACATTTGTTCCAAAGTACCCCGCGGTGCTGCGGTGGACTTCTGAGCACGACTGCGACGCTGGCGAAATTCAGTAATTTCACGTGCTCGTTGTTCGTTTTCCACTACGGCAAATTCTTCCCCGGCCAAAGGTGCACCACTCAAACCCATAACCTCTACTGGCTGAGAAGGGTTGGCAATTTTGATTGAACACCTAGAATCATCCAAAAGTGCTCTAATTTTACCCCACTCCGCACCAGCAACAACAATATCACCCACGGAAAGACAGCCGCGCTGAATTAGCATCGTTGCAACAGGACCACGACCAGTTTCTATGTTTGCCTCTATTACGACACCTTCTCCTGGACGATCCGGATTAGCTTGAAGCTCTAAGATTTCCGATTGCAGAGAAATTGCTTCAACAAGATTATCAAGATTAGTTTTTTCAGTTGCAGAAACCTCTATTGCTAATATATCGCCACCCATTTCCTCAACAACAAGTTCATGTTGGAGCAACTCATTTCGTACCCGAGTTGGATCGGCGTTAGGCCTATCAATTTTATTTATTGCAACAATTATCGGTACTTTGGCAGCTTTTGCATGATCTATAGCCTCAATTGTTTGTGGCATTATACCGTCGTCAGCCGCGACAACTAAAATAATAATATCAGTAACATTAGCTCCTCTAGCACGCATCTCAGTAAAGGCAGCATGACCAGGCGTGTCAATGAATGTAATCTTATCGCCAGAAGCAATTTCTACCTGATAAGCACCAATATGCTGGGTTATTCCGCCCGCTTCACCACTCGCAACATCAGTCAACCGCAATGCATCAAGAAGAGAAGTTTTTCCATGATCAACGTGTCCCATTACTGTAACAACTGGTGCACGAGCCTTCAAAAATTCTTTGCTATCATCCTCTCCCTTTATACCGATTTCTACATCCGCCTCGCTGACCCTTTTAATGGTATGGCCAAACTCCGATATTACTAATTCTGCTGTATCTGCATCTATAGTTTGCTGTAGAGTTGCCATGATCCCTAACTTCATCAAACACCGGATAACCTCCACCCCACGCTCCGCCATACGATTAGAAAGCTCTTGTACGGTTATTGTTTCAGGTACAACAACTTCACGAACTACCTTAACCTTTTCCTGTTGCTTTGGTTTGAGATTGCGACGTTCGCGTTCGCGAGCACGCCGAACAGAAGCTAAACTTCGTACTCTTTCATCATCATTTAATGCTTGTGCAACGGTTAACTTTCCAGCACGGCGCCTTGGCTCATTTCGTCGGGCTGCAGGACGCTTCTCTGTCACCCGCTGAATATTCTTTTTTGTACGCCCTTCCTGTTCGATCGTTTCGGATTCTGCCTCTGCACTGTCTACCCCCGCTTTGCGGGATGAAATACGTTCCTTGAGTTTGTCAGCCTGCTCCGCAGCCCGTATAGCCGCCTCTTCTTCTTCTGCCCGTCGTTGTTCTTCTTTTAAACGCCTTTTTTCCTCATCCTTTTTAGCTGCCGCTTCTGCCTCCTTTGCCTCAGCATCCGCCTTTGCAGCAGCCCTGCGTGCTTCCGCACCCTCCAAAGTCCGCTCTATTATTTCATTAGCACCACTTTCATCTCCTCGGGCGTCCTCCAGTGCCCTGGCGCGAGTAGCAGCCTCTTTCTCGGTCAAAGTTCTTAAAACTACGGGGCTTCGCACCCCTTCGTTTTCGGTTTTTTCGGCAGAGCTACCTTTTACTTTTGGGGAAGTTTCAGAGGTTACTGCCGACTTTTCTGGAGCCTGTTTTTTTAATTCCTCCATTGTACCGCTAGCACCCTGAGTAAAGGTTCGCTTTCTGCGGACCTCCACTGCAACTGATTTAGTGCGGCCATGTGAAAAACTTTGGCGCACTTGACCTGCATTAACGGTTTTTTTTAGTTCAAGTCGGCCCGGGCGTGCTTTTAATACACCCTTTTTATCTTCATTTTTTTCACTCATTTTTTAAACCCTTATGCTGTCCCCACATTCCGGAAACCTTCTAACCGGCGTGTTTCTATCATCATACGTGATGCCAAGCTCCTCTGCCTCAGAGCCACAAACATCGTCTTTTGCCGTCCAAATATTTTCCCTAACTCGGAACTTGAAAATATATTTATAACAGAAGCATTGTTTGTTTCCTCTATTAATGTGCTTTGGCTCCCGTCGGCCGCATCACTTGCACACAAAATGATTGGATCTATATTCCCTTTTATAAAAGACTTAACTTTTTCATAACCCGCAACCGCGTCGCCGGAACGGCGGGCCATTCCTAACCAATCAAGACAACGTTGAGATAATTGCGACTCAATATTATCTGCCAAGTTATCCATTACTGTCACCGCACAACCCGTTGCTTTAGCAAAAAGATTTTTAGAGCAAGCTGTATTTACCACTTCACGAGATGCCAACAACCAAAACCCTCTGCCGGGCAATCGCTCAGCGAGATCGGGTACGATACTTTTATCAGGCGCTACTACGAACCGAACAAGGTCACAAGAAGGGTGGCTTTTTCGACTTACAAAGCAGCGCCTCTCACGAGATCGTCTGTTCTCATATGACGCACTTTTGGGATTGTTATCTCTATGCCTCTTACACATGGGTCGTAAACCTTCATAAGGATAACCTAAGGAACTGCCTCAGAAGGGTCAGACTCTTTTTTTTCCCCCTCTGATATCTCATCAGTGAACCAGTGTGCTCGAGCCTCCATAATAATTCGGTTGGCATCATCCTCGGTTAATTGATATTCGCGAAGCAACCCATCCTCTTTAGAACATAGTTCGTCATTAGCAAGGTCAGCTAGATCATCTCGCGTTTTAATTCCGGCCTCACCAAGGGAAACGATCATTGCACTTGTAAGCCCTTCAATATTTATAAGATCCTGCTCAATTCCTAGTTCGGTAATGCTTTTTGCATATTGCTCCTCTTTCTCAGCTAGATATATATGCGCTCTATTACGCAGCTCTTCGGATAGCTCCTCATCAAAACCCTCTATTGCAAGCAGGTCTTCAACGGGCACAAATGCTACTTCCTCGACAGATGTAAATCCCTCCGTTACAAGTAGGTGAGCCAAAACCTCATCAACTTCGAGATAATCGATAAACATTTTAGAGCGAGCCCGAAATTCTTCTTGACGCCTTTCAGATTCTTCTTCCTCTGTTAATATTACAATGTCCCAACCTGTCAGTTGTGAAGCCAACCTTACATTTTGGCCCCGGCGCCCAATTGCCAAACTTAATTGATCGTCGGGAACAACAACCTCTATTCGGTTTGCCTCTTCATCTAGAACTACCTTTTCTACTTCAGCTGGCGCCAAGCCGTTAACAATAAAGGTGGCATGATCAGTTGAAAATTGAATGATATCAATTTTCTCACCTTGAAGTTCACCAACTACTGCCTGAACTCTGCTGCCGCGCATCCCCACACACGCACCTACCGGATCAATGCTAGAATCATTCGATATTACAGAGATTTTAGCGCGGCTCCCCGGATCGCGCGCGACAGAATTTATCTCTATAATACCATCATAAATTTCTGGTACTTCCTGTTTAAAGAGCCCCGCCATAAATTGTGGATGGGTACGCGACAAAAAGATTTGTGGGCCTCGCATTTCCTCACGCACATCATAAATATATGCACGCACACGATCACCAGCACGAAAAGTTTCGCGGGGTATAATCTCATCTCGTCTAAGAACTGCTTCCGCACGACCTAAGTCAACTGTCACATTGCCAAACTCCGCCCGTTTAATGATACCATTTACAATTTCACCTACGCGGTCCTTATACTCATTGTATTGACGCGAACGCTCAGCCTCGCGAACTTTTTGCACGATAACCTGCTTAGCAGTCTGCGCCGCAATTCGACCAAAATCTATTGGGGGCAAAGACTCTGATAAAAAATCGCCAACTTGGGCGTCAGGGTTTAAACGTTTTGCTTCATCAATAGAAATTTCTATCGACTCATTTTCGACAGGGTCAGCAACCTCCATAAAGCGAGCTAGTTGAATTTCTCCAGTTTTCCGATCAATTTCGGCGCGAACATCATTTTCTTGTCCGTAACGTGATCTAGCAGCCTTTTGAATTGCCTGTTCCATCGCCCCAACTACAACCTCAGATTCTATCCCCTTATCGCGCGCCACAGCCTCTGCAACTTGCAGTAGCTCACCTCTGTCATATCCCGCGCCAATGAATGTATCATCTTCTAAATTCATATTAGTGCTCCATCCGGCTACCCAAGCCCGTTTGCTGACGAGAATGCTCAATTAATTCATCTGTAATAACGAGCGATGCACTTTTAATTTGTTCAAAGGCCAGTTTTACCAACCCTCCGTTACATTCAAATTCGATCTTGTCATCAACAATATTACAAATTTTACCCAAGAAACTTTTCTTCCCTGACATTTTTCTTAAAGTTTCAATCTTCGCCACAAATCCTTCAAATCGAACAAAGTCAGCAATCTTAAGAAGAGGTCGATCAATTCCTGGCGAACTTACCTCAAGTGTAAAGTCCTCTAAAAACGGAGCATTAACCTCTAGCAAAGTTGAAACCATCCTGCTCACAACGCCACAATCATCAACCGATATTTGCGTACCATCTTGCCTTTCAATCATGATTTGCAAGGTATCTGGTGATTTATCCACAAATTGTATACGCACAATATCGTAACCTATATTTAGGATCGGGGCATAAATTATTTCCTCAATTTTATTTGTATTATTAATACTAATTGGTTCACCTATTAGTTTTTCCCTCAATTAACCCGGAAACAAAGAAAAATAAAAAAAGTGGGCCATTGGCCCACTCCCAAAAATTATCTCAATTAAGAAACCTTAGGAATTAACTTTAAGAATTTTATATCGCGAATTAGACAATCTCTGCAAGCCTTTTACTGTTTGTATTTAATCCCGACGTTTGAACAAAAAGTAACTGCATAGTCTTCCCGCCTTTTTTGCCTTTTGCTCGTAACGAGTCTCGGGCCAATCCGGGGGCCTCACCCTCCAATCATTTGCTCTTTTCACACGCCAATCAAATGTGTCCGAATACAATATATGTTCTAAAATCCATTCCTTATAGCTTGTCACATCTGTTGCTATTCTTAATTCAGCTTCAGTTGACATAACTTTATAAAAAAGCGGAATTGTATTTGGGCCAATAATACGTCTCTTATGGTGCCTTGTTTTGGGCCAAGGATCTGGAAAAAGAATAAAACACCGAGAAATGCTATTTTTAGCAATAGATTGGAGAAGTAAACGTGCATCGCCACGAAAAACTCTGATATTACTTATCTCTTTTTCAGCCACGCTCTTCAATAATTGGGCCACGCCATTAATATATGGCTCACAACCAATTATGCCTACCGATGGGTATTTCAACGCCTGTTTAACAAGATGTTCGCCCGCGCCAAAACCAATTTCCAACCAGACCTCTTGGACGGGCGCGGAAAAAAGCTTAAAAGGGGAAAATAGTGGCTCCTGATTCGGCAAAAATATTTCTAAGGACGGCAAAAGTTCATTGATGAGTGCTTTTTGGCCTTTCCGCAAGGGGCGACCCATTTTCCGCCCATAAAGAGCTCGTTTTTCAATCAGCCGAAAGCACCCCTTAATTCCTCGGCCAAATTGGTTTTTTCCCAAGAAAAACCACCCTCCTCATCTGGCGTGCGGCCAAAATGGCCATACGCCGATGTCCGGGCATAAATTGGTTGGCTTAGTTTCAAATGTTCTCTAATACCTCGAGGTGAAAGATCTACGAGTTCCTGAATGACCGCCGACAGTTTTTCTTCATCAACTGTATTAGTGTTGTATGTGTCAACATAAACTGATAGTGGCCTTGCTACCCCTATTGCATAAGAAAGTTGAATTACGCAGCGCTCTGCAAGGCCAGCTGCAACAACATTTTTGGCCACATAACGCGCAGCATATGCCGCAGAACGATCAACTTTTGAAGGGTCTTTACCAGAAAATGCTCCGCCACCGTGGGGAGCAGCGCCGCCGTAAGTGTCCACGATAATTTTTCGCCCCGTCAGCCCACAATCTCCATCGGGGCCGCCTACCACAAAGCGCCCCGTTGGATTAACATAAAACTCATCATCGTCGCACATCCATCCTTCGGGTAATGCTTGAACAACATGTGGACGAACAATCTCGCGCACGTTGTCAGTGGACAGATCAACAGCATGTTGAGTAGAAACTACTATCGATGTTGTTCTTACAGGTTTACCGTTTTCGTATTGAAGCGTAACTTGGCTTTTTGAATCTGGACCAAGCCCCGTTGCATCACCAGCATGTCTAGCATCAGCCAATGACTTCAATATGGCATGCGAAAATTGGATGGGCGCCGGCATCAATTCTTCGGTCTCTGAACATGCATAACCAAACATAATACCTTGGTCTCCAGCACCTTCATCTTTATTGCCTCCAGGGTCTACTCCTTGGGCGATATCAGATGATTGTTGATGTAAGTGAATTTCTACTAACGCCTTTTTCCAGTGAAAACCTTCTTGTTCGTAACCAATTTCTCTAACCGCTTTGCGTATAACATTTTCCAAAACTTCGCTTGTTATCGAGCTTGGACCGCGCACTTCGCCACCCAGGACTATTCGATTGGTTGTACATAGGGTTTCACAGGCAACCCGAGAAAGTGGGTCAGCCGCTAAATAAGTATCTAATACAGAATCGGAAATCCGATCAGAAACTTTATCGGGATGCCCTTCTGAGACAGATTCGCTCGTAAAGAGATAGGGGCCTTTAGGCAAGTCAATACCCTCCTGTCAGCGCTTGAATACGATAAATAAAATATCTGCTTTAGGACAACACAAAAATATGAAGCAATGTTGACGAAAAAGGCAGACCAAATTAAATCAAGTTAAGTGATGGGTTTTGTGGCAAAATGACTTTCCAGTCAAGAGGTAGAAATTAAAAACTAGATTCTCCTGCAACCAATTACAAAAAGCAAATTATATTAAATTAACTGATATAATTTATTCGTGATTTGTTATCTAGACCTTAGAACCAAAGAAACTACCATAATAAACATGAATACAAGGATGGGCCAATCTCCAATCCTGCTATAAACAGTGCCACCTTCAATTGGTTTCGGTAAATAAAAATCTATAACTCCTTTTTTTTCCAAAGGAATAAATTTTATTATGCGACCAAACGGGTCTACAATGGCTGAAATTCCGGTATTTGCTGCCCTTACAAGCGGTATGCCTTGCTCAACAGCACGCATGCGGGCCAATGCAAAATGCTGGTAAGGACCAGAACTATTCCCGAACCATGCATCATTTGTAATATTTAGAAACCATTTTGGTCGATCTCTCAGATGTGCTACTTTATTAGGAAAAATAACCTCATAACATATTGATGGGCTAAACGAAGGAATTCTTGGTAACGTAAAACTTTTTGGCCCATTTCCCGCAGAAAAATCTGTGCGACCGGTTGTTATTTTTTTTATCCCTAGGTGTTTTTGCAAAAAGTTACTAAACGGCACAAACTCTCCAAAGGGAACAAGATGATGTTTATCATAGGTCATGATGACCCGTCCTTTAGGCGAAATAGCATGAAGGCTGTTCCAAATTTGAAGGTTTTGGATACCACCGGTCCTAAGACGAATGGAGCCAGTTAAAAGAAATCCATTTTCTGACATTACACCGCCCAATACTTTTCTATAGGCTTTGCTCAGAGAAACAATAAATGGGGAAGCTGTCTCCGGCCAAACTGTAATTATTATAGGTACTTCAGAAGGACGCCTTGATAAATTTAATAAGGTAGAGAGGTGTTTCATGCGATGAGATTTGGACCATTTAATACTCTGTGGAATATTGGGTTGAACTACCCGAAGATAAATATCTTTATGAAACCCTGAATTCTCTGTAATAGCTAAACGCACATAGCCAGGAATCAAAACAACACAAAAACAAATTACAAAAGGTATAAATTTGACAAATGAAAAAAATGATTTTCCATAAGCCAAAGCAGCGAGTGAACTAGCACCAAAAACTGTAAGAAACCCAAGACCAATTAAACCAATATAAGATACCATTTGGATAGCCAATTCTGAATTGGCCCACACCACTCCAATACCATTCCAAGGAAATCCCGTAAAAAGAATACCCCTCAACCATTCAAACAATACCCAACTAGCCGCGAACAATGCAATTCTGACAAGGCCCTTGCGGGCGAAACGCAAGAAAGCTGCAGCACAAGCAATATAAATTGCAAGTACTGCCGGAATGCCCAGCAAAGAAAAAGGAATTAACCAAAAAAAGTTTTGATCAATGGTTAGAGAGAAGGTTATCCAATATAATCCTGCCAGAAAATGTCCTAAACCGAAACACCAACCATCCAGAAAAGCCCGTCGACAACTAGATGCACCATCAACCAACCAAATCAGACACGGAAAAGAGATAAAAAGCATCGGCATTAAATGCAGTGGTGGCAATGCACAGGCGGACAAAATACCTGCTGAAATTGCTATACTGCATCTGCGCCAACTACTAGCTTTCCCGACTTTTAGCGATAAAACAAAAATCCAATTTTTTTGTTTCATCGAAAATTCAGAAGAAAAATTACTCAATTATTTTTATTATTTATAGGTTGGCAAATTCTTATTCGGCGGATGCGCCGTGGATCTGCGTCCAATACTTCAAAATCAAACCCTGAAGCATGCGGTATCATTTCACCTCGAGACGGAACTCGTCCTGCCAAAAAGAAAACCAGCCCCCCAAGCGTATCAATGTCTTCTTCTCTTTCTTCAATAGAAAGAAATTCCCCTAAACGGTCTTCGAAATCTTTTATTGGAACTCTTGCATCGGCTTCCAATGTCCCATCTGATCGCTCTATCATTCGAGGTGTGTAATCTTCATCATGCTCATCCTCGATTTCCCCTACAATCTCTTCAACAAGATCTTCAATAGTTACCATACCGTCGATGCCCCCAAATTCGTCGACCACAAGCGCCAAATGTAATCTACTTACACGCATCTGAAGAAGCAGTTCGAGAATCGGCATGGAAGGGGCTACGAATAAAACTGAGCGGACAATATCACTTAAAATTACTTTGCTTTCACTATTCCAACATGCGAGTAAATCCTTGATGTGAACCATACCAGCGATATCATCAAGTGTCTCACGGTAGACGGGTATACGCGAATGAGCCTCTTCACTCATGATTCGAACAAGATCCGTCAAAGAGGTCCCCAGATCGACAGCAACAATATCGGCTCGAGGGATCATAATGTCATAAACTGTCAAACCATGTAGATTCAATATATTGCGCAGCAAAACCAATTCGTCTTTAGAAGCTGGTATTTCGCCGGTTTCCTCTTGCTCGATAAGCTCTTCGATAGTTCCGCGGATATCTGCCTCATTTCTTAAGCCGAATAAACGACGCAACCATCCGCGAATACCAAGCCTCTGAGGCTGTTCATCATGGATTGATAATTTTTTTAAATAAGATTTATTCGCGTTATTTTTCATGACAAGGGTTAATTTGAGAAATAGGGGTCGGCTATATTAATCCCCGATAGCGCATTTATCTCAAGAAGTTCCATCTCGACGGCCGACTTTTCAGAAATATGATCATAGCCTAGAAGGTGAAGAGTGCCATGTACAATCATATGGGCCACATGATCAGAGATAGTTTTTTTTTGATCTTTAGCCTCCTGTTTGACCACACCAAACGCTATTACAATATCACCTAATAAATTTAATCGACTTGAGTCGTCATGGCGCTCCTGATTGGGAAAAGCTAATACATTTGTCGGATAATCCTTACCAAGCCATTTTTGATTCAATATTTGCACAAATTTATTATCAGCTAAAATTACTCCAATTTCTATATTCTGACCACTAACACCCACAGATTTAAGAGCTGCACGTGCAGCAGAAAGGCACAATTCTTTGGGGTCTCTCACCAAATTGATCCAATTTTTATGCCTTATTTCGAGATTAATTGACATCGATTCTGATGATATTTTGTTCAACTCTATCCCTCAAATTTATCCCTTTTGTTCCTCGTCACTTTCATAAGCTCGTACAATATTAGCAACCAGCCTACTTCTAACCACATCTTCACTCCCAAAACGAACAACACTTACCCCCTCCACTTCTTTCAAAAGGTGGACGGCATGATTTAAACCAGAAGCCACTCCTGATGGAAGGTCCACCTGACTAGGATCACCTGTTATAATCATTTTAGAGTCCTCCCCAATTCGCGTCAGAAACATTTTCATTTGTGTTTTTGTCGCATTTTGGCCTTCATCGAGTATAACACAAGAATGCGACAAAGTGCGGCCGCGCATAAATGCCAGAGGCGCAACTTCAATTTCTCCTGAACCCAAACGATTCATAACTTGATTAGCTGGCAGCATATCATGAAGTGCATCAAAGAGAGGGGCCAAATATGGGTCGATTTTTTCTTTCAGATCGCCAGGAAGAAATCCAAGCCTTTCTCCTGCCTCTACTGCTGGGCGTGAAAGAATTATGCGATCAACTTCGCCGCCAATCAACATTGCAACTGCCATAGCTACTGCTAGATATGTTTTTCCAGTTCCAGCAGGACCAAGTCCAAAAATCATCTGTTTTTCGGCAAGTGAATGCATATATTCCACTTGTCCAACTGATCTTGGCATATGAATAGCTTTAGGCGTCCGAATGGAAATGTCTTCTTTCAAAATAGAATATTTTTTATCAGTGGACCTTTCATCACTGGCCAATCGAATTGCTGCATCAACCTCCGCATTATCTACAGAAAGGTTTTTTTCTAATCTCTGATACAAGGTGCGAAGTGTTGTGGTTGCCAGTGCAACAGCAGATTTTTCACCAACAATCGAAATTCTGTTACCTCTTGACGAAATCCGGAGATTCAAGCTCTCTTCTATCCTGGCAATGAACTTATCGTGTTCGCCAAATAGTAACGGTAACAATCTATTATCAGAAAACCACAAAACATTTTTATCCCCCACTATTTGCTCCGAGGAATTAATTGGGCTTTTAATCGAAAAATTCGTGTTCAAGCTTGTACTATCTCCTATTAAATTTTCATCTAAAGGGCTGTATGTTCTATAGTGCCCGTAAGAGACTTTCTAAAAGCCCCAGTAATACGGACATTTACAGTCCTGCCAAAGTATTTATCAACTTCCTCAGATTCTTTGCAGTTGACATGCACCGCTTGCATGTGCGGGCTGCGTCCAGCGATCTGACCAGGTAGTTTACCTTTTCTGTCAAAAAGAACAGGCACTGATTGACCCAAAAACCGGGTATTAAATTCTCTCTGTTGCTTGTTTAATAAATTTTGCAAAATTTCAAGACGCACAGATTTTATATCCTCAGGAACCTGTTCACTTATAGTTGATGCAGGAGTTCCAGGCCTAGGGCTATATTTGAAAGAATAAGCTTGAGCAAAACCTACAGTTTCGATCAATTGCAGAGTTTGTTCAAAATCTCTCTCACTTTCTCCAGGGTGCCCGATTATAAAATCAGAGGATAAAGCTATATCTGGTCG
>CEUN01181363.1_pt1 | contig 13399 bp, 14 predicted proteins | sample 361501 | NCBI WGS metagenome assembly CEUN01 (sample SAMEA2622801, study PRJEB7988) | marine metagenome | biome: marine biome (ENVO:00000447); feature: marine epipelagic mixed layer (ENVO:xxxxxxxxx); material: "saline water (ENVO:00002010), including plankton (ENVO:xxxxxxxx)" | depth 120 m | reverse complement strand
AAATACTCTGATATGCATCGTTGGGACCGCACTCTTTTCGGTCTTGTTCGGGGTTCTACCCCAGTGCCTTAGACACTTAAGGAAGGCCGATAACGCCCCGGTAGGTGTCCAATGTCATCAAGGCGAAAGGACGGCAATCGGTGTCAGGGATGCTGCGACCGAGTGGGGAGATGTGCTGGCCATCCTGGGAAAAGCCGCCGCGTACTTCGCCGAAGGCTGCAGTGAAGTACGCGTTCATCCGTGAGCATACAGGTAAATTTCGAGTAACCGTCATGCGTCTTGTGCGCCTCATGCAACGCATTCGGTGCGGGCACTTCCACGTCACAGATGTCGCAGTGCAAGGCCCACATCATCGCTACGAAGCACTTATCACAAGAATCATTTGTGTTCGCCAGTGTACTCCTGCAGCGACCTTGCGTTGACGTCAAAGTCCGTCAGTGTGTTCGCACTGGTCACGATCGCTGAAATGACTGATGAGTGCCGTATTCGGGATTCACTCGACCGTCACTGCCGTCGCCAACCGAGCCGGTTTGAGAACGGGGCAGCAGCAGGTAAGCGGCCATATGCTGCATGACAGTATCGTCACTCGCCGCGCAGACCGACTCCAGACGTTTCAATATTGCGCCAGCAGTGGTTTCGTTCCAGAACCACTCGACTATCTCGCTGCTGCGGGCAGTGGCCTGCCCGGGCTGAGCCGCGACAGCCTCCTGGTAATAGGCCTGCAGGTCCTGACAGGCGTGCTTGAAAGACTCGCCGCGCGGCATGTCCTCGAAAGGCGCTTCAGGCCAATCGTCTCCCAAAAAGCCAGTGATGAACCCGGCGATGTCCTCGATCTCGAGCGCGCTGACTCCGACGGTGGTGCGGCCTCGCTCTGACACGGCTAGGTCATACCACGGCCGCATCTGACCAATCTCGTGTAAGAGTGCTTGTGTTGATGTGGCGGCATCGTCGTCGGCTTCGGCCGCCATCGGCTTGAACTCTATTGGGCAGGCCCATCCCGAGGCGTCGTCGTCCGACGCTGCGTCGGTGGGGGGATCCTCGTCGAAGTCTTCGAGCACTGGACCGGTTTTAGCCTCGATGAGCGAGAGCAGCTTCCGTAGCACGCGACGTTGGAAGTCCGGCTCGTTTGGCGCGCCAAACGGGCGTCCGAGCTCGAATGGTACCCACAACGCTCGTGGTGGTTTCATCGCTTCGGTCTGACGGCGGATCAGTGAAATGCTGGCGGTGGCGAAGCCTTCACGTTCCAGGTAGTGCCCCAGCGCGCCCACGGCGCGCGTGCAGCGAGGTCAGACCGGACACATCAAGACCGTGTCGACATTGTCCGCCCGCAGCAGATTCGCCAGCTCCGGCACGTGGGCAATCATGTCCTCCGGCCGGCTGCCGCCCATGAAGGCGTAGTGGTATTTTGCCACTGAGCCGAGCTCGCCTTCTGCCTCAAGCTCCCGCAGCCGGTCCAGTGGCAGCACCACGTTCACGTCTTGCTGGAAGCCGGTGCGGTCGAAATTGGGCGAGAGGTGGCTCATGACCAGTTCGCTGGCGCCAACGTCAGTGGGGATGACGCGGAATTCTCCGGAGAAGAACGGGTATGGCTTGTCGCCGCGCCGTTCGATCCCTGCGGTGCTGATGAGAGCCACACGCCGATTCTCCACCGGACCGCCCGGTGTCCATGCTGTCTCATCAAAGACCGGCAGCTTCATTCCCGCCAGATAGTTGCGTTCGTACTCTGGCAGCTCTTCCCATCGGGCCATATGTGCAATCTCAGTAGTGGACCATTTCTTGTCATAACGCAAATAAGACAACAACAACAAGTCTTCAATACGCCAGCAGCCAGTGTGAACCGTTTCTGGAGCCGGATTTCTCTGACGAAGGCTCAGTCGTCAGGCTGTTTGACGAAGCGTAGATACGGTTTGCGAGCGAGCCAGCCTTGCGGATATTTTTGCCTCTCCGCTTCGTTGCTAACGCAAGTGATGATCATGCCGTCATCACCCTGTTGCCAATTGACAGGCGTGGCCACTGCTCGAGCCGCTGTCAGTTACATTGAGTCGCGGACCCGCAGGATCTGATCGAAGTTACGACCCATTGTGACGGCATAAGTCAGCGTGAGCTTGATGCGCTTATCCGGGCCGATGATGAAGACCGATCGAACCATGGCGTTGTTCATGGCGCTACGAACGTCCGATGCTCCCGGTTCTTCTGCCGGTTCAATTCCGGTTGTGCCACGACGAGTCAGTCCCAACCTGGACAGACGCTGTTCCAAACAGTTGCATGAACTGCCGGGGCTTCCGCCGCTTACGCAGGCACTTCGTAGCCGCATCCATCAAGCTGATACTGATCGCGCGGCGAGGGCTCTGCGTACGGTTGTGGCCCGAGCGATGCCACACATGATTGTGAATGAGCAGCACCTCGCCAGCAGAGGCCTCCAGCGCAACTTTGCGCTGAGCCGCTTCCCATGCTTCGAGAGACTCTTTCTGCACGGTACCGCCTTCGGCGCTCGCGAGCCCGTACCGATGCGTCCCTGGTACAACTTCGACGCAACCCGCACCAGCCGGCGCGTCGTCAAGTGCAGTCCAAAGTTGCAGCTGTGGACTGCGGTCTATTCCCCAGAATCGCCCATCATCCTGGTGCCATGGAAGCTCCGTACCCGCCAGTACCGCCTTGTTCCATAACACTGCACGGTACAAGGAGACACGCGCTCCGATCACTTCGCGGGCAAGCCTTTCGAACAAGTCGTTTTTGATCCAGGTGAGGATAAGTGGGTCCGCCTCGAGACCTTCAACTTTACGGTAAGCGAGTGAGGGACCAACCCATCCTTTGCCATAAGACAGGTCTTTGTACCGTCCACTGGGCGAATCGTGTTGAAAGAACATCCCTGGGTAAGTCGTCTTCCCCAACATCAAAGCGTTGCATCGCTCGCGCAAGGCGCTCAACCCTTCTATGTTCAGCACCTTGCCGAGGCGTGCGTAGCCGTCGCGATGGAAACGCTGAAGCACGGCCTGGAGGTCCATGTGCTGGGCATCATTGGTCAGCATGGTCAATCGTGAATGGGGCTTATTCGACGCCAAATATCAGGTCGAAGCTGTTCGACTATCGTGATCAGGTTCCCCTTCGGGTTTCGGATGACGTGACCAATCACTTCACCCTCGACAACTGCCCGCGACGCACCCGCTCGCGGTGGGCGATGTAGATGCCCGAACTGACGATGATGGCTGCACCCAGCCAGGTCATGCGGTCGGGGAGGGTGCCGAATAGTGCATAGCCGAAGAGTGTGGCGCCGACCAGTTGCATGTAGCTGAATGGGGCAATCACCGCGGCTGGGCCATATTGGAATGCCATCGTGAAGAGCCAATGGCCGATTGCCGCGTATACGCCTAGTGAGACGATTAGCCCTGCGTCCAGGAGGTTGGTGGGTGTTTGCCAATTGGAGGCAGCCCATACGCCGCCGGCCAGAACACCTACCACTGTTGCGATGGTTGCTGAGACCTCTGCGTTCTCTTCTGCGGCGTACTTGCGCGTTAGCAGCGCGTAGAAGGTGCCGCTGGTCATGCTGGCGACGATGAACAGAACATAGGGGCTGGTGCCGGCTGCGCCCGGGCGAATGACGATGAGTGCACCCACAAACCCGACCAGCACGGCCGCCCAGCGCCTTGGGCCCACTGGCTCGCGCAAGAAGGGTACCGACAGCGCGGTGATCAGCAGTGGGCTGCAGATGCTGATGGCTGCAGCGGTGGGCAGCGGCAGGTGGGCCAGGCCCTGGAAATATAGCGCTGAGGACGCGAACAGGAGGGTGCCGCGCAACAACTGGATCTTGATTCTTCGTGGGCGGAACAGGTTCCAGCCGTGACGCGGCATGAACAGCACCATCATGACCAGTAGCGCCAGGACGTACCTTGCCCAGATCAGTTGCCCGATGGGGTATTCATCCGCGAGGGATTTCACCGTTGCGTTCAGGCTGGAAAAACACGCCATCGCGAGGCATATCAGCGCGATGCCTCGCAAGACCTGATCACCGCGGTCTTCGAGTAGTTTGTCAGTCATTCAAACTCTTTGGCTTCAGAACTGGTCTCCGTGATTTCTCCAAGTGCCGCCGTTCATTCAACTCGAGCCGAAGCTCTTGACGGAAAGGACCGCGTTTTCTTCGATTGTCGCCGGATTCCACAGCTTGCTGAACCGAAACGCACGAGGACAATGCAGATAAGCCTCGTCGACGTCTACCAGAATGCCCTGTATCAGCACGGCGTTCTTGTCGGGATTGCTGACCTCCGGGGCTTGTACCCCCAGGGACTGAACCTCCTCAGCTTCGAGCACACGCACGCGTCCGTTCACTCGCGCGGTGGTGTCCATTCCCGGGATCATGAAGACCAGTCCAACTTTGGCGTTCGTTGCAAAATTCTCGTAGCCCTGTAGCAAGTAGTTTCCGCCAACATCCGGAATCAGCAGCGTATGCTCATCCAGTATTTTTACAAAGCCCGGGTTGCCTCCCTTCGGTGAGGCGTCGCAGTCTCCATCGGCGTTGGCACTGGCCATGACCACAAACGGCGCGCGTTGGATAAATCCCTGGATGACGGGTTCCATATGCGGTTTGACTTTTACAGCCGCGCCGGGGTGAATTCCCCCACGCGACTCTCGGATGCCATCCAGTCGATTCATCGGTGCCCTCAGCGTGTTCGTTATCATTGCCTACAAGCCGGCGTGCCACGGACGCGCACAAAGATGAAAATCTCATGCGGCCATTATACCGTTGAAGCTTCGTTCGCATTGGCGTGTTGGGGTGATTTTGTATGTTCGCTGTCTGACCGAGTTTGCCGTCGCTGATTTGAAGGCAAGCGGATTCTCTTTCTGGAGTACTTCGGTCGAAGCGACTTTGGCCAGCGCTAGAGAACCAGCAATAGGTTTTACACGTAGAGTTAGCTTGCAACCGGGGTGGCGTTGTAACCTCAACACCTGACCCGACAACGAGGATTTTTCCATGAGTTACTACGACCTCGGCCCCTATAGTCTGGCAGTCACAACGCAATCCCCGGACGCGCAGATGTGGTTTGACCGGGGGTTGAACTGGACTTACGGTTACAACCATGACGAAGCGCAACAGTGTTTTCGTCAGGCCATTGAGGCTGACCCTGCTTGCGCAATGGCGCATTGGGGGCTTGCGTACGCGGCAGGCCCCAACTACAACCTCCCATGGCAAAAGATGGATCCCAAAGGGCGCGTCAAAAATCTCGCGACGGCTTACGACGCGACCCAGGCGGCGCTTGCCGAAGTTGACCGCGTGTCCCCAGTCGAGCGGGCCTTGATTGAAGCAATCAGCGCGCGTTATCCGCAACGCGACCCGCTTGAGGATCACTCGGCCTGGAACGACAATTTTGCTAATGCCATGCGAGCGGCCCTCGCGGCACATCCCGACGATCTCGACATACGTACCATCTGTGTGGAGGCGCTACTCAACCGTACGCCGTGGAAAATGTGGAACCTGAGTGAGGGAGTACCCGCCGACGGCGCGGACACGCTTGAGTGCGAAGCGATCGCCGAACAAGCACTTGACCATGACCCTCGCGCGATGGGCCATCCCGGGCTTTTGCACGTATACGTGCATTTGATGGAGATGTCGCCTTATCCAGAACGCGCGCTCAAAGCAGGTGATGCGTTGCGACAGTTGGTCCCTGATGCAGGCCACTTGATTCATATGCCTACGCACATCGATGTGTTGTGTGGGCACTACCAAAACGTTGTGCAGTGGAACGAGGCTGCGACCGTTGTTGATATGCGGTTCTATGAGGATAAAGGGCCTTACACCATCTACTCGGGTTATCGCCTGCATAACTACCACTTCGTGATTTATGGTGCGTTGTTCCTAGGTCAGTTTGAACCAGCAATGCGCGCTATCGAAGGCATTCGGACTACTACGCCAGAGGACATGCTGAAGATCGAATCTCCGCCAATGGCAGACTTCTTTGAGAGTTACATGGCGATGGAGCCGCATGTGCTTGTGCGATTCGGGAAGTGGAGGGAGGCCATCAACCTGCCGATGCCTGAGGACCAGAATCTTTACTGCACGCTGACCGCAAACACTTTGTACGCAAAAGGTGTCGCGCACGCCGCCCTGGGCAATGTGGAAGAAGCATTGATCAAGGAACGTGAGTTTCTTGCGGCCGTGGAACGTGTTCCCGAATCACGCTTGCTACACAACAACAAGGTCGTTGACCTACTTGCCGTTGGCACGCAGCTGCTCCGTGGGGAAATTCTTTATCGAGAAGGCAAATTCGAGGAGGCCTTCGAAACGCTCGAAAAGGCGGTCTATCTGGAGGACCACCTGGCTTACGACGAGCCCTGGGGCTGGATGCAACCGACGCGCCACGCCCTGGGTGCATTGTTGTTCGAACAAGGTCGTACAGATGAGGCAGAGGTTGTGTTTCGGGAAGACTTGGGGATGGGTGGACAGCTCAGTCGTTCAACTGTGCACCCCGACAATGTTTGGGCACTCAAAGGCTTGTACGACTGTTTGCGGGCACGTGATGAAACGAGCGAGATTGTATTGATACAGCAAAGGCTGGATCTTGCGAATGCGCGCGCGGATAACGCGGCGGCGGCGCCGTGTTTCTGTGCGCAGGCGGCAATGACGTCGGCTGCTTGATCCGTACATCTGCGACGTCGAAGAATGGCTTCCAACCTATGAGGATGTGACGTGACCGTTGTTATGTATGATCTCGCGGGTGAAGGCGAAAGCCGTTTCAGCCCGCATTGCTGGGCGACGCAGCTTGCGCTGGCTCACAAAGGTCTTGGCACCGAGTTAGTGCCGACAAAGTTCACAGAAGTGACTGCGATTGGCGACGGTACCTTCACGACGGTCCCTGTCATCAATGACAATGGCACCTGGGTTGGCGATTCATGGCGCATCGCCAGTTACCTCGAAGAACAATATCCCGGTGGGCCGTCCTTGTTTGGTAGTGCGTCCAACCACCCTCTAATCATGTTTGCGCGCAACTGGTCTTTGTGTACACAGATTCCTGGCATTGCCGACTTGATCCTGCTGGATGTGTTCGAACATTCCCACGCGGATGATCGAGACTACTTTCGCTCATCGCGCGAGAAGATGTTCGGGCGTACGTTGGAAGAGGTTCAGGCCGGAAGAGAAGCGCGTGTGAAGGCATTTCGCCGCGCGTTACATCCGCTACGCATGACGCTCAGGGACCAACCGTACGTCAGCGGAGAATCGCCCGCTTACGCGGACTATCAGCTATTTGGTCCATTCATGTGGGCTCGCAACGCAAGCCCTTTTGAGGTTCTCGAGTTGGACGATCCGATTACGGCTTGGTGTGAGCGTTGCCTGGATTTGTTCGATGGACTGGCGCGCGCGTCAAAAGCCGTCAGCGTGGGCTAGTGATTTGACGACGATGTGAGGTAGTTGCGGGTCGCGTGCGGCTACCTGTCTTTCGTCCGTCCTGGTCACGGCTGTGCCTCTGTAGGCGTGTTGGGAGCCAAGGCCCGCTTCGGGGTTGTTGCCCACCATGGTGACATTGATACGGTTGACGAGTTCAACGAGTTACGAGTCAACAAGTGCGCGGACGGGCGCGCATCGGTATTCAAACAACGAACAGCGAAGTACTTCTGCACGTTTGAACCGCGGAACTCACCTTGCGACAAGCGCTCAATGGGCGGCCCGAATCAGATAGGCCCCACATACCAGCGACAAAATTGCTAGCAGCGTGAAACAGATGGCAAAACTCCCGGTGGTGCCCAGTACAACGCCGATAAGCAATGGGCCGCAGACTATGCCGAGATAAGTCAGGAACTGACTGCCGGCTGCCACCTCCGCAATCTTGCCTGCCGGCGAAAGCCTCGCAAGCTCGGCGAAGTACAAGCCCACCCAGCCGTTTCCGCTGGCGCCCGTGATGACGATCAGGGCAAAGACGGCCACTTCAGGCCATCCATCATCAAGCACGGCGAGTAGAGCAAGGCAGGCGCTCAGCGTTATTGCGATCCACACCAGGACGAGGCGCGCTGCAAGCAGGCGATCGGCGACGAGACCAAGCACAACGCGCGATGCAATGCCCGACATGTGTAGCACTGCAAAAATGAAGCCGGCCTTCTCCGGGGAGTAGCCAACGTTGCTCCATAGGTATACAACCAGATAGGTCGCGAGGCCCATCTGACAGACCGCGAGCCCAAATCCCGTTAGGGTCACAGCTCGAATCGCTGGCTGGGCAAGCGTTGCGAACGCAGCCAACATGGCGGTGGTTATCGATTCTCCTGGTCGTTGTGTTTCAGCGCTTCCACCTAGCGCGCCAAATGGCGCTACAGCAATGAGAATCAGCGCCGCGGCTGGCACGACCATGACAGCCCAATGCCAGCCAACCGATGATGTCAGAAGCGGCAGTAGGGTGCCTGCGACCATGCCGCCAGCCGGTGTTGCGCATTGCTTCAGTGAAAATACAAGTGCCCGGGAACTGGGCGTTGTCACCTTTTCTAAAACCGTGGACCCTGCAGGGTTCATTGGACCTGACGAGGCACCTATCAGCACGGCGGCCAATACCGCGGCCCAGAACGCTCCGGTACCCAACACCAGCGCACCTGCCCCAGCCAACAACAGCAACAGTTGGAACACCCGCGTCGGGCCAAGACGGGTTAGCAATTCGCCGGATATCAAACCAACGATCATCGCAGTGCCATAGATGCCTGCCACGAAGAATCCAACTGCATCAGGATAAATGCCGATGTCAGGCGCTGCTGATGGAATCACAACCGGCAACGTATAAGCCGCCGTGGTCAGCAGAGTTTGGATTGCAAAGATCGTTGTGAGGGGCCTCACGACCTGACGGGACAGAAGCGTATTCATGGCGGACACATCGTAGTCGACCGCCCCGTAGACTGAAACCGCTCAGCTGTTTTCGTCTGCTCGTTCGGCAGAGTTGCCGGTAAGGACTGCGAACGCTCGTCTCAGTTAAGGGGGCGTCGCGAAAACGTTTTGTGCCGACTTCCCCCCGAGTCCATCAGAGCCTACGCCCGGTATCAAATGCCATCGATGGTACCGGATTGCAGCCCCCTAACATCTGTGTTGTCGCTCACGCTTCGGCACCCGCGTGTGACTGGGTGCCGAAGCGTGAACGCCGCTGTCACCATAGCGCCGGCGTAGCGGCGCAAATTCATTACGGAGGCGCAGGGAGGCACGCGTACAGGGAGATTCAGGTGGCAGCCAGAAATTCTTGCCGTACTTCCCGTTCCGTTTCGAACCGCCCGCCGAACGCGCGAGTCAACGTGGATGAACTACCGTCCATGACACCGCGGGACTTGACGCAGTAATGCGTCGCATTGACTGATACTGCAACATCGTCTGTCCCCAACAACGTTTGCAGGGCCACCATCACCTGCCTCGTGAAACGTTCCTGCACTTGTGGGCGTTGCGCGAAGAAGCGTACGACTCTATTGATCTTCGACAGCCCGATGACGGTATCGCCGGGAATATAGGCGACGCTCGCTAACCCGTCGATGGTTACAAAATGGTGTTCACAGGTGCTGGTCAGTTCGACGTCAGAGATTTTAACCATCTCATCTCCGCCAAACTTGTTCTCGATTAATGAGATCTTCGGAAAACGGAAATAGTCGAGACCGCTGAAGAGTTCGTCGACATACATCTTGGCAATACGGTGTGGTGTCTCCGCCAGGCTGTCATCGCTCAAATCCAGGCCAAGCGTTTCGACAACACCGCGCATCAGCCCTTTGATTCGCACGTATTTCTGTTGCGCGCTCAAGCCGGTGTCAACCATGGGGGTCTCAAGTCCCTCCGCGATGAGTGCGTCACGCACCATCATTGCCTCGGGGGACAGGGTACTATCCACCGCCTCCGCGGTTGCCGTTCTAGTTGCCATTGATCTTTTCCTCTGTAGGGTGTTGGTTGTCCCAGAAAGTTTTGTCGAGTTCCAGTGTGAGCGACACGGAGTCTGCAAATCGCAACGCATGTGGCTTGTCGGCGGTGACGCGCGCGGAGGTCACGCTCGGGTGTTCAAGCGAGAGATAGAGCACATCTGCCACCAGCTTCTCCAGTAATAGGAATGAGTTGGTTTCCACATGGTGGATGATTGACTTGGTAATGGTCTTGTAATTCAGTGCTTCTTCCACGTCGTCGTTGAGAGCACCGGCAGATGGCTGGTACACAATTTCAACATTCAGCACCAAGTCCTGTTTCTTCCGCCGCTCTTCATCGTTAAATCCGATGAGCGTGCGCAGTCGCAGATTTGTTATCCGGATCTTGGCGCGTGGTGTCGGCAGGTGGACCGATGCAGGCGTGGCCATTGAGGTGGCGCTCGCGACGGCAACCTGATTCATTCCTAAATACTCCGAGCAATATCTTGCAGTTGTGATGGAGTCTGCTCAGGCGGTTGTGAAGAACTTGTGAAACCCGCGTGAGGAAGATGTAGATGGCCTTGACCCGGTGTCCAGGCCAACGTCGGTTGTATGGCAGGTGCGCCTGTTAGGACCCTCACCTCGGTTTCAAGTGAGGAGCCCAACATGCACAAATACCTCCTTGTTCTGATGCTATCGCTTCCGTTCGGGGTGGCGAATGCGTCCACACCGAAAGCCAAACAAGATCACTCGGCCGATAATCAGCACTATCCCGAAGAGAGTTGCGGCCCGCCCGGCTAGACTCCGTGCGAGTCTCAATAAAAAATCCCGCGGTTGCGGGTTTTTTTGAGACGTTGACTAGCTCATCGGGTCAAAGCCTTCCCAACACGGATTCGGCGCTGGAGACCGTCTGCTCCGGCGGCGCGTTTTCCACGGCGATGTCAACAATGATGCCGTTGTCCACGATGATCGCAAAACGCTTCGAGCGCACGCCAAGACCCGCAACGCTGAGGTCAATGTCCAGTCCCAACGCTTTTGTCGCCTCGGCGGGCGGGTCGGCAACCATGGTTATAGCGTCCGCATTGCCTGCTTTACCCCAGGCCATCATGACAAAGGGATCGTTCACGGACATACATACGATCTCGTCGACACCTTTGGCCTTGATCGCGTCTGCATTCACGACGAACCCTGGAAGATGGGCGGCGGAGCAAGTTGGCGTGAACGCGCCGGGTACAGCGAACAGTACGACTTTTTTGCCTGTAAAGAGGTCATCCGTACGGACGCCGGCGGGGCCCAACTCGGTCATTTGAAAGAAGTTGGCAGAGGGGAATTTGTCCCCGACGTTGGCAGTCATGTGGAATTTTGCCTGGTAATTGACAGGTAGTGAAGTTGCCTGGGCATTAGCCGTGCGGAAATGTTAGCGAGCCGTGTTCGTGCAACGCAGTGCGTGAGGTCTGCCAGCTCATCTTCGAGCGGGACCGGGTGAGGTAAAGTCGGGGGATCGCAGCATCTGGACCACCAGACATGAGTGAATTTTGCAACTATCTGCACGAAGTCGTTGAGGCATTGGGTCCCATTTCAGTCAAACGCATGTTTTGGGGCAGGGGATGTACCACCAGGGGCCGGTGTTTGGTCTGATCGCGGACGACGTGCTGCACCTGAAAGTGGACGTTCAATCGAAACCGCTGTTTGACGCGCTCGCCCCTGCGCAGAATCTTGACCACCTGGTCTTGGTTGAATCGATTCTTTCTCATGGCTCTGGAACCTTGCCGTCGAGAATCACCTTCTCAAGAGATCAGTGGTACGACAAAACCTGGGACAGCCCAGGTGGCGTAACCTTGAGGGGAGAGCTTTTAGATGGTGGCGGCTGACGTTCAGTCCGTAGTGAGAACAACGCGGCCGTTGATGCGGCCCGCCTTGAGGTCGTCCAGTGTGTCGCTGGCAGCACTCAACGGGCGTGAACTCACCGGGATCTCTTTGACCTTGCCCGTGCGGACCAGGTCGATGAGCTCACGTAGGTCATTACATGAGCCGACAAAAGATCCACGCACCGTCAGAGCCTTCTGCGGTAGCCATGGCAGTGGCATCTTGAAGTCGCCACCGTGTAGCCCAACCACCACATAACGGCCCATTTTTATCAGCGCGTGCACTGATAATCGGGATGTTGCCGGGATGCCAACTGTATCCACCACACCCAAAAGTTTGTTGCCGGTGATTTTGCGCAGTTCATCCAAGGCATCGTCGCGACTGGTGTCCAGGACGGCGTCCGCACCCAGACTGATCGCGGTTTGCATCTTGTTAGCGTCAACGTCGCAGCTGACGACGTTCTCGAAGCCCATCGCCTTCGCAATTGCCACCGCGTTCAACCCGAGGCCGCCCGCGCCCATGACGGCCAGCCACTCACCAGGGTTCATCTGGTCCGGGTCAACCTTCTTCAGTGCGCAGTAGACCGTAACGCCCGAGCAGGCGTAAGGGGTCACCGTGTCGAGGTCCAGACCGGAGACGTCTACCAGGAACTTGGGGTGGTCGACAACAACGTATTCCCCATAACCACCGTCACGCGCGACACCCAGAGCTCGCATCTGCATACAGTCGTTCTCGTGACCTGAGGTGCAGGCAATACAGTCGTCCTGCATGCACCCGATCCACGGATGTACCAACATGGTTTCGCCTATGGGTGCGTCGTGGGCATCCGGTCCCGCGGCAACAACCTCACCCAGGATTTCGTGTCCCAGCGCTTGCGGCAGCTTCATGCCGCGACCGCTCATCGTCAGCTTGCCCTCTTCGCCGAGGTCAAAAAATCCTTCCTGAATGTGCAGATCCGAATGACACACGCCGGAGCGACGCACGCGCACCAGTACCTCGGTACCCAGCGGCACTGGCATAGGACGCGTGCGTGCCTGTAGTGGCTTATCAAATTCAACGAGGTCGTAGCTGGTATAGGTATCGGTCATGATGTTGGCCTTGAGCAGACGGGACGTGAAGTCCCTTACCGTAACACTTGCCGTTCGCAATGGCTCGCGCGTCACGCCATTGTGAAGGCGCCGCATATTCCCGGGCGGCGGCTGATTGGCCTTGGTCATGCCGACGTCGGGAGATCAATAATGGTACGCTTGGCAAGGGACTTACGCGGCGAACATTCGCGCGCGCGGTCTTTGCTGCTGCCTTCACGATGACGACTTCGCCCGTTGCCGGACTGACGCTGAAGTCCGCAGACCGTTGTTATACCCGGGCGCTGAGCACGCGGCGGAGCAAGGATAGCGAAACCAAAGGGCTTACAATACGCATACGGGACCTCTTGTTGACACGTGCGAGTGATGGAAAAGACTGGGCGCAGCCTTTGCTGCTCTCGACGAATACGAAGTGGCGTGGGATCTCCTCAGCGTCATTGCCTGGGTTGTCACTGAGGGTTACGCCACTGGTGACCTTGCCAAGCTGAGCGACGGGTTAAGCCAACTGTTGCGCGAGCGCGGGCTGCCGCTCATGCGCACACGGATCTCCTTTCTCGCGTTACACCCGCAAGTGTTTGTGCGCGGTTGTACCTGGAATCGGGGCGCGGGCGCGG
>CEUN01001575.1_pt1 | contig 13399 bp, 9 predicted proteins | sample 361501 | NCBI WGS metagenome assembly CEUN01 (sample SAMEA2622801, study PRJEB7988) | marine metagenome | biome: marine biome (ENVO:00000447); feature: marine epipelagic mixed layer (ENVO:xxxxxxxxx); material: "saline water (ENVO:00002010), including plankton (ENVO:xxxxxxxx)" | depth 120 m | reverse complement strand
CCTTGTCGTGATCGTAGGTTTCTTCAGTCTTCTTCCAGGTGGCCATGAGTTCCTTGTAGCGAGGATCTGCTTCGAGCACGTCGCGCTTCACCCATGCCTCCGCAGCCGAACCTCCCCAGGCATTGTTGATCAGTCCCACAGGAACATTGAGCGACTTGTGGATCACCCGGCCAAAGTAATATCCAACCGCCGAGAAGCTCTTCACTGAATCCGGCGTGACCGCACTCCATGCACCATCGAAGTTCTTTTGCGGCTCCTGCGTGCCGACATTGGGAAGCGTGATGATTCGCAAGTTCGGATAGTTCGCCGAAAGCGATTCGATGTCCGCGTCATCGGAACCGGCAACCGTCCAGCGCATGTTGGATTGACCCGAGCAAACCCACACTTCGCCGACGAGCACATCATTGTAGGTCACGGTCGACTTGCCCTTGACGACCATCTGGTAAGGTCCACCGGCGGGCAGCGGATCCAGCTTCACCGTCCAGTTACCCTTGCTGTCGGCCTTGGTCGACTTGTTCTGCCGGCCGATCACCACGGTTATGGATTCACCCGGGGCGGCCCAGCCCCAGACGGGATTCTTGTGCTTTTGCTGGAGCACCATGTGGTCTCCAAAAATGTTGGGGAGTTCGGGATCGGCATGAGCATGCAGACCAAACGCGACGGCCGCTGCCAAGATGATCGATTTATTCAATTTCATGAGTCACTACGAAGTATTCTGTTTACTGATTGATTTGTGGAGATCGGGAGAATTGGGGACACGGGCTCCATAAAAAAGGAAATTCATCCTACTCTACGACCCTTGTCGGCTTCGCGGTCACGCGATAGCGTGCGCGCGTGCCGGATTCTGAAAAACCGAACATTCTTTGGCTGTGCACGGACCAGCAACGCTACGACACCATTCGCGCACTTGGAAATTCCCTCGTCAACACACCCAACATTGATCGCTTGATCTCTGAAGGTGTCACCTTCACCCGCGCGTATTGCCAGAGCCCCGTCTGCACTCCCAGCCGCGCGTCGTTCTTGACCGGCCGCTATCCGCGAACGACTCGCTGCCGCCAGAACGGTCAGGCAATGCCACCAGATGAGCAATTGATCAGCAAGATCCTCGCGGACAACGGCTATACCTGTGGACTGGCAGGCAAGCTGCACCTGGCTTCCTGCTCTGACCACAAGGTCGAGACCCGCATCGATGATGGCTACTCAACCTTTCACTGGTCCCATCATCCGCAACCCGATTGGCCAGAGAACGCCTACACGCAATGGCTCGCCAGCAAGGGCAAGACCTGGGAGGAACTGTACACCGGACCAGGCACGGACTACCTGAAGGAAGGCATCCCCACCGAATACCACCAGACCACCTGGTGCGCGGAAATGACCATCGACTTCATTCAGGAAAACAAAGGGAAACCATGGATGTTCAGCTTCAATTGTTTTGCCCCGCATCATCCATTCGATCCGCCGAAAGAGTTTCTGGAAAAATACAATCCGGATGAAATGCCCCTGCCAAAGTATCGTGAGGGTGAGTTGGACAACAAACCCACCTTCCAACAACTCGACCACGAATGGGCACACAACACACCCGGTTATTTCCACGTCACCGGCATGCGCGACCAGGACAAGCGCGAAGTGACCGCGGCTTACCTCGCCATGTGCGAACACATCGATCAGCAGGTGGGCCGGATAATCGATGCTCTGGATGAATCCGGGCAACGCGACAACACCATCGTCATCTTCATGTCGGACCACGGTGAAATGCTCGGTGATCACGGCATCTACCTCAAAGGCCCGCACTTCTACGAAGAAGCCCTCCGCGTCCCTCTTACCATCCGCTGGCCTGGACATTTCAAGCCCGACCATCGCGTCGAGGGTCTGGTGGAACTGACCGACCTCGCCCCCACCCTTCTCGAATGCGCCGGCATCGACGTGCCAAATCGAATGCAGGGCCGTTCCCTCCGCGAACACCTGAACGGTGACGCAAACCCATCCCACTTCCGCGACTTCGTCTTCAGCGAATATTACAACTCCTGGACCCACGAAGACGGCTACGGAACGATGCTACGCACTGAGACCGAAAAGATCGTCGTCTACCACGGGACGAAGGATGGCGAACTCTACGACCTCGAGAACGATCCCGATGAATTCGAGAACCTCTGGGATTCACCCAATCATCAGGAATTGAAACTCCACCTGATGAAACAGTGCTTCGACGCCAGCGTGTTCACCATGGATCCCGACCCACCGCGACTGGGGGCATTTTAGGCCAAATCTCTACTGAGTTCCTGCCGACCTCGACTCGCGCTCCGGTGCAGGTCATGTGGTTTGGATCAAACTGCAGCGTACAGGAAAGGCCTGTTTCTCCACCCTCGGCCGCGATCCGGATCGATATCGTTCCCGGTTGTCCCGGTGCCAATCCGTTGCCATGCACGGTAACGGCCCTCGGCGACGCACCGGCAGTCAGACTCGCCGGAGCAAGTGGTGCGACCAGGGCCGCCGGTCCACCGAGCGGTTGAACCGGATCCAAGCCCGCGATATAGCGGAGGACCTGTCCCCAGTCTGCCACGGAGATAATTCCAGCACCGGATGTTGCTTTTGGTGCAGAATCAGGGCCTGGAATTCACGACCATTCTGGGCACTATCCAAACCGGCTGCGAATCGACCAACTTGCGAGGCATCGGTCACGGTATGCGATCCGTTACCCAATGGACGATTGCAAGCAGCGCTATCGACACAATGAAAGGAGAGAACGGTTCGCTTCCCAATCCAATCGACCCGCGACTTCGCACCGAGGCCCACATCGGAACGCGCCTCAACGAGCAACTCGACGATCAGGGGCGCATTTTTCTGGCCGAGTCCAAGAAGAACCGGATTGAGAACGGAAGGCTTTATCTCTCGCCGACCTTCAAGTGGTTCGACGAGGATTTTGAGAAGCAGTCAGGATCCGTTCAGAGTTTCACGCGTCCGTTTTTTCCAAAGTCTGTGCAGGCGGCGATCGATGGAAAGACGCGTATCAGCTACACCGACTATGACTGGCCTCTGAACGAACGTCAGGGGTTGAACCGTAGCAGCGAGCGTGAGCGAGCAGAACCAACGTACGAAGGTCTGCTTGCTCACGCTCGCAGCTACAAACTAATCCGCCGAACCAACCCGTTCTTTCGTCAGGATCGGCTGAATGAACTCGGTCAAGCGCTCGGCGTAAACCGTGTGGCTCTTTGCGTTCGGATGATTGTCGTAGGGATGGTTCGTGTTCGCCGGATCGGAGAGCGGCATGGATATGTCGATGGTCTTGATGCCCAGACGCGAACACCATTCGAGCATCGGCGCGGCATCCGAGCTGATCCCGGCGACGACGAATTGGATTCCGTCTCTCAAGCACGCAGCGGCCCAGTTCTTGATCAATTCCCGTGATACCTCATCGCTGCGAGAAGCGTTCGCCTCCCGAAAGTTGTGCAGGCGCTCGAGGTAATGACTGGTTGCCAGCCATCCTTGAAACGGCCATTCATGGTATTCCGCTGGCGTCAGATGATAGTCGAGTGATTCACCATCGAGTCGGGCCGTGGGAATTCGGAGGTTGGGAGATTTGTTATTGGGAACGAACCCCTTCCGCCACGTGCGAACAAATGTATTTCGAAAGTCATGAAAGCGTCCGTAGGCATAAACCACCAAGGCAGGCTTTCCCCGGTGCTGGAGCAGATCCTGAAAGAAGAGCCGCGATTGCAATGTGCCATAACCGCCTACACCTGCGTTCACGACATTGTGAGCGCCAAACTTCTCCTGAATCTTCCACGCGTAGGTATCCCGGTCATTCACGCCCCAGCCGTGGGTGATCGAGCAGCCCATGAACCATATCTCAGGTGGTTTGCCATAGTCGTCAGAGCTGCTGACAGGCGCCTTGGTCGACCGGAGCCCCCATTCCAGATGACTCATTTGAAACGAGTATTCCGGAGCCAGAATCACTTTGTACCGACCGGGCAGGTGCCGGTAGCCACCTTCGGCCAGTGCTTGGAACATCCTGTTCCCGGGTTCGATGCGAATGTGTGCCGGTGGAGGCGACCAGGGTTTATGTCCTCCGATTCGCAATGCGATCTCCAGGATCAACAACGCGCTCACCAAGCCGAACAACACTGCCAGCAATTTAAACTGCCGACGCCTGGATAAACTTTGCTTGGCGGATTGCTCCGACATGATTGCTACTCCTGTGCTTGGCGACGCCAAACGGCAACAAACATTCCGTTCCCTCGGAGGGCATGTGGCCAGATCGTGGTGATCCGATCCTCAACGCTGCTCTCGACCCCAGCGACCGTCGGCGTTTCCAGTTCAAATTCAGGAAATCTGTCATCGAAATCCTCGACCACCTGCGAGGTCTCCTCGCGCGTGAGCGTGCAGACGGCATAGACCAGCTTTCCGCCTCGTTTGACCGACCGGGCGACGTTTCGCAACAACCGTTTCTGAACCTCCGCCAGTTCACGAACGTCGTTGAGATTCGTGGACCAACGGGCATGCGGCAGACGCCCCCAGGTGCCCACACCACTGCAAGGCGCATCGACCAGAATCCCGTCAAACTGAGTCTTCATCGGCAGATATTCTCCACCCTCCCACGCTCGTCTTCGAATGTTGAATGCCTTTGCGCGAGCAGCGCGCTTCTTCAAAACGTCCAGCCGGCGCTTAGACCGATCGCTGGCCCAGATGAGGCCTTTGTTCTGCATCAAGTCGGAGAGGTGAAGCAACTTCCCGCCTTCGCCTGAACAGGTATCCCACCAGGTCTCGCCCGGTTTCGGATCACAGATCAACCCGACGACCTGTGAGCTGATGTCTTGGATCTCGAATCGACCGGCCTGGAAGTCAGGATGGCGATACAGGTCTTCCTTCCCCGAAAATGCAATGGCCTCCGGCATGGACTTTGGCTCAATCGATGAATCGTGCTCCAACTTCCCCTTCAAGTCCGCGGCAGCGTCTCTCTTCGCGCGCAACCAGAGTCGTGGCTCGGCTTGAAGCGCCCGCAGCCAGTCCATGTTCACGTCAACATGCTTCTTCACCCAATGCGGAATGACGTTCTGCAATTCCTTCCTCGAAAAGTATTCCACGCTTTCAGTAAAGCGATCCGCATTGCGCAGACACGAACGTATCTTACCGGGCAGGCTGTCCTTGCGATTCGCCAATTGGCTCCAGCGATAGAAGGTGTAAACGATACGCGTGATCTCCGCCGAATCGCGCCGGATTTCATCCCCACTCGATCGAAAAAGTTCGCGGAGCAAGGCATCAGCGGGCCGCTTTTCGTCATTCGCCTGACGGATCAGGCGCGCGGCAACATTCACCGCCCGGTCATTCAAGTAATCGAGGCTCATCCGAATTGTTTCAGTGCCGGGAAAAGTTTGGTGATCGCCAGCCAGCCGCCGGCGACAAACATTCCCGCTGCGGAAATCCACAGCATGAGGTCCCACGCCCGGCCGGGCAAGACGCGCGGATCGCATTTCCGATAGCGAAACCACATCGCAGTGCAGGCCATCACCGGCAGGAGGATTGACTGCATCACCCCGCCGGCCAACACCAGCGTCGTGGGCTTAGGAAAACTCCAGTAGACGGCAAAGCACATCAACGGAAACGCCGCGGAAAAAATCTTCAACCAGCGAATCCGCTCCGCTTCCGTGTCCGCGCGCAGGTTGAACAGACGAAGCGCATCGGAACACATTCGGGCCTTGCTTGCATTGGTCACAAAGAACGTGGAGTAGAGCACGGCGATTGCACCGACGAGGAAAATGCTTTGCGCAGTCACGCCAAAAACGGGTTCGTACATCACCGACAGAGTCCGGATCATCTCCATGCCTTTCGGAACCAGATTCACGCGATTCAGAATCGCAGCTCCCAGGACATAAAACGCCACGGTGGAAATTGTGTAAACGACCATCGAGAGAAACGCGTCCCAACGCAGCACCTTCACCCAGCCGCGTGCCCGACGAACCCAGTCACCGGAACCGTCATTCGGCCCGACGAACTTCGCGTATCCCTTCTCAATACACCAATATGGGTAGAAAACCATTTCGCCCGCGGCCACGCCGATGATGCCGAAGGTCGCCAGTGCGGTTGCCAACGGGAACACTCCTTCTTCCTTAGGCGGCAGTTGGAAGGACAATCCGCTTTTGAATTCCTCCACTGTCATTCCGAAGTCCGAATTCATCTGCAGGAGAATGACGTTCACAATCGTCATCAATGTAAAGAGACCGACCAGCACGGTGACGAAGAGCTGGATGAACCCATAGCGCCCACGGACCAGCAGGACGGTTGAAGCAAGCGCGACAATTCCAGCCCAAATCAAGTGATCCTTCGCCGCAGACCGCAACTCGTTCTTGCGGTGCTTATTGTCGTTCCAATAGCGGGCGTAGTTGAGCAGAACCTCCCCTTCCCCAATCCGACGGTCGAGTTCCTGTTCGGTCGTGAATTCATCAATCGGACGCTCACGTGCCTGCTTGCGCATCATCACCTGCATCTGCGTCTCGGCATGCATCAGTTCGTTGTATTCCTTGCCCGCCTTCGTGACCGGCGTGCTGATCGCCAATGACTGACCGACACCGCCAACGATCCCGCCCAATTGCCCTGTCGTCACGACGATCGTCAGCAACCAGAACCAAAGCACCCAATTTGCGCGACCGATTCTTGGCCCCGGAACCTCCGACATGCCCTTCAACGAGGTCTCCCCCGTGCAAATCGCATAACGCCCCATCTCCACCTGAACGAACACCTTGATCAGGCAGCCAATGAGGATCAGCCACATCAGGTAAAAACCCGCCTCGGCGCCGGTCGCCGTCGTGGCGATCAATTCGCCGGAACCCACCACGGCACCAGCAACGATCAACCCCGGTCCCAGCTCCTTCAGAATCCCCTCAACCGTATGAGGTGCTTCCCGCGTCCCTTCCGGTGGACTCTTCTTCGGAACATCAATAATGGGGCCTTCTTCAGCCATGGCGCGCGGAGTGTCTGCGTTGAAGCAGGGAGCGGCAAGGAACTTGTGTCCCGGAGACGCACAAGCGGCCTGCCCACAAAAAAAGGGCGACCGAAGCCGCCCTTTTGAAAGTCGCTGCAACGAACCTAAGCGCCCGGAAGAATCTTACGGGTAACGAGGTTGTTCAATCGGCGCGCAACGTCCACCAGGCCATCCACCACTGCTTCGCTGTAAGTGCGGCCGTCCCGGGTATCCAGACCATGCCCCGGATCCAGCTTGCGCAATCCTTCCAACGCCGCGTCTTCGTGATGAAACAATTCGACAAAAGCATACTCCAAACCGCCGGTCTTCGCGCACGCGGTCAGCAACGCACCAATCCAGCCATCATCGGTTGAAAGACAACCGCGAGTGGTCTTGGCTGAGGCGTGAAAGATCCCCAAGGCACCGGCAGCAGCGATCTCATCGATCACTGACTCGTTCTCGGGGATGGACAGCTCAGAATCACCACAATGCGCGGCATCAATCATGACTTTGAAAAATGTGCTGCCATACGCCTCATTCGCGACTTTGACGAACTTCCAGATTTTTGCAGCTGACGTGAACGTTTGAAATTCACCGCCACGCAGGAACTCGATGTGCCATGCCTTGATGCAACTGCCTTCCACTCCGCCTTCCTTGGACGCGCGCACGTGAACTTTTACGTCCTGGGCAACGGCCGCATCGAAGTCCGCACCTTCCTTCGGCGAAGCGCCCGCTTTCATCCACTCTTCAACGGAGGTGGAGGAGACCTGCTCGATCCCATGTTTCTTTGCCACGTTGAGACCGGACACGAGCATCTCGACCACTTTGTCCTCGTCATCCGGATTCATCGGGTCGGCGCCTCCCACCATCAGGATAAGGTGCACGACCAAACCAAGGTCCTTCAGTTTGGTGATCAGTTCCTCATTATCGCCTTGATGGACGCCGGGAAACACCGGGATCTGCACGCTCTCAATCTTGACCGGCGAGGTCTTGATGAGGTGGTCCATTTCGGTAACGACGCCCAGCACCCCATCCTCTCCACGAGGCAGTTTGCCCTCGTCATTGGGAACAAGTCCTCCAACAAATTTCAAGTGAGTGGGAACGACCCCGAGTTGGATCTTGGATGTGGATGCAATTTCGCCTGCCATGATGTGTATTGGTTGCGCGCTTGTTCGCAGATAGGCCGGATTCCGTCAATCTGGAATCGAATTCCCAACCGATCAATTCCAACGCGGGTTGCTTTTTCGACGCACGGGGAGTAACACAACGCAGCCCATGCGTCTGAGCCCGCGCGACATCGATTACCTCAGTGAACTTGGCCCGGTGGCCTTCTTTATTGCGGTGACCTGCGCAGGTCTGGGGTTGATTCTCCGCACGACGAAGGGTCGTCCTGGATCGCGTCTGCCAGCTTTCCTGGCAGCTTTCATCGGCATCGCCGTTGGTGGGTTGGCGCTGGTGAGCTTCGTACGTATAACGCGCTTGGAAGTCATTCCCGAACGCCAACTCGACCGCCTGCAACAATCACAGCAACAACTCTGGCGCGAGCGCCAGTGGAGACACCGACAACAAACCCAAACCGCGAACCGCCAGCGCAACGAAGGGCAACGACCGCGATACGGTGGACGCCTCGACCTGGTCGAACGCGTCAGAAAACTCAACGCGCTCACTGGTGGAGACAACCTCAGGCTCGCGCCCGCCAAAGGCGCGGCCATCGCCTCCATGCTGCAGTCCATCTCCACCCGCCCCACGATCAGCAACGACGAGGCGAACGAAATGATCGAGGAACTCCAGCTGAAACTCACTTCGGAACAATGGGAATTGCTCAATGACTTCAACCTGCCGCGTCAACTGAGTGCGTTCTCGAACCCACCGCGTTACGCAAACCCCCTGCTCTCCGAAGACGACGCCAAAGTTGTTCAACAATTCAGCGCACGTTACACATCCAACAACGCTCCCGCGGCTTCTCTCTCTGAGATCCTCGATCGCTAAAATCCTGACACATTCCGGATTGAATTCCCCACCGGCCTTCCGGTCTAATCCCGCGCAATGAACCGCTCCATCTGCACACTTGCTCTACTCACCATCGGCCTGAACCTGAACGCCGGTGACTGGACTGAATTCCGCGGGCCGGGCGCCCAAGGTCATTCCAATGCCAAGAACCTCCCCGTCAACTGGACGGCCACCAAGAACGTCGCGTGGAAGGCCTCGGTCAAATCCGGTTGGTCCTCGCCGGTTCTGTATCAAGGCAAAGTCTTCCTCACCACTGCGGATGATTCGTTGGGCAATCTCCTCCTCGGTGCCGTCGCGCTGGACCAGAAAACCGGAAAGGTCATTTGGGAACAGGTGATCTTCGACGGACACGAGAGGAAGAAACACAAGAAGAACAGCGACGCCAGCCCGACCATCATCGCTGAAGGAAATCGTCTTTACGCGCACTTCGGGCCCAACGGAACAGCCGCGTTGGATCTGAAAGGTAAGATCATCTGGAAACAAGAGTCACTCCCCTACCCTCCTGTCCATGGCAACGGTGGTTCTCCCGCCCTGGTGGACGACAAGCTCATCTTCACCTGCGATGCAGCGAAGAAACCGTTTATCGTGGCACTCAACAAGAATACCGGACGCGTCGTTTGGAGACGCAATCGCCACTCCGATGCCAGCCGCAAGTTCTCCTTCTGCACTCCTCTTCTCATCGAAGCCGCCGGACGCAAACAGGTAATCTGCCCGGGTAGTGGAGTCGTCTATTCACTCAATCCCGATAACGGCGAAATCATCTGGGAATGCTACTATGGCCAGGGTTACTCCGTGGTGCCGCGCCCGATCTACGGACATGGCCTCGTCTACATTGCCACCGGCTTTGGTGATCAACGAGTCATCGCCATCCGCCCAACCGGCACCGGAGACGTCACCGATACTCACATTGAATGGACCACCCGTCGTGGCGCACCGAAGACTCCGTCACTTCTCCTGATCGGAAACGAACTCTACATGTTCGCGGACAATGGGATTGCGACCTGCCTCGACGCCAAGACCGGAACAGAAATCTACCAAGAACGAATCGGTGGCGCCTATTCCGCCTCGCCGGTTTACGCCGATGGACGAATCTACATTCAGGACGAACGTGGGAAGGGCGTCGTCCTGCAACCCGGCCGGACATTCAAGGTCCTCGCCGAAAACCAGATCGGCGAACGCACCCTTGCTTCCTACGCCATGGACGACAACACGATCTACATTCGTGGCGACGAAAACCTCTACAAGATTCAGGCCCGCTGACGCCCACCGGTTGCAAACATCCCGCCCTTACGCTAAATAACGAAAAAATGGCTACTTACATTTACGAAACCATCCCGCAGAAGAAGGGACAGAAACCCAAGCGCTTCGAAGTCCAGCAGAGCATGGCAGACGACGCCCTGACCGAGCATCCTGAAACCGGCGAGCCTTGCAAACGCGTCATCACCGGTGGAGTCGGCAACATTTACCGCGGCACCAGCATCATGGCGATGAACAAACCCAAGGGCCGCTGAGGCGTGCCCCGACTGTAGCAGCGAGCGTGAGCGAGCAGATTCAGGCACACTGACCTGATCGCTCACGCTCGCTGCTACGCGGTCCAATTCCTGAATCCCCATCCCTCCTCCCGCGTCCATCCCTTCTGAATCCATGAAGAACAGCTTCAATTCCTGCATCGCAATCCTGTTCGGCAGCGCCTTGATCCTCCAAGCATCCGATTGGAACCAATGGCGAGGACCAAACCGCAATGGTGTCCTGCCAAACTCCCCCAAACTCGCCGATGTTTGGTCCACCGATGGCCCGCCGAAACTGTGGGAGAGCGCCCCCATCCCCGGCAACGACATGGGCGGACACGGAAGCGCCGTGGCCTCCGGCGACAAGGTCTTCATGAGCGTCGTGTGGCACACGGACGTCCCCACTCAAACGCGCAGAGTTGATTCAATCGTCATGCGCAAGCTCGGATCACAACGCCTGTCCAGTGTGCCCCCGGAAATCATCGCCGACCTGGAGAAGACCGTGTTCAACCTCAGCAGCCGCATCCGTGGAAGCAAGCTGGACGCAGTCGCTGACGAATGGATTGAGAAAAACTTGGATCGCAAGCAGAAAATCAACTACTCCGGCTACATCAAAGGCCGCTTCAAGAAGGGCAAGAAGAACATCCCCTTCGCAGACTACGAGAAGCTGGAAAAGGTTCGCGACAAAGTATTCCCTTCTCACGCCCAGTTCATTGCCTGGGTGGACACGCAGAGCTTCTCCGAGTTTGTCCGCGAACAGGTGATCAAGGCTGTTCCACCCACCAAGCGCGTTGCCAAGGACACGATCGTTTGTGTGAGTCTCAAAACCGGGAAGATTCTCTGGCGCGCCGAGGCGCCGGGCGAGCCTCGCGGACGCAATTGCTCCAGCACCCCGGCAGTCGCGGACGGATTCGTCTACGGCGCAGGCAGCACGCACTTTTATTGCGTGGACGCCGAGACCGGGAACATCAAGTGGGCCACCGAAATGAAGCGGAAGGGCATCGGCTCGTCACCACTCGTGATCGATGGAGTGGTCGTTCTCCACGCCAACATCGTCACCGCCTACGATGCCAAAACCGGCAAGCAACTCTGGAGCCACGACAAGATGCGCGTGACCAACTCCTCACCGGTTGCCTGGAAGAAGAACGGCAAGAACTATCTCATTTCCCACACCCGAGACGCCCTCGTCGCGATGAACCCCAGGACCGGCGAGATCATCTGGACGCTTCGTGCCGGTGGCGACAGCACACCCGCAATCCAAGGTGACCTGCTGACGGTTCAATGCAGGAAAGAGACCCAGGGATTCATCGCCGTGCAGCTGCATGAAAAAGAACCCAAGCAACTCTGGAGCAATCCCTTTGAAGCACGACGCACGCAGTCCAGCCCGATCATCGACGGAGACGTCACTTACCTCATCGACAATTCCACGGCCTACTGCCACAACCTGAGGACCGGCAAGCTGCTCTGGCAACAAAAGGTCCCGGCTTCGATCACCTCTCCAGTCATGGCCGATGGCAAATTCTTCATCATCACCGACCGCGGCAACAACCTCACAATGTACCGGCCGCAAAAGGAATCGTTGGCCGAGCTGGGCAAGACCCGAATCAAGGCTCTCTATTGCCCGTCACCTTGCGTTACCGACGGCTACGTTGTCCTGCGTCAACTGGACAAACTCGTCTGCTACGACATCACCGAGGGCGCAATCCGCTCCAATTAGGTTCGTCTACGAGCGAGAATCTTCATCCTTGTCCTCATCGTTGTCTTAATCTCTGAGATTGAAACAACGATTGATCCCCCCATTTGTAAGCTACCCGAAGGGCGGCCAAGAAATTGTCAGCGAGCTTGATGAGCAGGCCCAAAGGGCCGACCCCATAAGAACACATTAGTAGCATCTTATGGAGCAGGGAAAATTCGCAAACCAACTGCACCCCGGAGGGTTGTCACCGAACAAATGATCGCTTTGTGCGATCCCTCCGGGATCGTCTACATTCTCAACAGGTCCGTGGGTATCGCTCCCCCCGTCTACCGGCAATGTCGTCCCTTCGGAATGCTGGAGTCAGTGAATCTATTTGGTCCGTCCTTATCCTCATCAAGACCAAGAGTATGAGTCCGTGCGAAACAGGCACAGAGCCCATCACTCCACGTACCTAAACTCCTCCGAACTCAACAAGGTCCTCGCATAACTCTTCAGCCGTGAGAACTCATCCCCTGCCCCGCTGTTCAAATACTGCACACCCGCATTCTGCTCAAAGGTATCCGGCTTGCGTTGATACAAGGTCGCATACGCAAATGTCACCCGCCGACTCGGCAAGGGACCGCTGTCCTTAATCCGATGCGCCATGTGCTCCGCACACTCATCCATGAACTTGCTGTTCATCATGAATAGATACTGTTGTGGAACCGTGCTGACCGAACGGGCTGCTGACGAACTTCGCGCCGCTGGAAAATCGAAGGTCCGCAAAAACTCCTCCGCCTGGAAACGATCCCCATTGCGACTGATCCGCGCGTAGAGCGTTCTGCGATTACTGGTCAAAATCTCGTTGATCGGCCGGCCACCAATGCTCCGGTCCAGTTTACCGACGCTGAACAAGAGTGCATCCCGCCAGACCTCAACCTCCAATCGACGCGGATTCATTCGCCAGAGATTCTCGTTATCCCCGTCGCGCTCAAAGTTGCCTCGATCATAGCGACTGCTCATCTGGTAGGTGGCTGAATTCAAGATGAGCCGATGCAGATTCTTGATCGACCACCCGTCATGCATGAATTGAGCCGCCAGCCAATCCAGCAACTTCGGATGCGTCGGCTTGCTGCCGAGGATTCCGAAATTGCTCGGCGAACGCACCAATGCCTTCCCGAAATGCCACTGCCAGACACGGTTCACGAATACGCGTGCCGTGAGTGGATTCTCCGGATGCACGACCGAGGC
>CEUN01017027.1_pt1 | contig 13416 bp, 10 predicted proteins | sample 361501 | NCBI WGS metagenome assembly CEUN01 (sample SAMEA2622801, study PRJEB7988) | marine metagenome | biome: marine biome (ENVO:00000447); feature: marine epipelagic mixed layer (ENVO:xxxxxxxxx); material: "saline water (ENVO:00002010), including plankton (ENVO:xxxxxxxx)" | depth 120 m | reverse complement strand
TATGCCAAGTTTACTCTCATTTGTAACGTGGCGGCAGGGTACAGTTACGTTCGCAACAAGCCAAACGCTTGATCGAACGCTTTAATTCCACGATAGATCGTCCGGGCTGTCGGCGAGGAGACGGTGTTCCCAGTTCAGACTTCGAAGGATTTCTCGCCAGGCTGCCTCATCTGGATTGCTGAAGACGAGTTCCGTCTTGGCCTGGCAGACCAGCCAGGATTTGCGTGCCAGTTCGCTCTCGAGTTGGCCTGGGCCCCAGCCGGAGTAGCCGAGGAACACCTCAATCTTGTGGTCAGGGTTGACCGAATTAGCGAGATCACTCAGTTCGTTCGGATCCTGAACGAGTGAAAGATTGTTCATCACATTGCCCTGAAACATGAATGCGTCGCTATGGAGAATATGCACTGAGGTCTCGTCTACTGGGCCGCCGCTCCGGGTGTGTTGGTTTTTCAATGGTATCGGCATGTCAAGGGGCAGCACGTCACCTACACGTTTATCATTAGGTTGATTGAGCACCAACCCAAAGGCGCCTTCAGGTGAGTGTTGGCACATCATGATGACCTTGTGGTGAAAACAGGATCCATACATTCCGCCGGCATCGAGCAGTAGGTACCCTTGCAGGCTCTGAAATCCCCCCTTCATCCGCCGGCTACCACCCTGACGATTTCCATCGTGTCACCCGCTTGCAGTTGGCGTTCAGAAAACTCTGAGGGCGACACAGCCTCACCGTTTAGTTCTACAACAACACTTCGGGGTGGCATGCCCTGTGCCTCAAGAAACCGTTGTAGCGACAGTGGTAATTCGACAGCGATTTCCTGCCCGTTTGCGATAACGGTCTGTTGCGTGTCACTCATCCCTCTTGACGACATTTTGTTGTTGAATTCCGTACAAGTCAACTACCACAGCTTGGCCAGCCGGTGCCTCGCCGGTAGACTGGCCGAGATGAGTCTCCGCTCCATAGTTGCGCCGCTCCTCAAGTGGTTTGCTGAAAATGCCCGTGACCTACCATGGCGGCGTACGCGGGACCCATATGCCATCTGGGTGTCGGAAATTATGTTACAACAAACTCAGGTGAAGACGGTGATTCCGTATTGGGAACGTTGGATAAAGAAGCTGCCTGATATCACCGCTCTAGCTGATGCCAAGGAGGAGACAGTCTTCAAGTTGTGGGAAGGGTTAGGCTATTATTCACGGGTTCGGAACATGCAAAAGGCCGCGCGGTTGATCCGTGATTTGCATAAAGGTCGCTTTCCTTCCGGTTCTCAGGACATCTTGGAATTGCCCGGGGTGGGACGTTACACCTGCGGCGCAGTCTGCAGCATCGCATACAACCAGCCGGAACCGATTGTGGATGGTAACGTTATTCGGGTGATTTCGCGAGTGGCAGGCATAGACGAACCGATCAAGTCTAAGCCAGTAATGGATCGTGTTTGGTCCTATGCTAATGATTTGGTGAAGCACGCTATAGCACGACAAAAACCTGGCCAGCGAAACGCGTCCGCTTTCAATCAGTCTATGATGGAACTTGGTGCAATGGTCTGTACGCCTCGCAACCCGATTTGTAGCGAATGCCCCCTCAAGGGGCGCTGCGAGGCCCGAAAGAAAAACAAGATTGATTACATCCCAACTCTAGTAAAGCGGGCGGCAGTGATGAAGCGAAGATACATCGGCTTTATCATTATCTGGAATGGCAAGGTGTTCGTTCAGCGCAGGCTAAGTGGCGGAGTGAATGCTGGATTTTGGGAATTTCCCAACTGGCAGGTGGATGCCAATGTCGATCCTGCTGATTTTGCTAAGGGTAATCTGTCGCTTAACCAGGTGCATTTGGAACTGCTAATTGTCATTAACCACTCGATTACACGCTACAGGAATAGACTCGAGATGTTCATATTGAGAGTTTCTCGAAAACCCTGCCTGGGAAGGCTTCATGGGGAATGGGTGCCTATGGCGAAAATTGATAAGCTTCCATTAACTGGAGCTCATAGAAAAGCGACTAAATATCTACAGGATTAATGTATATAAAACCCCCTGATTTTTTTGTAAGTGAATCAAAAAACATTTTTTTCTCGAAGCATAATGTATAGAGGTTTTAGGGTGTTAATATAATCATCACTCCAGGGCTCACACTCATATTCATAAGAATCCAAAGAACGCCAATTCGCTGCCAGAAGCTGAGAAATTTCAGAGCCTTTTCTAAGAAGCACGCAATAAAGCGAATGGTCCTCGAAAGGTTTAAGTTGCTTGTCGCTATGTTTAGCTAATACTTCCCATTTTTCTCCACTAGTAGACTTTATAATCCCTTGAAGGTCATAATGTCGGTTTGTGATATGAAAGATAATTTTTCCCTTGGAAGTGAGTTTTCTATCGTAAAGAGAAAAAGCCTCTTTTGTCAGCAAGTGAGTAGGAATTGCATCACTACTGAATGCATCAATCATGATGATGTCATATGCGTTGTCTTGGGCTTGTTCTAGTTGAATTCTAGCATCTCCTTCTACATTGGTAATGCTAGCTGAACAATCTGACAAATATGTGAAGTAGTCTTTAGCTATATCGATGATGCTAGGATCCAATTCATAGAAGGTTATTTTTTCCGGATTTTCAAAGTAAGTAGAGCATGCTCCGACACCTAAACCTATTATTGCTACATTTCGATTTTTCGTACTTTTATTTAGAAGATCTTTTAACGGGCCTTGGCTATGGTAATAGGATAGAGGATATTTTTTTGTGTAAGGGTGTATTATTTGAGAACCGTGCACAGTTGAGCCATGCCATAATGTTCTTAGAATTGGACCTTTTTCATTGAAAAGCGGGTCGTTTTCTGACCATTGAGGAAATATATCTTTGGGGTTTAAAGGTAGGTCTGCAACTTTATATATTCCATAGTAGTTGCGGTATTGATGAATTGGTTTACTGTCGAAAAATGGCACGATCATTCCCGTTTTTCGATTTGTTTTTTTCGTGGTTTGATACAGGGGTAAAGCAATGGCTAAGGCTCCCAATGCTGATAAATATGGTCTTTTTCTTAACGATAGAAACACAGATTCTCTCTTAATAGTTATTAGTGTTATAGCGAAAACTCCGACAATAATTGGGTATTCATTTAGGCCATTGAATACAGCCGGGGCGATTAAGCTTACAGCTATCCCTCCAATCCAGCCGCCAAGCGCTATTGCCAGATAAAAAACAGTCAATTGATTGCTAGATGGCCGAATGCGATACAATTCGCTATGTCCTACCATGGCTACGAAAAAAAGAGCTATTAAGTGCGCGGCGAGTTCCCAAAGTTCTCCAAGAGAAGGGGTGTAAAGTGAGCATAACCCTAATGTTGCCGCGCCAGGCCAAAAGGCATGCAGAAGGGATGAGGGTATTATTTTCTTTTGGCTGAATGTTAATACATAGCTTAATAAGTATAAAACTAACGGTAGAACCCAAACAAGAGGTACGGATCCTAGTTCAAGTGTAACAGCGTTTGAGACAGCCAGCATGAATCCTGAAGGTAGGGCACTTAAAAAGATCCATTTGATTATAGTGGTTGCTTTAATTCCGTTTGAACTTAGTGAAGTTGCATTAGTGTTTTCAGATTTATGAGTTGCTTTTTTCCAGCACAACCAAGCCGAGAAAACATAAATTAAATAAACCATGAACCAGAGGGTTTGTTGAACGCGCAAGCCTAATAGTGGTTCAAACAGAGCGATGTAAGCCAGAAGAGCTAAAATTGACCCAGAGTTTGAACTTGCATATAGTGAATATGGGGATTTTTCCTGGATATTACTTCGGGTAAACCAGGATTGGGCAATAACACTTGTCGTAGCAAGTACGCCAAAGGGCAATGCAACATGGACTGTTAATTGCAAAAGGAGAAACCAAGCAGGGTTGCGATCACCTGGTGGGTTGAACCCGAAATGATTTGATAATGGGAGCCAAATCAATGGAGTTGCGACCAGCGCTATATGCCAACCCCCCAAACGCTTGGCGAAGAAATGGCAATACAAATACCCAATAAATAATACACCTTGAAAGAAAGTCAGGGTTGTCGTCCATACATGAAAAGATCCGCCATAAATAGGCAAAACTATTCTGGCGACCATGGGTTCCATTGTGAAAAGAAGAAAGGCGCCGAGAAAAACAAAACAATGCAGTTTAAAGCTGTCAGATAGTTGCATGTACTAGTTGTTGGTTATCTAAATTATAAGTTAATGAAAAAAGGATTATAAAGAATAATTTAATTTCCTGAAATTAAGAAAATTATGATTAAATCAATATTGAAATCCTATTAAAATCACTCCCAATCGAGTTTGAGTGGGACTTCTTTGCCGTTGGCGGCTTTGGATTCGTCAGCCGCTTGCATAAAGGCGTAGATTTCCAGGGTCTCCCGGGCGTTAACCGGGGACTTTCCACTTTCGAAAAAACGGATGACTGCTTCGACTAAAGGGGCATAGCCATCATAGTTGCCAACCTTTTGTTCGCCAGACTCGCACTTGGCTATGCCGCCGTAACCCTTGCCTTCGCGAAAGATTCCGATGCGATCGTCCTTCCATTTGCCGGTCACGATTATTTTTCCGCTTTCAGTGGTGCCGCGTTGGACCGACACGCAACCAGATCCCATCACAGTGAATAGCGACTCAACTCCGTGGATTCCATACCAGAACAGGTCTGGATGATGCGGCTCGAGGTGTGCAGGGCTGAAGGTCTCACAACGTAAAACTTTACCGTGTTTTCCAGCGCGCGCATCGAGGGTGGATTTGGCAAAACGTAGCGATGAGGAACTAAAGACTGGAACCTTGTGCCGTTTGGCTAAGCGGTAGATTTTCAGGCAGTCTTCGAGTGTGCCGGCTAGAGGCTTATCGATGAAAAGCGGTTTGCCGGCTTTAATCACATCTGTGGCGTGCTTGAGATGGGGGCGTCCGTCCACGTTTTCGACCATGACCGCGTCAACGTGACGACACATTTCAACCACGCTAGGGTAAAGCTTAACGCCCCATTTGCCGGTTAGTTCTGCAGTATATTTTTCCACCCGCGAGTAGCTAGACTCGATATCGGGACTGCTGTCCTTAACGGCGGCTGTCACCTTGCCGCCAGGAATATGATCCTTGGCCGACTTATCATTGAGGATGCGGGTGAAGGCGGTGACGTGCGAGGTGTCCAGCCCGACCATTCCGATGCGAAGATCTTTGGCTTGCAAGTTCAGCACTGCTGAGATTGCAAAAAGCCATACGAACCATCTTAAGATGTTCATGCAGGGATTTGAAACCATTGCGCTGTGAACGCAAGGGAATTACGGTTGTCGAGGCTTCGTTCTGGGGGTATTTTTTCTCCAGATGCCAATTCGTTCCTCAGTCACTGTTTTTGCTGTGCTAATGAATATGGTGTTTGGCCAAGCTGTGGGCGATGTCTCGGCGGATCATGCTGAGAAAATGGTTAAGGGCCTCAAACTCTTCAAAAGTGATGTGAGCGAAGTGCTCAAGCAGCATTGCGTGAAGTGTCACGGTGGAGAGAAGACGCGCGGGGGGTTTAACCTCACGACCCGTAAAGCGTTTTTAAAGGGGAGTGGAGAAGGAGTGGTTATCGTGCCCGGCAACGCCAAAGCCAGCCGGCTGCTGAAGTTGATTTCTCATCAGGAAAAGCCTTTTATGCCGGCCAAGGCAGAAAGACTCCCCCCTGAGGTCATCGAAAAAATTGCGGCATGGATTGACACCGGTGCGCCTTATGACAAGCCGCTAGTTGATTCTAAGCTGGGACCAGTCGAAATGCAGATCACGGAAAGCGATCGGCAGTACTGGGCGTTTGCGCCGCTCGTAAAACCGGCCACTCCGACTGTTGAGGATAATCAATGGCCAGAGAATGAAATTGACCGATTCATCCTTGCCAAGCAAGAGGAGTCGAAGTTGCAGCCGAATCGGCGTGCGGAAAATCGGACTCTATTGCGCCGAGTGTACTACGATCTGATTGGCCTTCCTCCGACCCCGAAGGAGACTAAGGCGTTTCTTGCTTCAGCGGATGGCAACCCACGTACGGCACTGGAGAGCGTTGTGAATCGTTTGCTTAATTCTCCGCACTACGGCGAGCGCTGGGGCCGCCATTGGCTCGATCTTGCGCGCTATGCCGACAGCTTTGGTTTCGAGCAGGATACCGATCGACATCACGCATACCACTATCGCGACTTTGTCATTAAGGCGCTCAATAACGATATGCCGTACAGTGAGTTTGTACGGTGGCAGATTGCCGGAGACGAGATCGAGCCGGACAACCCGCTGGCGATGATGGCTACCGGTTTTCTTGGTGCGGGGGTGTTTCCCACACAGTTGACAGAGAAAGAGTTCGAGTCTGCTCGCTATGATGAACTCGATGACATGGTCAACACCATCGGCACGGCGATGCTGGGCATGACCATTGGCTGTGCTCGTTGCCACGACCACAAATTTGATCCGATCCCCACTCGCGATTACTACCGCATGATTACCACCTTCGCGACGACGATTCGGAGCGAGATCGACGTTGACCTCAATCCGGAGAAGACCCGTGCCTCTTTGGTCAGATGGCAGGCGGAGCAGGACGCACTTAGTCAGGCGTTGGCCGAGTGGGAGCGCGATGCGTTGCCGGGGCGTTTCGCCAAGTGGCTCGAGAGCCGGCCGGCCAAGGTCGAGGCGCAATTCAAGTGGGCCTTGCTCGATAAACCGGAATTCAAGTCGCTCAACGGGGCGGGGATCGAGCGAAAGCAAGACGGATCGTTTTTATTAAAGGGCAAAAATCCGAGCGACGACCGCTGGGTAGTCACGACAAAGACTTCGTCGGCCCCGATCACGGGTGTTCGCATCGAGGCTCTAGCTGATTCATCACTGAAAAAGAACGGGCCGGGCCGGGCCGATAATGGCAATTTTTCATTAAGCGACCTCCGTGTGTTTGCAGAGCCGCTGGATGGCAGTAGCAAACGGGTGTCAGTGAAACTAGTCAACCCACAGTCGACTCATCAGCAGGACAAGGGCGACCTATCAGTGGCAAGTTCGATCGACAACAACAAGCGTAGCAGTGGTTGGGCGGTGGACCGTGGAGGTATTGGCAAGGCGCAGACGGCGGTTTTCGAGTTCGATTCACCGGTCATTTATCCAAGCGGCACAAAACTGACGCTAGAGCTGGATTTTTTCACCAACACAAAACACACAATCGGCCGGCCGCGCTTTGCCATCACCGGACAGCCGAAACCGATTTCACTTGAAGGCAGTACTCTATCCGGTCCATTAGCCAAGCTGCTAAAGGCGGTTAGCGAGGTAGGGGATTTTGGTAAACTGACGGAGGCCAAACGGAAGGAATTGATGAATGCCTATCTTCTGATCGATACCGAGTGGCAGGTGTACGACGCCAAGCTGCAGGCGCACAAGGAGGCCAAGCCAAAGCCGATGTCGACCGCACGGGTGCAGGTCAGTAGCGAGGGTTATAAACCGATCCGCCATCATGCAGACGGACGGGGTTTTCCGCATTTTTACAAGGATGTACACTTGCTCAAGCGAGGTGACCCAAGCCAAAAGCAGGAGGAAATGTCGCAGGGATTTTTGCGAGTGCTGACCAGTCGCGATAAAAATGAGCTGCATTGGCAGCAGGTCAAGCCGGAGTGGGCGCGTACCAGCTTCCGTCGTCGGTCATTGGCCGATTGGCTAGTTGATACCGAGCACGGTGCTGGGCATTTGTTGGCACGAGTAATAGTCAACCGGCTTTGGCAGCATCATTTAGGGCGTGGTATAGTGGCTACCCCTAGTGATTTTGGTTTGCAGGGTGAAATGCCTACGCATCCGGAGTTGCTGGACTGGTTGGCCGGTGAGTTGATCAACAACGGTTGGAGGCTCAAACCGCTCCACAAGAAGATCATCATGAGCGCGACTTATGCGCAGAGTGCCGAGTTTGCACAGGCAAAGGCCGCAGTTGATCCTGAGAACCGATTGCATTGGCGCCGCACTCCGCGTCGGCTCGAGGCCGAACCTATCAGAGATAGCTTGCTTGCAGTCAGCGGCCTGCTGGACACTACCATGTTTGGCAAGGGTACGCTCGATCCGGAGATGAAGCGCCGCAGTGTTTATTTCCAGATAAAGCGGAGCAAACTCATTCCGACGATGCAGTTGTTCGACTCTCCAGAACCGTTGGTTGGTCAGGGTACGCGGCCCTCGACCATTATTTCTCCCCAGGCGTTGTTGTTCATGAACAACAGGCAGGTGCGCGAGGCATCGCTTACGCTTGCGAGTCGGTACGAGTTTGACTCTGTCGAAAACGCTGTGAAGAATGGTTACGAATCAGTAGTCGGGCGAAGCCCCACTCCGGCCGAGCAACAGGCTACGACACGATTTATTGAGTCGCAGGAATTGAGCTACTTCAAGTCTGGAAGTAAAGATGGACGCAAACTCGCCTTGGCGGACTTTGCTCAGGTTCTCTTTGGGTTGAATGAGTTTGTGTACGTATATTGATTCACCAACAGATTTTGGTTTAGAGTGGTTAATATGAAATATGCAAAGGATTTAGACGAATCGGCTTGTTTGACTCGTCGGTCGATGTTGCAGAGGTGCGGTATGGGTGTAGGTGCTCTTGGCCTGTGGAGCCTATTGCGACAGGAGGGTTTGGCCGGTTCAAGTACGTTGTCGCCCAAGTGGCCGCACTTTGCGCCTAGGGCTAAATCGGTGATCTGGATTTTTGCTAATGGCGGCCATAGTCACGTAGATACTTGGGATTACAAGCCGGCCTTGGCCAAGCGCAATGGACAGACACTGGATGGCTTTGACCGTTTCACTGGATTTTTTGCCAATGCTGTGGGTGGGCTGATGAAGAGCCCTTTTGAGTTTAAGCCATACGGGCAGTGTGGTAAGCACATCTCTTCCATTTTTCCAAATCTCTCCCGTCATGTGGACCGGATGGCGTTTGTTCATTCCGGTCATACGGAGAGCAATAACCACTCTCCAGCGTTGTTCATGATGAACTGCGGCTTGCCTCGAATGGGGTATCCTTGTGTGGGTTCTTGGGTGACGTATGGTTTGGGCAACAGCAGTAGTAGTCTGCCGGCGTTCGTCGTGATGAGTGATCCGAAAGGACGCGGTCTGCCTAAGGGCCATGCGGCTAATTGGGGTGCCGGTTTTTTACCGAGCGTGTATCAGGGGACGCATTTTCGCCCATCTGGTGACCCAATCGACAATCTGTATCGGCCGCAAGAGATGACTCAATTGCAACAGCGGCGGCAACTGGACTTGTTGCGGCGCCTAAACAGGCAGCATCTTAAGACCAAGCCGTACGAGGAGGAACTGGAGGCTCGCATTCAGAGTTTTGAATTGGCCTACCGGATGCAGAGTGCAGCGCCAGACGCGTTAAATGTTGGACAGGAACCAGAACACATCCAGCGGCTGTATGGCTTGGACGACGACCGTTGCAAACACATTGCTGCGCAGTGTCTCACAGCGCGGCGGATGATCGAGCGTGGCGTTCGGTACGTTCAGATTTACAGTGGTGGAATGGAAAACCAGCGTAGCTGGGACGGCCACAATGACATCAAGGGCAATCATTCTCAATTTGCAGGGGAAACCGACAAGCCGGTAGCGGCTCTCATCACCGATTTGGCGCAGCGAGGACTGCTTGAGGAGACGTTGATTGTCTGGGGTGGGGAATTTGGTCGGCTACCTGTAGCGCAGAAAGGTAGCAAGCCGGGACGTGACCATAATCCGCACGCGTTTACCACTTGGTTTGCCGGCGGGGGTGTCAAGGGCGGCATGAGCTATGGTGAGACAGATGAGATTGGTCATAAGGCAGAGTTCAACAAGGTCACAGTGAACGACCTACATGCGACCATCCTGCATTTGCTAGGGATGGATCACGAGCGATTAACGTACCGTTACAATGGGCGTGATTTTCGCCTCACCGATGTCGCCGGAAATGTGATCAAAGAGATTTTGTCTTGAACCGTTCGGTATGGTGTTTGGGCCAGCCTTGTCTCAACGCTTAAAAGGTGCGGTGGAGTGTTGAATGACCCACCAGTAGTCTTGTGCCTTGCCGCCGACGGAGCCGGCGTTGGAATAGTCAAGCCGCATGCGCTTTTGGACCGGCTCATTCTTTGGCATAGGATCAGTCCATTTTTTGATCGCTGCATGTCCATCGGCGTAGGCGTAGCCGCATGCCCCGTTGTGGTAGTTGGCTGGAAGATTGCGCCAGATTCGGGCGTTGTATGGGTATAGGACGAAGCCTCCGTTGTTAATGCTGTCCGGGTGTTCGTCGGCAAAGATCCACAGATCGGATGGGGATGGATCGATGATGTGCGAAAGGATGTCGTATTTGCGCCAGCCACGCCCGTGTATGCTCGAGACAGTTGAGCTTAGTGTGGGGTCGTAAAGCCCGCCCTCGATGTAGCCGTTCATGGCAACGCTGCGTACCCGCGGCAATTCCCTACGGCCTATCTTACAGGTGTATTTGTCAGACGGGCACTTATATATGCCGGGCGACTTCGTGTAAGGGCCTAGCTTAGGATAGAGGTTGCCCATCTGTTTACGCGTACCGACGAGGTAGAGAAGGTTTGTGTTGTCGCGGTTGTTGGGTGCGAAGTTGAGAAAACCGTTAATCCAGCCGCGTGGATCTTGGATGTGCTTGGCATTAGGTGGCAGGCGATCTTCAGAGTCGTCAACGTAAAGCTTCCATGCAAGAAGGAGTTGCCGATGGTTGTTCAAGCAATAGATACCAGTGGCGTTGTCTTTTGCCTTGGCCAAGGCCGGCAGTAGTAACCCGGCTAGAATCGCAATTATTGCAATTACCACCAGCAGTTCGATCAGCGTGAAGCCTTTGCTCAAGCGCGGACTAAGTAAGTTGTCATTTGGCCAGTTCAAAACAAATCAAGTAATCCTCGCTACGAACTATCATTCGTTTATCGGAGAGAACTGGGGCTGTCCAGCAGGGGTATTTTAATTCCGGCACCTGATGCCGGCCCAATTCAACCGGCTTGGATGGGGTCGCCTCAAAGAGCCCCAGCAGGCCGCCTTCGCCAAGGACAAACAGTTTGCCATCGGCTAGCACGGCAGAACCACGGCCATAGACGTTCGGTTGCTTGGTGCTATAGGCACGCCACCGTTCATCACGGCTCCACTTTACCTTCCCCGTGCTGAGTTCCACGCAGCGAAAGAGAGAGTCCGGTTCATTGCGTCCGCTAAATGCGTAGAGGTGTCCATCGAACAGGATCGGTGTCGTCCAGTGAATCTCAAGTGCCGGTTTCAGACGCCTGTCAACTTTACGTCGTTTATTCGTGCTCCATACTTCATTGAACGATTTTCCATCTTTACCGATGTCGAGAAGGAATGAGCCTACTCCGAAATATGCTGCTGAGCAGAAAACACGATCCCCCGCCACAATCGGATTAGCGGCGTTGACTGATTCGTTGACGCGTGCGCGAAACCAACGACTAAAATTCACTTCACCTGTTCTTGGGTCCATTGAAACAAGCCCTTGCCGTGTGAGGCAAAACAGCGTGCGTCTGCCGTGGATAGTAGCCAGCGTGGGTGTCGCGTAACTGGCGAGTTTCTCATAGCCACGCCATTGGACTAGAGGTTCTCCAGGCCAGCCGATTGCCGGTTTGCCCTGCCATGTGTCGCGCCCGGCACTTTGCCACACAGTGCTGCCGGTATTTTTGTCGAATGCCACCACCGTGGAGTTTGGCTGGCCACCAACCATGACAATAAGAAGATTACCCTCAAGCACCGGCGAGGCACCTACACCAAAAAAAGCTTCTGGCACCTGGAACTCATCAGCTGTCTTTCGCTGCCAAATTGGTTTGCCAGTTTTGACATTAAGGCAGAGTAGCACTCCCTCTGCGCCGAAAGTGAAACAATGTGTTTCGGTAAGGAGTGGTGTGCAGCGTGGGCCATTGTTGTAGCCGAAAGGATCTCGATAGTTTGTAGGATAGGCGTGTCTCCAGATAGGTGTGGTTGTCTTTGGATTGAGCGCTTCGACTATCTCCTCATTACCGACACGGTGGAACAAAACCAAGCGTCCGTCGCGGGTCGATGGTGCACTGTAGCCAGTGCCGATCTCTTTTTTCCAAAGTACATTTGGGCCGTCTTTTGGCCAGATACTTAATAGGCCGGTTTCAGATGAAATGCCGTCTGCGTTTGTCCCAAGTAATTGAGGCCAATCTGCCGAGTACCCCTTATTCAATCCAAGCACCGCGGTGAAAACGACAATGATGCGTAAGATGAAAATGTTTCCGTGCACAAGCCCATACTATGCGATGCCTTGGCAGCTTGAAACTAAATTCCCTTGTTCATTTTCCAAAGCAGGACGAAGCCGATGCCTTGGAACAGGAAATTGGGTAACCACATCCATAGATGCGGCAGTAGTGCAGGGTGCCCGTCGAGTGACTGGCCCAATACGATAAGCCCATAGTAGCCTGTCACCAGCACAAGTGCCATGGAGATTCCAAAATTGGTTTCTCGTCGGTGCGTTCGTATTGCCAGTGGTATGCCGATCATCGTGAAGCCAATGCAAGCGAATGATAACGCCACTTTTTGGTGGATCTCTATTTGCACCGGTGTGGGATCGATGCTCTTTTGTTTCAATTCGGTGACTCGATCACGAAGTTGTGCGAAGCTAAGTTCCTTTAGTTTCGGAGCACGTTGTTGTGCTTGCTCCGGCTTTTTTCCTAGAACCATTGGGCCGTATTTAGAGTATACAAAGGTACGTTCTTTGCCCGCATCGAACTCGAAGCCGTCAACAGTACGGAGGGTGAGCTCCATTTGCCCTGTTTCGGCATTCAATTCGACTTTTGCTTCTTCGGCATGCATCCGCAGCTTTAAGTTTCCTTCTTCGTCATGCTGGTAAAGGACCACGTCAAGAAGTTTACTGCCATCGACCGATCCGACATAGATGCGGTAGCCCGGAAAATCAGTGAATCCCTTTTCGGTCAGGAGTGCTGTGGCGTGCTCAAGTCCGTATTCAAAGATCATTGTCTTGTAGGCCAGTCGGCATTGAGGGGCGACTTGCAGGTTTATCCAACCACTTAGTGCCGAGAGCAGCATGCCAATGGCTAGAACTGGTGCTGAAAGCGAGAGCAGGCTGATGCCACCGGCTCGAGCGGCGGTGAGTTCGTGGTCGGCACTGAACCGGCCGAATACCAGTAGCGTGGTTGTGAGCATGCCCACCGGTAGAGAATACACGAGCACATACGGAATCAACAGCCCGATTGCACGGAAGATGAAGTCTGGTTCGACACGACCGGAAGTCATCAGTGCTGCGATCTCCTTGAAAAGATTGCCCAGAAGCAGCACGAACGTGAACACCAAGACCGTCATTAGCAATGTAGCCAATGTTTCCCGGGTCAAATAAAGATGTAGGGTTCTCATCCGGTAAATGCTCCCAGGCTCTGGGACGCGTCATTTTTGGAGGCCATTGTCCACCTGCGCAAGTTTTATG
>CEUN01126938.1_pt1 | contig 13426 bp, 13 predicted proteins | sample 361501 | NCBI WGS metagenome assembly CEUN01 (sample SAMEA2622801, study PRJEB7988) | marine metagenome | biome: marine biome (ENVO:00000447); feature: marine epipelagic mixed layer (ENVO:xxxxxxxxx); material: "saline water (ENVO:00002010), including plankton (ENVO:xxxxxxxx)" | depth 120 m | reverse complement strand
TCGGCGCAGCGCCACGCTTTATGCCAGCAATGTCTTTTTCATTGCCGGCGAGGATGATGACGATGTGCTCGACCGCGATACCTGGCTCGCTCAAGCAATTGTCCAGATGGGCAAGGTGCCTTTTCACGACGACGACGCGAATCCCGTTAGCTACGACGCCGTCATGCAGGGCTTTCTCTGCCGGCTGTCGAGCTAGACAGGAACAGCGACGGCCTGATTCAGCGCCTTGAGGCCGGCGCCGGCGTTGTTCCCGGGTTCGAGCGGGCCGATGTCAACGGCGATGGCTTTGTAACCGCCACCGAACATGCAACCCATGACGTCACGGCGGAAGTCATCGAGCCCTCGACTGCCGAGATCCAGGCTGTGCTGCGCGCTGTCTGGACCGCCATGAACAGCGACGGCGATGCCGTGGTGACGCTGGAGGAATACAGCGCTGCCGGCCGGTTGCGCCACGACCAGGCCGCTGAAGACGCCCTGTCGGACCCGGAGGTCGGTGTGCCGTTCGACGCCCTGGCCGATGGGCGCTAATCGATCCGGTTCCATCTCGCCCTGATCTGCTCTAATCAGAAGCCATGACAACACGGCTTGGCATCTGCGGCGCCGGCGGGCGCATGGGACGCATGCTCACACAGGTGGGGCACGCCCGCGACGGCGCTGCTATCGCCGGTGGCTGTGAACAGCCCGGCAATGATCTCGTCGGCCGCGACATGGGCGAGCTCTCGGGCCTCGGCGCGCTCGGCGTGACCATCGGCGATGACATGGCTGCCCTGTTCGAAGCCAGCGATGTCGTGATCGACTTCACTGCGCCGTCAGCCAGTGTCGCCAACGCGGCCATGGCCGCCGAGCGGGGCAAGGCGCTGGTGATAGGGACCACCGGCCTCAGCCACGACGACAAGGCAGCACTGGTGACCTCCGCGGCCACCGCGCCCATCGTTTTCGCTGCCAACATGAGCCTCGGCGTCAATCTCCTGCTCGGCGTCACCCGTCAGGTGGCTGCAGCCCTCGACGACGAGTTCGATATCGAGGTTTTCGAGATGCATCACCGCCACAAGGTCGATGCGCCCTCGGGCACCGCCCTCATCCTGGCCGAGGCCGCAGCCGAGGGTCGCGGTGTCAGTCTCGATGATGTTGCTGACCGTGGTCGTGACGGCATGACTGGCGCACGTGAACGCGGTGCCATCGGCATGGCCGCGTTGCGCGGCGGTGATGTGGTCGGCGAGCACCAGGTGATCTTTGCCGCCGACGGTGAACGCATCGAGATTGGCCACCGCGCCACCGATCGCGGCATTTTCGCCCGTGGCGCGGTGACCGCCGCCCTGTGGCTCCACGGCCGCGTTCCGGGCCTTTACGGCATGGACCATGTTCTCGGGTTCACCGACGCCGGTTAGACCCGTTCGGGGCTCCAGAAACTTGCCGGTTGATGGCTTTGTCTTCTGATTGACCAGCCATGCGCCGCTCACGATCAGCACCATGTCCAGGGTGCGTCTGCGATCAGCGAGAACGGCAGAATCAGCACGAATCCGGTGGCGACAGTTCCGGTTGCCAGAACGTTGGGATCTATGGTTCTGGCTCGGCGTGCGAGCACCGTGTTGACCGCATAGCGTAGGGCCGCGCCGACAATGGCGAGCGCGTGCAGAAGGTGACCGCCCAGCTCGTCCAGGGCGTCGGCGCCGACCAGAATCACAATGCCCGCCACACCCAGCGCCACGCCGGCCAGGCGCAGGGGGGGGGTGAGCCTCTCATCGGGGATCACGAGGTGAGCGATAACCGCAGTTGCCAGCGGCATGAAGCCGATCAGGATCGAGGCCAGCGCGCTGGTGATCTCCTGTTCACCGACGGCGATAAGCGTGAACTGGATGACGTTGCCGGTCACCCCCAGAAGGGCGAAGACAACCAGGTTCTCTCGGTCGAGCGGCAGGGACTTGCCGGACCAGCGCAGCACGACAAACAGGAAGAGCCCGGCAAAAGCGAGGCGGCCCGCCACCATGGTGGCCGTGGGGATCTCGACGACCGTGACACGGATCAGGGTGAATGCCGAGGCCCAGATTACTGACAACAGCAGAAGAAGTCCGATGGCCCGAAGAGACGCGCCCTCAGCCGGCATCAGGTGCGCTCCGCCAGCGCACGAGTGCGGTGCGCAGCGCGTCGCCCAGACTGCTGCGTTCGTCATCGGTGAGAAAGCCGCCCAGCCGGGTCCGGCGCCCGTGCATGGCAAGCTGAAGGATGGTGCGGTCGTCGGTTTCCTCGATCTCGACACGGACCCAGCCGGGATCGAAGGTCCAACTCATGGAGCGGCCTGACGGCTGAACCCGCTGAACATGGAGCTGGGTGTCGTCGAGCCGGATCACCTCGACGACTCGGCCCGCGCGGTAGTTGAGCTCGAAAGCGCCCCAGACCAGCAGAATCTCCAGACCGCAGAACCCGGCGACCGGCCAGGCACCCAGGCTCCAGAAGCCCAGACCGATAGCACCCAGGCCGACAGCGAGGCCGCCGATCAGCAGGGCATAACCCCGGCGCGGCAGCGAACGGTGCGGGACCAGGACGGCCTGAAAACGGACATCGTTGGTCCTGTTGTGATCGGCTTCGGTCATAGAGCCCGTGATAGAGCAGTTTGTGCATGGAATGAAAGGATTTGGGCGCCACACGCGCATCCGCTGTTGTCATGCGTTATCGTGACCGGATGATGCAGGCTGAGGTCTTTGCCTGCTGTTAAGCGAACCACAGACTCGAAGGATTTCAGCGTGAAGAAGCAGGATATCGACCGACTGTTTACCTCGCTGGCAGCTGTCATCCCCGAGCCCGAAACAGAGCTCGAGTACACCAACACCTTTACTCTGCTCGTCTCGGTCGTGCTGTCGGCCCAGGCGACCGACAAAAGTGTGAACGAGGCAACCCCGGCGCTTTTCGCCCTGGCCGACACGCCGGAAAAAATGGTGGCGCTGGGTGAAGACGCCGTGCGCGACAAGATCAAGACGATCGGGCTCTTCAACTCCAAGGCCAAGAACGTGATCAAGCTCTCGCAGATGCTGATCGATGACTACGGCAGCGAGGTGCCGGCCAGCCGCGGAGAGATGCAAAAGCTGCCCGGTGTCGGCCGCAAGACTGCCAGCGTGGTGATGAACGAAGCTTTCGGCGAGGCCACGATTGCGGTCGATACCCATGTCTTCCGGGTTTCGAACAGAACACGGCTGGCACCAGCCAACACAGCGGACAAGGTCGAGCAGAAGCTCGAGAAGATTGTGCCGGTGCAGTGGGAGAAGGGCGCGCATCACTGGCTGATCCTGCACGGTCGCTACACCTGTCTGGCGCGCAAACCGAAGTGCTGGGAATGCGTCATTGCCGACATTTGTCCCTACAAGCCCAAGACGCCGGATCCGGAGACCGAGGCGCTGCTCAAGGCCGAGAAAAAGGCTGCGGGCAAACGCAAACTCGCGCCGCCGCGTCCCAGGAAAGCCGCGAAGAAGAAGGCCGCAAAACGATTCTGACAGGATGCTGTCAGGAGTAGCGGCCTAGTATCTGCTCCTGATCCGACCGGAGAGGCCCATGACAGATCTCGCGACCTATCGTGCTGCCTCCGGCACCTTCGAGCCGGCCTGGACTTTGGAGATTCAGACTCTGGCCGAAGACACCGACCGTATTATGGATGCCGTTCTGGGGGTTCACCCGCTCGAATATGGCCGATACCAGCGTAATGCCAGCATCTCGGCACCGGCACAGGAGACCGCGCGGCCCGAGGCTGGCTCGACGACACACACCCATGTCGAGGGTTTTCAGCCCGGCACGAGCGAGACCTATCCCATGGTGGAATTGAAGATCTCGATCGAACGCGATATCGCCGTTCTTGAGCGTGTCATGGATGCCGTCATGCATGTCCATCACTACGAACAGCCCGTGACCTTTCTGCGTGAAGATTGGGCCAGTCGCGCAGCCTATGATCCCAACCGCGAGAACCCGCATAGCTGGTGAAACAACAGCCGCGGCCTGCCGGAGCGGCTGGAGTAGGCAGGGCCCTAAATCTCCGGCGGTGCCTGGGCGAGGACTTCGCGTTTGCCGACGTGGTTGGCAGGGCTCACGACACCTTCGCGTTCGAGCTGTTCGATGATCGTGGCGGCGCGGTTGTAGCCGATCTTCAGGTGGCGCTGGATGAAGCTGGTCGAGGCTTTCTGCTCCTTAGTCACCAGAAACACGGCCTGGTCATAAAGCGCTTGGCCCTTGTCGCCGCCATCCGCAAAGCCGCCGGTGCCACCCATATCGGTTGGCATCTCGAAGGGCTCTTCGGTCACGGACTCGATGTAGTCGGGCTTGCCCTGCTTGCGCAGGAACTCGGCGACCTGCTGGACCTCGTTGTCGTCGACGAACGGCCCGTGGATACGGGTCAGGCGCCCACCGCCGCGCATGAACAGCATGTCGCCCTTGCCCAGAAGCTGCTCGGCGCCCTGTTCACCGATGATCGTGCGGCTGTCGATCTTGGAGGTGACATGGAAGCTGATGCGGCTGGGGAAGTTCGCCTTGATCGTGCCAGTGATGACATCGACCGACGGCCGCTGGGTCGCCATGATGAGGTGGATGCCCGCGGCACGTGCCATCTGGGCCAGACGCTGGATGGCGCCCTCGATGTCGCGGCCTGCGACCAGCATCAGATCGGCCATCTCGTCGACGATGACCACGATATAGGGCAGCGGCTTTTCGGCGATGACCTCTTCTTCGAAGACCGGCTCGCCGGATTCGGCATTGAAGCCGGTCTGTACGGTGCGGGTCAGCGCCAGGCCTTGGGCATGGGCTTCGGACACGCGCTTGTTGAAGCCGTCGATGTTGCGCACGCCGATCTTCTGCATGGCGCGGTAGCGCTGCTCCATCTCGCGCACGGTCCACTTCAGGGCCATCACGGCCTTGCCCGGCTCGGTCACGACGGGGGTCAGAAGATGCGGGATGTCGTCATAGACGCTGAGCTCCAGCATCTTGGGATCGATCATGATCATCCGGCATTCTTCGGGCGTCATGCGGTAGAGCAGGCTCAGGATCATCGCGTTGACCGCGACCGACTTGCCCGAGCCGGTGGTGCCCGCGACCAGCAGATGCGGCATGTTCGCCAGGTCCTCAACGACCGGCACGCCGGAGATCTGCTTGCCCAGAGCGATCGGCAGCTTCACACTCTGTTTAGTGAAATCCGTGGTCTCCATCAGCTCGCGCAGGGCGACCATCTCGCGGTCCTGGTTCGGCAACTCGATGCCCAGCACGGTGCGGCCCGGCACCACAGCAACACGGGCCGAGACCGCCGACATGTTGCGCGCGATGTCGTCGGCCAGACCGATCACGCGGCTGGCGCGGATTCCGGCTTCGGGCTCGAGTTCATAGAGCGTCACCACGGGGCCGGGTCGCACGTCAACGATCTCGCCGCGGATGCCGAAGTCGCTCAGAACGCCTTCCAGCATGCGCGCGTTCTGTTCCAGGCCCTCCTCGTCGACCTGCTTGCGGGTCGAGGGGTCGACGTCCTGCAGCAGCTGCTGGGGCGGCAGGGTGTATTCGGCATCGGGATCGAAGGCGAAGGTCTGCTGCACCGGCTTCTTGCGCCGCTTTTTCTTCGGCGCATCTGCACGCTGCTGGACCCGCTTCGGTGCGGCGGGCTCGGCCACCAGAGTGGCCGGTTGAGCGACAAAGGTCTCGGGCTCGTCATACTCGTAGAACGCGTCGTCCTCGTCCTCGATGACGAGGTCGTCCGCGTCCGCCGCCGGTGTGCGTTGCAGGCGTGCCTTCAGGATGGCGATCATCTCGGGCGCACGCTCACGCAGCACCGGCAGGGTTTCCCGGACATGCACCATCAGCCATGCCCCCAGGCGGCGCAGGGTGCGGCCTATCAGGGTCACGTCGGTCCAGGGCAGGGCCGTGGCAAAGCCCAAGGCGACGAGGCCCGGCAGCGCCAGGGCCATTGTCATCCAGATGACATGGACCTCGACGAGACCGGGAATCTTCAACAGCCAGGTTGCGTTGAGCGCACCGGCCAGGCCGCCCGCACCGGCGGGCAGGCCGGCAGAGGGCCAGGCGATCAGCGCCATCGCCGGGGTCAGGAGAAGCAGGCAGGCGGGCACCATAACCGCACGCCACACCGGATGCGGCAGGTGGTGACGAACGATCAGCATGCGCGCCCAAACTGCCAGCAGCAGCACCGGCAGCCAGGCCGCCGCACCGGCCCAGGTGAACATCAGATCCGAGGTATAGGCACCGGCCCGCCCGGCCATGTTCATCGCTTCGGCTGCCGTAGCATTGTTGAACGAGGGATCGCCGGCTTCATAGGTGGAGAGCGCGATCAGCAGCCACAGTGCAGCAAGGGCGCAGACGATACCAAGCGCTTCGGCGGCCCGGCGGCGTAGCCAGGCGGCGGCCTGGGGCGGCATAAACTGGATGTGAAAGGCAGGTGCGCTTCTGGTGGCCATGGGTCAGCTCTCGTCAGGGAACGTCAAGAAAGGGTGTCGGCCAGCCGCGTCAGGCCGGTGCGTGTGGTCTCAAGGTCGCTCACCAGAGCGACACGGATATAGGCCGCGGCCTCATTGCTGCCGTCGGGAAGGTCTTCGGCGAGATAGGCGCCGGGTAGGACCTTCACCGCCGCCTGACCCCACAGAGCCTTGGCAGCTTCGATGCCGTCGCCGACATCGAGCCACAGAAAAAACCCCCCGGGCGGACGGAAGAAGCTGAAACGGTTGCCCAAGATACTCTCGGCAATGTCGATCTTCTCGCGATAGAGCCGGCGGTTTTCCTGCACATGCTCTTCATCGGACCACAGCACCTCGGCCGCGGCATAACTCGCCATGGAACTCGACGCCGCGGCGTATTTGCGCAGGCGCAGGAACGCGGCCAGGAAGTCGGGATCGCCCGCCACAAAGCCATGGCGCAGCCCCGGCACGCTGGAGCGCTTCGACAGCGAGTGGAAGCAGACGACATTGGAAAGGTCGCCGTCCTCGGCACAGATCTGCAACACGCCGGGCGGCGGGTCACGGTCGTAGATTTCGGTGTAGCACTCGTCGGAAACCAGCAGGAAACCGTGTTCGCGCGCGAGATCGACCGCCTTGTGGTAGTATGCGAGATCGGCCGTGGTGCCCTGCGGGTTGGCCGGCGAACAGAGATAGAAGATCGCCGTGCGCGCCAGCGTGTCGGCGGGAATGGCGTCGAGGTCGGGCAGGAAGCCCGTGTCAGCTGTGCACGACAGAAAGACTGGCTCGGCTCCGGCGGCCACCGCGCCGCCCTTGTAGGGCTGGTAGAACGGGTTGGGCATCAGCGCGACCGGTGCCTTGTCGCCGCTCGCGCGAGGGACGGCAGCCAGCGCGATCATGAAGAGCCCTTCGCGGGTGCCCTGAACCGGTAGCATGGAGCGATCGGGATCGATCAGGCTCGAGGGCAGGCTGTAACGGTGGTTCAGCCAGGATGTCATGGTCCGGCGCAGGCCCGGTGTGCCCTCGATCGGCGGGTAGATGCCGTAGCCGTCGAAGTTGCTCGCGAGCGCCTCGCGCACGATCTCCGGTACGCCGTGTTTGGGTTCGCCGATCCACATCGGCACCGCCTCGGTCTCGCCGTCGGGTAGCGGAATATCCCGGATCAGCGCATTCAGGCGCCAGAACGGGTAGTCCTGCAGGTCATCGAGCTTGTCGCTGATCATCAAAGCCGCTTTCGCATCAGGCGGTGATTCTAACATGACGCGAATCAGAAGCGCAAAATTTCTGTTTTATCTCAGAGAATTAAGATCGTTCCTTGGACTCGACTATGAGATTTGTGGTGTGGCGTCCTTGTTGCGATGTTCCAGCACAGTCGCACCGAGCGCGGCGACTGCAATCCAGCCCCGCAGGGATAACACATCCGCCAGGGCGATCACGCCGATCAGGTCGGCAGTCACCGGTTCGATGGCGATCAGAATCCCAAACGTGGTCATGGTCATGCGTTTCAGGGCAAGGAATTCGAACAGGAACGGCACGGCCCCCGAAAACAGCGCCAATGCGAGCACGGACACCAGAAGCGACAGGTCGCCGGCCAGCACGGAAAGGGTTGCCGGACCGGTGAAGGGGAACATCACGAGCGCCGCAACCGACATCGCCAGCGCCAGGCCGACACCGTCCTTGAGCGCCTTGCCCAGCCGTTTGCTGGCGACGATGAAGCAGGCCCGGCCCAGTCCAGAACCCCGCGACCATGCCAGCCCGACGGGATCGAGATCGCCACCGACGATGGGGGTCAACAGCACGATGCCTGTGGCTGCTACGGCGACAAAGACGGCATCCATCAGCCTCCGTGAGCTGACAAGGGCCAGGGCGAGAGGCCCCATGAACTCGATCGCCACGGCCAGCCCCAGTGGAATGCGGTCCAGCGCTTCATAAAAGCAGCCGGTCTGCGCGGTCATGATCAGGCCCAGAACAATCATGCCGACGGGTTTCTAGCGTGCCGCGCCCAGCAGTGCGGTGCGGTAGAAGCTGACCAGGATCAGCCCGCCAAAGGCCATACGCAGGAACATCGCGCTGACCGGTCCGAACGACGGGAACAGGGTGACCGCGATCGCTCAGCCGATCTGAAGCGAAACAATCGCTGCGATCAGAAGGATCGCAGCCGGAACACGTTCCAGGGCGTCCAGCGGGTTCATGCGCCGGCCCTAAGGCGCTCCCGGTGCCAGACATAGAGGCCCGAACCGACGATGATGGCGATGCCGATCCAGGACCAGCCATCGGGGAAGGTGCCGAAGACCAGCAGTCCCGCGACAGTGCCGCCGATGATTTCGGCATAGCTGAACGGTGCGAGCACCGAAGCCGGGGCGTAGCCCAGCGCCCGAATACGGAAAGCGTTGCTGACACTCGAGAAGAATGCGACCGCGAGCAGTCCGATCCAGGTCGTGAGGTCGGGCCAGACCCAGTAGAAGGGTGTCGCCGCTCCCAGCACGACGACGCCCACAATCGGGGACCACAAAATGATCGTGCCGGTTGATTCCGTGGCCGAGAGATAGCGTGTCGCGATGACATGGACCGAATAGAGCGAGATGCAGGCCAGCGGCCACAGGGCGGCGATGCCGACACCGTCGAGTCCCGGTCGGATGATCAGCAGGGCACCGCCGAAGCCCACTAGGCACGCGGCCCAGCGCCGCGGCCCGGCCTTTTCCTTCAGCACCACCGCGGCCAGCATGGTCACCAGCAGCGGTCCCAGCAGGATGATGGAGATGATGTCGGCCAGATCCATCGTCTCTAGGCCCTTAAAGTAGAAGATCGACGACAGAAGGATGCAGACCGAACGCAGCAGATGCAGCCGCCAGTGCCGTGACTTCAGGATACCGGGTGCGTTGAGGCTTCGGGAGACAATGAACCCGATCGCGAAGAACCCCAGCGACTGGATGAACGCGACCTGTAAGACGGTCACCGCGTCGATCGAGAGCTTGGCGGCGACGTCGCTCGCGTTGATCAGGGCGAGCGAGATCAGAATTAAGACAATGCCCTTGAGATGCGGGTTGGCCGTGCCCGCCGCGAGATTCTGCGGCCGGTTCATGGCCTCTTCGGGCAATCCCGGTCTATTGCTCATGCTGCGCTCCCGCTGCCGCGCACCCGTTCGCGGTGCCAGACATAAAGGCCCGAGAGCACGATCACCGCAATGCCGGCAAAGCTCCAGCCATCGGGCAGGTCACCGAACACGATCAGGCCCACGACGGTTGCGGTGACGATCTGGGTGTAACCGAAGGGCGCCAGCAGCGAGGCCGGGGCCATCGCCAGGGCCTGGATGCGCGCGCTGTTGGCGACGCCCGAGAAGAGCGCAATCGCGCCGAGCGCGAGCCAGCCGACCCAGTCCGGCGCCACCCAATAGGCCGGGCCCGCCACACCGAGTACGGTCACGGTTGCGAGTGCGGCCCAGACCATGGAGTTGGGCGCGGGGTCATCGGCCGAGACCTTGCGGGTCAGCACGGTGTAGAGCGCAAACAGCACCACGGTGCCAAATGGCCACAGCGCGCCTGGGTGTGCGCCGGTCAGGCCGGGCCGGGCGATCAGCAGGGCGCCGATCAGACCCGTGATGCAGGCGGTCCAGCGCCGCCAGCCGACCGACTCCTTCAGGAAGAGCGCCGCCATGGCGGTGATCGCCAGCGGCAGCAGCAGCATGATGCCAGTGATGTCGGCCAGCGGCAGGTGCGGCAGGCCATGATAGAAGCACACCACCGCGCCGAACTGGCACAGGGTGCGGGCGATCTGCAGACCCAGACGTTCGGTCCGCAGCAGGCGGTCGATCCTGAGGGTCCGCCCGAAGACAAACCCGGCCAGCATCAGTCCGGCAATCTGGGCCAGCACCACCTGCCAGACCGGCATGGTATCGATCATGATTTTGCCGACCGTGTTGGCGGCCACCACGCCGGTCAAGGCAACGAGGTAAAGGCCGATCCCCAACAGGGGTGCCGCCTGGACTTGAGAGGATGTTGGGCCCGCTGTCACGTCTTGCGCGCCGCGACGGCTTCACGCCGCAGCACGTAGAGACCGGCGGCCACGATGATTGCCGCGCCGATCCAGGTCCAGGCGTCGGGGAACTCCTGCCAGATGAGCCAGCCGAACAGAACCGCGCCGACGATCTCGAGATAGCTGAACGGTGCCAGCAGCGAGGCCGGGGCGATGCTGTAGGCCCGGATCGTCACGCCGTTGCTGACGGCGGACATCAGGCCGATCGCGATCAGGCCCGCCCACTGCCAGCCGTTCAGGGGCTTCCAGGAAAGGGCCATGGCACCGACGGTCAGCGAATCGGCTTGCCAGATCAGCACCACGGCCACCGCGCTCACGGTGAGCGGCGCCAGCGAGGCCCAGAGCATCATGTTGCCGGTGGAGTTGCACGGCGAGATGCGCCGGGTGATGACGATGTAGACCGACCAGAAACATACCGCCAGCACCGGCCAGACCGCGGCCCAGCCCATCACGTCGGTGCCCGGCCGCACGATGATCAGCCCGCCGATCAGGCCCACCCCGCAGGCCGCCCAGCGGCGCGGCCCGACATGTTCGCCCAAGAAGACATGGGCTAGGGCCGAGACGACCAGGGGTCCGATGAACAGGATTGCCACGACATCGGCGAACTGCAGAACCTGCAGTCCGGCATAAAACGACAGCCCACTGCAGAGCTGGCAGACAGACCGCGCGGCCTGCCACCACGGGTCCGACGTGCGGATCAGGGTCAACGGGCGCGGCTCGCGCGCGACCAAAGGCGCCAGCGCCATCAGGCCGATGGCCTGAAACAGGATCACCAGAAACAGAGGCAGATCTTCGATGGTCCATTTGGCGATGGCATCGGAAGTGTTGATCAGCGCCAGCCCGAAGATGACCAGAAGAATGCCCAGCACATGCGGATGCAGGTCGCGCCCGCCACCCTCCGGCGGTGACACATCGGCATACTCGCGGGCCGCCTCGACCCGGGGGTCGGCGGGGGTGCTCGTGTTCGGTGAGGTCATACCTCACCGATACATAAAGAACCGCGCCGGGGCCAGCCCGTGTGTTCAGATCAGCGCCGTCTCGACCGCTTTGCCGAGACGCAGCAGGGCTTCTTCCTGCTGCGGGCGTTGCATCAGCATCAGGCCGGCGGGCAGGCCGAGGTCGTCGGGGCCGCAGGGGACCGAAAGTGCGCAGAGTTTGGTCAGGTTGCCCGGGGTGGTGTTGCGCAGGGTCATCACGTTGGTCCGGGTGTAGGCGTCGAGATCGTCAATCAGGTCGGCGATGGCGGGCGGGCTGATCGGCACGGTGGGCGCGATCATCGCATCGCAGCCGGCGAGCTTGCGGTGCAGGTCGGCCGAGATCTCCTCGAGCCGGCGCATCAGGCGCAGCAGGTCGTGGCCGGCCTGTTTGGTGCCGGACCGGAAGCGCGGCAGCATCGGCGGGAAGATCGCGTCGGGGTCGTTGTCGATCAGGTCGGACCAGCACGACCAGGCATCGGTTGTGACCAGCCCGCCCATCGAGATCATCGCCTCCATGGATTCGGCGAGCTCGGGCACGTCGTGCCATTCCACGGCCGCGCCAGCGGCTTCCAGCTTCGCGGCGGCGGCGCGGCAGGCGCGGTCGACACCGGGGTCGACGTCCGACCACAGCGAATCGGCAACCGCGACAAACAGCCGTCCCTTGAGGTCGACACCGCTGAGATCGGCCATGGGTCGTCCGGCCAGCACCGACCACATGGCCGCGGCATCGCCGACATCGGCGGTGAGCGGCCCGATGGTGTCGAGCAGGGGCGAGAGCGGTAGCACGCCGTCGAGCGGCAGGGCGCCGATGGTCGTCTTCAGGCCCGTGATGCCGTTGAGCGAGGCGGGGATGCGGACCGATCCGCCAGTGTCGCTGCCGATCGCGATCGGTCCCAGTCCGCGCGCCACCGCAACGCCTGCGCCCGATGACGAGCCGCCGGGAATCCGTTCGACCTCTGTGTCGCAGGCGTTGGCCGGCGTCTCGTGGGTCGTGTTGATGCCGAGCCCCGAGAACGCAAACTCGGTCATGTTGGTCTTGCCCAGGAACACGGTCCCGGCATGGGTCGCGCGGCTCAGGAGCAGGGCGTCGGTCTTCGGCACGCGGCCCTTGAGTGCGCGGGTCGCCATGGTGGTCTCGACCCCGGCGACATCGGCGAGATCCTTCCACGACACCGGCACGCCGTCGAGCGGCCCCCGGCGCAGGCCGGCGCGTCGGCGCGCCTGTGCGGCCTCGGCCTCGGCTTGGGTGCGCTGGGGGTCCATGCGAATGAATATGCGCTTGCCGGGATCCTCCGCGACGATGCGGTCCAGAAAGAATGTGGCCAGCTCCACAGGATCGATGCTGCCGTCGGCGATCGCCTCGCCCAGCTGCAACCCCGTCATCTCATGCCATGCCGCCATGCTTGTTCTCCTAACCTTTACGCACCATCTGCCTAGCAGACCCCGCCGGCTGCAGCCAGTGGTGACAGGTCCCCAACACGGGTGTTGAATGCCGTCATGACCACGCACTGTGACATCGCCGTCGTTGGCGGCGGCATGAACGGCCTGACCTCCGCACTCGCGCTCGCACAAGCCGGCTATGATGTCGCGCTGGTCGACCGCACTGATTCCGCCGCCATGCTGTCGGACAGCTTCGATGGCCGGGTGTCGTCGATCGCCTATTCGTCGAAGCTGGTGCTCGACGGGCTCGGCGCCTGGGAGGCCATGGCGCCCCATGCCCAGCCGATCCTGGAGATCCGCGTGTCGGACCGCGATGCGCCGCTCTTTCTGCATTACGACCACGCTGATGTCGGCGACCATCCGCTGGGCTGGATCCTGGAGAACCGTTTTATCCGCCGCGCGCTCTATGCCGCCGTGGCGGCGACCGGTCGGGTCACGGTTGTTGCCCCGGCCGAGGTGGCCGCCCTGACGCGCAGCAATGACGAGGTCACGCTGACGATGGCCGATGGCGCCCGGCTCACCAGCCGCCTTGCCATCGCCTGCGACGGCAAG
>CEUN01020987.1_pt1 | contig 13437 bp, 11 predicted proteins | sample 361501 | NCBI WGS metagenome assembly CEUN01 (sample SAMEA2622801, study PRJEB7988) | marine metagenome | biome: marine biome (ENVO:00000447); feature: marine epipelagic mixed layer (ENVO:xxxxxxxxx); material: "saline water (ENVO:00002010), including plankton (ENVO:xxxxxxxx)" | depth 120 m | reverse complement strand
ATTCATTTGCTCTAAATCCAGATGAATTGAAATTAATGGTTCAATCAGTACGTAAAGCTGAAAATTCTATGGGCTCTGGAATCAAAGATATCTTAGAAGTTGAAAAAGAATTAAGCCAATTTGCTAGACGATCAATTCAAGCTATCTCTAAAATTCAGAAAGGTGATGAATTTGTTGAAGGTGTGAATTTTGAGATACTTAGACCAGGAAAAAAATCTCGTGGTATCGAACCAAGATTCCTTAATTCATTAAATGGAAAAAAGGCTAAAACAGATATAGATGTTGGAGAGGGAATAACTGAATACTTTTAACAGAATAATTATTTATTCAAAAATTTTTCTTTCAGATAAACAATGATCACTGCAATTATACAAATCAGATTAAATTCAAGTCGATTAAAAAGAAAGGCACTTTTAAAAATACAAAATCTAACTCTGATTGAACATCTTTTTTCTCAACTTTCCTATTCTACACAAATTGATAAAAAAATTATTGCTACTACAACTGAATCAATTGATAATGATATTGAAAAACTTGCAAATAATATTGGGATTGAATGTTTTAGAGGTAACTCTTTGAATGTGTTGGACCGATATTATAATTGTGCAAAATCCTTTGATATAGATACTATTGTACGTATTAGTGGTGATGCACCATTGATTGATCCTGTAATAGTTGATAAAACTATTGAATACTATAAAAAAAATAATTTTGATTATGTAAGTAATTTTTTTAGAAGAACCTTTCCAATAGGTACTGAAATTGAAATATTTTCTTTCAAAACTTTAGAAAAATGCTGGAACACTGCACAACAATCTTATGAAAAAGAACATGTAACTCCTTTCATATATGAACATCCTGAATTATTTAATATAGGATTCATCGAACATTCTGAAAATCTATCAAATTTACATTGGACTGTTGATAGAATTGAGGATTTCAATTTTGTTGAAATAATTCTTCAAAAAATTAAAGAAAGACCTGTTTCAATGAATCAAATTATAAATCTACTAAAGCTTGAACCCGACTTGTTAAAAATTAATGGTTCAATTGATCCACTTGAGAGTTTTAAAAAATCCAAGATGAATCAATAGGAATTTCATAGGAAGTATAAAATAATTTAATTTTATGAATTCACCATGACTAAAAAAATTCTATTTTGTCTAAATGCTGATTTTACATATTTTTCAATAGCATACTATCTTCAACAAAAACTTGATTGTGAATTTTATGCCTTGATTGATATTACAAATAAGCCAAAAAAATTTTTTGATTCTCAACAACTTGTAAAATTCAAAAAAGTATGGTACTTTCATGATCATATAAAAAAGGAGAAACAAATTGATACTGATTACCTACAAAATTTAGAAGAAAAATATGATGTTAATTTATGGAATCTTATAATTAATGAAAGAATTTTTTATAGATTCTTTGATTTTCATAAATTCACAAGAACTGAGATGCTATCAATTGTTCAACAATCTTCTATGTTATATGAAAAAATCTTTGATGAAGTGAACTTTGATTTTGTTGTAACTGAAGCACCAGTATCTCATCATATTGAGCTGCTTACTAGAATATCATCCAAGTTAGGAATAAATAATTTAATCCAAAGTATGCCTAAATTAGCAGGAAAAACCATGATTACAAAACAAATTGATCATTTTGATGAAAAAAATAATTTAGATAACATTGAATCAAAAAACAGAACTGCAGAAGAATTAAGAAATTATTTAATGAAAAGATTACCTGATGATGCTTGGAAAAATTATTGGGAAAAACAATCACAAAAAAATAGTTCTAATTTTAATTCAAAATTAGATTATATTACATCTCCGAATGAACATGAGAAAACTCATTATACTTACTACGGAAGAACAAAGCTAAATGTTTCTATTTTTACTCTAAAAAATTCTATAAAAAAATACATGCGAAAAAAATACATCGAAAATAATCTTGAAAGCAATGTTGATACCACAATACCATATGTTTACTTTCCAATGTCTGTTGATATGGAAAGAAATCTCTTAATTGACTCGCCAATGTACACGAACCAAATCGAGATTATTAGAATCATCTCAAAATCATTACCTGTCGGTTACAAATTATATGTTAAAGAAAATCCTGCACAATCTAGTCGTGAATGGAGAAGTAAAGCAGACTATAATGAAATAAAAAATATTCCTAATGTAACATTGATAAAACCTAGTGTTAATGGAAGAAAATTAATTCAAAATTCATCTTTAGTAATATCCATCGCTGGAACTTCTTCATTAGAAGCTGCGTTTTATGAAAAACCATCAATAGTTTTTGGTAAGGTTATATACAATATGCTCCCCTCTGTTCAAAAAGTTGAAAATATCGAAGAATTACCAGAATTAATAAAAAAATCTCTGAAAATAAAAGTTGAGATATCTGATTTAGACAAATTTCTTCAGTTATATGAAAATAATACTTTATCATTTGATATGATTGAGTTTGTTAATAGATTTAATCATGAATTTTATTACGATGCCGGTCTATTTGATGTAAATATAGATGAGATAAAATTAAATGATTTTCTTACTAAACAAGAAGATTTCTTTTCAGATTTAATATCTGGATATATCAAAAAAATAAATCATTGAAGCAGACAATAGTTTAAATCAATATTATCACATATTAACCAGAAACTAATTTGAAAATTATGAGTGTTATAAAAATTGACACTGCAAAAATTGGAGATGATTATCCTTGTTATACTATCGCTGAGGCAGGTGCTAATCATGATGGAGATGTAAATAAGGCGTTCAAATTAATTGATGCTGCAATTGAAGGAAAAGCAGACAGTGTAAAATTTCAGACTTACAAGGCATCAAAATTAGTCACAAAAACTGCACCTAAATACTGGGATGATGGAAATCCTAACGAAACACAGTTTGAAGTCTTTAAAAAATTAGATTCTTTAACTGATGATGAATGGAAAAGTATTTTTGAATATGCAAAACAAAAAGAAATTACATGTTTTTCAACACCATTTGACAAAGATAGTGTTGATTTTTTATATTCATTAGATGTCCCTGCTTTCAAAATTGCTTCTGCAGATATCACAAATATTCCATTAATTGAACATATTGCAAAGAAAAACCTCCCAATTTTTATCTCAACTGGTATGGCAAATGAACAAGAAACTTCTGACGCTGTAAACGCAATTAATGATAGAGGAAATCATGATGTAGTCATCATGCATTGTATTACCTCTTATCCTACTAATCCTGAAGATGCAAATCTTGAAATGATTAAAACATTACAAAATAATTTTCCAAAAAACGTTATTGGTTTTTCTGATCATACTCTAGGAATTGATATTGCAGTCTTTTCAACATTCTATGGTGCAAAAGTAATTGAAAAACATTTCACATTTGATAATGATCTAAAAACCAGTCCAGATCACAGATTATCTTTAACTCCTACTGAATTTGAAAAAATGGTTTATCAAATTAATCTATCACGTGTAAGTCGTGGTTCGTCTAATAGACTATCCTTCTCATCTGAAAGTGAAGCGGTGAAATATGCTCGCAGAAGTATTGTATCAAATGCTGAAATTAAAGAAAATACTGTAATTACTGAAGACTTGTTAGATATTAAACGTCCAGGCACTGGAATTCCTCCAAAATTTTTTAATAAAATACTAGGTATGAAGACTATTAGAAACATACCTGAAGATACACCAATACAATGGGAAGATCTTTCACAAAAAAATGAAAACTAAATCTGTAATACTAATACCTGCACGAGCTGGAACATCAAACATCTCTAGGCAAAATCTCCGTTTAGTAGGAAATAAACCACTAATTTACTATGTAATTAAATCTGCATTAAAAATTACACCTGATGTTTATGTCTCAACTGATTCATATGAAATTAGAGAATTATCAAAACTCTATGGTGCAAAGATCATTAATAGATCTAAACAACTTACAAAAAATTCTACCAAACTGGAAGATATAGCTTTTGAGGCTCTCTCAAAAATTCATAATGAGAAAAATTTCACAAAATGTTTAATTCTTAATCCTAAATATCCACTCATAAAAAGTTCTACCATAAAGAAGTTTTTTTCTACTTTAAACAAAAACATTCAAACAGTTTATGGCTTTGAATTTTATCCTCAACATCAATACAAAAAAATTAGCTTTAATGGAAATCAGATAGGAAAAATTCTTAATGATATTTCTAATTGCGTTATTACAGAAAAAATTGTTTCATTTAATACAAAAAATTTCTTAAAAACCAAACAGTTTCAATCTCCATTTTATGGCTTGAAATTAAGTGAGAATGAACCTCTTGCCTTAAACTCATACCATGATTTTGGAATACTGGAAAAAATTATCAATAGAAAGAGAATACTGGTGAGAGTAGATGGGAGTAAAAGTATTGGTCTAGGTCATGTTCATAACATGTTAACAATTCTTAATCATTTTCGTAACGAAGAAATTTTGGTAGTGATGAATTCAAAAAATAATTTAGGTCAGAAAAAATTCCAAGAACATCTATACAAAGTAAAAACTTTCAAAACAAAATCTAATCTTTTAAAAATTATTAAACAATTTGATCCACATATAATTTTCAATGATATACTAAATACCACTGTCGATTACATGAACTCTATATCTAAGACACGTCCATTTTTGGTGAATTTTGAAGATCTAGGTAACGGTCGTAAACACGCAAATCTAGTTTTCAATCCAATTTATCATTCTCCAAAAAACTCTTCTAATGAACATTATGGGCCAAACTTTGCATGTGTTCGAGATGAGTTTAGAATGTGGGAACCTGCAAAATTAAGAAAAATTCCACAACGCGTAGTGATAATTTTTGGTGGTCTTGATCCTACAAACAAAACCTACTCTGTTCTGAAATTAATAGAAAAATTCCAATTACAACAGATGTGTTATTCAATTGTTATAGGACATGATTACAAAGACCGTAAAAAATTATTAAATCTAATAACAAAAATGAGAGCAAAAAATTTCAAAATAATATTAAATGAAAATGTTGATTTCTTATCAAAAATTTTCCATGAGTCTGATTTTGCAATAACATCGAACGGAAGAACAGTATTTGAATTAGGTTCATTACATATTCCGATGATTGCTATCCCTGTTAACAATCGGGAGAAAAAACACGCATTTGTTAAAAAGTACGATGTGGGACATATTATACCTCTTGATAACTCTCTTGATTCAAAAAAATTCTTGAATTCTTTTAAAACAATGTCAAAATCTTCCGAACGTAAAAAATTCCAAGATAATTTAAGAAAAATTAATCTCTTAAATGGTGTTGATAGAGTGGTATCTAAAATAATCAATTCTTATGAAGGTCATAATAAATCATAAACAACGTTTATAGATTTTGAACAGATTGTACTTTCATGGGAGTAGGAGCAACTTTTCTAACATCAAAAAATTTTGATAAATCTGAATTATTAGGAATCCTACAAAACTCGATTAATGATGTTCCAAAAAATGATCAAGTTTTTCTAAATGAAATCATAACCAATTTTACAAAAAATGATTTTTCATTAATCACTCCTCAACAAATTGATTTCCTTGAAAAAAATCCTAAATCTAAATGGGCTAATTATCTAATTTTTCGATACAAATTTACTAATTTTCCAAAAAACCGTGTTGTTGATGATGCTCCAACGCATCTGATAATTGAACCTGTTTCTGCATGTAATATTCGATGTATCATGTGTTTTCAAGTTGATAAAACCTTTAGCAATAATAGTGAATTTATGGGTAATATGGATCTTGAATTATTTAAAAAAACTATTGATGATGCACAAAATATTGGCATACAAGCTGTGACTCTTACAGGTAGAGGTGAACCTACACTGCATCCAAAATTTGGCGAAATGGTTGCATATTGTAAAGATAAATTCTTTGATCTAAAAATTAACACAAATGCAACACGTTTAACTGAAAAACTAATGAGAACGATTATTGAATCGGGAGTTTCTGATCTTGTATTCTCTGTTGACTCGTATGAGAAAGATGAATACGAGTCAATCAGGGTTCTTGGAATATTTGAGGATGTTTCAAACAATATCAAAAAATTTAAAGAGATCAATGATAGTTATCCAACGTCTCGTTGTGCAACTAGAGTTAGTGGAGTAAAAATTAATGAAAAACAAAATATTGAAGAATTTACCAAATATTGGAAAGAATATGTTGATCATGTAGTAATGGTAGAAATGTCAGAAAGATGGGATACTTACAACAATAAAGTTGAACATGGAAGTAGTCATCCTTGTAATTTCTTATGGGGTGAAATGTATGTTTGGTATGATGGAAAATGTAATCCCTGTGATGTTGATTATAAGAGCGAACTCCAAGTTGGGAATATCAAAGAAAACAGCATTAAAGAGATCTGGAATGGAGAATTATATAAAAAACTTAGAAATTCACACCTTTCTGGAAATCGTAACCAATGTTTTCCTTGTGACCGCTGTACAAATTGGTAGTACAACTTGGTATTATTGGATACCGAAATCAAGCAGAACGACTAATCACACTTGCTGAAACTAATCCAAAATGCAATTTGAAATACATATTCCATCCTAATAAAAAAATCAGTGATAAACGAGTCACAAATAATCTAAATGATTTATTTTCTTGTGATGCCATTATCATCTCTTCACCTAATTCTACTCACTATGAATATATCAAAAAATTATCGCATTATTCGGGATATGTCTTTTGTGAAAAACCTCCTGTAACAACTTTTGAAGAACTCAAAAAATTAAAAAAATTAAATGAAAATAAGAAAAGAAAAATTTTCTTTAATTTCAATTATAGATTTAGTGAATTAGATAATATATTAAAAAAATATTTGAATTCAAAAACAATTGGGGAAATTATCGATATTAGAATTGTTGCATCGCAAGGATTAGCATTTAAAAAAGAATATTCTAAATCCTGGAGGGCAGATGGTAAAAATAATAAACATAATTTACTTAACACCGTTGCAATACATTATCTTGATTTAATCATTAAAAATCTTGGAATTATGAAACATCAATCATATTTTCATAGAAATATATCCAAAAATGGTACATCGTATGATACAATTCAATTAATTCTAACTTATGAAAGATTTAATGTGTCAATTACTAATTCTTATGCCACTCCGTTTATTGGTGAATTAGAGCTTATTGGCACAAATGGATATTTATCAATAAAAGATAATATCTTAAAGATACATTCTCCACGAAATACATTCGATAAAAATAATTATTTTATCTCACCACCAATTACTCTACAAAAAAAATTTAATATTCAAAAAGACTATTCTATATCTTTAAAAAAATCATTTGAATTTTTTGTTTCTAAAATATCAAGAAAAGGAATTTTTGAAAGAGAATTATTTGAAACGAGTCTTTTAACAACACAGCTCATACTTGAGAATCAAATTTCTAAGAAAAAATGAAAAAAACAAAAATCTCTCTAAAACGCAGTTCGAAATTAGAAAATGAACTCTTTTCTCTAATGCAAGATCTGTTTCCAATATGTAGAAGTATTACTGGTAATGGCGTCAGAAAAACTCTAAAAATCTTAAAAAAAGAAATTGATCTGAAAATTGTTAATGTTCCATCCGGAACCAAAGTTTTTGATTGGAAGGTGCCTTTTGAATGGAACATCAAAGATGCATATGTAAAAAATTCTAAAGGAGAACGTGTTATTGATTTTAAAAAATCCAATCTCCATATTTTGAATTATAGTACTCCAATAAAAAAAACAATTTCAAATAAGAATCTAAAAAAACATCTACACACGTTACCTGAGAAACCAAATTCCATTCCATATGTAACCTCGTATTATAAAAAAAATTGGGGTTTTTGTGTTGCACATGATACACTGAAATCTTTCGATGAGGATCGTTATTTTGTTCATATTGATTCAACACTTAAACCCGGTTCTCTAACATATGGTGAATTTTTTATCAAAGGACAAACCAAGAATGAGATTCTAATCTCAACTTACATTTGTCATCCTTCTCTATGCAATGATAATCTGTCTGGAATTGTAGTGACCACTATTCTTGCAAAACTACTTTCAAAAATTGACACATATTTTTCTTACAGATTTTTATTTATTCCTGAAACAATAGGCGCAATAACTTGGCTGTCAAAAAACCAAAAAAACTTATCAAAAATTAAAAGTGGTCTTGTTGTTACTTGTGTTGGTGGAAATGGAGGTTTTACTTATAAGAAAACAAGAGATAATGATTCAGAAATTGATAAAATCTCTATTGATGTTTTAAAGCACACAAGAAAAGGATTTGAAACTAGAGATTTTTTTCCATATGGTAGTGATGAACGTCAATATTCATCTCCTGGCATAGATTTGCCAATTGGAGTCTTAATGAGAACTCCATATTATGAATTTAAAGAATATCACACTGCTGATGATAATCTAGATTCAATTAAAAAATTTGCATTAAATGATTCTTTAATTATACTACTAAAAATTATTCTCCAAATTGAAAAAAAGAAACCTTCTTTCAATAGGAAACAAAAAAATGAAACTTCAAAATTAAAATCTGAAGTCTATCAAAATCTTAATCCTTACTGTGAACCACAATTAGGTAGACGAAAATTATACCGAAACATATCGAAGAGTAGATTAGTTGATAAGAAAAACTCTGAAAATATGTTGGAGTTATCAATTTGTTGGATATTAAATTTTTCAGATGGATTACATTCATTAAAAGAAATTTCTCAAAAATCTAATTTACCATTAAAATTACTTCGTAAAACAGCTAAATTGTTAATTGAAAAAAAATTACTTAAAAAAATTAACTAATCTACCAAGCGGTCCAACCGCCATCTACAATCAAATTTGAACCTGTCATATACGATGATGCATTAGACGATAAAAATAAAATTGGACCAATGTATTCGTCTTTGTTTGCCATTCTGCCTAACATTGTTTTTTGGGAGTATTTTTTTACAAAATTTTTGTCTTGGCCCTTTTTTACTCCGCCTGGTGATAATGTATTTACTCTAATTCCCTTTCCTTGCCAATATGCAGCAAGATATCTTGTTAAATTAATTAGGGATCCTTTTGTTGCAGCATAAAATGCAGCCGAATTTTGCCCACTTTTCCCATAAATTCTTTGATCAGGACCTACAATACCGTATGTTGATGCTATGTTGATGATTACTCCATCGTGTTGTTTTACCATAATCTTTCCAACTTCTTGACAACACAAAAAAACACCTGTTAAATTAACGTCAATTGCATGGTTCCAATTTTTTAAAGGAAAGTTTTCAAAAGGAGTTTTTCTTAATTTACTATCTCCCTGATCAGCAGCATTGTTAATTAAAACATCAACACTGGAAAACCTCTTTTTGGACTTCTTTACCATTTCCTGTATTGATTTTTTATTTGTTAGATCTAATTTGATTGCCAAATTCTCTGAATTATTTTTATCAGATAATTCACTAGAAATTTGTTTACATGTTTTATAATCAATATCTGCTAATACGACATTTGCTCCTGCACCGCTTAATCCTTCGGCATACTGAGAACCTAGAAGTCCTGCAGCACCCGTGATGATTACTGTCTTTCCTGACATGTCGAATAATTTTTCATTTTTCATATTTTTATTCATCATGAAATACCAATATACGCATACTTAATTTGCATTTTTAAAAATGTTTTAAATAAATAGCTGAGTAAGAATTATTATTGAAACCAATATGTGTAATACCTGCCAGAGGTGGCTCAAAAGGTGTCCCAAAAAAAAATATTCGAAAAATTAATGGAAAACCATTAATTTCGTATACTATAGAATCAGCTCTCAAATCAAAAATTTTTAGTCATGTTTTTGTTTGCACTGAAGATACTGAAATTGCCAAAATATCAAAAAAATTTGGAGCTGAAGTTCCATTTTTACGACCAAAAAAATTGGCAGGTGGTTCAGTACCAATGGATGATGTACTGGTGGATTTTATTGGCAAAATCATTTCTTTAGGTTATAAATTTGATACATTTGTTTGGCGTGATTGTACCGTTCCATTCATACGTGATGAAGATATACTTGGATCTATAAAATTACTAAAAAGGAAAAATGCAAATTTAGTAATTGGTGTTTACAAACAGCACCTAAATCCATACTATAATGTTGTTGAAACTAATTCTAAGGGATTTCTAAAATTAGTAAAAAAGAATAAACGCCCAACTTCCAGACAGCAAGCCCCTATTGTTTATCAAATGAACGGCCTTCACACATATAATCTACAACAATTTCTTCATCCAGATAGAAAAATAAGAACAGAAATCAATAAAGCTCTTCCATTCGAAATCCCCATAGAATCTGGTCTCATGATTGATACTGAATTTGAATTTCAAATAGCAAAATTATTTATTGAAAAAACATCAAAATCAAAAATTAATAATTAATTTTTTTCAATTTTGTGCCATCTCTAATTGTCAATGCAATTTTTAATGTGTCAATTGCATCATCAAGAGAATTAATTGTATTTTTTTTATTTTTTATACAATTCATGAAATGATCTAATTCATCTTTATACATCAAATTCAATCTCTTTTTTTGTGTTAGATTATAATTTTTATCTAAATGAACATTTTTCCATTTTTTCTGTTTTGGATTAAAAATTTTAACCTTGTTAGATTCTGAATCCCATTCAATTATGCCTTCAAGCCCTCTAATTTTACATCGTTTGTATTGTGGACGTTGCAAAAAATCTAAATGAACTTCACAAATTATATCCTTTTTAAATTTCAAAATTGATGTAGAATAATCATCAACATCTATATCCAAATTGCTAAATTTTCCTGATAGTGAACTGATTTCTAATGCATTTCCAAAAAACCATTTAAGATAATCTATTTCATGGATCTGGGTTAGTGACACTCCTCCTCCTAATTTTTTCTTTGCAGCATAACCTTTTCTATAATCCTCATACGGATGCCAATCTGGCAAATATGAACCATTTTCAATTTGTACTGAAATTATTTTACCAATTTTATTTTGTTCTATCAATTTTTTTATTTTTAATATTGGAGGAAAAAATCTAAGATTACACCCAATCATTGTAATTAATTTTTTATCTTTGACAATCTTTTGCAAAGTTTTTACTTGATTAAGAGAATCTGACAGTGGTTTTTCAATAAAAAGATTAATTCCATTTCTTGCTAATTTTATTGCTGTGGGAAGATGAAATCTAGTCTCATTTGTTACAAATCCAATATCTGGTTTCTCTTTTAATGCCTCATCCAAATTATGAATAATCTTCAGCCTAGAATTTTTTGATATGATTTTTTGTTTAGTTACAACAATAACTTCTAATGATTTTTTTTCTAATAAATTCTGTACATGTCTCTTTCCTATAGAACCATATCCTACAACTAACACTTTTTTCAAATCTAAAAATTATTGATCTGATGTTTGATAAAAACTGAGTGAATGATAAATAGTTTCAGCAAAAAATAAAAAATATGAAAATTGCCCTTGTATGTCCTGCTTCATTACCTGCTGTTCAGTTCGGTGGAATAGTATTTCTTGCTGTTGACATGGCACGTGAAATGTCTGAATTAGGACATGATGTAACAATCTATACTACTGATCTTGACTTTTCCAATGGTCCAACCAAATTTAATAGAGATTTACCTAGAACCGAAAAAATTGAGAATTTTAAAATTAATAGAACACATTCTTGGTTTTCTGTAAGATTATTCTTTTTCAATCCTTCAATATATGCTGAAATAAAAAAACAAAAACCTGACGTTATACATACAATTGGTCTTAGAAGTTTTCAATCTCTAGCTGCATGGTTAATTTCCAAAAAAACAAAAACTCCTCTAATTACTTCTGATCAAGGCGGTCTTACAACACATCCATTTTTAAAAAACACTGGTTTATTATTTAATTTAATTTTTAGAATCCAAAATATTTACATCAAGAAAATATTAAATGATTCAAGCCTTGTATGTGCTGCTAATGAATATGAAAAAAAAATATTTTTAGAACTGAATAAAAATTCAAATGTTGAGATAGTTCGTAATGGTGTAAATCTAAAATCTCTTAAAAGTAGCCTATCTTTCAAAAGTAAATATAAAATAAATTCTAATTATGTATTATTTGTTGGAAGATTTTCAAAAAGTAAAGGAATTGAAACTCTCATTCACGCATTTGATATTCTAAAAAATAAATTCTCGATCAAAGATTTACGTTTAATCATAATGGGTGTGGACTTTGGTTACCAATCAGAAATGTTTGAATTAATTACCAAACTTCATTTATCTAATGAATTAACTGTAATTAAAAATCCCCCACGCGAAGATGTTATTGCGGCCTATGGTGAAAGTGAATTTTTAATTCTTCCTTCTACTTGGGAATTATCTCCATTAGTTCCTCTAGAGTCATTTGCATTTAAAAAACCTGTAATTTCAACAAACTCTCATGGAATTCCTTTCACTGTTCATAATAACAAAAATGGTTTATTGGTTGAACCTGAAAATCCAACTCAATTAGCTGAAGCAATCTATAAACTGTATAATGATTCATCTTTGAAAGTTAAATTGGGATTAGACGGATACAATTTTGTTCATGATGAATGTAATTGTGTTACAATGGCAAATAAAATTCTGAAATTCTATGAAAAAGTATTACAAAATAATTAAAATAAATATAACAATGATGAGGATATTAAATGAAAAAAGATTTTTTTAAAGACTCAAAAATTAAATTTCCTGCATATGAACCATGGATCTCAAAAGAAGATGAAAAAATTATCAATAAAACTCTCAAACAAAGTATGTTAACACTTGGGCCTCAATTAGAAAAATTTGAATCTGATTTTTGTATATATTCTAAAGCAAAATATGCAATTGCAGTATCAAACTGTACTGCAGCATTACATTTATCATTAATGGCATTAGGACTTAAAGAAAATGATGAAGTTATAATACCTGATCTGACTTTTGTTGCTGATGCAAATGCAGTACTTGCATGTAATGCTAAACCTGTGGTTGCTGATATAAACAAGGAAAATTTCTTTCTTTCAATTTCAAGTATCAAGAAGAATATTACAAAAAAAACTAAAGCAATAATTCCAGTTCATATTTATGGTCAGGTCTGTAATATTGATGAAATTTTAGATCTTGCAAAAGACAATAACCTAAAGGTTGTAGAAGATTGTGCACATGCAGTCGGAACTTTTCATAAATCCAAACATGTAGGAACATTAGGAAGTACCGGATGTTTTTCATTTTATCCAACTAAAAATATTACAACTGCCGAAGGTGGAATGGTTACTACTAATTCCAAAGAAATTGCTGAAAAAGTTAGACAGTTACGCAGTCATGGGATGACAAAATCTTTGAAAAGTCGTTATTCAAGTGAATATCCTTGGGTTTTTGATATTGT
>CEUN01171090.1_pt1 | contig 13454 bp, 17 predicted proteins | sample 361501 | NCBI WGS metagenome assembly CEUN01 (sample SAMEA2622801, study PRJEB7988) | marine metagenome | biome: marine biome (ENVO:00000447); feature: marine epipelagic mixed layer (ENVO:xxxxxxxxx); material: "saline water (ENVO:00002010), including plankton (ENVO:xxxxxxxx)" | depth 120 m | reverse complement strand
AATGTCGATGTGCCCGTGGTCATTGGCGATCTGTTCCATCACCTCGTCGTTCTGGGCCTCGTCCGTCACGTCGAGGGCCCGCCCAACGTCTGGGCCGAGGACCTCAAGGATTGGGCACGGGAATTCCCTCGTACAAATCTCGCCAAGCACGAGATCCCCTATGAGGAGATCGATTTTGACGGTGTGCGTCGTGATTCGATTCCACCGATCCTGGATCCGAAGTATGCACCTGTCGCGTAGGCAGCCCGAGACTTAGGACCACAAGAACCCGTCCTGAGCTTCATCCACAATGGCAATGCCCGCGCCTACCCTTTGCGGCTTCTGCTGTGGCACGAGATTGTCAACGAAACGATCGGTGGCGTTCCGGTGCTCATCAGCTACTGCCCGCTATGCAACTTAGGAGTCGTCTATGACCGGCGAGTCGGAGATCAAACACTAACTTTTGGAAACTCCGGGCGTCTCCGCCACTACGACATGGTGATGTACGACCACCAAACCGAAAGCTGGTGGCAGCAATTTACAGGAACCGCCCTGATGGGCGACCTGGCAGGTGCCGAGATGAAGCCGTTGCCATCGAGAGTCGAGTCATTGACCTTGTTCCGTGAGCGGGCACCCGACGGACAGGTACTGATTTCGTCTGCGCTGGGGCTCCGCCCGTACGGAAAAACCCCCTACGTCGGGATGGACGATCCCAAGGCAAGAATGCGGACACGGTTTCCCTACAAGCGGCCGATCGGCGTGTTCGGCATCGACCGCCTCGATATCGTAGGCGACGAAGCATGGATGGTGAGCCTTCTCAAAGAGAGAAAGCGAATCGAATACGGCGATTTCATCCTCACCTGGACGGCCGGACAGAACTCAATACACGACAAACGTGTCATCGCCGAAAACCGGGATGTGGGCAACGTCATCGTCCAGCGGCGAACAGCAGACGGGCTCGTCGATGTACAGCATGATGTGGCCTTTTCATTTGCCTTCGTTGCCATGGTGCCTGGCGGCAAAATTCATACTGTGTTCATCGACTGACGCTGAAACCAACTCGCGCTATCATGAAACATGCTCTCTGACTTCTGCCGGTTGGGATAACGCGGCATGTTAGAAATCGTTGCGCCGGAAGGCGTTACGCCGTCGCACATCCGCGACCTGTTGGTCGAAGCTGGCTACCAGGAGGTGTCCGAAGCCAAAGAAGCCTTCAATGGACCGGGTTCATCTGTGCCCGGAACAAGCGGCGTGTCGCGTTGCTCCATGACTGTTTCTGGCACGGCCACGCTTGCAGCGACGGCATGCGCTTGCCCGTGAGCAGTATGGATTTCTAGGTACAGTTGGCAGATCATCGGAAACGCCCAAGCGATACCGTGGAACGCGAACTGGATCGTCAAAGTTGGGAAACCATGATCGTATGGCTTTGCCAGTCGGATGATCCCGCGGGCTTGGCGGGCCGTCTCTATTCGTTCCTGATGTGATGGCCCCAGGTTTGGACGCCCGACGCCATGATTGAGATAGTCATTGAACGCTGGACCAGCCCCGACGGTTCGACGGATCTCATGTGGCCCGTCTGGCAAAATGGAAATCGCGTGCAGATAAGTGGAACCTATCCGACATCGGATACCGCGGAAGCCGACGCCTTCGAATTCTGCACGGAAACCCTCAATCGACCACCCGACCTCGTGACTCGGTTGTAATAGAACCGAACGTCAGCCTAGGGATGCAGGAGCGGGTTCGGCTTCCTTGTCGTAGAAATTGGATTTTCGGATTTCCACAGCCCTCTTGAAGGCCTCGACAGCATCAGCATCGAGGTCGGCTTTTGGTCGCGGTTCCAGCTCAAAGTACCCATATCGGTCCTCACCGCGGGCCAGCATTACTGATTCGTGCCGTCCGACTGGCTCAACGTGGGGCGCGATGTACCGGACCGCGTATCCAATTCTGGTGTAGTCCGCATCATTGCGACCGGATCCATGTATCATGGCGAGGTGATGCAGCGACATCTCTCCCGGGTCCAACTCCACGTCAACCGCGCGTGAGTCGTCCAAATCTTCGACCAGCCTCTCCTGTCGGGCGAGGATGTTCTTCATGTCGCCGGTTTCTTCGTGAAGCAACCGGCCAACCTTGTGTGAACCGGGGATGACCCGCAGGCAACCACTTTCAATCTTGCTGGGGCTCAAGGCGATCCAGATGCTTACTTGATCCCTCCCCTTCAATGTCGAATAGTTGGTGTCCTGGTGCCAGGCGGCAAAAGAACCATCGCCTGAGTTCTTCATGAAAAGCGCGCTGCTCCATACCAGGATATCTGGACCGATAATGTCTTCGACGATGTCGAGGACATGCGGGTCGTGCACCATCTCATCGAGCCAGGTGTAGGCAAGGTGGAGCTTGAAAGAGATTCGCATGTCACCGGTAACCGAATTGCCCTGGCCTGACTGGTGAGCATCCTCGGCCAATTGACGGTACCTCTCGGCGCGTTCGGGTTCCAACGCGCGTATGGGGAAGTGATAGCCCTGTTCGGTGTAGTACGCTACGTCGTCCGTGGATAGAAATCGCCCCATATGTACCTCCCGCATTCGCCATTCGCGTGGATCAGTACGTTGCCCATGGACCGGACACGCCTCAGGTGATCGCCGCGACAGTTCTCTCCTTTTACGGAACACCTGCCCGTTCTTCAAACCCTGTTCTTCAAACACTGTGTCTTCCACATACTTGATCGAATGACCCGGATTAGACCATGGGCGATACATCGATCATGTCCAGGACCTATAAATTCGCGCTCATCGGATTTGGCAATGTGAACCGGGCCTTGGTGCAAATCATTGCCGAAGATGGTGCTGACATGGCGACCAGACTGGGATTCGATCTTTCAATTGTCGCGGTCTTGGATCTATTTCTTGGATCCGCCTATGATCCAAATGGTCTTGATCTCAGGGGCTTAACGACCCTGCCCGCCGAAATGGAGGCCCTCACAAGACTCGGGGGCGGTACGACCGAAGCCGACAACGAAGCTCTGATCAAAGACTCGGTGGCCGACATCGTCGCGGAAGCCACCTTTACCGATTCCACGATCGGAGAACCAGCAAGCACACACTGCCGCTGGGCACTCTATTCAGGCAAACACGTCGTGACGACCAACAAGGGACCCGCCGCGTTTCATGGCGACGACCTTCGCGCGCTGGCGCAAGAGAACGGTTGTCAGTTCGGAATTGAAGGTACAGTCATGAGCGGCACCCCAGTACTGCGCATGGCACAAAACGAATTAAAAGGACGCAATATCAATGGCTTTGAAGGCATTCTTAATAGTACTGCCAACTATATACTCGGCCGAATGGAAGAAGGCGTTCAGCTTGAGGAGGCTATCGCTGAAGCGCAGTTGCTCGGATATGCCGAAGCAGACCCGACCGCTGATATTGAAGGCTGGGATGTATTGCTGAAGGTTGTGATCCTGGCGGAAACCGTTCTTGGAGTACGCGTGTCACCCAATCAGGTGCGACGCGAAGGCATTACCGGACTGTCCTCTGACTACGTCGCCGGCGCGCTGGCGGACGGTTGCCGTTGGAAGCTCATTGGCAAGGCTGAGGTCGACGAGGACGGCAAGGTGGAAGCCAGCGTATGCCCCCAACGCTTACCTCACGCGCATCCCCTTTCGGGTGTCAGTGGAGCAACGAATGCTGTCGCATTCGGCACGGATTATCTCGGACAGGTCACAGTGTCCGGACCGGGTGCGGGACATCTGGAAACCGGCTTTGCCCTTCTCTCCGATATCGTCGCCATACATCAGCATTTTGCTAACTGACATCGCTCGGAAGGCATCGAATTCGTGCCCAACACTTCAATGGCAACGAATGAATTCCCGCAGGTATTTCTTAGACTGAGCCGGATCCTCCACGCTTACCAGCGGGAAATGGTAGTCGTCGACGACGATTCCCAACACATCCATCTCGACACACCACATGGCATGAAGAACAAGAAGAATTTCTTTTTTGGCGGCGTTCGGATCATGAAGAACAACGTCAGCTACCACTTGATGCCCGTTTACTTATTTCCACAACTGCTGGAGACGGCCTCGCCGGCTCTCCGCAGTCGAATGCAGGGGAAATCTTGTTTCAATTTCAAGTCGGTCGATGAGGGCTTGTTTGAGGAACTCGCGACACTGACGGAAGCTGGGTATCAACGTTACCGGAAACACTCATATGTTTAGGCGCTAATTCGTTACAAACGCTTACATTGTTATTCAATTGGAAACTTAATCTAGCTCGTGTGCCGGGCTAATAAGTGGCCTTCAGCTGTGGGAACGGCAGTGTGAGGGATCGCCGAACGGTCCAGCTATGACGACAGGAATAGATATCACCCGAATTCAGGTTCTGGAACAACTGCTCCAGACCACGAAGGAGGGTTTCTGGTTCATCGACAACGAAACCGTGAAACTCGACGTCAATCCCGCCATGTGTGAGTTGTTGGGGAGAGAACGTGACGAGATCATTGGCCGACCCATATACGATTTTGTCGACGACAAGAACGCGGACGTTTTCCGCCGTCAACTTGCAGGGAGAGGGCAAGGACAAAGCGGACCTTACGAGGTTTCGTTGCTGCGCTCTGATGGCACCTTGGTGCCCTGCCTGAACAACGCCAGTCCAATTCTCAACGAGGCAGGTGAGAAAATCGCTTCGATCGGTCTGTGGACAGACATTTCCGATATCAAGGCCGTACATGTACACCTCGACCCGGCGCTTCGACGACGACTGGATTTGGGTGCGGAACCTCCACTGCCCGGTGCCGAACCATGGCTATGTGCCCTCGTCCCACGATCTTGCCCCACCCGTCTATTTCCAACGCGCATTCTATCTCCGGGTCTGTGTGCCCGTGGATGATGACAACTGCGTCTTTTTCGGCTGGCGCTCTCACGACGATGGCGAGTTTTACGGACCCAACAGCGATCCTTCCTACAACGGCTGGAGCAAATGCTGCCTGGAAGGTCAATCTGAGCAACCAACTTACGATCTAAAACAACGCAGTCCGGGCGACTGGGAAGCGCAGAGCAGCCAGTGGGGCGGCAGGTCTCGGTTTTGGATAGAGCACCTCAGTTCCGTGGACGGCGGAGTTGCACTCACCAAGCGCGTGCTACGCAACATTATTGAAGGAGACGTGCCCTCGGCCTGGCCTGCGCCCGCAAACGGAAATGGTAGTGGCGTCAACTTCCGCGTCCAAAACATCTACTCACAGAATTCCGTGTGCAATATCAAGAGCCAGCCGGACCGTGAAGCGGATTGGAAGCTGCTAGGAAAGTTCGGGTCGGAGATGAGGGATGCAGTCCTCGAGGGAGACGACTTCGAGGGTGATGCCCGCAAGGAATACGTGGCCAATCGCATCAAGAAAATCGAAACCGAGTTCCAGGCCCATTACAACTGAAGAACGGAGAAGAATGTGAGCGGCAAAGCGTAAGCGCTCGGCATCAACCACATTGTGCTGGAAATGGGTGACATTGACGCGGCTCTTGAGTTTTACGGCGCCATATTCGATTTCACGCTACGCAGCCGATCGGACTCCGCTGCCTTCATCGATCTCGGCGACCAGTTTCTGCAGTTGAGCCAGAATCGTGACACCGAGCCCGATGAAAAACGCCACTTTGGGTTTGTGATGGACGACCGAGAGCCCGTCCGGACAGCCCTCTCTGCACTTGGCGTGAAACTGCTGGATCGCGGACTCAATTTTCGCGACACCTGGGAAAACCGCGTGGAAGTCGCACCTTACGACGACATTCAATTCACGAAAGCACCCAATATCCTGCAGGGTATGGGTGCCGCGGATCTTCAGAAAACGCCCAACACCATTGCCCAGCTCGAGGAAAAAGGCATGGCGGCCGACAGCGATAGCTAAGTTAAACCTCGGACAGCTTCTCGTTGATCCGAACAAACGACGAGAAATCGTCGGGACCCATTCCTGCAGCCATGGCCGCGCTGGCTACCTGCTTGGCTGCCGCTCCTGCCGGCATGCTCACCCCCAGCGTATCGGCAAATACCAGAGTCAGACCCATATCCTTGTTCATGTTGGCGAGCGAGAAGCGGGCGACGAAATCCCCCTCCTTGATCGTGGGTGCTTTGCTGTCTAGGAAAAAGTTCTGTCCACCCCCGTATGAAATCGCCGTGATGATGTCATCGAAGTCGAGGCCCGCTTTCTTACCGAGCGTGAGCATCTCCGACACCCCCTGAGCGATGGTCGCCGTCATCATGTTGTGGCAAAGCTTCATGGCCATGGCCGTGCCGACGTCGCCCATGCGGATGATGTTCTTTCCCATGCATTCGATGACGGGCATGGCTTTATCGCAGGTCTCAGGCGCACCACCCAAATAGATGCCGAGTTCACCCGCGATCGCCGCTGGCTGGCTTAGGACCACAGGCGCCTCCATGAGGTCGCCGCCGGCCGCCCGTACGACATCCGCCATCTCGACGCAGACACCCGGCGTGATGGTGCTCATGATGATGATGGTGCCGCCAGGCTGCAGTCCTTCCAACAAACCGTTCTCGCCCGTGATCACCTCCCGGACCTGTTGGTCGTTGACGACCATCATGATGGTAACCTCTGAGGCAGACGCGACGTCTGCGGGACGCTGCTTGATCGAGGCGCCATCTTCTTGAAGCCGCTGCAGTGGCTCCACGTTGATATCGAAAACGGAAAGCTCATGGCCCTCTTTGATGATATTGCGAGCCATGTGTTCTCCCATGGTCCCGCAACCCACAAATCCGACGCGCATGATCTCCTCCCCTTGAAAAAATTCGTGCTGGGATTTCACCCCCGACACGCTGCTTAAAACAATTTCGGTTGCCTGCTACGACACCATTCTGATGCCCTGTTCAGCAAGCATTTTCTCAGTGTCTTCAAGTGCCCTGGCAAAACAGTCCATCATGTCGTCGATTTGCTTCTCCGTGATGATGAGCGGTGGACAGAACGCCACAGAGTCACCGGCCGGCAGAGCCCTGAGGATGAGCCCATGCGAATAAGCGGCAGCATTGGCGAATGCCGCGACCTTGAGAGAAGGATCAAACGGTTCTTTCGTCGTCTTGTCGGCAACGAATTCGATGGCGCCGATCAGGCCGACGCCACGAGCTTCACCGACAAGGGGATGGTCTGCAAAGGACCGCAACTTCTTCTGGAAATGCGGCGCAACACTGGCCGCATACTTGAAGGTCTCGCGTTCCTCGTAAATTTTCTGAGTCTCAAGGGCGACCGCGGCGCATGCCGGATGCCCGGTGTAGGTGAATCCGTGACCGAACAGTCCGATCTCGGAACTCTGCTGTTTGAGGCCTTGATAGACCTTTTCGTTAAACATAACCGCCGCCATGGGCAGGTAACCAGCCGAAATCGCCTTGGCCATTGTCACCATATCCGGTTGCAGATTGTAGGTTTGTGATCCCCACATGTTGCCGGTTCGCCCGAACCCGCAAATCACTTCATCCGCGATGAACAGGATGTCGTACTTCTTCAGCAGTGGTTGAACTTTGTCGAAATAGGTTGCTGGCGGAGGTATCACACCGCCTGCGCCCATAACGGGTTCGGCGATAAAGGCGGCGACGGTCTCGGGCCCCTCCTCCTGTATCTGCTTTTCAAGAGCGTCGACCATACGAGTGGCGAATTCCTCTTCAGACTCGCCCTCTTCGCCGAACCGATAGTAGTGCGGACAATCTGTTTGCATGAGATTAGGAATCGGAACGTCGAAACCCTTCTGAACCGCAACCAGTCCGGTGAGGCTCGACGACGCTACTGTGACACCGTGATAGCCATTGCGCCGCGAGATGATCTTCTTCTTTTCAGGATTGCCGATGGCGTTGTGGTAGTACCAGACGATTTTAATGGCCGTATCCACGGCCTCCGACCCGGAACAGGTGAAGAAGATCTTCGACATTGGTGCCGGCGCGTTTTGGATGATGCGTTCAGCAAGTTCAATGGCGGGCCCGGTCGAGCGGTGTGAAAATGCGTGATAGACGGGAAGTTCTGTCATTTGGGCCGTGGCAGCCTTGACCAAACGCTCTTCCGAGAATCCCAAAGAGGCGTACCAAAGCCCTGCCAAGCCTTCGATGTACTTATTACCGTCGTCGTCGTAGACGTAAATCCCTTCACCCTTTTGAATGATTTGTGGACCCGACGCCTCATGTGCCGTCGGATTCGTGTAGGGGTGCATGAAGTAGGCAATATCTTTGGTCGCTGGGGAATTCGGGCGGTCAGCCATGATTGCGACTCCCTGGTGGAATTTCTAATGGGTCACCCAGATCCAACGGCTCAAGACCGTCGTGGGTGGTCATCAAAAACGCTACAGAAAGGCCCGACCCAACGCAAGGAAGCGGACCTCGTTGGGCCTGTTTTTAGTCTGGAGCGTGTTGAATTGATTATCCGGATGATTTGCGTTGGGTCACAAATTCGGCAACGTAGGCCTGGATGCGATACTTCAGTCCAGATTGTTCAACGGAAATGCGTAACGCAGCCATATCTTCGGCACGTGTATTGGGGATCGTCGCCTGGTTCAGGGCGGCCCGAACGTCTGGATCCAAACGCCGGGCGCTCTCAGCGGTCCTTTCTTCAAGAATGTCCCACACTGGTTCGTCGGCCACACCGGTTAGAAAACCCATTTCCAGCGCCTGCTCAGCATCGAAGGAGCGATTCTCCACCAGGATGGCCCGTGCTGTGTCAGTCCCGACCCTGTGCGCAAACCTTGCTGTACCCAGTACAACGCCGAACTGCAGACCGGGCATGCGAAAGATAGTGCCGGGCGCCGCAATCCTCTGCTCGCATACACCCGCAAGGTCTGCACCGGCACCAAAAGCAACCCCTTTGACCAAAGCCAAAGTCGCGAACGGCGCGTGGTAAATTTCCTGAAGCAGTGTTTCGATATCGATAAACCGTTTGGCAAGCGAGGCATCGTCTTCCTGGTCCAGCCCGCCAAGATCGAAACCACCTGAAAAGCGATCGCCAGCTCCCCGTATCGTGAGTAAACGGGTGTCCTCCGCTGCAGCCGAACGCACTGCTGAGAGCAAGGAAGTGACGAGTGACTCATTCAACGCGTTCGCTTTGTTCAGACGGTTAAGCGTAAGACGCAAAACGTCCTCGTCCCTCTCAACGATCAATTCGTCGTCCAATCCCCGACCCCTTCATTCTCCACAATGCGAAATTGTACAAACGACATTCTAGACAGCCCGGCAGCATAGCGTCAGGTTTGCTACCCACTATCAGTCTTTTCCAACGAGGTATTCATGCTTCCGCTTCACGACGTCCGTGTTATCGAGTTCTGCCAGATCGCCGCAGGCCCGTTCTGCGGCATGTTGCTGGCAGACTTCGGAGCCGATGTCATCAAGGTCGAGAACCCAGTAGGCGGTGATTCGATGAGGGCGTGGCCGCCAATCTCGGACGGCTACAGCGAGAATTTCGCATCGGTTAATCGGAACAAGCGGTCGATCACGCTCGACCTCAAATCGCCCGACGAGTTGAAGGCTGCACGCGACCTCGTGCGCTCTGCCGACGTCATGATCGAAAACTTTCGCGCCGGCGTCCTCGACCGCCTGGGGCTTGGCCATGAGACCCTCAGGAAAGACCATGACTCCCTGATCTATTGCTCGATCTCCGCTTACGGCCAAACTGGGCCGAGAGCACAGGAAGGCGGCTTTGACCTGACTGTCCAGGCCATGAGCGGGATCATGAGCGTCACAGGCGAACCCGGCGGCGCACCCGTCAAATGCGGTGTGCCGCTTTCCGACTTCTCCGCAGGCCTGTATGCCGCCTATGCCATTACGGCGGCGCTGATGGACGTACGTCGAGGTGAACCCGGTCGTCACATAGACGTATCCATGTTGGGGGCCAGTCTCGGGATCGCTGCGCTTCAGACCAGCGAGTATTTCGGGACGGGCAATGATCCGGCGAAACTAGGATCTGCGCATCCACGAAATGCCCCCTACCAGGCTTTTCAGGCTGAGGATGGCTACTTCGCCATGGCCGCGGGCAACGATCGGTTATGGCGATCGGTTTGCACCGTGGTCGGACATATGGAGTATTTTGACGACTCGCGTTTCACGACCACGACCAGTCGGGCAGCAAACCAAGTTGCCCTCAAGGATCTGTTGGAGGAGGAATTCGGCCGTAAACCCGTTGATTATTGGCTTGCGGCATTCAGGGATGCCGGCGTGCCCTGCACGCCCATCAACAGTTATTCCCAGATTTTGAGCGACCCTCACGTCAAGCAGATGGGTTGGGTGCAAGACCTCAAACTCCCGTCTGGCCATGAAACCAAGACTTTCATCTCACCGGTCATCTTCGGTGACCAGCAGTTGGGTGTGCGTCGACCGCCCCCCGCACTTGGTGAACACAATGATGAAATCCTGTCGGAGATCACTGGGCAATAGATTCGAGCCTGCTGCCCGTTGTCTTGGTGCTGCACGCCATTCCCGCTGATGATACTTTGACACCTGCCTATCAGGAGCGTTCCCGAAATGACCGCAAGCTCATACAGCCTCACTGAATTCGTAGAGGATCTCCAGAAGATCACGGCAGAGCATTCTGAAGACTCCTCAATTCTGCGAGAAGTTACACCACTTGCTCAGCGCTTTGCGGCCGATCCGACATGGCGTGATGAGAAACATTATGAAGCGGATGAAGAGCAGGGAATCGGATTCCATCTGCTTCATGAAGAGCCGGATAACACCCTGGCGGTATTCGCGATCTCTTGGCTGCCAGGTAAAGGCGTCGGCCCTCATAATCATCGGACCTGGTCGGTTGTGGTGGGTGTAGATGGCACCGAGTTGAACATTTTCTGGAAACGGACTGACGACGGTGATAAGCCAGGTTTTGCCACGATCGAAGAGACCTCGCGACGCGATATCGGGAACGGAGAAGTCATTGGGATGGACGGAAACACCATCCATAGCGTCATTAATGACGGTGATCAGACGACGCTTTCCCTGCATGTGTACGGCCTGCACCTCAATCATAGCGGCCGCTCATTGTTCGACCCCCTTGCCAACACGGAAGAAAAGCTGATCGTCAAAGTTCAGGACTGAGAGAACGTCCCCATGATCAAGATAGGTTTCAACCTCCTTAACCATTTCAGCCCCGGGACTGATGTCACCCATGAGCTACCACTGATGCTGGAGCAGGTTCGGGCCGCGCGGGATTCTGGCTTTCACTCGCTCTGGCTGGGCCAACACTTCCTCATGGCCCCGGTTCCCTACTTCGCGTACACGCCGCTGATCGCCCGTCTGATCTCCGAAGCCGGAGATATGGTGATTGGGCCGTGCATCCAGCTTCTGCCGCTCTACAACCCTGTCACCGTAGCGGAGGAAGCGGCCACCCTCGATGTCCTGTCGGAAGGCCGCTATGTGCTGGGTGTGGGTCTCGGCTACCGCCAGGAGGAATGCGATGCCTTCGATATCGGGTGGAAGGAACGCGCTACGCGGATGACGGAAGGCATAGAGGTCATTCGTAGATTGTGGACCGAGGAAACCGTCCACCACGAAGGCAAGTACTACAAGGTGGAGGGACACGGCACGAGCCTGAAGCCGGTGCAACAACCGGGTCCGCCGATCTGGATCGCCGCCGTCGCGGAGCCAGCGATCAAACGCGCCGCGCGCATAGGTGATGCCTGGGTGATCCTCGTCACCGTCACCTCCGAGGAACTCAAAGAGCAGATTCCGATGTATCTGGAGGCGGTGAAGGAAGCGGGCCGCCCGGCGCCCCTCGAAATCCCCATCACCCGCGACATCCACATCGCCGACGACCACGCGAAAGCCTGGGATGAATGCCGTGATGGCCTGACACGCAAGTACGGCCTCTATAACTCCCTCGGCCTCAACTCATCGGAAGGTGCCAGTTTCTCATTGGAAGATTTTGCCAAAGACCGCTTCTTCATCGGCGACAAAGAGGCGGTCAAGGACGAAATTCTTCGCTATTACGAGGAATTCGGCATCAATCACTTCATCATGCGCATGCAGTGGCCGGGCCACGATCACGAGGCCACTATCAAGAGTTTGCGTCGCCTCGGCGAGATCGCCACAGAGATCAATTGACGCGGCGCCAACGGGATCAATTCCAGAATGGGAGGAATGAATGCCGGTACCTTTTGAAGGCGGCTGCTTGTGCGGCGGCGTCCGCTATCGTGTGACCGAGGAGCCTTTGGGCGTCGTCATCTGTCACTGCACTAATTGCCAGAAGCAGACGGCATCGGACCGTTCACCCGTCATGTGGGTCAAAGCAGATAGCCTGGAATTCACGAAGGGAGAGACCAAAACCCTTGAGGTGAAAGGCACCACAGGCAATATGCAGAGTCGCCACTTTTGCGGCAACTGCGGTTCCCCAATCATGACACAGCCTCATGCCCGTCCCGAAATCAGGACCATCAAAGCCGGGACAATTGATGATCCGAGCTGGCTTAAGCCGTCCGCCCACATCTGGGTTGCGAGCGCACCACCCTACGCTCTCATCGATGAGGAATTGCCCCAACACCCGTGGAATCCGCCGAGTATCGGTTAGGGCCGCCCTTCACTCTCGTTCGCTAAGCTCCCTCTGCCCTCTCCCTCAGCGAGAGAACGGCGAAGTACGATGCGCTGGGCCGGATGAGGGAAAACTTTTAATGTGAGAAGCGTTTCATCCCGCCGTCGACATACATTACCGAACCTGAAATCATGCGGGCCTTGGGCGACGCCACGAAAGCGACGAGGTTACCGATATCATCGGGATCACCGAATTCCCCTGCCGGAATATGCTGAGCAGCGAAGGCAAGTTCGTCCTCCACGGTTGGAAAGCCACGCTTGTTCTGCTCCGAACGGATGCGGCCCGGGATAATGCAGTTCGAAGTCACGCCATCCTTGGAGTGCTCGCGTGACAGGCCCTTCGACCAGGCCTGCACGGCGGCCTTGGCGCACGTCGCAGCATTGATACCGAACGGCTCCATCGTCCCCGTAATGTTAATGATACGACCGTACTTGCGCTCAATCATGTCGGGAATGAATAAATCTGAGACACGGCGGACGGCCCACCAATTCAAATTCATGACATCGATCCAGACCTGTTCTTCCGTACCTACCGGTGCCGGGACGGCCGCACCGGCGTTGTTTACCAGGATATCAAGCCTGCCATATGCATCATCGATTGCGTTCTTGATATTCGCCCCGGCGTCATCAGCCATGATGTCCTGCTTTATCACCAATGGACGTTCGTGACCGGCAGCTTTGATCTCATCCGCAACACCATTCAAAAGGTTATCCCGGCGGGCCGTGATGGCTACCTTGCACCCCTCTTCCGCGAGCACCTTTGCCGTGCCTTCTCCAATGCCGACGCTGGCGCCTGTGACAAGTGCCACTTTGTCTTTCAGCTGTAAGTCCATACGTATTCTCCCTGTGCTTTACGCCGATTTCGGGCGCATTTCGGACCATTGGTTCCGACATGACTGCTATCTTCGGATTGGCTTTCATCCTGCTAAAACTGGATGCCCC
>CEUN01041102.1_pt1 | contig 13460 bp, 13 predicted proteins | sample 361501 | NCBI WGS metagenome assembly CEUN01 (sample SAMEA2622801, study PRJEB7988) | marine metagenome | biome: marine biome (ENVO:00000447); feature: marine epipelagic mixed layer (ENVO:xxxxxxxxx); material: "saline water (ENVO:00002010), including plankton (ENVO:xxxxxxxx)" | depth 120 m | reverse complement strand
GTTCAGGTTCATGGGGTCAGGGATAGGGTCAGTGCGGAAGAGTGGAAGGTCAGAGTTAATTTGGCCGCCTGTTATCGTATGGTTTGGGAATATGGGTGGCATCATCTTAACCTCAATCATATATCAGCCCGTGTCCCTGGAAAGGAGGGTCAAGTCCTCCTCAACCCATATGGCCCGATGTACAACGAGGTTACGGCAAGTAATTTAGTAAAGGTTGATCTTGATGGTAACGTACTGGATGAAACACCTTATCATATCAATAAAGCTGGTTACACGATCCATAGCGCGATCCATGCGGCGCGTAATAATGTTGCATGTGTTCTCCATACCCATACCCCGGCAGGAATAGCTGTTTCTACTTTAAAATGTGGTCTATTACCACTCCATCAGGAAGCACTAAGGTTCTACGGCGGCATCGGATATCACAATTATGAAGGCGTTTCGCTCGAGCTTGAGGAGAGAGAGAGGTTAGTCGAAAGCTTGGGCGATAGAAACGTGTTAATACTTCGCAATCATGGGTTATTAACCTGTGGGCGCACAATTTCGGAGGCATTTGTTTTGATGTATCATTTGGAGCGGTCTTGTGAGGCACAAATAATGGCGGGAGCGATTAAGGAAGATGATAACGTCCATATTTTCCCATCGGAATCGGTTCGGGAGAATGCGCGGGCGCAGACCAACCTTGATGGGCGTAATGCAGGAGAATTACGGTGGCCTGCGCTGATGAGATGGATGGAGCACATAGATCCCTCTTTTCGTGATTAGACGTGGTTTGGGGAGTATACAAAGGTTGACTGGTCGATTGAAAATAAGGGACTTGGCTAATGCCGTACAGTCGGAAATGAAAATACACGGTAGCCGAGCAGAAAATATTCTTGAGGGTTTGCGAGAAATAATTTCCAAATTTCTTATGAGTGATCTCAGTGGCTTAGGTGTAAAGCGAGAGGGTAATCATATCGATGAATCGCGATACCTATACTATGATGGTGAAATGTCTATAACCCTTGATCATTTACCTCAGGGTAAGAAAATTCCTCCGCATGATCATGGCACATGGGAGGCTCTAGCGATTTATAGTGGAAGTCTGCACCATACGGTGTATGAACGTAAGGATGACGGGCGTGTCGGCGGTTACGCCGAATTAGAGGTGGTCGATGAAAGGGTTCTTAAGCCGGGAGATATTTCCATGGTAGCGCCACCGGCTGAAATACACAGTTTCTGCGCTGAGACCACTGATACTTGGTCAGTTACAATAGTCGGTAGCCCTTACAAATTAGAAAGAAACTATTATGAACCAGATAACAATTCCTGTAGGGTCGCAAATCCAAAAAAACAAACAGTGACTTAGAGCACATGGTAAAATTATCTAAATCTGATATTGGTCGCCGTTTTTATGGACCATCTAAAACATTAACTGATGCACATTTTCTAATGTTTTCTGCGATAACAGGGGATGCACACCCTATTCATTACGATGTTGAATATGCTCGCAATACTAAGTTTGGGGCCCCTGTGGCACACGGACTTCTCCTATCGGGTCTAATGGCCCTCGGAGCATCTGATGCAAGGGTAGAGCTTGAAAATATGGCAATGGTTGAACAGGGAACGCAGTTTCTCAAGCCAGTAAAGGTCGGTGATACGGTTCATCCAGTATTTGAGATCCTAGATATCTATGAAGACAAAAATAACCGTTCGTTTTGTCGTTTCGAGACTACCCTTTTAAATCACGTCGGTGAAGCAATGGCTAAAGGGTTTCATGTTTATCAGTTTGTTTCAAGGTTAGAGAAAGGTCAGAATGCCTAAGTTGCGGAGGCCGGTTCATACTGAGGACAATTGGCCAGAAAAATATACCTACGTTCCGGCATTGCGTGTCGGAAATACTATTTGGTTGTCTGGGACGACCGGGACAGATGGATCAGGTATCATTACTGCCCCTGGAGATATCGTAGAGCAGACCCGTCAAATTTTCAGAAAGTTTGAGGTCTTGCTTAACAAAGAGGGAGGGTCGTGTTCGGATATAGTCGAGACGAAAGATTTTATTACGACTACTGAAAACTATAGTGGAACCGCGGAGGTTCGGCGGGAATTCTTTAAAGGACAATTTCCTGCGTCTACCGGTGTTGTGGTGTCAAAACTTTTGAGGAAAGATGCTCTGATCGAGATTTCAGCTGTCGCAGTTTTAGATGGCTCCCCTGGTGAAGGCACAAAAGATAATGGCTAGTAGGGAACGTTTTTGGGAAGATTTTATCGTCGGTGAACGTTACTCAACGAGTACTCGAACTATAACTGAAGCGGATCAGGACCATTTTTGTAAGCTGGTAGGATATGATGTCCCGTTGTTTCTTGATGATAGTCAGGCACCCGACCCCCCCTACGCCGGACGGATTTGTCCTAGCCACTTAATAATGTCCGTTGCGACTGCCATGACCGGCCGGCTGTTCAGTAGCAGTCTCCTTGGCCTGTTGGGAATTGATAACGGCAAGTTTATGGAACCCGTTCACCCGGGAGACACGCTATCGACTAAAGTGGAGGTTATAGAGAAACGGTTAACCTCAAAAGCTGGGAGAGGTATCATAATCTTTCGAGACCATGTATTTAATCAGCATGGCGTTGAGGTGTTTAAAGTCGATAAAATTACGCTTATCCGGTGCCGAGAAGCGAAAACATAATCATGGATTCGGTTCAAAATTTATCGCTTTTAGGAATTGAAAAAATTCAGGGGGAAAAACTCCAACACATGCTCAAGCTTTGTCAGCTTGGTCACAAATTTTATCAAAAATTGTGGAAGAAAAAAGGGTTTAATGTTGCAAATATAAGCAATGTTCATGACCTTGAAAGTCTGCCGTTGACCCAGAAGCAAGATTTAATGTGCACGCCCAATGATTTTCGTCTTAACCTGCCTCTAGATTATCCTTTGCATGAACGGGCGTTATGGGAGGTCCTTTATACTACGGGTAGTACAGCTGACCCGGTGCCGATATTTAATACAACATATGATTATCACGCATATTTGTACCAATCCAAAGCTGTTGCAGAAATATCAGGTATTTATGAATCCGATATTATTGCCAATCTGTTTCCCTTGACCCCCGCCCCAATGGGTGCGTTTGTCAGGTCGGCTGGTAACGCCTACGCAATTGGGTCCAAGATATTTGCAGCTTTGCCGGGTGGTGCTTTTAGTCCTTTCGATTTACAAAATTCCCTCGATCAAGTTGTATCGAGGATTGAAAAACATCGAGCTAGTATATTGTGGGGTGTTCCAAGCTACATACGGCGTTTACTCCTCAGAGCCCTAGAGCTAAGTGTAAATTTATCTTCCATTCGTATGTGCGCGATTACGGGGGAGGCGACATCAGTCGCTCTACGTGAAGATATACGTCGCTGCTTGCGTGATATGGGTGCAAAAAACCCTTTAATATTTAATCGATATGGGTCTACGGAACTCGGAGCTTTTGCGCAGTGTCGGGAAGAAGGGGACTGGCATAACCCAACGCCGGATTTGCAATATCATGAAATCGTTGATCCCGTGACGGGGCAACGTCTATCGGATGGGGAACGCGGAGCACTAGCGGTGACGCACCTTGACCGGCGAGGCACCGTACTGATTCGTTTTCTTGTGGGAGACATAGTTTCTATAGATCGGTCTCCTTGTCCTCATTGCGGGCGGACTAGTGAACGTATTGTGGGACCGGTAGTGCGGACCAAAGATCTTGTTAAGGTGAAGGGGATGTTGATCAACCCTGATGTACTGTTAAGCGCACTGCAGTCACTAGCATTTATCGCAGAGTTCCAAATTGTTATACAGAATGAAAATAAACAAGATACTCTATCAATGGATGAAATGTTAATACGGGTAGAATTAAAGTCAGAGTGCAACATTGATAGTTCTAATAAGATTAAAGAACAGGTAAATCGCGCGGTTAATATTACTCCGAGAATTGAATTTGTGAACCGGGGAGAAATCTATCGTGTAGGAGAACAGACCAAGGCCGTTCGCTTTATTGATAACAGAGTAACCTCTGATCGATCTGTTCGTTAGAATGTTTCAATTGATTGCAGCCGATATTTTCAACTTTGCACTTGCTGTTAGCGCCCTTGTGGCTGTTTTTAACGGGATGATTCACGGTTATACTGGTTTTGGTGGAGCTCTAATAATTATACCAGTTCTGACTTTCTTCTTTGGTCCAATCGAGGCGATAGCCATTGTTGGCTTAGTTACTATGTTTGGTGCCGTTTTATTGGCAAGAAAAACGGTGCATCATGTAAAGTGGCGTGAAATAGTTCCCATCTGTATTGGCATCGCGGCCTTTACCCCATTGGGTGCTTGGTATCTCTATCATATAGATGCTGATTTTGTAAGGCGGTTGATGGGCGGCTTCATTTTAGTCTTTGCTTTTGTCTTACTCAGCGGTTGGAACTATCGGGGAAAACGTGGTTTGTTCTCTAGTTCATTTGTTGGGTCAATCGCAGGTAGTGTAAATGGTTTGACCGGGGTAGGCGGCCCTCCACTTGGGCTTTATTTTTTATCTTCACCCTATTCGGTAGAAGTACAACGTGCGAATATTGTATTTTGTATCGCTGTTCTAACTGTTTCAATGGTTATTGCCAGTGCCGTCGGGGGTGCTTATGCAATTGATGTCATAGCTCGTGCTCTCCTTCTTGTACCAATATATATGTCAGGCGTTTGGCTTGGTTCTTATTTTTTTAAGTTAGCTCCCAAAGATTATTTCAGAAAAGTTGCATTAGTGATCCTAATTATTACCGGTTTATGTACATTGATATTTTGAAAGTTTCTTAAGCTCTTTAAACTTAGAGAAATCATGTTTAGCCCAAATCAAACCCATGGCTTTTAAGAAATGCTTTAAATTCCGGCCGTTCAGGTTTTCCCAGTTGGCGTGATATATGTTCCGACCAGTTATAAAACTCAGCAATGCCCCATAAGTCGGTCCGCGTTTGTCTTTCTTCTGCAATAGGGAAGATAGCGTGTCGGGTTTGGTCATACTCTTTAATTTCTTTTTCAAGATTGCTGTCGTCATACTGGTTTTGGTGTATCACTACAGATTGTGGTAGGCGTTGGTTGATATACCCGTTGTTCATGGGCCAGCCTGCCATGACTCCGGCGACGGGGAATACTCCAGGAGGCAGACCTAAAATCGTCGAGACCGCATGAATGTTGTCGCGAAGGCTACTTAATGGCGCTGCCCCCAGGCCAGAAGCTTCGGCAGCAGTAATGAAATATCCGAGAGCAAGAGCAGCATCAACCGTGGCATTTAGAAATGTGTCCAGGTTATTATTCACGTTTTGTATTTTCCGGAACTCTCCTACACGTTGATTGCGACGAATATCGGCACAAAACACTATAAGTAGAGGTTTGTCTTCAAGGTTATTTGTTCGGGGGCACCAGGGCGCTAGTTTTTGACGGATATTTTGGTCTCTAACCAAGACAATGGAATATTGCTGTAGATTAGATTTAGTTGGGGCAGATTGTGCGCAAGCAAGAAGCACCTCTATAAGGGCGTCAGGAATATTTTTATCCTTAAAGGAACGAATAGAACGTCTCGCGAGTAAGGCCTTAACTTGTTCGTTTGCTTCTTTATCATCTCCAATGCCCGTATCCTTGCCGTAACGGGCATTAAGCAACTGTTTAGTTGTAGCCATTGATGTTTACCTTATCTAATGTTGATTTTGGGCTTTATCCAAAATGTCCTGTGGTGTTTCAGTCACAATTTCTGCGTAAACGGGAACAAATGGTCCGCTGTCAACAAGTTTGACAAATTCCGGAGCCATATCAACCATCTGGACTCGTATGGCTTTATGAATTTCAATGTCTCGCCATTCTCCAATCAAGTAAAAATGATCTTCATCTTCAACATCACGACACAAAACCCCGTCCTTAACTTGGGCATCTGACTTATGCATGGGGTTGTCATCCCCATAATCAAACTCGTTAAACAGGCGAATAAACTTATTGCCCGTCCCTGGTTTTACTCGAAAATCGTATACGTGAAAAAAATTTCCCATTTTTGCAAGTGGTTCCAATGCCATGTATTTTCTCCTCCAATAGATTACAGCTAGACGGTACCCCTGACGGCGAAGAGGATCAATGCAGGGCTTGTTCGTTGGGATAATTATTCGGTAGACTATAAAATGATTTTACGAAAGGAAATAATCAAAAAATGCCTGATACCCATATTGTCAACAATGGCAGCAATAATGTCGCTCTTGATGGCATGCATTGGCCGGATGGTGATTTGTCACGAATTCCCGATTGGATTTATACGTCGGCTGAAGTCTTAGATCGCGAGCGCGAACGTATTTTTTTAGGTGAATGTTGGAATTTTGTGGCTCTCGAGGCCGAATTACCAAATATAGGTAGCTATAAGCGCTCTTATATTGGTGATGTTCCGGTCATAGTTACACGCACCGACGAAGATGTGTTCAAGGTTTTTGAAAATAGGTGTGCACATCGCGGTGTAGAATTTTGCCGAGAATTACACGGTCAAGCGAACGAATTTATCTGCCCGTATCATCATTGGACCTATAATTTATCTGGTGAGCTTATTTCCGTACCTTTTCGTCGCGGAGATAAAGGAAAGGGAGGAATGCCAAAAGATTTTGCTCTGGGAGACTATAATCCCAAGCACTTCCGTGTCGCACGTCGTAATGGTGTTATTTTTGCAACTTATTCGAAGGATACGGAATCACTAGAAGATTATCTTGGTCCAGAGACAATGGAACAGTTCGATGTGGTTTTCTCTGGTAGGGAGCTGAAAATTTTGGGGTATTATAAAAATCGGCTAAATGGTAACTGGAAACTTTATCATGAAAATCTGAAAGATCCGTATCACGCGACACTTTTACATGTATACCTTGCCACATTTCGACTTATGGTAGCCGGTCAGAAATCGGCTATGATTTGTGACCATATGGGGCGCCACGCCACTGCGGCTTCTGCTAAGGATGATGCGATTGAAATCGGTGATGACTTAGTAGATGAAATGAAAGGGGCATTTCGTGTTGGTATGGACCTCAATGACGGTGAATTTACAAGATATGTGCCAGAATTTGACAGTCCGTGGACTGTAACCATGTCAACAATTTGGCCTAACCTGATTGTTCAACGCGAGTTGAATACTTTAGGAATTCGCCACATTGTGCCGCGGGGTCCGCATGCACTCGATATGTATTGGACGATGTTTGGTTATGTTGGCGATAGCGAAGAGATGACCAGACACCGGATGAAGCAGGGAAATCTTATGGGGCCCTCTGGGTATTTGGGCGTTGATGATAATGAGGCCATTAAATTTTTACAGGATGGTTTTAAAAATTCGATACCAAGTGAGGGTGTCGTCAAGCTTGATCCGGGTAATGAAGGTGGTACGGATACTCTTATATCGGAAGCATCGATCCGTTCGCTTTATCGCCACTACCGTGAGGTGATGAATTTATGAGAAAGACCGAGGATAATATAACAGTAGAGAAGAGGTGGGCCCTCCGCTATGAAATTGAAGAGTTTAATACTGGTTACTCTGCTGTTCTTGACGCTCAAGATGTTGAGAGTTGGCCAAGCTTTTTTACCGATGATGCATTCTATAGGATCACCGCTAAAGAAAACTATGATCAGAATTTGCCGGTAGGTCTGGTTTGGTTGCAAGGCAAGGCAATGTTTCTTGATCGTGTGGCCGCTATAGAGAATACCATGGTTTTTGCTCCTCGTTACCTTCGACATTTTGTGACCAATGTTCATGTAAAGGACTGCAACGATATGGGAGAAATTAGTGCGGAAGCTAATTATCTTGTCGTTGAAACGCTCATGGAAGATTCTACAAAAATATTCCAGGCCGGAACTTATCAGGATTTATTTGTGTGTGATGAGGATGGGAAGCTAAAATTAAAGTCGCGGGATTGTATTTATGATAGCCTCTTAATTCCAAACGATATGGTATTTCCTGTCTAATTTATGAATAGTTTCTAGCGGTTTTATCGCAAGTAATCGGCTATCATATAGGCAAATACTTTCGCTGCGTCACAAGACCTTTGCACTGATGAGCAATCATCGTCAGTGTGAGCAAAACGATCTTCTCCACTCCCGTAATTAGCACAAGGTATGCCAACATGATTTAGGTAACCCTGATCAAATGCGGTTGTGGTATAGAAAGTCTCCGGCGGACTTCCAAGCATCTCGTTTGCTGCTCCACAAATAGCTTTAACGATCGGTGAATTCATTGCCACCAGTGATGGGTACATAAAAGGCCCTTCCTTCATTTCAACTTGCCATTTAAGGCCACTCGCAGGGTCTTCCAAACCATTAACTTCCATTACTATTTTTCGAATATCGTCCCATTTTTCGTGTGGGTCGTCTCCCGGCAAGAGGCGTCTATCCAAGGTAATTTCACATTCGCCTTGAATAGTGTGAGTGGCATCAGGAAAACTTCGTATATGATTAACAGCAAAGGTTGGTTTTCCAAGGGCCTGATGTTCTCCAGTAAGTTCTAACTGGGTTTCTAATCGTTTAATTATTTCTAAAGTCCCGGTAATTGCATTACATGCTCGGTGCGGCGCACTCGAATGCCCGGGGACTCCCTTTACCGTTATGAAGGTGTCTATGCGGCCACGATTACCTAAAGTTAGTTTCAAACTAGTGCCCCCTAACACAGCCATATCGGCGCGTATACCCTCACCCTCAATTACGCTTTTTATCGCATCATGACGCCCTGTCTCGCCAGAAACACAGCACAAAAAGACAAGTTGTCCGTTTATATTAATATCCGAGCTAATGACAGTTTCCATTGCATGAAGCATCGCGGCCATGGTTCCCTTTTGCTCGCTCGCCCCTTTACCAAGAACGACTTCGCCAGGCAGGTTATACGCGCTCCCGTCGGCCACCTCGCCGTCATATGCATTTTTCATTGTCGATTGAGGTTGATTCATGGCGTTGCTGATGAGCATAAGCGATTTACCAGTGGTATTTTTCCCATAGCTAGCAATCAGGTTATGCATATTATCGTAACGAATATTACTAATTCCCATCTGCCGTAAACGTGGTTCTACGGCCCTATTTATAAACTCTACGAGGAGGGGTTCTGCTTCAAACTTGTCCGTTTGTGGACTGGGAACTTTAACTAATTCAATGAGTATATCCTTTACTCGTGCAGTTGAAATGGCTTGCTCGAAAATATTTTTTAAATCCATGCTATAAACTGTGCTCCGTAATTGGACCATTTGGGATAATCAGAAATGGTTTCTTATGTGTGGTCTGTTAAAATTCCAATTTGCAAGATTGAACTATAAATCATGTAAACGCGTTGACAAACTGATCGGAGGTTACTATTTTTCGGCCCGAAATTTCCAGCTCTAAAGAGTAAGAAAATGAAAGTTGCTAATTCGCTTAAGACACTAAAAAGTCGTGATAAGAACTGCCGCATCGTGCGCCGTAAGGGCCGTGTCTACGTAATTAACAAACAGAATCCTCGTTTTAAAGCAAGACAGGGCTAAAAAATCTCTCTTTAAGAAAAATTTTGGCGTGCTTCAAGTGCTTTATTCTTTTTATCGAGGTGCAATACTTGCACTTGCTAGGTAGCCTATAGTTTAATTCTGCTTGGAAAAGAATTACTAAGCCGAGTACAGCTCTCATGAAGATGCCTACTCCCGATTCAGGAATTATTGCACGGCGAGCAAAAATAGTCGAAGCGCTAAAGGCTATTGTACCAGCGAGCTCGATTATTGCTGAGAAAGAAGGATTGCGGGCTTATGAATGTGATGGCCTAACTGCTTATCATGCATTGCCCTTGATCGTTGTGCTTCCAGAGAATGTAGATCAGATCTCTAAAGTCTTGAAATATTGTTATCAATCGAACGTTAAAATCGTTCCGCGCGGAGCGGGTACTTCTCTTTCCGGGGGGGCGTTGCCTTTAGGTGATGCAGTTACTCTCGGGCTGGGTAAGCTTAATAAAATTATTGAAGTGGACTATCAAAATCGCTGCGTTGTCGTAGAGCCGGGGGTTACCAACTTGGCGATTACAGAAGCGGTCAAGAACAGTGGTTATTACTATGCACCGGATCCATCAAGTCAGGTTGCTTGTACGATTGGTGGTAATGTCGCGGAAAATGCTGGGGGAGTTCATTGTCTGAAATATGGATTAACTACCAATAATCTTCTTGGGCTTAAAATGGTTTTGATGGATGGTCAAATTATCAATCTTGGCGGAAAACATCTGGACTCGGGGGGGTATGATTTAATGGGTGTTGTCACCGGGTCGGAAGGTCTCCTCGGTGTTATCACCGAAGTCACGGTGCGTATTCTAACCAAACCGCCTGAGATACGGGCCTTACTAATGGGATTTAACACAAGTGAAGAGGCGGGAAACTGTGTTGGTTCGATTATCGGCTGTGGAATAATTCCTAGCGGTATGGAAATGATGGATCGTAAGGCTATACATGCTGCTGAGAACTTTGTTCATGCGGGATACCCTCTTGATGTTGATGCAATCTTAATTGCTGAAATAGATGGTCCATTAGACGAAGTAGAATACTTAACAGATAAGGTTTCAGACATTGCATATGGGGTTGGAGCAACGTTTGTCCGTTCGAGCCTTAACGAAGAGGAGAGATTGCTGTTTTGGGCAGGAAGAAAAGCAGCATTTCCGGCTGTTGGCAGAATCTCGCCGGATTACTACTGCATGGATGGTACCATACCTCGTCATCGTTTGCCCGAAGTCTTAAAAAAGATAGCAGAGGCATCTGATAAATACGGTTTGGGGGTTGCTAATGTTTTTCATGCTGGCGACGGTAATCTCCACCCCTTAATATTATACGATGCTAATATTGCTGGTGAACTTGAAAGTGCAGAAGCTTTTGGTGCCGAGATCCTTAAACTTTGTGTGGAGGTAGGAGGTGTTCTTACTGGTGAGCACGGTGTTGGAGTTGAAAAGCGTGATCTTATGGAAACAATGTTTTCGGAAGAAGACCTAAAACAGCAGCAGAGGGTTAAATGTGCTTTTGATTCCAAGCAACTTTTAAATCCAGGAAAAGTATTTCCAAAGCTTCATCGGTGTGCCGAATTAGGCAGAGTTCATATTAACAAAGGGGAACTGCGGTTTCCGGAATTACCCCGTTTTTAATGTCCCGGTCTCTCAAACCTCGTGATTCTAAAGACCTTGAATCAATTATTGGTGATGCACTTGTTAACCGAACTCCACTGGAAATTATTGGTGGTGGCTCAAAAAGAACTATCGGTCAGTTGATGCCAACAAAGAAAGAAGTCTCGTTATCGGGCTTGAGTGGGATCACGCTCTATGAACCGAAGGAGTTGGTTTTATGCGCATATGCTGGAACCGCGTTGGAGGAGATAGAAAGTGTACTTGGTGAACATAATCAGCATCTTGCTTTTGAGCCGATAAACCTCAGCCATTTATTTTTTTCTAACGCCGTTCAAACTATTGGGGGTGTAATCTCAACGAATTTAGCAGGTCCGAGGCGTATATACTCAGGAGCACCGAGAGATCACTTACTTGGGGCAACAATGATTACAGGTAGAGGAGAAACTATTAAAACTGGCGGGCGAGTGGTCAAAAATGTAACAGGGTATGACCTCTGTAAATTATTTGCAGGGTCCTATGGAACATTGGCAGCTGCAACTAAATTGACAATCAAAGTTTTACCTGTTGGAAGTAAAATTCGGACAGTCTTAATATCATTGGAGAGAGAAGAAGATGCTGTTTCAGCCATGATTGCTTCGTTACAAAGCCCGTATGAAGTGTCTGGTGCTTCGTTCATTACCAGTGCACTCAGTAAGCGATCTGAGGTGTCTTATATTGCAGGAGCTAACTCTTCTATTGTTGGAATTCGTATAGAGGGCTCAGGCCCTTCTGTAAATGCACGATGTAGCAAATTAAAAAATTTGTTAGTGAGTTATGGGGATATCCAAGAACTACATTATCATAATTCTATGAAGTTTTGGCAGGAGGTCGCAAATGTGTCACCTTATAAAAACAAAAAGGGTGCTATCTGGAGAATATCAGTGGTACCCTCGATGGTAATTGAGATATTAAATAAAATCGTTAGAGAATTAGATATAGAATATTATCTAGATTGGGGTGGAGGATTGATCTGGCTGAGATTGATTGAAGACCGCAGTGATGCCGGAGCACGATCTATCCGTAATTCAATAGAGGTAGGCAGCGGACATGCAACTCTAATTAGGGCGAGCGAGGATATTCGTGCGCAGGTTCCCGTATTTCAACCACAAGCGTCGGGCATTAGAGAGCTTGGTAAAAGAGTTAAGGGAAGCTTTGATCCCGCCGGAATCCTAAACCCTAATAAAATGGTGCACTTATTAGAGGCTCACAGTGCAAACTAAATTTCCTCTTTCACAAATCAATGATCCCAATATTAAAGATGCTAACGATATTTTAAGGTCTTGCGTCCATTGTGGTTTTTGCAACTCTAGCTGTCCAACTTATTTACTAATGGGCGATGAGCTCGATGGTCCGCGAGGTAGAATTTATTTAATTAAAGAAATGTTGGAAAATGACCGACCGGCTTCACCGGTTGATGTCAAGCATTTAGATCGATGTTTGGGTTGTCTTTCTTGCATGACTGCTTGTCCATCGGGTGTTAATTATATGCATTTAATGGAGTATGGCAGACGTCATATCGAGCAAACTTATAGAAGAAGTTTCTTCGAACGCTTGGTCAGAAATTTTCTCGGGGTGGTATTACCCAATCCTAAAATTTTTAAATTCATGCTAAGTTTAGCCGTAATTTTTCGAGGATTTAAAAAATTCCTTCCAAGAAACTTGCGGAAAACAGCACATTATGTATCGAATTTAAAGATACAAGGTAAAGTAGTGACCCCAAACAGGTATATGCCGATATCGAAGCATAAGTATAGAGTGGGAATGTTGACCGGGTGTGTGCAGAGCCAACTTAACCCGGAAATAAACAAGGCTACTATAAGGCTTTTAAATCGGCATGGTTGTGAAGTGATTGTAATCGAAGATGTTGAATGTTGCGGTGCTCTGAATTTACATCTAGGTCAAAAAGCAAAAGCGTTCAAACATATTAAGTCAAATGTAGATGCTTGGTGTAACGAAGCCGAAAGGTCTAAACTTGATGCGATTATTGTTAATACGTCGGGTTGCGGCACGACGGTTAAGGATTATGGTCATTTATTAAGGGATGATGAGAAATATTCCCAGAAGGCCAAGAATATTTCCCTACTTTCCGTTGACATAATTGAATTTATTAGTCGAATTGGGTTGCGAGGAACTAGTATAGAAGAAAAATTAACGGTTGCCTATCAAGCCCCTTGTTCACTCCAACATGGACAATTAATCCGGGATGAACCTCTTGAGCTATTAAAGGCATGCGGCTTTGAAGTGGTGGTCCCTAATCATGAGGATCTTTGTTGCGGCGCTGCTGGAACCTATCATATCTTGCAAGGAAAATTATCAGAAGAG
>CEUN01058626.1_pt1 | contig 13480 bp, 9 predicted proteins | sample 361501 | NCBI WGS metagenome assembly CEUN01 (sample SAMEA2622801, study PRJEB7988) | marine metagenome | biome: marine biome (ENVO:00000447); feature: marine epipelagic mixed layer (ENVO:xxxxxxxxx); material: "saline water (ENVO:00002010), including plankton (ENVO:xxxxxxxx)" | depth 120 m | reverse complement strand
TTTTCTATTCCGATGCTCATTCGAACAAACCCGGGCACTATTCCCGCTTCTATTCTGACATCTTCGGGCACAAACATATGGCTCGAATTGAATGGGCATTCAACCAAACTCTCGACGCCACCAAGACTGGTGGCTTCGAAGATAATGTCGAGGTTGCGCATGAACTTCAATGCAGCCTGGTCTCCTCCCTTCACTACGAATGACATCATTCCGGTTCCTTGAGGGGCGATTCTCTGCGCCACCTCGTAATCAGGACTTGAAGAGAGGCTTGGGTGATTGACCATTTCAATCATGTCATGGTCCTCCAAGCGTCTAGCGATTTCTGCTGCATTTGATGTGTGTATAGGCATGCGAGCGTGTAAGGTTCTCATCCCTCTTTCAAGCATGTAGCACATATGAGGGTCAGCAGCGCCTCCGAAGTGAACTTTCTTGGAAAAAATCTCTGCAATGAGATCCTTACGACCAACGACCAGACCAGCGATTAGGTCTGAGTGGCCTCCAAGATACTTAGTACCGGAGTGAATGACCAAATCAAATCCGAAATCAATTGGATTGCAGCCCCAAGGAGTCGCGAAAGTGTTGTCTACCACGGAGAGTAGGTTGTGTTTCTTTGCGAGCGCTGCCATAGCCTCGAGGTCGCAGACTTTGATGACAGGGTTGGTTATGGTCTCGACATAGAGAATTTTGGTGTTCTCTTGAATGGCTGCCTCGTAAGATGAAGGGTCTCGCATATCGGCCATAGTAACCTCGATTCCGAACCTTGGTAGGTCCTCTACCATCAGGCCGTAGGCTCCACCATAACAATCGGCGCTCGCAACCATATGATCACCTTTCGAGAGTAGTGACATCAACGTCGTAGAGATGGCTGCCATTCCGCTGGCGAATGTTTCCCCGTCTTCCGCTCCTTCAAGTTGGGCTAGTTTCGATGCTACTCCTTCTGAGTTTATGCTAGAGAGGCGAGAATAGAGGGCGGTATGTTGGGCTCCGTCCGCCCAACCCGCGTACCGCTCGTCTGTCAATTGATATGTAGCGGTTGAGAAAATCGGGGTAACTGCGGCGCCCTCGATATTTTGGGTACCCGACCATACAGCTCGTGTTTCGAACTTCTTGTCTGAGTGTTTCTCGTTCATGGTCCACGCGAGTCGTTGACCGACCATCAATGATGCGCATGAGAAAGTGGATTACTCTAGTCCTACCGCGGAGAGTACCGAGTCGATGTTGGCATCGACTAGAATTGGATTTGCTTGGGAGTTCTTTACGGCAATTTCAGGATCTTTTAGACCGTGTCCGGTCACAGTTACTACAACAGTACTGTCAACTGCTATTCCATATTCTTCGTGATATTTTAGCAGGCCGGCTAATCCAGCCGCTGAGGCGGGCTCAACAAAAATTCCTACAGATTGCGCAAGGAGTCTGTGAGCGTTGAGGATTTCTTCGTCGCTCACCATCCCGATAGCGCCGCTCGATTGTTCAACCGCCTCATTGGCTCTGTCCCAACTGGCTGGATTTCCAATTCTAATCGCAGTGGCAATCGTCTCGGGTGATTCGACTGGGGCACCACGAACGATTGGGGCTGCTCCCTCAGCCTGCCAACCCATCATCCGGGGGAGTTTGGTGATTCGGCCCGAATCGAAGTACTCTTTGTATCCCTTCCAGTAGGCTGTGATGTTTCCAGCATTTCCTACTGGCAAGAAATGCATATCTGGTGGGCCTTCGAGTTCGTCACAGACCTCGAATGCACCTGTTTTCTGGCCTTCAATTCGATATGGATTGATGCTGTTTACAACTTCGACGTCGTCTCTTTTTCCGAGTTCTCTGACGATTTCCAGAGCATCGTCGAAGTTGCCTCTGACTTCGATTGTTTGAGCTCCGTGAATCAATGCCTGTGCCATCTTGCCAGAGGCTATCTTGCCCTCCGGCAATAGGACTAGGCACGATAGGCCTGCTGCTGCTGCGTAGGCCGCCGCCGAGGCGCTAGTATTGCCCGTGCTGGCGCAGACGAGGAATTGCGCCCCTCGTTCTACTGCTTTGGTGACAGCAAGGGTCATCCCTCGATCCTTGAACGAGGCCGTCGGGTTGAGTCCCTCATGCTTGATTAGTAAATTGAAATCGGCACCCATCTTAGCAACGATTTGTCTTGCATCAATAAGAGGAGTTCCTCCCTCGTTTAGTGATATAATGAGAGAGTCTTCGGTCACAGGAAGAAAGTCGCGATACCGTCTAATCACGCCGTGTCCTGTCATGTTGCGCCCTGATGGTTTTCAGCCATGAACCTCACCCGAGCCTCCTAAGCGTCCGGCTAGATTGAGGCAGACTGCAACTACAGGGCCAATTAGTATTGCAAACACAATTGTTCCAACACCGAAAGTCCCGCCTAGGACCAACCACCCTATTGCGAGAACCGTAAGTTCAATTGTTCCGCGAACTCTAGAGATCGGAATACCAGATACTCTTTGCAGTCCTGTCATCCATCCGTCTCTGGGGCCGGGCCCTAGATTCGCAGTGAGGTAGATGCCACTACCAATACCGATTAGAACTGCTCCAAGAAGAACCTGGGCTATTGCGAGATATTCGTTATCTGGAGTAGGTAGACGAGGTACCATCACTTCAATGGCCGCGGCGATGATAATGGCGTTGAGAATTGTCCCAATTCCGGGTTTTTCCTTCAATGGAATCCATAACAATAGGACAAGTATACTGACTAGAAAGGTGGCTTGGCCTACGGACCAATCTATGTTCTTGGCAATACCTTCGGCTAGAACAGTCCATGGAGTGTTGCCGATTCCGGCAGCGATTAGGATTGCATCTCCTGTTCCAAATATCCACAAGCCGATTATGAGAACGACCAGTGTCTTCTTTCGTGGTTTGATGGTCATAGGGTCTTCAGCACTCCATGTAGTGGTTGGAACCTCCTTGGCTGGACGCAACACTTCCATCAGCCCCATGGTTGTCCGAAATACTGGCAGGCAATCAAACCGATGCATACTTTGAATGGTAGCAGACCCTTAGCCTCACCAAGGTGAGGCTGTGAAGGCTTGGGAATATCCCATAGAAACTGGCGATGCGCCGGAAGATGGTACTCATTTCGATGTCATAGTAGTCGGAGGAGGGCCGGGAGGGTCGGCTGCTGCTGCATATAACGCTCTGAATGGAAGTAAGGTTCTGCTACTCGAGAAGGGGGTTTGGCCTAGAGACAAGGTCTGTGGGGATGCAGTCGGCGGCAAGTCTCTTTCTCATGTCAAGGAACTTGGAGTTCTGCCATTGATTCAAGCCACTCCGTATTACCAAGTTGATTCGATTGTTTTCGGAAGCGCCAATGGTTCGGAAGTCAAAGTGATGCTTCCAGAGAAGAGTTACGAAGCGAAAGGTCTCATGTCTGGCTTTGCGCTGCCTAGAGTGCAATTTGACTACATGATGTTTAAGCGGGCCAGTGAGCTTGTTCGAGAAAACGGAGGTTCGGTAATTCAGGGATTCTCAGTTAACGAAGTAATCTCTGAGCAAGGTCCTGAAGGTCACAGAATTACAGGGGTTTCAGGAAAAACAGGAAGTAAGCGTTCGGATGAGTCTGAGTTAACTTTCAACGCTTCAGTCACGATTGGGGCTGCAGGATACAACTGTCCGGTTTCTAGGAAGATTGTAGAGTTGCATGATGAGCCACACAAGGATAACGAGCATTTCTGCGGCGGATATCGTGAATACTGGGAGAACGTCGAAGGTCTTGAAGGGCAAGAAGGCCCCATTGAGATTCACTTCATTGAGGAGGTTCTTCCAGGTTATTTCTGGCTCTTCCCTGTACAAGAAGGAGTTGTTAATGTCGGAATTGGAATGTTGATTTCCGAGCAGAGGAAGCAGAAAGGGATGAAGAAATCTCTCAAGCAAATACAGAAGTGGGTGATTGAGGAGCATCCTCAATTCAAGGAGCGATTTAGCGGTGCGACTCTAGTTTCAGGCTCTGAGAAGGGTTGGCAGCTTCCTTTCGGCTCACCTAGGAAGAATGCTCCCTCGTTCCAACCTCGTCGTAGTGCAATGGCTGGAGCAATGACGGTAGGAGATGCGGCTAGTTTGGTTGATCCATTTAGTGGAGAAGGCATAGGAAATGCCTTACTTACAGGCAAATTGACCAGTGCTCACTTTGACATGGATTTGCATTCTGATGGATTCCCATTGAGTGCTGCTACAGCGTATATGGAGGATATGTGGAACGAATTGGGTGGCGAGTTGACCAATTCAACAAAGTTGCAGCGGATGATGAAGATGAAGCGATTAACCAATTGGTTTGTCAAGAAGGCAGCCAAAAAACCAGAGATTGGTGAGATGATGTCTGAGATGATTGCCAGTAAGGAGACGCAAAAAGCCCTGTGGAGTCCATGGTTCCTGTTCAAGACGTTGGTGTTGCCCTGAGGTGTTATAATGTCAAATCCTTCTGCTACATTAGATGGAATCAAAGCGGTATTTCTCGATCTTGACGGTACAATTTACCTAGGATCCAATCTAATTGATGGAGTACAATCGTTTCTTGACAGATTAGAGGAAAGGGGAATCATGAGATTCTTTCTCTCAAACAATTCCAGTAAGTCTGTTGGGCAATATCTTGAGAAGTTGCAAGATTTGGGTATCCCTGCAAATTCGCAAGAAGTTCTCTTATCCACACACGATTTAATCTCATGGCTTAATGAGAATAGGATTGATGAAACCTACTTGGTAGGGACTGAAGGTATGAGAGAAATGTTGGAGTCTGTTGGAGTTAGTACGAACTCCGAAGATCCTCAATACGTCGTCTTGGGATATGACACCGAGATTACTTACGAGAAACTCAGTACTGCCTCAATTCACTTGCACAAGGGCGTTCCCATGGTAGCAAGTCATCCAGATGTTGTGTGCCCTTCTCCCGACGGAGGATTGCCTGATACTGGGGCATACATGGACCTTTTTGAGGCCACCACCGGAGTTCGACCAGAGCACGTGTGCGGCAAGCCAAATGCCGGTATGATACTTCACAAGGTCGAGGAGTTGGGTCTGCGTCCAGACCAATGCGCCATGGTAGGAGATAGGTTGTACACCGATATGGAAATGGCTGAACGGGCGGGTGTTCATGGTGTTCTGGTCTTGAGTGGAGAGGCTACTATGGATGATCTGGGAGAGGCGCCTCAGAACCCTTCAATCGTTGTCGGCTCGGTTGCAGAATTGGCAAGATAGGTGGAAACCCTCAACCATCATAGCCCCACGCCAAGTTATGTCCGAGGGTCTGGTAGTCGTTACTGGAGCGAGTGGTTACATCGGAAGTTACGTGGTGGCTAACTTACTTGCCAAAGGCAGGAAGGTAAGGGCCACGGTAAGAAATTTGGATGATTCTCTCAAAGTTGACCATCTGAAGGAGCTTGAGATTGCCAAAGGAGGAAGTCTCGAGATCGTGGAGATGGATCTTTTTGATTCGGATTCTGTAAATTCAGCTATCGCTGGGTGTACTGACCTTATTCACACTGCAGCCGCTGTCAGAATCAGCGCTGAAGACCCTCAAAGACAGATTGTTGATCCGAGTGTTATTGGTACGCAGAATGTGGTCGCAGCAATTGATGCTGCGGGAAGTGTGGAGAGATTTGTCCACACCTCCTCCACCGCAGCCATCCGACCGATGAAATGGAGGAATGGAGAGACGTTCACGACAGAAACCTGGGCTGATGATGCGACCCTCGAAAACAATCCATATGGTTTGGCAAAGGTATTGGCCGAGAGGGTTGTAAGGGAATGGCATGGAGATGGAGAAGGTAAGCCAAGGATGGTAACGATACACCCGAGTGTTGTTTTCGGACCCCCTATGAGCAAGGTGCACCTGAGGGGGTCGCTTTCTTTCCTCAACTTGTTTCTGCGAAGGAAGATACCTGTATTGGTTCCAATCCAAATTAATATCGTCGATGTAAGGGATGTAGCTGAGGCCCATGTCAGGGCCTTGACTATGGGACAGAATGCCGGACGATATCTCACTGTAAGTGGTGATATGCAATTCTCCGAAATTTCCAAAACTCTTCGCGAGGAGTACCCAGAATTGAATACTCCCAGATTTACAATTCCATACATTATTGCTTTGATTTTCGGGCCACTGTTCGACAAGAGGATTACATTTTCATGGGCAAGACAGCATTTCAAGAGGAATTTGTATTGGGATGCAACACCAGCAGAACGAGAATTGGAAATGGAATGGAAATCGCCTAGAGATTCGGTAATCGAGTCGGTGTCGGAAATGCTTGAGAAGGGAAGAGATTAGTCCACAATATCTGCTAGAATTGTGTCTTCCGGTTTGTTTCTTAGCCAGATTGTGGTGACCCCTATTGCTAGAAAGATAAAAACCAACAACCCAATGAATAAAATTGGGGATGATGCTTTCTCAATAATCGGAGTATTGTCTGCATTATATGCTGGGATTTGGGTTTCATCATATACTGGACGAACCATTACCAAATCGAATGCAGTGTCCGGATCGTAGAAGTCAGACGGGTGGGCCGGGTCGAGGTCGGAGTATCCGTCGAATCTTAGTGGGACTTCGAAAATTCTCTCTTCGGACACATCCAATGTAAGTAAGACATCGAATGTGTATGGGACCCTTGGTTCCATGAATTCAGAGCCTGTCAAAACTCCAGTAATGGGAAGAGATATTGCGGTTCCTGATACATCGAACTCTGTCCATTCACCCCAATGCTCTGGGGCAACTTCTAGCACGATGTAAATGGTGTCTCCAACCAACGTTCCCTGTCCCTGTGCGTCATCATTTCCATCTGATCCTAAATCGACATTTGGCCTGATTTGTGCAACTTGAGCAGTATCTGTATCCCAGTCTAGAGAACTGAACGCTATTTGCATCTCATAGGTGCCGTTTGGAACCCAGACATAGTGCCTATCATCGGTAGCATAAGTACCGAATGTGCTGGTTGGGCCGTTGTTGAAATGGCTCCATTCCCCTTTCCAAGCATGTCTGAGTTGGTCGGTTTTCAGGCTTAGGCCTCTTGTATCCATGATGCCCTCATAGTGTTCATATGCGTCCCAAACCGTAGCTTCGGGATGATCCAAGAATCCGTCCCCATCGGGGTCGCGCATGACCTGTAATGTTCTTGCGAGGGCGAGAGCTCTGTCTGTGTCAACTAATCCATGTCCGACTCTCCAATCGTGACACCGGTTGGTGTTGGCGGAGATGTGGCATTCTTCTGGGATGTTATCGCAGGAATCGTCGTCATTACCTTCCTCGCATGAATTTTTCAGAACTTCATAATGTGAAGTCAGTTCTAGTATCAATTCAACTTCATGAACTCTGGATTCATTTCTGGTGTTCCAATCTTCGAATTGTAGTCCCTTTGCTGTCTCGTTGAAATACAAACTTTCTCCTTCGTCGTGATCTTCGTATTGATAGGTCGCTGTTCCTAAAGAAGGGGCGGCTGCGAGGAGGAGAGTGGCGATGCCCCCAATATGGGGAGTGGCCATACTGGTACCCGAGATTGCCATGTAGTACAAATCGCCTTGAGTTCGGGTGGAAGCGTCAATTGCTGTGGCCCTTGGGGCGGTTGCCCAGATATTTCGTCCTGGTGCTCCGATATCTGGCCAAGTATGTTGTTGGGTTTTCCAGCCTCTGCTGGAAAAGGATGTAACTTCATTCCCGTCGTGAGTAAGTGCTGCTACTGAAATTGCAGAGGGGGTATTTGCGTAGATGTTTGTGCGTAGGTCGCTCTCCGACTCGTCTCCATTTCCGCCGCTATTTGATGCTGCGAAAATTACTGCAACATCATTGTCATATGTCAGCATGTCAGTTAGTATTGTAACCGCGTTTGAAGGATTGTAGTCTCCGTTTGTGCCCCAAGAATTAGAGACGACTCTGATATTGTAATCGTTCAGCCCCGGTCTGCTGTGCTGGTAGGTCCATTCCAAACCCTCAACGGCTGCGAAAATTGAGGCGCCATCTCCTGTGCCTAGTGCTACAATGGTTGCTCCTTTTGCAGTACCGAGGCGTCTACCACCTGAGGCGTCCCCGTTGCCTGCGATTGTGCCGCCAACATGAGTTCCGTGGCCACTTGATGTATCTGAGTTGCAGTTTGGTGCGTCTACCCATGCAACGCCAGTCCATTTCGCTGACCAAATCAACTTCTCACCAGTCCATGGCTCTCCACAATCGAAATCTGGGTGTTCGCCATCGATTCCTGTGTCCAAATCTACAGCAGTGGCGCCTTTGCCGTCAAATTCCATCAGGGAAAGATCTGGTTCTGTTTTCAGAACCCCATCTGTTCCAATTATTGCTCGATGCCAAGCAAGGCTGGCGTTTACCCATCTCACTGTTTCATGCATCATCGATTCCTTATCATTCTGATCGCCTGGTAGGTAGAAATGTTCGATTGGGACGTTGAGTTCCATATGTTTGACCATAGAGAAGGTGGAAAGGCGAGATATTTCGGAAGGAGTTCCTACAATCAGACCTCCATGTAGAACTGACATCTCCGAAATCAATTTGATTCCTGTTGATTCGAGTGTGTTCCAGTCAATATCGTTGGGATTATTGGTTAACTGTACAATGACTTCTATTTCATCTTCTGATTCTAGTTTAGAAATCAATTCATCACTCATCTTCGATATATCAACTGATGAGTTGTGATTGATGTATGCAAGTGAACCCGACATAGATGCAACCAGAGTTACCATCAGCAACGCAGTAAATCGCACATATGGCCGTCCTAGCGATTGGATTTCAACGAAACCCCGTATTGAATAGCAGAACCGTTCATCTGATGTAGGCGGGTACTGACCGCGATTCGTGCGCGTAGTGTCCTTGATGCTCGTCCTGTTGATGGTTTCAGCCCCGTTGGGTGGGTGCTTCGGAGAGGAAGAGGTGGTTGTTGAAGAGAAGAATATCTTCGATGATTTGTGTCCTCAGGGGATTGCGAATAACACCTGGTACCACTACTCCAACGCGACTGATGCGACCAAGGCCTCAGATGTATTCAACGGCACTTCGGTACTTATCGGGAATAATGCTCCAGTATGCGCTATCGGGACATATTATGGAATAGGTTTGACAACATTTGAGCCTACGATTGGGGTGACGTCTTCGGATAATTTGTACATGACCAGTTGGGGCAATGGAGATTCTGGTTCGACTGCGATTGTTCGGTGTTCAGGTCTAATTGGTATGACTAATGTCAGTGATTATGTGTGTGAAGATGTATACAGCGTATTCGCGCCGGTTGCAAATAGTAACGACCCGTATGTGTATGTTGATCCTTGGACTGATCGGATAATGAAATTCGATATGCATGCATTGTTGGGGATGACGGTCGAGTGGTCAGATAATGAAGGCGGAAGTTGGACTGGGCCATCAGTGGCTACCGGTTGGTCCGTACAAGACCATCAAACGATTGCTTCCTCACCTTATCCTGCACTCCTACACCCGACTACGTGGGTATTCTGCGTCAATGGTAACTATCCATACCCAGTATGTTCCAGTAGTAATGATGGTGGTCTGACCTGGGGCCCTGAGGTGCCTGGCGCTCCTACAAGCTGCAATAGTGGTGGATTGACGGGGCATATCATGGGATCTGACAACGGTAATTTCTACCGTGGAAACAGAGGTTGTGATGGAGGAGAGGGGTACTCAATCTACCGCAGCACAAATGGTGGGTTGACATGGACTGAGCATCCTCTCCCAACCGAAACCACTGGAACTGCTGAGACTTGGAACTTCGAGGAGGCTCAGGTGTATCCTGACTCTGAGGATAATGTCCACGCAATGTGGATGGGTTCAGACAACATGCCCTACTATTCGTATTCAAGAGATGAAGGTGATACCTGGAGTGAACCGTTGATGATTGCGCCTCCTATTGGGCTCAACGGCACTGGTTTCCCGGTGATTGCGGCTGGAGGTCCCGGTCAGGTTGCGCTAGGTTATCTGGGCGATTCAGGAGGAGATACATGGAACGGATATCTGACTGTTATTTCTGATGCATTTAGTCAGATGCCGTTGATGACAACAGTTCAGGTTAATGCCTGGGGCGATCCTCTAGACACAAGTGCTGATTGTGGTTACAATAGGTGTGGGGGTTTTGGTGATTTTAATGACATCATCGTCGACCAGCACGGGCGTGTTTGGTTTGGTTTGGCACACAATGTTGGTGGAGAGATTGGTATCTTTGGGACCATGACAGTCGGCCCATCTCTGCGTGGTAATGGGACGCTTGCTGAATTACCACAAGGTGGGCCAAGTACTCTCTAGAATACTTCAGGATACAAGTCGTAGGCTTGGTAGGCGAAGCTTGCCGCGAAAGCCAACATTGCTAGGCCGCAGATGGTCATAGCAATACGATATTTGCGTGGAGAAAGCCATGTTCCTCCGCCTACGAAAATCCAGGCTATTGATGCCTTTACTAGGATAATTGTGACAAGGAACGCGATTGCATAGATTACCGGTGCTATCGGTTCTTGCTCCGCTGCGGTAGCCATTAGAGGCCCCCCAATCAAAAACCAGAACACGTAGACATTGGGGTTGAGAAGATTCGTTAGGATTCCGCGTTTGAACGAACCTGTTGTATCTTCTTTCACATCAGGGTTTGGTAATTCCAATGTGAAGCACTCAAGGCCCATTTTAGTCAGAAAGAGTGCGCCTATGCCGGAAATCGCGAGTAAGATACTGGGTTCAGTGGCCAGCCAGCCTGCGAAAAACAGACTGATGATGATTAGTGGGCCATCTGTGAAGATTGGTGCTGCAGCTGTCCACATTCCCGCCCTCAGACCTTTGGAAAGTGATTCTCTGATTACCATAGTCAGTAGTGGGCCGGGTTTGATTCCCTCAATGATACCTAGGGCCAAACCGGCTCCTGCGAGTTGTGCGATTAATTGGGTGTCCATCGCCTAACGCCTCGAGTAAATGGCGATTTTTGCCAGTAACTCCAGTATTTCGAGGTACAGCCAGACTAGGGTTACCATGAGCCCGAAAGCGGCTCTCCACTCCAATTGCTTCGGTGCACCCGATTGGACTCCTCTCTCAATGAAGTCAAAGTCCGCCACCAGACATAATGCGCCGATACCAATGACGAACAATGAGAATGCGATGCCGATTGGGCCTGCCCCGTGAATATAGGGTACCTGGTACCATCCTGTTATGGCACCGAAGAAGGACACGAGGTAAATCAGCACAATAGCGAGAAGTGCCGAAGTAACTGCGATTCGGGTGTTCTCATCCCAAGCAATTAGACCGGCCCTGTAGATCATTATCATGGCTCCAAGAATTAGGAAAGTGAGACATGCTGCTAGGATTCCTATTCCGGGTAAATCCAACCCCACTTCAAACATCCATGTCACACCACCAAGGGCGAGTCCTTCCATAGCAGCGTAGCTGCAGATTAGGAATGGACTGGAAGAGGATGAAAAAATGATCACTATGGCGAGGATGAATCCTACAATCGCTCCGATAAGGGCAAGGAGTGCAGATTCTGGCATGGAGAAGGCCGTCAATATGGCTGTAGCCGCGGTTATGAGAAGTAGTATGCCAGTCTTCTCAGATACTCCTTCAATAGTCATCATATTGGATTCGTAATCTTCCCACCAAGAGACGTCCTTGTATCCTGATTTAGAAAAGGTCGAGTCTGATAATGTAGGGTTTCCGGAACGATACATCTGCATCACTGAGAAGGTGGTCCTTCTCAAGGCTTGGCCCGGAAATCAATCACATTATGGCTTTGAGATGTTTACCTGTGTAGCTCGATGGGTTCTCTGCAACCAATGACGGTGGTCCTTCTGCTACGACTAATCCGCCCCTCTCTCCGCCCTCAGGACCTAGGTCGAGAACCCAGTCGGCGCATTTGATGACATCCAGATGGTGTTCGATGACCACCACAGTGTGGCCATTCCTGCGTAACCTCAGTAGAACCTCGATGAGTTGGTCCACATCAGCCAACGAAAGACCAGTAGTGGGCTCATCTAGGATGTACATGGTGTGCTTTCTGGCCGGCTTGTGCAACTCAGTGGCTAATTTGACTCTCTGGGCTTCTCCTCCTGAGAGGGTGGTGGCTGGCTGACCTAGTCTGATGTAGCCCAGACCGACATCTTGTATTGTGGAGAGGATTCGGTAGATTGAACGTTGATTGGCGAAGAATTCGCACGCTTCGTCTATGTTCATTTCGAGAACGTCGTGGATGGTCTTTCCACGCCATTCGACTTCTAGTGTCTCTCGTGTGTATCGTTTGCCCTTACACACATCACACACCACCCATACATCTGGGAGGAAGTTCATCTCGAGTTTGGTCGAGCCGGCCCCTTTGCAGGCCTCACATCTACCGCCTCTGACATTGAAGGAGAATTGGCCGGCCTCGTAACCTCTCTCCTTGGAAAGTGAAGTGCTTGCAAATAATTCCCTAATCGGAGTGAAAGCTCCGGTGTATGTGGCGGGGTTGGAACGAGGTGTCCTTCCGATTGGGGATTGATCGATTACGATGGTTTTGTGGATGTGCTCAACGCCCTCTATCTTGTCGTGGCGCCCTGGAGTTGTATCTGCTCCATGCAGTTCTCTGAGTAGTGTTGGTGCAATCGTGGAGGTGACTAGGGATGATTTGCCAGAGCCCGAAACGCCAGTTACAGCGACCATGCAGCCTAGGGGAATTCTGATGTCTATGTCCTGCAAGTTGTTTTGTCGTGCACCTGTGATTGTGAGCCAGCGCTCAGGATCCGGTTCCGCTATGTCCTCTGGTAATGCGATTTGTTTTCGCCCGGAAAGATAGGCGCCGGTTATGCTCTGTTTGTTGGACAGGAGTTTGTCCAGACTACCATTTACCACTATTCTTCCGCCTTCTTTTCCTGCGCCCGGACCGATATCTACGAGCCAGTCTGCTTGTCGCAATGTCGCTTCATCGTGTTCCACTACTAGCAGAGTGTTTCCAAGGGAAGTTAGTTCTCTGAGGGTTTCTAGTAAGCGACCGTTGTCCCTTGGGTGGAGTCCGATACTCGGCTCGTCCAATACATACATCACGCCTGTTAGTCGAGTGCCAATCTGAGTTGCGAGGCGTATTCTCTGCGACTCGCCACCAGACAACGTGTTGGCGCGACGGTCTAGTGTGAGATAGTCGAGGCCGACTAGGGCTAGGAATCGAAGCCTAGATTCGATTTCTTTGATTATCTCTCGAGAGATGTAAAGAGACCGTTCATCCAATTCGTGCGACTTAGAGACTGTTTCACTATCTGGCTCATCCCTGTCCAATCTATCCCACGTGTCGTCCAAACCACCTAAGCGCCAGTGCTGAACAGCCGCAAGGGCCTCCAACACACTACAGAATGAGAATTCGGGTAGTGATATTCCACCAACTGTCACCATACTGACGGCTCTGTTGAGTTTTCTTCCGCCACAATCAGTACAGGGCTCATCGGTCATATAGGAGGTTAGACGTGACCTGGTGCGGTTTGAGCTGGTGTCGGTGTAGGTCCTTCTCAGGCGCGCGAACACGCCTTCCCATGGTCGTAC
>CEUN01123301.1_pt1 | contig 13482 bp, 9 predicted proteins | sample 361501 | NCBI WGS metagenome assembly CEUN01 (sample SAMEA2622801, study PRJEB7988) | marine metagenome | biome: marine biome (ENVO:00000447); feature: marine epipelagic mixed layer (ENVO:xxxxxxxxx); material: "saline water (ENVO:00002010), including plankton (ENVO:xxxxxxxx)" | depth 120 m | reverse complement strand
ACGAGGGTGGCGATGCATTCTCCCTGGGCGGTTAGCGGGTTGCTGCGGCGGCTCATGATCAAGCCCTCGGTTTCGGTGCGGACTTCGTACGGTGCAACGTCGATTAACTCTGGGTTGTGAATGACAGCGATAACCTCTCCAACCCCAACGACATCTCCCATTTCACGTAATGGCTCAAGGATGCCACTGCAAGGCGCCATGATATAATCCCGTGTATCATCACCCGCAACGACCTCAGAATCCGATATTCCAGTATCAATGGGCTCCGCTGATATAATTCCAGCCCATACCAATAGATTATGAATGCCGTCAGCAGCCATTTTTAACATCTCAGGCCCAAATTGGCTTTTGCTTCCCAATTCCGTGCCGAGCGTGATCTTGCCTAGCCCCTCAGCATATGACGGTAAGAGCCCTGAACCTGCTACGTCTTCATATATAAAGACGTACGGTAGCCCCCAAGCTTTTGCAGCTTCTATCATGCGAGACATTTGCTCCTGATCTTCAAGGTCATGCATGTTCACGGACGGCAAGAAGTGCATAGAACTCCCGCCAGAATGAATGTCTACGACGATATCCGCTAAGGGAATAATGTGATGCGCGACGAAGTGCGCGATTTTGCCAGTAATATCATCATCTTTATCACCCGGAAATGCACGATTCATGTTTTTGCCATCAATCGGCGAAAGCCGCGTACCGGCCATTGCTGCAGGCTTATTGAGCATCGGTATCAGAATTATCCTGCCCTGTATTTCAGTAGGATCCAGATTCCGTGCCAAATTCATCAAGGTCACCTGGCCTTCGTACTCATCCCCGTGATTGCCACCGGATAACAATACGGTAGGGCCCTCACCATTGCTTATCGATATGATGGGTACGAAATACTGTGCCCATCCCGCGGAATTGGTAGACATAGGAATTTTCAAGTTCCCAAAATGCTTGCCGTCTGCCTCTAAATCAATATCAATCGATACAAGTGAGTCTTCGCTCATTTCACTCCCTTAGTATTTTAAAGCAACTCAGCCTTCACTCTATTGAACTGCTCGATCGCAAAATTGAGATCCTCAATACTGTGAGCGGCTGAAATCTGTGTTCGAATGCGAGCCTGTCCCTGTGGTACCACTGGATAGGAAAAGCCAATGACATATACGCCCAACTCCAACATGCGATCTGCAAAACGAGTGGCTAGTGACGCGTCACCGAGCATGATCGGAACAATCGGATGCGTACCCGGTAAGATCTCAAATCCATCGGACTCCATGCGAGATCTGAAGTGTGTGGTATTTGTTTCTAGCGTGTCGCGCAACGTAGTAGACGACGTTAGTAATTCAATTGCCTTAAGTGATGCCCCGACGATCGATGGAGCTACCGAGTTTGAGAACAGATAGGGGCGAGAACGCTGTCGTAACAAGTCGACAATCTCCTTCCGACCAGCCGTATACCCGCCACTTGCGCCGCCAAGCGCTTTCCCGAGTGTTCCAGTAATGATGTCGATTCTATCGACGCAGTCGTGATATTCATGAGTGCCTCGGCCAGTTTGTCCAATGAACCCCACGGCGTGCGAGTCATCGACCATGATCAATGCATCGTATTTGTCCGCTAGTTCACAGATGGCCGGTAGGTTGGCGATATATCCATCCATGGAAAATACTCCATCCGTCGCGATCAAACGATGCCGTGCGGACTGGGCTTCCTGAAGGCACTTCTCTAAATCTGCCATATCATTATTTGCGAACCTAAAGCGTTGAGCTTTGCAAAGGCGCACCCCGTCAATAATGCTGGCATGATTGAGGGAATCACTAATGATGGCATCATGGTTATCCAGCAAGGTTTCGAAGAGTCCGCCGTTAGCATCGAAACAACTGGTGTAAAGTATGCAGTCGTCAGTTCCAAGAAAGCCAGAGATTGCCTCTTCCAATTCAGTATGGATAGACTGCGTCCCGCAAATGAATCGAACACTAGATAGTCCGTATCCCCATCGGTCCAACGCTTCGTGCGCCGCACGGATTACGCCTGGATGTGCGGATAGTCCCAGATAGTTGTTCGCGCACATATTAAGGACGGGCGGTTGGTCTTCTACCTGGATCTTTGCACCCTGGGAAGTGCTGATTACACGCTCTGCCTTAAACGTACCCGCGTCGTGAATAGAGCTGAGTTGATCTTGCAGGTTCTTAATTAATTGTGTTGACATTGACGCACCTTGAGTGAAACACCATTAAACACCTTCCCAATGCAGAATAATCTTACCCGTGTTACCGGATTTCATGATTTCAAATGCAGCTTCGTAATCGTGAAACGGAAAGTGATGTGTGATTACTGGCGAAATATCCAATCCACCTTCAATCAGCACGGTCATTTTGTACCAAGATTCATACATCTCACGACCATAAATGCCTTTAATGGTCAGCATGTTGAAGATCACTTCATTCCAGTCAATGGACATGTCGTGTTCAGGGATCCCAAGCATGGCAATACGACCACCGTGAGTCATGCTCGAAAGCATGCTTCTGAAGGCTGAAGGGTTTCCAGACATCTCCAAACCAACATCAAACCCCTCTCGCATGTGCAATTGTTCGAAGACTTCGGGGATTTCCTGCTTCGTTACATCGACAGCAACGGTTGCTCCCATTTTCTTTGCAAGGTCCAGCCGGAAAGGGTTTACATCTGTAACCACCACGCTTCGCGCGCCGGCGTGTTTGCAAATTGACACTGCCATGCAACCGATTGGTCCAGCACCTGTGATCAGCACATCTTCACCGAGCACCGGAAAAGAAAGTGCCGTATGGGTTGCATTGCCAAATGGATCAAAGATAGACGCTATGTCTCTATCGATACTGTTTCTGTGCTTCCAGACATTGGTCATGGGCAATGAGATATACTCAGCAAATGCCCCTGGTCGGTTGACGCCGATCCCTTTGGTGTCGTTACACAAATGCCGTTTCCCTGCGAAGCAGTTTCTGCATCGCCCGCAAACCACATGACCCTCTCCACTTACAACGTCACCTGTGTGGAAGTCTGTTACATTTTTACCAGCGTCAACGATGGTTCCCACAAACTCGTGCCCTACAACCATCGGCGCCGGCACTGCGCTCTGCGCCCATTTGTCCCAGTTGTAGATATGTAGATCAGTGCCGCAAATTCCGGTTCGGTCCACTCGAATTAAGACATCGTTCGTGCCGACTTCAGGCTCAGGCACTTCTTCAAGCCAGAGTCCTTCTGATTGTTCACGTTTGACGAGTGCCTTCATGGCTAATCTTCGCTTCAATGAGCAGAAAAGTGATTAATGCAAACGGCTGCAGCGGTGGAAGTATTCTAGAGAGAAATACACAATAGTCGAGTAGTTAAGTGGTTTCTTGTCTCAGATTTACTAACATATATGCACACGATGAATTGTACTCTCACACCAAAGGCTCACCATGTTTAATCAACCAATTTCCAGACGCCGTTTTGTTCAGTCGTCGGCTGCAGTTGCCGCGTTGTCTACCGCACCAAACCTTCTTGGGGCCAACGCTCGAGGAGTGAGTTTAAAGGGTAAGTTATTTAAGACCCTTAAGATTGGAATGGTTGGTGTGAAGGGTAGTTTGGCAGAACGATTTGCAGCGGCGAAGGCGGCTGGTTTTGGTGCGATTGAGATGAATTCTCCGGGCATGAACGTGGAGGAAACGCTTGATGCCATCAAACAGTCAGGCCTGCCAGTTGATGGTACTGTATGCTCGAGCCACTGGAATATACGTCACAGCGATGCAGATCCAGAAAAACGAAAAGTTGCTCTGGAACATCTTAAGACCGCTCTAAAAGACACCAAAGCAGTTGGTGGCGACACGGTGCTACTAGTTGTCGGGCATGGTAACGATGGAACAGAAGATGAAGTATGGGAGCGATCAATCGCCAATATCAAACAAGCCGTTTCGCTTGCAGAGGAACTGGAAGTCGCAATTGCGATCGAAAACGTTTGGAATCAGTTCTGTTACGATCACGGTGGTGACTCATCTCAAACGGCCGTTAAGTACAAACGATACGTAGATGAATTCGAGAGTGAGTGGGTCGGTATGCAGTTTGATATCGGTAACCACTGGAAGTACGGCAGTATGGGCGACTGGATTCGTGAATTGGACCACCGCGTAATCAAACTCGACGTGAAAGGGTTCTCACGCGAAAATGACAGGTTTACGAAGATTGGTGAAGGTGATCTCGATTTTGATGATGTCTGCCGAGCTCTTCGTGAAATTAAGTTCAAAGGCTGGTGTGCTGCAGAAGTCGGTGGCGGTGATTCGGCACGGCTGGGTGAGATATCCGCAAATATGGATCGCGTCTTTCATCTGACTTAGTAACGCGTCTGACGTTTGAATTCGTATCAGCCTAGCTATTCACTTTCCGTTCGTTCGCCTTCCTGCGATTGCGTTATGCGATCACGGTGTTGTTTAGCAAAGCCGAAATTGCCAATCGAATCATAGTAGGTCGCCAGCAAGGAATTTGCCGAGAGATGATCGGCATCAATTGCAATGGTACGGGTGAGCCACATTAGGCTTTGTGCCGGATCGTTGTAATCCATGAGGATTTCGCCCACGGCAAATTGAGCATCAGCGTTGGTTGCATCGGCATTTGCGGCCTTTACGAGTTCAGGGACCTGAGCCATAGCAATGCGTGCTTCCTTTATGTAGGTAAAGTGGACCTTCGCCATTTCAATCTGGTCACTTTCCTGTAATGCAGTTGCAAGTGAGTGGCGGATATCTAAATTCCAAGGCTGGGTTTCGTGAAAAGGCATCAGTATTGCAATGGCCTGCTCGGAGTTTCCTGAGTCCAATTCAAGTTGTCCTAGTTCAAGTGATGCGACATGGTAGTCCGGGCTCAATTCTAAGGCTTGTGTCAATTTCTGCCGCGCTGAACCAAAATCTCCGGTCTTACGATGAAGTCTTGCGGAGTGCGTTAATGCGACTGGATGTTCAGGGTATTTGCTGAGATATCGATTCAGGTGTTCTGCAGCTTGCTCGTAGTCTTGTAGTTGCAATAAGGCTTCCCCCATGAACAACCACGACTCCGCGATATAAGGAGCTTTGGTATATGTGATTTCAAACTCCGTTAGTGCCGCCTGAGCAACTTCTCGCTGGGATTGGCTTTCAGCGCGTGCTAAGTGCAATCTTCCACGGAACAGGGGAATTAATGGGTCGGTAGGATAGTCGCGTTCCCATGCTTCGATGACTGCATCAGCCATTTGATGGTCTTTAGTTGTGATAAACCCCCTGGCAAATGACTCACAAAGATCCATCCCATCATTGGTGTCAGAGGCGAGCAGTTGAGAGAGTTGAGACTGACCGTTCCCGACCACTCCGATATGGGCCATGGCATAGGTTTGCTCTCGCCGACATCGTACGCTATTGAATCCAAGTTCTTGGGCGAATTGTAAGTGACGCCGTACATTTTCAATGTCGCCTAGCCGACGGTAGGTGCGTGCCAGAAAAAAATGTACTTCACCGCTTTCCGGATCAATTTCCAATGCATTGGCAAGATGTTTTGAAGCCGTATCCGTATCACGTATTAGCAAAGCGGCTTTAGCACGCGTTAGTTGTAACTGCAGATTAATTGGATTCCACGCAATTACCGCTGAAACAATGAGCGCAACTGCGCTAAGAAGTAATCGTGACTTGGTTTTTGACTTTTTTGCCATGAGCAGGCGAGTTAACTAACGGTGCAATAGAAATTGGTAACGAACAAACAGTTGTTGGACCAACTGCGTATACATCATATTGTTTCAGCGCTATCTTAAATACAGCGCTATTTTCCGGGCGTGTGCTATTATACAGAAACAGTTTCTTTTAAGGCGATTCCGGTCAAAACGCGGCATTGAGACGACGTATATAAATAGATCGAACGAATGAGACGATTAGCCAACCTTTTGTCGACCGCTGCCATTTTTGTGTTTTTGACGACGTTTGGCGGCTGTACGGATGGATCGGCCGAGCCGGATGTCGAATCAATAAATACGGGACCAAGCGACGCGTCAATTGAACAGTTGCAGGGGCTCTCTGAAAAGGAATCGCGTTACCTTCAGGATGCCGAGCATTTGGGCGGATTTGTATTTGGAGATGTTGTTTTACCAGCAGTCCGTGACGCAATCGCAAAAAGTGATCGGGCACAACTTGCACGTTTTATAGCCCCGTCCTTCCACGGCGGTATATACGACATACAGCAATTCGGCAATGCGGAATTGCAATTTGCTTCTATCAACACCTGGACAGATGAAGATGGAGTAGTGAGTTGTACTGGCGAGGAGTTTGTCGACTGGCTAATTAACTTGCGTTCTGAATTCATCGAGCTACAGTCCGTTTCCATTAAGGTCATGCAAATGAGTCCCGTTGAATACGGTGAATTCGGCAAACAATGGGACGGTTCCATCAAGCTGCGCCTTGCCGGGCGCCTTGGAAATGGAGATCTGAGAGAAACTGTTGTGAAAATGAATTGCTCGATTGATGGAATCGACGACGACATGCAGGACAGGGACAAATGGTTGCTGCAAGCCAGTGCATATCGTGTTGACGTCGCAACCGGTACTGGATACCTCATGCACGATGTCACCAATAGTACTGGTGTGGACACGTCGCAGTTTAGAGATAACTGGGATCATGTCGAGGAACTGCCGATTCCATTTCTTACAGGTGGTGTTTACGTCACTGACTTTGACAAAGACCAATTGCAGGACTTGTTGATTACAGATTTGAACGGCATCTTTTTCTATCGTGGGTTGCCAGGATTGAAGTTCGAACAAGTGACCGTCGATGTTGGATTGCCATCGGTAATTGCCAATAGTGAGAAGGCACCTTTAGGTGCTATGTTTGCTGACCTTGATAACGATGGCTATGACGATCTGATTCTTGGTCAGACTGTATACCGCAATGATAACGGAATGCGATTTCGTCGATTGACGGCTGCGGATACTAACATCAAACTGTCAACGGCCTCGTACCGATACTCGGTGGTTGATTTTGACCTGGATGGAAATCTGGATATCTATGTCGTTGGGTTGAGAGTTAGTGCCGAGAAGGCTCAGCCGTGGATTGGAGATGTTGAGGGGCATCGCAATCAGCTTTGGAAGAATCTCGGTGGTTGGCAATTTGAAGATGTAACAGATGCTGCTGGTATAGCGGGTAGTGGCGGACCAACGTTTGCGGCAGTGTGGTATGACGCTAACGGGGACAAATGGCCGGACGTCATGACTTCGATCGAGATGGGGCAAAATGACTATTTCCTGAATAACGGTGACGGTACATTTCGAAAAGGTGAATTGCCGGAAGGCTATGGCGGATTCTCCATGGGTATCACCGTAAGCGATATTAACAACGATGGATTGGGCGATCCCTATGTTGCAAATATGTACAGTAAGGCCGGTGAACGCATCTTGGGCAATCTGAATCCGGAGTTGTACGATAGTGAAATTGACAACTTAATGCGGGACTTTGTCACGGGCAATGAACTCTACCAGAACAACGGTGACGGTACGTATTCACGCATTGGCCAGTCAGCTGGTGTAAATGATGTGGGCTGGGCATATGGTGCGACGTTTATGGATCTCGACGGCGATGGTCTGGAAGATATGTACGCACCGGTTGGATTTCAAAGCGTTGACCCGAACAAACCCGACGGCTGACGGTGTGTTTGGTTGGCTGTCGTGACACAGCCGTTTGATCACACCTATGAAGCGAAAAACCTTCGTAAGCTTGATAAGGAAAAGGGAGAGTTTTGGGTTGGTAATCCGTGGTTGTTCCCTAAAAGTGGTGAAAACTTGAGTGCTTACGAACGTAATGGTATTTATCTAAATGGTGGCGACCAGGTTTTTCATGATATGTCATTCTTGAGTGGCGCGGACAGTAATGGGGATGGGCGTTGTGTGGTGGCCACCGATTTGAACGGTGATGGTATGGTTGAGTTGTTGGTTCGGCAGGCAGGTGGTGGTCCACTGCTCATTTACGAGAATCGTTTTCCAGCTCGAAGTTGGCTGAAAATCAGCTTCGAAGGCAAGACTAGCAATGCGACCGGAGTAGGTGTAAAGATTGCTTGTACGATCGGCGATCGTGTCATTCGGAGGGAAAATTACCCAATCGTAAATTTCTTGTCACAAAAGCCTGCCGTAGTCGAACTAGGTCTTGGCAGTGCGAAACAGATTGACAAGCTCAAAATTCAATGGCCAGCTGGTCACATTCAGGTGCTTAAGGATGTTGAGGTGAACCAGCATCTGATTATCGAAGAGGCAATTACGGAAACCACGGCACGTGTCTCTAAAACTGGTTTATAATGCCGGCTGTGCTTCACGACTCTTTGGCATGCAAAAAATGCGTAGTGTTCTTAGTTATCTTGGGTTAATCGTTTTTAGTGGAACGATTGCGCATGGTGTCGATGCAGCAGATGAAGGCCTCGAATTTTTCGAACGCAGAATCCGTCCACTTTTGATTCAACACTGCATGGAGTGTCACAGTGCTGACAAGGAAATTGAATCAGGCTTAAGCCTTGACGGCCGAACGGCGCTGTTAAAGGGGGGAGACCGAGGGCCGGCGGTTAGTGTTGACGATCCAAAGTCCAGTCTATTTCTGCGCGCAGTATCGTATAACGATGCAGATCTACAGATGCCGCCGGAAGGAAAACTAAACGAAAAAGAGCTTAGCCTATTTGCCGAGTGGATCAAAATGGGGGCACCGATGCCGAAGGCTTCAACTGCAGCCACCATTCACTCAGAGATTGATTTTGACGCGGGGCGAAGTCATTGGGCTTTTCAACCACTAATTCAGAACGACAAAATCACTTCCGATCAGGCCGGTATAGGTAAGATTGATTCGATTATTGATCAACAATTGCAGGAGGACGGAGTCCAAAGTACAGAGAGGGCTTCAAGGGAAGTGCTCATTCGCCGACTGAGTCTCGTTTTGAGAGGACTGCCTCCAAAATGGTCGGAAGTGCGACGGTTCGTTCAAGATCAGCGTGTCGACGCCTACCAGCGATTAGTCGATCGTTATCTGGCGACGCCTCAATATGGAGAACGTTGGGGACGGCATTGGCTTGATCTTGCTCGCTATACAGATGAAACGGCGTCTTGGCTAAAACGTACAGATAGCGCATTTAGATATCGGGATTGGGTCGTCAATGCGCTGAATACCGACCTGCCGTATGATGAGTTCATCCGATATCAACTGGCTGTCGATATGCTGCCTAACGCCAGTACGTCTGATCTTGCAGCCTTAGGCTTTCTTGGGCTGAGCCCAACGTACTGGAAAGAACCTCGCTTAGATCCGCAGGTAATCAAGGTGGTGGTTGCGGAAGAGTGGGAAGAACGTATCGACACCATCGGACGTACATTCCTGGGAATGAGTCTGGCCTGTGCCCGGTGCCATGATCACAAGTTCGATCCCGTGACAACAGAAGATTACTATTCGCTTGCCAGTATCCTTGCTAACACTCGCCTGGTGGAAATGCCCTTGTTGCCCCGCGAACAACGAGAACGCGTATTAGGTGTGATGCATCAGATAGAAATACTCGAGAAGGAACAAGATGTTCTAAAGTATGCGTCGATCACCGCTGAGGGAGATGCTAAGAAAAAGATGACAGACAGAATGGCGGTCATCAAGGAAGAGATTGAGAAATTAAAGGCAGGTACATCTGGTTTTGATGCCGCGCGCGTAAATGCTGTGCTTGACTCCGCAGTTACCGTTCGCCAGTTCGAAACTTTTTATACGGCATTGGAATTCGACCCTAACGGTAATGTGGACCTCCATGTGCAACTGAGAGGTAATCCCGCGACAAAGGGTGCACCAGTGTCCAAGAGGTATCTTGAATTGTTTAGCCCGGACAAGCCAAGCTTTAAGAAGGGGAGTGGGCGAGTTGAATTGTCAGATTCGATGTTAACAGACAGTCAATGGTTAATAGCGAGAGTGATGGTAAACAGGCAATGGATGCACATTATGGGCACGCCAATTGTAAGTACTCCAAGCGACTTTGGATTTCAGGGTGCTTTGCCGTCCAATCGATACTTGCTCGATCATCTCGCTTCAGAGCTTATCAGAAGTGATTGGTCGCTAAAGTCACTGCATCGAGCAATTGTGATGAGCGATACATTTTGTCGAAGCTCTGATATTATCGACGAGAGTCGAGATAAAGATCCGGAAAATATTGATCGCTGGAGGTACTCGCCAGTGCGGCTGGAGATTGAAGCGTGGCGTGATGCAATGCTTTCCGTGTCGGGTTCCTTAGATTTGCAGTTAGGTGGTCCCGCCAATAATCTCATCGACACCAGTAATAACCGCCGGACGCTTTACGGACGAATCAACCGCCGCGATTTGTCCACAGTTCTTAAGTTGCACGGATTCCCTGAGGCAACGGGACATAGTCCCAAGCGGGAAGCAAACGTCTCGCCCTTGCAGCAACTCTTCGTGCTCAATAGCGATTTTGTTAGAGGTCAGTGCGAATTAATCGTGGACTCGCTCAATCGGTCATTAAACAAAGACGACTTAATTCAAACCTTGTTTCAAACCATCCTGTGTAGAAATGCGACGGACAATGAGACACTCTCAAGTGTCGCATTTGTGGAAGATTCACTGGAAGGCGGCATAAAAGAACGCGATGTCTGGATTCAATTTGTGCACGCATTGTTGATGACCAATGAGTTTGCATTCGTGGAATAAAGAAACTAGTGATTGATCGTATCCAACCAAGTCGAAGAGAGTTTGTGAGCCAGTTAGGCGCGGGCTTCGGTTCCATTGCGATGGCGCAGCAGTTGCTCGCAGAGGCAAGTGATGAGCACCTGCATCATCGGCCACGGGCGAAAGCCGTTATTCAATTGATCATGAACGGTGGTCCGTTTCAGGGTGACATGTTCGACCCAAAACCGGCATTGAATAAACACGAAGGGCAGCGTCCGGATGAAGTTGACTTCAGGACTGAGCGCAAGACTGGTGGGTTGCTGGGATGCCCGTTTAAATTTATGCCAAGAGGTAACAGTGGATTGCCTGTAAGCGAGTTGTTGCCAAGGCTTTCACGTCATATCGATGACATGAGCATTCTGCGGTCAGTCTATACCGATAATCCCAACCATGGTCCAGCGTTGTTAATGCTGAACAACGGCACCATTACACCGACAGTGCCAAGTTTAGGATCATGGTTGATGTACGGCTTAGGTTCGGAAAATGCTAATCTGCCAGGGTATGTCGTGTTGTGTCCAGGTCGTCCTGTTCGTTTTTCCATACTTTGGACAAGCGCATTCCTGCCACCACAGCACTCGGGCACTTATGTGAATCACTCGACTATCGATCCGGAGAAAATGATTCCCTTCTTATCGAATAAGTCGGGTAGTTTGAGTCAACAGCGTCGACAGTTGGATTTGGTCAGGAGTCTGAACGATTCGCGTCGAGATGCGAAGGGAAGCAATCCAATTCTTGATGCACGAATTGATGCGATGGAAACCGCTTTTCGCATGCAAACATCAGCCAGTCAGGCATTTAATATTGGGTTAGAAACGAAGGAATGTCGAGCTGAATACGGTGAAGGACATTTTGCTAACGGATGTCTATTGGCACGCCGCCTGGTAGAGCGAGGGGTGCGTTTTGTGCAGGTATACTACGGGAACGGGCAACCGTGGGATACACATGAAGGGCATAACGATAAAGTACCCGAGTTGTGCCGGACTATCGACGGTCCGATTGATGCTTTACTAACTGATCTCAAACGGCGAGGGTTATTTGACGATACAGTCGTTGTTTGGGGTGGTGAGTTTGGCAGGACTCCGGTCTCTGAAAACGGTAATGGTAGGGACCACAATCACTATGGCATGACGATGTGGATGGCTGGTGGTGGCGTACGGGGCGGTTATGCTCATGGTGCAACCGATGATTTTGGATTCCGTGCTGTTCAGGATCGAGTCCACATGCATGACCTACATGCGACAGTGTTGCATTTGCTAGGGATCGATCATGAACGACTTACATATCGCTACGCCGGGCGAGATTTCCGGCTCACAGACGTTGCGGGAAACGTAATAGACGATGTAATTGCATGAGCCGTCTGTATTTATCGGCGACGATAGACAGGCTTTCCAATGCTACCTTTGATTGTACGGTCCTGATTTTCTTCAACCGTAGTGCCAAGTACGACGTTGAATTCAGCGGCAAGCGATCCGAGTTTGCAGCCTTTGACAGGCTTAAAATCCGCCATTACTGTTTGTTTTGCCTTCGGGTCTTTGATGGCTTTATATAGCTGGTCTTGGTCATTCAACCGTTCTCCTTCGATAAGGATTTGGCTGGTGAAAATGCGTTTGCCGTTCAGGCTGACGCCGATATGGATGTGCGGAGTTCGGCCCGGATAACGTACTGGCTTAATCGTACGGAAGTAGTATTCGCCGGAAGAAGCCGTCATAAATCGCCCATAACCCTGAAAATTCGCATCCCATTTTTCGCGATTACTACTTTTACTGTGCAGGTAAGATCCGTTTGCATCCGTTTGCCATATTTCGACAAAGGCATTTCTGAGTGGGCTGCCGTTTGAAGTCAGTACTTTGCCTGTGAGATGCGTTATTTCACCAACTGCTGGCGTAATGCTGTCGTTAATTAAGAGCAGATCATTGTCTGTATCAAGGGGAAGTTTGTCTGGGTAGAACGGACCTTCTCCCATACTTGCTGTTGGTAATAATTGTTCCGCAAACAGCCCGGGAGTTGTAAAAAAGGCAGCACTTGCCGCGGTAGAAGAAATAAAATATCGACGATCCATGCTGTACCTACTGATCAATTAAGTTGTAAAAGTCTTTATGACGTTTTTGGTTATTTGAGCTACGTGGTCGTCCACAAGTATACACGCTGGCCAGGTAATTGAGCCAACCGAGAATACCTCACCTCCTGAGTCGGTAGTGTAATGCACCATGTGAGCGCCGCCTTCATCGTCATTGAGACCCTTGGCGAGCAACTGCGTATTTGGAGGAGATTGGGCTGTGATCTTATCGGTCTCATGACCTGATGCACCTCCAGGAACGCGTTGATGAAGGGAATGCTCACCAAATATATCACCGTTTGCAAGTCCAGTGTTTTCGAAACACCAGTGAGAATCGTCTGCGACTTCATATGGAGCTGCTGTCATAATACCCGCGGTAGTAAATGCGACTCCTAGAAGGTTTGCTTCTGATTCTACACGGCGATCCATCCGACTCTCATTTAAGGTGCCATCAGCATCATAATTTGGTTCTGAATGACTCCAGTTGGTGTTGTGGTAGACAATCCGATGGTCGTCCAGAAATTCAACTTCACAATTGAGCCCATTACCGCCGAGATAAATCAACCGACCACCATCTTCATGCACCCATCTCTTCAATCGGGAATACATGGAGCGAGACCAGTATTCCGGATGAGTGCTTATCAGAAGAGCTTTATAGCTTTCAAGAGGAACTTGTTCGAAATGAAACTGCGTTTCACTGTAAAGGTCATAGGCAATGTCCTGTTGTTCCATCCAGCCAAGCAATCT
>CEUN01020176.1_pt1 | contig 13482 bp, 14 predicted proteins | sample 361501 | NCBI WGS metagenome assembly CEUN01 (sample SAMEA2622801, study PRJEB7988) | marine metagenome | biome: marine biome (ENVO:00000447); feature: marine epipelagic mixed layer (ENVO:xxxxxxxxx); material: "saline water (ENVO:00002010), including plankton (ENVO:xxxxxxxx)" | depth 120 m | reverse complement strand
AGCATATTATCTGTATTCATAACTCCATGAATAAAACCTATCCTTTGCCAGGAGGAAATTAGGTGTGCCTGGTTTTTAATTACAGCATCGAGCATTGCAAGAACTGGATTTTCATAGTTGGCAGCTTCAGGATAATGCCGTTTTATAACGTAGTTGATTAGGATTTTGAGGCTTTCTTGATCATTCCGAGAAGAGAAGAACTCGAATGTGCCAATACGGATATGACTTTTTGCAATACGGATAAGAATAGCGCCAGGTAAAATATTTTGTCGATATACGTGATCACCGGTTTCAGCAGCAGCTAAAATCCGTGTTGTAGTAATATGAAAAGCAGCCATGGCTTCGCTAACTATGTATTCACGTAAAATAGGACCTAATGGTGCACGGCCATCACCCCCTCGAGAATAAGGAGTAGGACCAGAACCTTTTAATTGAAAATCATAGCGTTTTTCTTGGCTGTCTAAAATTTCACCTAGTAGAATTGCACGGCCATCACCTAATTGTGGGGTCCACATACCAAACTGATGTCCTGCATAAACAGTAGCGATTGGATCTCCCCCATCTGGGACTATGTTACCTGCAATGGTGGATACACCTTCATCTGATTCAAGCCATTCTGGATCAATATTAAGTTTCTTGGCTAACGTATGGTTTACCTTGATAAGTGAAGGTGCAGAAACAGGAATTGGGTTCTGGCGCGTATAAAATTGACTAGGCAGCCGAGCATAACTGTTATCAAAATGGATAGGTTTTTTTGTTTTTAACAAAGTTTTTATCAATTTTGTTGATGGGGAGGGCTACCAAAATTATGGATAGTATTTGATAGATAGTTTCATTTATGTGGGGTGTACATATATTCAGGATATTAACTCTATGAATCATATGGAGTAGTATTTAAAATCTATTTAATTAAATCTGTTTAGTAAATAGATAATAGAAATTATAGAAGAAACAGTGCATTTTATACAAGTGATGTTAAAATTATATCAAATAGGAGAAATTTGATATGAGTGGAAGTCTTATAAAATTTTCAAGAAATACTGAGAATGCACCAAGAAGTTCTGTTTCTACACAAACTGTAGCTTTCTCTCATTATAATAATGTTTCGGCTCAGTTACCTGTAGATCCTAAGACTGGTGAAATTGTAGTGGGAGATATACAAGTTCAGGCAAGGCAATGCTTAGCAAATATTAAAGCAATTGTAGAAAGCATTGGCCATGTTATGGATGATGTTGTTAAAATTAATATATTTCTTAAGAATATTTCGGACATCTATGCTGTAGATGCAGTTTATACACCATTTTTTCAAAGTTATTTTCCTACTCGTACAGTAGTTGGGGTAGTAGATCTTCCTATGAGTAATGCTTTAATACAAATTGATGCAGTGGTTTCAAATGGTGAAGGCACACCTTCTATTGCATTTTCACAATCAGAAGAATCTTGTGATCTTATTCCACCATTTAGTTTACGTAACAATCAGGTGCAGAATTTTATGCATAATCAAATGAGAGTTCGTGTTGAATCTAATCCTGTGGTTAATGTTCCTATAAGCCAGCAACCAACAAAAGTAGTAAGAAATACAGAAAATGCACCAAGAAATCCTATATCGTCACAAAATGTAGCGTTCTCACATTACAGTAATATTTCAGCTCAATTACCAATTGATCCTAAATCAGGTCAATTGGTAGCTGGCGGTATAAAAGAGCAGACAAAGCAGTGCCTAAAAAATATTAAGGTAATTTTAGAAAGTATTGACGTGCCTTTTGATGATATTGTGAAAGTAACTATTTACCTTAGAAATCTTGTGGATATTCAGGTTGTAAATGAAGTGTATACAACATTTTTCCTGGATTCTGGTATTGCAAGAGCTGCAGCTTATACTCCTGCACGGACAATATTTTCTGTTTCGGGTTTGCCTATGGATGCTTTGGTGCAAATTGATGTGGTTATATCACATGGAGATGGTACCCCACCTCAAGCAGTTGAAGACAGACATGGACTTATAATAAGAGCAAGTAATACAGAAAGCGCACCAAGAAGTTCTATACACACACAAACAGTAGCTTTTTCTCATTATAATCATATTGCAGCTCAGTTGCCTGTTGACCCTAAATCCAACCAGATAATAGTGGGTGGTATAAAAGAACAGGCTGAACAGTGCTTAAGAAATATTAAAGCAATTGTAGAAAGTGTTGACCATGTTATGGATGATATTGTGAAAATAAATATCCAGCTTAAGAATATTTCAGATATTGATATTGTTAATACAATTTACACAACCTTTTTTAAGGGTGATCTTCCTGCAAGAACAGTAGTTGGTGTTTCAGCTATTTCTATGGGTGCTATGGTACAGATTGATGCAATTGTTTCTAACGGCGAAGGAACGCCACCAAATCTTGATTGAATCATAGGTCTCAAAAGTTTTATGGGGAGTAAAATTGTATTTGTGTGAAAATATGTATTAGGATTATTTATTTTCTTCCATAATTTATAGTTACTTTTGAGAGTGAGCTATTTTTATATTGTCCTAATTTATATCGTTATGCTTTATTATAATTTTGTTTCTTTTTATTATTCAATAGGTAGCTTTTGGGGTATTTAATCCTTTGATTCCGTATAATTATGCATATGGACTTTTCTAGTTATTCCCATCTTTTTATTGAATTTTTTGGCTACCTTTTTTCCTTGTAATTTTACAAACTCTAGGAATGCAAGTGTTACAGGAGATAGTTTTTTATTCTTTGGGTGAACAAGATACCAGTATCGATGAATAGGGAGACCTTGGACATCTAATATTGTAATTGGTCCTGATGTACCTTCTAATGCTAGTGAATGCATAGATAATATTGATACACCTAGTTCTGCTACAACAGCCTGTTTGAGTGCTTCATTGCTTGCAAGTTCCATATGGCCGTTTGGTGTTTTTAGTCCTTTACTTGCAAATAAACGGTTGATGGCGTCACGTGTACCTGATCCTGGTTCACGAAGAATAAATGGCTCTTCAAGAAAACGTTCGAGAGGAATATTTGGTACGCCAGCTAACGGGTGGTTACAGCTTGCCATTGCGACTAATGGGTTGGGTATGAATGGGTAAGATATAACATCAAGTTCTGGCGGCGGCTCTCCCAGGATGCAAAGATCATCCTTATATCCAGAAAGGCGTTCAAGAATATGTTCTCGATTTTCAATACTTAGGGAGAAATCAACATCTGGATGCAAGCGACCAAATTGACCAAGAAGGTCTGGTACTAGATATTGAGATGAAGTGATGATAGCTAGACGTAAGTGGCCACATTTGACTCCTTTGATATCTGATATTTTTGCCTCAAGGTTAGTAATATTGTCGAATATTTCCTGACATATTGTATATACCTCGTTACCTGCTTCAGTTAAATGAATACGAATTCCTCTTTGTTCAAATAGTGGTATGCCTACAGTATCAGTAAGTTTCTTGAGTTGCATTGATACTGTAGGTTGGGCTAGGAACAGCTCCTCTGATGCACGAGTAAAACTGCTGTTGCGTGCCACGGATTCAAAGACTTGGAGCTGCCTTAGAGTTATATGCCGCGCAAGGTTGCTTACTAAATTTGGGGGTTTCAAATGTAAAATCTCCTATATTTATTAGGATAGAAGTTACTAAAAATGTATTGGTTATAGAGAAGCCGACACAAAAATTTTGTATCTTGACTAATTTGCAGCATAATTAATCTAGATAAAAAATATGAAAATTTGCAAGAAATTATACCTTGAGTTATTTTTTAATATCTTATAACTTAAGAACTTAAACATACCATAGCATACCTATAGACCTATATCTATGGGTTGTATTGAAAATATTTATTTTCTATTGTAGTTTTTTTATTTTATATTTCATATTAAAATATTTTAAAGTTTCTGAATGTTGTTCTATTAATTATAGGAAATACAGTCAGAAATTTAATTAAATACGAAGCAAAGATAGCAGATTTATTTAGATTGAAGTGACTGTACTTTACAGTGTGAGTTATTTACTAAGGTAAATATTAATTGTAGGAGAGGATCATATGGCAGGAAAAACATACAAAGCTGGCGTCAAGGATTACCGTGAAAATTACTGGACACCAGACTATATCCCGCTCGACACAGACTTACTAGCTTGTTTTAAAATTGTGGCTCAAGAAGGGGTTCCGCATGAAGAGGCTGCTGCTGCAGTTGCTGCAGAATCTTCTACAGGTACATGGACCACTGTGTGGACTGATTTGCTTACAGACATGGAATATTATAAGGGTCGTGCTTACCGGATTGAGTCAGTTCCAGGTGATGATTCTGCATTCTATGCATTTGTTGCTTATCCAATTGAATTATTTGAAGAGGGCTCAGTTGTTAATGTGTTGACTTCTCTAGTCGGAAATGTGTTTGGTTTTAAAGCCATACGTAGTTTGCGGCTAGAAGATATTCGCTTTCCAATCGCTTATGTTATGACCTGCGGTGGGCCTCCAAATGGTATACAGGTAGAGCGTGATCGTCTGAATAAATATGGGCGTGCTTATTTAGGTTGTACTATTAAACCTAAGCTCGGTTTATCAGCAAAGAACTATGGTATGGCAGTTTACGAATGTTTACGTGGTGGCCTTGATTTCACTAAAGATGATGAGAATGTTAATAGTCAGCCATTTATGCGCTGGCGTCATCGTTTTGAGTTTGTAATGGAGGCTGTATTAAAAGCTGAAGCTGAAACTGGTGAGCGTAAAGGGCATTATTTGAATGTAACTTCAGCAACACCAGAAGAAATGTATAAGAGAGCTGAATTTGCAAAAGAATTAGGCGCACCAATTATAATGCATGATTATTTAACTGGTGGGCTTTGTGCTAATACAGGTTTAGCAAACTGGTGCCGTGACAATGGAATATTATTACACATTCACCGTGCGATGCATGCTGTACTTGATCGCAATCCTTACCATGGGATTCATTTCCGGGTATTAACCAAGGTTTTAAGGTTGTCTGGTGGTGATCATATGCATTCTGGTACCGTAGTTGGTAAGTTGGAAGGGGATAGGAATGCAACTCTTGGTTGGATTGACTTGATGCGTGAATCATTTGTCCCAGAGAATCGTGAACGTGGCATTTTCTTTGATCAGGATTGGGGATCAATGCCTGGTGTGGTGCCAGTTGCCTCAGGTGGGATCCATGTTTGGCATATGCCAGCTCTGGTTAATATATTTGGCGATGACTCTTGCTTGCAATTTGGAGGGGGGACATTAGGGCACCCATGGGGTAATGCTGCAGGTGCTACTGCAAATCGTGTAGCTCTAGAAGCTTGTACTGATGCTCGTAATCAAGGTCGCCCGGTAGAGCGAGAAGGGAAGGAGGTATTAACTGAAGCAGCACAGCATTCACCTGAACTAAAAATTGCTATGGAAACATGGAAAGAAATTAAGTTTGAATTTGATACTGTAGACAAGATTGATATATAAATATTACTACGTTAATTAAAATTGAAATTATGAGGTATAGCTATGGATGAAGTCAGACCGTATAAAGCAACTGAACGCAGAGGAGAGACATTTTCTTATCTGCCACCATTCACACCTGAGAAGATTCGTAAGCATATTGCTTATATAATTTCTCAGGGTTGGAATCCAGCTGTAGAGCATACTGAACCGGAAAAATTGTTTTCTAACTTTTGGTATCTTTGGAAGCTACCATTCTTTGGTGAGAAATCAGTTGAAAAAGTAATGGCAGAAATAGATGCATGTCATCGGGCAAACTCAGGACATATTGTACGTTTGACTGGATTTGATAACTATACACAATGCCGTGGTACAGCATTCATTGTTCATCGTGGTGGGCGTTAAATTTTAATAATATTATACGCTTATAAGGTAAATTTTAATTTTTCTGGTAAAAAATCTTGGAAAATATTGAGATTAAATTTAATTATAAATGAATAAAAATATATCAAAATCAGAAGCTTTATTAGACGTGAAAACTGGACGTAATGCATCGCGTATACGGCGTGCACAATTGGTGAATGGGAAAGCAGGCCTGCCACCTAATAAGGAACGTGTGCGTACAAATGAAAAGAATATTAAAAATAAAGAAGTGATTATAGAACCTATTGGTAAATTGCCATCAACTGCTATTGAAATTAAAAAAACTGGTAAATCTTTACTAACAGGTCGTGATGCTTCACGTGCTCGTCGTTCAAAATTAATTCAAGGTAAAAATGGAATATTGAAGTCATCTATAACTGCAGCGAATTCGGCTTCTACTTTAGATGTGATTGATAACGGTACTGGTGAAAATGATTGTTCTTGTAGTAAAGAGAAAGAAACTAAACTATTGGCAAAGTCTAGTCGTAGTGGAAACAGAAATAAAGGAAACAGAAATAAAGGAAATCAAGAAAGAACTAGAGATGCTACAACGCGTACAAGTGGTCGTTTGCGTAATGCTGCTGATTTGATTAAGTACCCACCCAAGGTAGCTGAAAGTGAAAGTTATGCAGGTCACAAAGTCACTGGGGTTCGTATTGGCCGGGGGGAGAATGTTACAGGAGATGAACGTGGATCTTTTGTTCAAGTAACTGGTGATCAGTATATTGGAAAAGAGACTGGTTATAATCCCCGAGAAGGCGGGATTAAAGTTGGTGCTAGTAAAACAGCAGGAGGACAAATTGTAACTGGATCACAGGTGCGTAGTAAGATAAATATTACAGGGGATGAGTCTAATCCCGAGTTAAATATTACTGGAGCATCTGATCAGGAACTTAATGATGACCTGTTGCAACATCGGGAACAAGGAAGTGGTGCTGCACAGATTCAATTCCAGCGTCAAAATGATCCGCATGGCCATACTGTATTTGGGGCCAATCTTGGGCGCTCTGTTAAAACAATTGGTTCTCGCAGTCGTAATATTGAATATAGTAAAGAAGAATCGGTGGGAGGCAGCTTAATTACAGGTACTGCTGTTGGAAGAAGTGAATTAACAACTGGTGACGAGAGTGGATCTTGCCATGATGTTACTGGTAGTCAATATTTAATGTCAGCAGTAAAACAGCCATTATGTAAAACACCTGGGCATGAAGTACCAAAGAAATCTAGTATTAGTCATACGTTGCATGGTACACGTACAACTGGAACCCAGGTTGGTCAGCGCATACATCAATCTGGGAATATTACTGGCACAGCTGAAGAAGGTATATGCCAAGATATTTCTGGTACTGAATATTCTAGTGCTGAAGAGTATACAAACCACTGTGGAATAATACCTACCCGAGCTGGTAATGAGAATGGAGCAAATGCTTCAACATGGGGTGGGCAATATGTAACAGGTGTAGATATAGAGCATAATGAGAGCGTAACTGGAGATGAATCTGGTGTATGTAATACGATTACTGGCACACCTTATGTGGGGCCAAATCAGTATCATACTGTTTGTTCTGTTGAAAGCGAGAATAAAGCTGAGCAGTTGATTTCATCAGAAATGGCGTCAGGTAATCATATTAGTGGTGATATTACTATCAATACGGACAAAGTTTCAGGCACACAACGTGGTAGTAAAAAAAATATTACAGGAACATCGTATTATGGTGCTAATCCTGATAAAGATATTAGTGAAGATGTAATGAAGCGTCTTATAAAAATAAAAAATAGTTTTAGTGTAAAGTCTCCGCAACGTGAATATCAGGAGCTAGCTGGTGTCGATGCTATTAATGCTCCAACTGCAGAAAGCCGTATCACTGGAGCATTTTCAGTTGGTGAAGGTAAGGTTACTGGTAATAATGAGTTTCGTTTCCAACCAAGGTCAAGAGCTGAGGCTAATGAACGTGTAACAGGGGAAGGGCGTGTGGCGGGTAGGACTATAACTGGTAGCGCATGGACATCAAAAGATAATGTAACTGGAACTGAAGGTCATATCGCTGCTGAGCGTAATCCAAGTGAGCGGCAGGGTAGCTCACATGCTTTTGCTAACTCAAAACTATTTAAGGGTAAAGGTAGTAATCCTGAACCTACGCATCATGTTACAGGGATGGTAGGTTGGTCTCCTAAGACATCTGCTCGTATTACATACTCAGGCGGAGCTCAGGGTTAATGTTATGAAAGTTATTAATGATTGAATCAGAACAGATAAGAGAAAGAGATATGGTTAAAGATGTATATGGTTGCATACAGTTATGTACTTTTTTGCAAGGAAGTGATTATACGGAATCAATAAAATGAAGATTTGCCAAGTAGAAGAGACATTAGTGGCTACAGCACGTATTGGACAACTTGGTACTCGTCGCTTGTTGGTGGTTAGAGAAAGAGATAGTTCTAGCAAGCAGGTAGCAGTTGATCCAGTTGGTTGTAAGGAAGGTGACTGGGTAATAGTTGCTGGTAGCTCAGCTGCTCGAGCTGCTGCAGGTAGTAATGATTATCCAAGTGATTTCACTATTGTTGGGATTATCGATTATTGGGAAGAAGAATTAAATAGTAGAAAAAAGAAATAAGTTAAATGGATATACAACGTGTTGTACGAGATTTGGTTACGACAAAGCGTAATTCTTGGTTAGCTTCCAAATCATTACGTGTCGTTGAGGATGCTTCAGGTGCATTAAGTGTTGCGTTGGATCCTGTTGGCTGTAAGCCAGGTGATTTTGTCATTACTATGGGGGGAACAGCTGCAAGATTAGCTACTGATAATCCAAAAATTATTACTGATCTAACTATTGGTGGGATTATTGATCATTGGAGCGAAGATGACTGGTAAATTAGAGATAGGGAATAGTTTGGCAATTATGCTGCGCTTTTTAATAAGCAGTATTTGATTTAGCAATTTTAACTTTAACGGTAGGAGAAGAGAAATGGCAAACGAAAAAATGGGTATAGCGCTAGGGATGATAGAAACACGTGGTTTAGTTCCGGCAATTGAGGCAGCTGATGCTATGACCAAAGCATCAGAGGTACGTCTTATTGGGCGCCAATTTGTAGGTGGTGGTTATGTCACTATATTGGTACGTGGTGAGACTGGTGCTGTGAACGCAGCAGTTCGTGCTGGTGCTGACGCTTGTGAACGTGTTGGTGATGGTTTGGCTGCTGCACATATTATTGCTCGTCCAGATAGTGAAATAGAACCGATTCTTACGGTTAAGGCTACTGCTCAAGGTGGTCGTGATAGTGAAGTTACTAGTAAATAAAGCTGATATAGTTTAGTTTTTTATAATAGTATAATATAGATATAGCGAGTAAATTAAGTGTATGAAGTAGTTGTTGAATTATAATTTCAGCAACTACTTCATTATTTAGAACAGCATAATTAGTTTAGTGCTATAGCATTATTGAACTTTCTAGCATCATTTAATATTTTTAATACGGTTAGTGTATTATTAATATACTCGAGGGGCAGTGATGGATAAAGACAATGTTGAGTGCTGGACTACCAAAGACCATCCACCTGGTTTGTTTAGACGATTCGAATTTGAGAACTATAATAAACTTAGAATATTTTTGGATCGCCTTGCCGATTTATCTAAGGAAAAAGAATACTATCCGGATATCAGTTTTGGAGTAACTTATGCGAATATAACTGTATATGCCAGCAATACCAAAAAATTAAGTGTTGCGGATAAAGCATTTGCACATAGTATAGATGAGTTAATTTAGCATTACTTATGCCATGGACACTGGAGTAATAGCAGTTGCAAATCAAAAGGGAGGAGTCGGTAAGACTACCATAGCGATGAATGTAGCGGCGGGTTTGATGCGCCGGAGGAGCTGTATTGTGATTGATTCAGATCCTCAGGGATCTGCTACATTGTGGACTGAATTATCAGGAGATCCAAGTAGATTTCCAGTTGAAGTGGTTCTGGCAGAGGATAGATTAGACAAACAAGTAGAACAGCTCCAAGCTGAATTTGATTATATAGTAATTGACTGCCCACCTGAGATTAAATCAGGGTCTATTATGGGTGTAATGTCAGTTTCTCAAGTTTTACTTGTACCTTTATTGCCATCACCAATGGACTTGTGGGCGAGTACGCGTATTGAAGAGTTAATTAAACAGGCGCAGAAGAGAAACCCAAAAATATTACCATTCATTTTACTTAATCAGATTGAACCTAGAAGTGCAATGTCGAGAGGAATGGATGATGCATTACAAGAAATTAATATTCCCGTTTTACGTAATCGTTTAGGGCGTCGTGCAAGCTATAGGACATCTGCTTTAGAAGGTTGTAGCGTTTATGATCTTGGCTATCGTGGGCGAGCTGCATCTGAAGAAATTGATGGTGTTATTGATGAGGTTTTAGGTTATGAATAAAAAACTTTTTTCTGTAAAAATGGCTGCTAGCACACGTAAAGCTAAGAAAATTATTCCAGAAGTAAAATCAAAATCTAAAGCACCATTAACTACTAATAAGAATAAAAAAATTATTCCAGAAGTAAAATTAAAATCTACAGTATTAGAATTAACATCTCCTAATGATTTATTGAATTTAACTGACTCTGAAATTCTTCTAAAGCAGCAGTATAAAGAAAGAATATGGCCTGATTAAAATTGGAAGCATCTTAGTTATTTATTATACCAATGATCATTAATTATAGATGTATAGCAGAATATTTTCTCATGTAAAAAGGAATTATAAGAAACAATCAAAATTTATCATTAGTAAAAGTTGCGGTAGCGGTTATACAGAGAGAAGATGGGTATATGCTAATTGCATTAATTAATAGGCGTAAGGTATAGAGTTGTCGTTGGTTACATATAAGAATTTATTGTTCGTATCAGAATCAGGTATGGGTTTTATATTTTTAATTCTGAATTGATCCCTAGTATTTCAATCTTTATTTCGAACCTCAACATGCTGAATTTTACCATTGTATACTACTACATATTCCTTACCAGAACGGTGTACTGTTTCCCCGTTGAGGTTTTTGCCAGTAAAGGTAAACTCAAAAAGAATTACTCCTGGTTTAACTTCGTTAACAGTATGAACATCCCACCGCATTGTTTTGAAATTGGAAAAAAATTCCGTCTGCATATCCATAATTTGATCAGCACCAAGATAAAATTCAGCACTTGCGGAGCTGTAGGTACTAGAAGATGTAAATAGCTTTTTGATATCAGTTAGCTTCCCCTTATTTGAAAGATCAAAATAATGCTTAGCTAGCTGAATTGCATTAGTCATTCTTTCATTCTTCATAGCTGTAGAATCGTCTATTCTCATAGAAATAGTTAAAAACCAGAACCACCATTGAATGGTTCTGGTACAGATAAATGAATCATTTTATTTGTAATGACTATACTAAAAATTAATACTATTATCTTAGATAAGACTTTTTAGGATATCTATAAATTTCTCATTATGCAATAACTGCTTCAATTATCTTAAGCAATGTATCTTGTGTAGAATATTTATCATACTATAATTTCTTAATCCTACTTTAATTACTAATTTTCTCTCCATTCTTATAATTTCCTTTACTACTTATTTGTCCATTCTCGTAGTAATAAATCCACTCACCATCTCCTTTACCGTTTTTATAATTTCCTTTACTGCTTATCTGTCCATTGTCGTAATAATAAGTCCATTCACCATTTCCCTTCCCATTTTTGTAATTTCCTTTATATTTTAATTTCCCATTATTATAATAATAAGCCCATTCTCCTTCCTCTTTCCCGTTCTTGTAATTTCCTGTATACCTTAAATTTTTATTATTATGATAACCAACCCATTTACCTATTTTTTTCCCTTCCTTTACTTTTCCTTTTTCTTTTCCAGTTACTTCACCAGTAAAAGGTAGTCCATTGAAGCCAGATTCTGAATAAAAAAGACCATTTTTTTCAATCACAGAATCTGTCTCAATTGAACAAGAGATAAGGGGTAAAAAAGATATTAGGGATAGAAATAGTTTTTTCATTTGATTTTTTGAATAATTTTACATAACTATATACCTAATATGATATATATTCTTCTTTTGGTGAGTTATAGGAGGCCGCAGACTACATAACTCGAGATTAAGATTAGGAGAAAATCGAGTAAACTATAGTAGTAAATAATGCCAATTTATTTATAATTCTATCTATTCCTTCTTTTATAGCTAAATGCCAAAATTATGTTAGGAATGCGTCAATTGCAAAATGTAGATTTTGTAAAGTGCTTTAAGGTCATGTAATTTCTGGTTCTTGAAGACAGTTATTACACAAACAAACCATTTCTATTTGTGATCTTATCAATTTAAAATTCACTTCCTTAACGGAAGAATTAATATTTTTCATAAATTTTTCCTGAAAATTTATTTTTTCTACTTTGTTGCATTTATTACAAATTATAAATTGACAATTACATTGTGTACTATTTAGAAAATGCGAGCAATTAAGGGATATATATCTAGCAGAAATATTAAATTTATAAATTAAATGTTTCTTTTCTAGAAAAGTTAAAATTCGATAAATCGACATAACAGGGATATATTGCTGATATTTTTCTTTTATAAAATCTACTAATTCATATGCTGATAAAGCTTTATCTGATTCTATAAGTGCCTTCAAAATATACTTTCTCTTTTCGGTTAAGAGAGTGCCGTGATTTTTGCAATACTCTACAACAATATTAAATGTTTTGGTTGTATTATCCATAATATTTTAACAATACATTACTCTAGGTGTTATGTATATTGTATTTATTAAAATATAAATTAAAATTTCTCAATTTCTACAGTAATATAAGAGAATCTTTAATGATGTATCTAGATTTAGTAAGGGGCGGTAAATAACATTTAGCACTATTGGAATAGATTATGATATGGGATTTATTAAAAGGTTTCGTGAAAACGTTGAAGAGGCATCCAGTTATTGCCATATTTTGTATTATCTTTCTTTTTCCAATAATGCTGAATTTCCTTTCTCACTATATAAGTGCTAATTCTTCTTAACATTTGTAACTAGTTCTATAAAATTTATCTTAACCAGTGTTCTTCTATCTTCAGAGTAATTTAATTTTTATGAAGGCTTGCTGCATGAATTCTAGCTATCTCATCGACTATCAATTGCGATCTTGTACTGGCGTTTCTAACACCTCTGATAGGTTATTTAGATGTGACTTAAGGGTTAGATTTTCTTTAATTACGGGAAGGTAAGCTATTCTAATCTTGCCGTAGCCTTTCAGTAGTCATCAGTTCTATTGTTTTACTACAGATGTTGAGGATTGAAGACGCAACTTCTAGAATTTTTGCTGATTTATTTTCATTAATTAACATGTTTTTTCCTTTCTTAAACTTCTGAAAATTCGCAGTACATTTCTAAGAATATGCATGAGGCCAGGAAAACGCCGTTAAACTGACTTAATTGTAAATTTATAATTTTACTGTAGATTTTTAATAGTAGGAATGTGTCAATTTTTTATGATTTTTAGTGTCAAAAGTAGCAAATTAGTAGCAATTGATACATTAAATAAACAAAGAGCTACAGGAATAAACCTGTAACTCTTTGTTTTTTCTGGTGGGTCGTGGGAGGATCGAACTC